>Ga0209812_10000097_pt1 | contig 78762 bp, 65 predicted proteins | sample JI71714BDNA_FD_187502 | JGI IMG/M metagenome (GOLD analysis project Ga0209812, IMG submission 187502) | Wastewater effluent complex algal communities from Wisconsin, to seasonally profile nutrient transformation and Carbon sequestration -... | ecosystem: Engineered > WWTP > Effluent > Algae... | reverse complement strand
CGCATTACTGCCCTACATCCGCGTGTACAGCGTGGACCCGCACGAGCAGGGCATCCTGATGGTAGATGGTGAAGCCAAGGCCTTGCTGCAGCCCGGTGTGTACTTCTACGCGAAGAACAGCACCGTGATCCAAGTGCTGAAGGCGGACCTGCGTTTGCTCCAACTCGAGGTGAACGGTCAGGACATCCTCACCAAGGACAAGGCCGCGCTGCGCATCAACTTCAACACGCAGTACCGCGTCACCGACATCCGAAAGGCGCTGTTGGAGACCAAGGACTTCGAGAAGCAGTTGTATGTGACCGTGCAGCTGACCCTGCGTGAGTTCATCGGCACCAAGACGCTGGACGAGATCCTCGGCAACAAGGAGGAGGTGACGGCCTATGTGGACGCCACCGTGAAGGAGAAGGCCGAGGCCATCGGTGTGGCGATCAAGTACAACGGCATCAAGGACATCATCCTTCCCGGCGACATGAAGGAGATCATGAACCAGGTGCTGATCGCGCAGAAGAAGGCGGAGGCGAACACCATCATGCGCCGCGAGGAAACGGCAAGCACGCGCAGCCTGCTGAACACCGCGAAGCTCATGGAGGAGAACGCCATGCTCTTCAAGCTGAAGGAGATGGAGTACGTGGAGAAGATCGCCGAGAAGGTGAACACGCTCTCCATCAGTGGTAACGCCAAGGTCCTTGACCAGTTGAAGGAGATCTTCTCTCCGGGCAAGGGTCCTTGAACGAAAGGTGAAGCGTGAGGTGTGAATGGTGAAGTGTGATGGCGCGTACGACCTCACACAGCACAGAGATCGCCTCATACTTCACACCTCCACCTGTAGCTCAATGGATAAGAGTGCCCGGTTTCGACCCGGACGGTTGGGAGTTCGAATCTCTCCAGGTGGACAACATGAACAAGACAAAACTGAACGTGCATGGAACTGAACGAATTGAAACCATCGCTTCAACTGCGCCAGAAACGCCGCGACAAACGGATGGATGAAGAGGTGATCGAATGCTACAGGCGTGGCATGTGGACCAAGAAGGGAAAGGGACACCTGCGGAACGTGTATCGCCTGGGCGTTGAGAACCTGAATGTGCACGAGGGTATCAAAGCCGTCCACACGGGAGGTCGTCGATATCCAAGTGACAACCTTCAACCGTTGATCCGCTACTTGCGCAGCCACGTGGGCAAGCACTGGGACAGCGTGCATTCGAAACTCTGCGCCTCACTTGACACCAGCACCGTGACCGGCCAGCATGTGATGGACCATCTCAAAGACCTGGTCCATACGAAAGTTGTGAAAGTGAATGGTCGATTGATCACTCATGACGGTCGCGCACCACGGGACATCACGGATAACTGGCACTTCAGGGTACCAGAATTCTACGTCCATCCCAAGAGCGGCGTGCTTATGCAGCTGAAGCCCAAGCGAAAGCCGCGTGGTCCGAACTATCGAGTATGACAATGCCAGGTCGTCTAACGGCAGGACCGCGGTTTTTGGAGCCGCTTATGCTGGTTCGAGTCCAGCCCTGGCAACATAGGAAAGTGTGAAGAGTGATGTGTGCAAGGTGATGCGTGAGGGGCGAAACGTCACACAGCTCGAACAACGTGTCACCCCGCAACTTTCTCGGAAGAGCAGCTCTCGGGGAGAGCGGCCGGTTGAAGCCCGGCAGGTGATGGTTCGACCCCATCCTCTTCCACCGCATCCATCAGAGATCACTCAACCAAACGACGAACGCAAAACCGAGAAATAGCAAGTAGAGAAGAACGAGGGTCGCGATCAAGAGCATCAATACGCTTCTGATAAGACTAAAGACCATCGAATCCGTGGAGTCCAATAAGTGGAATCCCAGAACGACACAAGACGCCAAGACCAATATGCTGTACAGAAATGGCCATTCCCAAACCACCAAGTGAAAGGAGGCCAAGTGCAGTAAGATGATAAGCCCCAAACTCACTCCGAGTTGCTTAAGCCTTTGACTGGGACGGAATAATGCGAACCCCACAGCGCAACAGATTGCTACTGATCCCGAGAAAATGATCATCCGGACCAAGAAACCGATCAACGAAGAGAACAGATCCAACTTGCTCAGGAATTGGTGAAAATTACGAAACACATGAAAGGCCTGAAACTACACGGCAAGGACCTGATCGCCGCCGGATTCCCGGAAGGACGTGCGATCGGCATCGCCATCAACGTGATGCTGAAGCATCATCGAAAGACCCCGAAGAACGAGGTGCTGACCATACTGGCGCGAATCGCTGCGGATCCCGCTACCTACGCGGAGCATGAGGTCTACGCGCCCATTGCAGATGCGTTGACGGGTCGCGATCGGAAGGCTGAAGCGATGCACGAGCTAGTGCCCCGCAAAGACTACCACGCCTACGGCAGCCAGCACATCGAGCAGGGTGCCATCCACCAGATGGAGATCGTCATGAAGCTGCCTGTGACGGTGGCCGGCGCCCTCATGCCCGATGCGCACCAGGGCTACGGACTGCCCATCGGTGGTGTGCTCACTGTGGAGAACGCGGTGATCCCCTACGGTGTGGGCGTGGACATCGGGTGCCGCATGTGCCTCAGCGTGTTCAACATCGCGCCTGAAGTGCTGACCACGCATCGCAAGGATCACAAGCGCATGCTCATCGAGCACACGCGGTTCGGCCGTGCCGTGCATGAGAAGCCCATGGCTGATGCGGTGCTCGAGCGCGCCGAGTTCGATTCCATTCCAGCGGTGAAGCAGCTGAAGGATCGCGCCTGGCGACAGATCGGCTCCAGCGGTAGCGGCAACCACTTCGTGGAATTCGGCGTGGCCGAGATCACGGATGCGAAGAACGAGTTCGGACTCGCACCGGGTAAGTACCTCGCGCTGCTCTCGCACAGCGGCTCGCGTGGCTTGGGTGCAGGCATCGCTGCGCACTACACGCGCGTGGCGAAGGAGCGCTGCAAGCTGCCTTCTGAGGCGCAGAACCTCGCGTGGCTATCGCTCGACAGCGCCGAAGGCATGGAGTACTGGCTGGCCATGAACCTGGCGGGCGACTTCGCTTCAGCGTGTCATCATCACATCCATGCGCGTATCGCGAAAGCGCTGGGCGAAAAGCCTGCCGCCATGGTGGAGAACCACCACAACTTCGCCTGGAAGGAAGTGCATGAAGGCCGTGAGGTGGTCGTGCATCGCAAGGGTGCCACACCCGCAGGCAAGGGCGTGCTCGGTGTGATCCCGGGCAGCATGACGGCACCCGGGTACATCGTGCGCGGAACCGGTGTGGCGGAGAGCATCGCCTCGGCCAGTCACGGCGCCGGCCGCGTAATGAGCCGCACCAAAGCCAAGGAGACCATCAGTCCTTCCGTGGTGAAGAAGCATCTGGAGCACCACGGCGTCGAGCTCATCGGCGGTGGTATCGACGAAGCGCCCATGGCCTACAAGGACATCGCCACGGTGATGGCGAGCCAGCGCGAGCTGATCGAGGTGATCGGTTCGTTCACGCCGAAGATCGTGCGAATGTGCGGGGATGGCAGCGCGGCGGAGGACTGAGAATGAAGAAGAGATCCTCGATCCGGATCCATCCTAAAGCACCCAGTTCGAAATTGCAACGGCGCCAGGCAACCTAATGGACGACGTATAGAAGGTCAGAACGCCAACGCAATACCCAATCCATCCCGAGCAGGCTCAACCCGGAGCCTGCTCGTCGGGTCTTTCGTAGGTTGCTTTTCAACGCCGTTCTTTCGGTTGATCGCGCGGCTTTGGAATGCGGCGTACACTGCACCGGCGAACCAGATGGTACCGCCAATGATCTGCATGTTCCGGCCGACCGAATCCGAGTTCCTGTAGCCTTTCGCGTTGGAAACAGCCCCACCTCCAGCCACCAACCCAGCGCTGACGGTCAATACCCCGAATCCCAATTCAAGGTGATCATTATACAGCTGACCGGCACCGGGAACGATCAGCCCCATTAGGAACGACGTCCCTGGGTTCTTATCGTTCTTGACGTACATGATGGACTGTTGACCCACCACAGCTAACGAACTGGTCAACGCAACTAGGGCAAGGATACTACGCATGTTCAGGATGCATGGACAGTGTTGCAGCGCATGACCAAATATAGATCCTGGTCGAACACGGCTCACGCCTCCCGCTTCACCCACGCCTGCACCATGCGCAGCTGTCCGTAGCTGAAGCGGTCGCCGAAGTTGGCGCGGGCATCGTTGAGGTTCTTGTCTGCATGCTCGCGCATCCAGTCGGCGATGGTGTCACGCTCCTCCGCCGGCATCAGGCTCTCGATCTCCAGTTCACCCTCGGCTATGCCTCGTGCGAAATGGCCTTCAATGGTGCTCTTCGCCATGGAACGCGTAGCCGCGATCTCGTCGATCCCAAAGCCCTCCTTCTGTAAAGCATAGGTCATCTGGTAGGTGCTGCCTTGGGGGAGGCGTTCCTTCTGTTCGGCACCTGGAGGTCGACCTGGAGGGTCGACGGTGCCCACGCCATCAGCAGGGTCATCGACCACTGCGCGTTTGCGGCGTTTTCCGGTCTTGCCCTTCGGTCGGTTCTCTTCGGCCCAGGCGCGGGCTTCGCCCACCATGGCGGCCCGTTTGGCGGCAAGCCCTTGATCGATGTCCTTCTGCCGTTGGACCTCGGTGCCATTGAGTATGCACGTGGCGAGGTAGCCCACTTTGGCGATGGTGGCGATCTTCTTCATCACCATACCGTCGATCTCCTTCAGCTCGTTGGCGTACTCCTTGGCCTTGCTCAACAGCTCCACCTGCGCCAGGTGCATGAAAAGGGCCTTCATCCGCTCCTGCAACAGCGTGTTGTAATAGGCCCCACCCTTTTCGATCCGTTCGAGGAGCTCCTCCCGTTTATCCTCGAACATCAGTCGTACCAGCTGGTTCCGGAACTTGTGGGTGTTCTCCTCTTCGGCTCTCAGCTTCTCGCGCAGCACCTGCAACGCGGTCTTCATGCTCTCGTCCTCGAACTGGGCCACTTCCGGATGATCCTTCAGCGTGTAGTCGATCTTGCGCTGGATGTCGCTGAAGTCGAAGGTGCCGGCCACCAGCAGTTGCAGGTATTCACGCTGCTTCGCTTTGAGCTGTTGGGATAGTGGTTCTTGCTGCACGCCGCGCTCGGTGAAGGCCACCACGTCGGCATCGCTGCTCACCACCGACGGGTCGATCCGGGTGCGGAGGATCAGGCCGCCCAGCGAACGGAGCCGTGATAGTGCCACGTATACCTGGCCTGGTGCGAAGGCGTTGCCCACATCGATGATGGCCTTGCTGAACGTGAGGCCCTGGCTCTTGTGCACCGTGATGGCCCAGGCGAGTTTGATCGGGTATTGCTCGAAGGTGCCCAGCAGTTGTTCCTCCTGCTCCTTGGTGCCCACGTTCACCACGTAGCGCTTGTTCTCCCAGGTCTCGCGTTTGAGCTTGTACGACTCGCCGGTGTCCATCCGCACGGTGATGCCATCGTGGGTCAGTGTTTCCACCTTTGCGAGTTTGCCGTTGAAGTAGGCCTTGTCGATGTCGTTCTTCACGAACATGACCTGTGCACCTTCTTTCAATTCGATCCGCTCCAGCACCGGGTACATGCTCTCGGGAAAGTCGCCATCGCTATGCGCCTCGTACGTGTATACCTTGCCTGGCAAGGCGGCTAGCGCCCGCTGGTTCAGTTCATCGGCTTTGTAATTGTGCGTGGTGAGGGTGATGACGCCATCGCTATCGGACGCACTTATGTTGGCCCGATAGTGCGCGTTCAAGCGCTCCACATCCGCCGCTGTTACCGTGTTGTTGCGGAGGTTGTTGAGGATGTGGATGAAGTCGCCATCCTGTTGACGGAAGATCTTGTCCAGTTCGATGTGCGCATAGCCGTGTTCGCGCATCACCCGGCTCTCGAAGAAGTGTGGACTGCGGTACCAGCGCTGCAGGACGCGCATCTCATCGTCCTTCACCACCGGCGGCAACTGATAGAGATCCCCGATCAACAGGACCTGCGCCCCGCCGAAGCTCTGCCCCCGGTTCTGGCGGACGGAACGCATGCGGAAGTCGATGGCATCGAGCAGATCCGCGCGCAACATGCTCACCTCATCGATGATGAGCAGGTCCACTTCGCGCAGCACGTTGCGCCGGATGTTGTTGAGCGGATGACGCCGTGTAAGCGTATCCTGATCGTGGAAACTGCCTCCCATGATGTCCGGCGGCAGCTGGCGCTCGGGAACGAACGAGCCGAAGGGCAACAGGAACTGACTGTGGATGGTGACGCCTTTCGCATTGAGGGCGGCGATGCCCGTGGGCGCCAGGATCACGTAACGCTTGTGCGTGCTGGCGGCGAGCTTGTGCAGGAAAGTGGTCTTGCCGGTACCTGCTTTGCCCGTGAGGAAAACGTGACGGTTCGTGCTGTTGACGAACCGCGCGGCCAGCGTGGCCATTTCGGTTTCCACGTGCTCTTCGGCGGTGGGACTGTTCGAATTCACTTCGCGAAGGTCGGAAGTGCTCGCATCATGCGGAAAGGACATCTTTCATGGTTGTACGGAACGGCTCCGGCTGTCACTGACGAAATGGTCGTCACCGGCACAGTGCCAAGGTAATCATGTCCAATTCATATGGGAAACTTCGAACGGAATTCCTTCACCGTACTGAATAGACCGGACGGTATCCTATCCACCACATACTGGACAAGATGTTCCGGCATCCTCTTATAGAACGCTTCAGCCACGCCACCTGTTATGCACGCGATCGTATCCGCATCACCACCCAAGCTGATCGCTAATCGTATGGCATGTTCGTAGTCCGTGGAATCAAGGAATGCGACAATGGCTTCTGGAACAGTTTGTTGACAAGACTCATTGAATCGATAAGAAGGCCTGATCGTTTCAATAGAAAGTTGCATGTCGTAGTTGAATCGCTCGCTCATCGCCATGCGTATCTCGTCCTTTGACCTTCCGACCCGTGCCATATACACCGCAAGCGCTGTCGCCTGGGCCCCTTTGATGCCTTCTGGATGATCATGGGTCACTTCGGCCGATCGGCGCGCTTCGAGTAGCACGTCATCCTCCGTGTTCATGGCCAAGCCCACCGGCCCAACGCGCATGGCGGACCCGTTCCCCCAGCTATTGTAGGGTCCCCTATCGTGGTCCCATACCCATTCCGAAAACCGCGCACCATAACCACCCATAGGATCCGGATAAAGCTGACCGAACTGCCTGTACATCTCCGCATAATCGCCATGACCAAGGAGTACCTCCGCCGTTGCGATAGTGAGGATACTGTCATCCGTGATCTCCGCTCGCTCCGGCAAAAGCTCAAAGTCGATATGCTTGGGCGCGCTGAATTCGTAGCACGAACCAACGAAGTCGCCAATGATCGATCCTAACATGTTGGAAAGATCACATTCCGAATGGAATTCCCCAACTACGACTGGAATGAACCTTCGATCGCCTATCGCTTCTGGTTACATGCAACTGTCCCCACCAGGTCACATGGAATTCGGCTGCTGATCGTGCCGAAGGCTGCCATTGTCAGGAAGTCCCCTTCCTGCCGACCTTTGCAGCATGGATTGGACCCCGCTGAGTAGTGTGGAGCAGCTTGATGCCGTGGACGAGGCCTCGAAGGTGAAGCGCATCCTCATCTTCAAGCAAAGTACCACCTGCAGCATCAGCCGCACGGCCTTGGACCGGTTGCAGCGCAGCTGGGCCGAAGCCGATGATGCTGAGCACGAGCCGTATCTATTGGACTTGCACCGCTATCGTGCGGTCTCCAACGCCGTGGCCGATCGTTACGGCATCACGCACGAGTCACCCCAAATACTGGTGATCCAGAACGGGCGTTGTGTACACCATGCGTCGCACTTCGGGATCACCTATGTAGGAACGAAACAAGCCCTCAACGGATGAAGTCGTTCCCCTTCGCCATGTTGCTGGTTTGCGCTGGCCAAGTCGCGCTGGGCCAAACACCGGTGGTTCCGGCGGGGTCGTTCCGTCTTGATGTTCCGGCGCGCCCCGACCTGGTGCACATGCCGCCAGCCTATTCCTATGCGCAGCTCGGTTTGTTCTGCAAGCTGGATGTGCAACTGGAACGTCGCCTCAAAGTGCCGGTCTTCTTCCGGCTTGGCGATGTCCGTCAAGTGGAGGCTTGGGAAGGCAAGGGGCCATTGGTGATCCCGAGAGCCGAGCGCTGAACGGAAGGAAGCGATCAGGTCTCGACCAGTCGTGCACTCCGCTGGTCCGAAAGAAACGGTGGCTTCCTGAACAACACCGATGTGTCTTAAGCACTTCGACGAACGAAGATCACCTACGCAACTTCGTTGCTACGGCGAACGAAGAACATCTCCAGTTCGCCCTTGCCCTTCACTTCCACGAAACCCCGTGGCGTGAACTGAAGACCCGGCTGGTCCTTGACAAGATCGTAGGTAGCACGACTGATATTGACGCATCCGATCTCGCCACAACTCTCCATGCGGCTGGCGGTGTTCACCGTATCACCCCAGATGTCGTATTGGAATTTCTTCACCCCCACGATGCCCGCCACCACGGGGCCAGTATGGATGCCTAGGCGCATATCGAACGCTGGCTTACCCATGGCATTCCGTTCGCTCTTGCGGCGCTGCATGAAGGCCTGCATCTCCAAGGCGGCGTTCACCACATCCAAAGGACTGGACGTACCGGGATCGGGCAGGCCACCGGCACACATGTAGGCGTCGCCGATGGTCTTGATCTTCTCCACGCCATGGGCACCGATGATGTCATCGAAGGCCTTGAAGCAGATGTTCAGTTCATTCAACAACTCGGCAGGTTCCACCTGTGCGGCCAGCGTGGTGAAGCCCTTGAAGTCCGTGAAGAGCACGGAAGCCAGATCGAAGTGGCGCGCCGCAGCAGAGCCCTGTGCCTTCAGCTCTTCGGCCACTTCGGCCGGGAGGATGTTGAGCAACAGTTCATCGGAGCGTTCCTTCTCCTTGCGCAATTCGGCTGTGCGCTCCTGCACTTCCAGATCCAGTTCATCGCGCTGCCGGGCCACCAAGCGGCCATGATGTGCCGCACGGATGGCCATGAAAACGGCTACCGATACAGGGACCGCCACGTAGGAACAATAGTCCGCCACGAGCGAGAGCCAAGCCGAGAGGCCATCCCCTGATGCGGCGCTGATGAAACCGAATAGGATCGTGAGAAGGCTTGAAGCTACCGCCCCAGCGCCGATCCAGCGTCCGAAGCCCGGTGTACGCAATAGACGGACCCCCAACCGGATCACGTCGATGGAGAACCAGAGCACGATGATGCCGAACAAGGCGATCATGAATAGGCCCGGTATGATGATCCAGGGCTGATCATTCAACAACCCTAGCCCTTCGTTGGCTTCCACCAATCCCTTGGCTTCACCGATCAGGAACGCGATGATCAATGCGGTTACCACCAAGGCCGCGATGAGATAGAGCCGCTTCCGCTTCACGGACAACTCCACTCCCATTTCGCAGATCACTCGGATCAACATGTACGAAGTCCACGGCAACAAGAGCATGTTGAGCATGCGAAGGGCTTCCTTGATGCGGGCTGGCATGCCGAGCATGGCCTCATCACCGCCCAAGGAACTCACCACATCCAACACGGCCAGGATGGACAGCGCGGCGAGCAGTATCCAACCGGTGCGCTGCTTCTCGGACCAGGCGCTCACCAAAGCCAGCAAGGCGATGATGATGTTGATACCGATGAAGACCCCGTAGTGGATCATGCTCCGCTGGGTGCGGTAGTTGATGTCGGCTGTGTGAAGGGAAGCTTGGATGTCCTGATCGCTGAGCGAGCTGCCCTGCGGACCTTGGGACCGTATGGCGATGACCTCGACGTTCCCGTCGCATTGAAAGAGCAATGGAACATTGAGCGGAGGGATGCCCGCCTTGCGTGTATCCGTGACATTTCCAGGCTGGACCGCCTCCGCATCGGCTTGCAGTATGCGTTCGCCATTGAGGAAGACCTGCACAGGAACTCGCGCAGAGATGCGCAACACCATGGGCACACCCTTCAATGTCGAGTCCGGGTCCAATGGGATACGCAGCCAATGCACCCCGGTGGTGGGGACGATGGTATCCAAGGAGGCGCGATAACGCAGCCAAGTCGTATCGATCAAGGTGCGGTCAGCGCCGCCGGCCACATCACCCATGGCATGGCGGGTGCGCTTCCCCAGGAGACCGATGCCGTCGATCTCGCCACCATGACCCGGCACATCGGTATCGTCCTCGTAGAAGGTGCGCAGACCGATCGCTCGGGCGAACTCATCATCATCGTTCACCGTGATGGTCTGCGCCGAGGCCTGGCCAGCCCACAGCAGTAGCACCAGTGCGATGAATAAAGACCTCTGATCCCGCATAGGCGAAAAGTAGGCGTTACAGCCTTACGTCAGCTACCGTGTATCACAAGACCCTAGGCCGGACGGTTCCATGGAACGCGAAAACCAACCAACCGAGTGCAAGAGCCGCCAGGTCCCACCAAGAAAGGTCACCTCCCGAGCGGGAACTCGCGGAGCACCTCGTACGCCGATCCGGAGCGTAACGAACGACGCAATAGCACGACACTTTCCAACGGATGCGAGGCCTTGAAGACATGCGGTCTCAGCATGATCCAGGCCGACTTGAACTGATCCGGGCCAAGTCCGGCAGCGATGGTGAGGTGAGGATGGTCGGTGGACCGTACAGCCTCAGTCACTGACTCGATGGAAAGGATGGGCGCCAAAAGAGCGGACCGCAGCGCTCCGATGGCTTCCTTCTCGATCGGATCCACATAGATCGTACGCTGATCGGGAAAGTGTGTGATGCCTTCGTAATGCAGCTTGAAGGGATCCGCCTTTTGCAGACCAGCTTCGATGCCCGTGGCGATAAGAGCACCTTTTTCTTCCGACACGTCGGCTAGGAAAAGGGTCACGTGCGGCATCAACTTCAGGCCTTGGAAATCGCCGATCAAGGCGCGCAAGGCCTCGCGGATCCGGACCACCTCTTTGGCGATGGGTGGTGAAGGGGCGATGATCGCCAGGTAGCGATGCGTGGCTGTCATGCTTCGTTCTGCGAAGATGCGGAAGGAATTCGATCAGTACCCTTCCGCTTGGTCCAAGTAGCACCTCGACAGGACCACGGTCCGATCCGCTTTCCGATCCCCCCTATGCCACCGCCTGTTCGAGTGACCTGTGGGGCTAGCGGATACGCCATCGAGGACGGTATCTTCACCGACGCAGCCCATTGAATGCGACCGCCTTGCAAAGTACAGGGGACCGGTGAAGTGAAGAAAGGCCTGAACATGTGTTACGGAACGAAAGCCCGCACCGAGATGAGCTTGCGCATCGCCAAGAGCCGTGGCGATAGTAGCGCGGTGGAGAAACTCAACCGGCTCCTGCACCCGGAGATGGACCTGCATTTCGCGAACGGGTTCGATCATCCGGAGCAGGTGATCTACACCAACGATGCGCCGCGCGAACCACAGCTGATGTCCTGGGGCTTGATCCCGGCGTGGGTGAAGGACAAGGGCCAGGCCGACGAGATCCGCAACCGCACCTTGATCGCTCGCGGCGAGACCATGTTCGAGAAACCCTCGTTCCGTGTCTCAGCGGAAAGCAAACGATGCCTTGTCTTCGTCGAGGGCTTCTACGAACACCACCACTTCGGCAAGCGTACCTACCCGTACTTCATCCACTTGAAGGAACGGCCGCACTTCGCCTTGGCTGGCTTGTGGGATGAATGGAAGGACAAGGCGAACGGTGAGATCCGACGAACATTCAGCATCGTGACCTGCGAGCCTAACGACCTGATGCGGCGGATCCACAACAACCCGAAGGTGGATGGGGCGCGCATGCCCGTGATCCTTACCGAAGCTGAGGAGGACCAATGGCTGGCGCCGATGAACAGTCCTGCCGATGTTGATGCCTTGATGGACTTGGTGCGCCCCTACCCTACCGAGGCGATGACCGCCTATCCGGTGGCACCGCTCCTTGGAAAAGCTGGAACTGGTAACACACCAAAGGCCAGCGATCCGTTTGAGTATCCCGAGCTGCTCCTAGCCGACCCGCTGCAGTGAGCGGATGGATGACACGTGATCACGCCGTCATCTCCAGCGGGAAGGTGCGCACATGCTGATCGATGCTCGTGGTGTCGAGCTCGCGTTTCATCAGCACCACATCGCTCACGCGTTGTTGGATCATACCACCTTGGTTGCCGAGCAAGGCCCACGCGGTCGTGAATTGATCGGCCTTCAGCCCCGACGCGATCACCAGACGCGGATGTTCCTCCACCGCCACGCCGAGTTTCTTGATGCGGCGGTTGGCGCGCACATTGTCCACCAGCCGCTGGCGCAGGGCCGCGATGGTGCCCTTCTCCCCCAGTTCGATGTGGATGCTCTTCCGATCCTCGCTATGCACCATGCCACCCAGATTGAGGGCGAAGGGCGGGAAACCCATCGTGCCGCGTTCGATCGTATCCGCCAAGGGACCTTCGTACTCCGGCGGCAACTCGCTCTGGAAAAGCACGATGCCGGGCATCTGGTACGCTTCGTTGAACGTGCCGATGCGCTCGCGCAACGCCTGCCGCCATTCCATGATGCGTGCGGCCAAATGGCTGGCCGGGTCGATCACCAACCGGTACTGACAGGTGTAGACGAGCGTGTCGAAAAGCGATAGGGCGTCCACGGTGGCCTTGCGTGCCATACCACAAAGGAACCACGGCCCTGCCCCCATGGCAATGGCCCGGGAACCGTCTTTCAACGATCGGATGGTCAAGACACTGGTCCGCGGTAGCATGATCGGGGTATTTGGTGATGCCGGGCCGGTGAAGACCTTTGCACCCCTCCCATGGCCGCCCACGGAACCGAAAACCTGCGACTCGACCTTCTGCCTGAACGGCGTTGGGCGACGGTGAGCGATGTGACGGTACCCACGGCCGGCGTGGACCGCGAACTCGTGTTGCGCTTGGTGGAACTCGGTTTCGTGCCGGGGGAGCGGGTACGGATCGTGGCCGAAGGCATCGGCGGGCGCGAACCAATGGCCGTACGGGTGGGCCACACCACCTTCGCTCTGCGCCGCCACGAGGCTTCCTTCATCATCGTGGAACCTCTTCCGTAGACATGGACGAAGCGCTGGTACTCCCCGGGCGCATCGCCCTGCTCGGCAACCCGAACTGCGGAAAGACCGCCCTCTTCAACCTCTTGACCGGCAGCCGCCAGAAAGTGGCCAATTATGCCGGCGTGACGGTCGAACGCAAGGAGGGCGCGCTGCGCACACCGGCCGGGCGTAGCGTGAAGGTGCTCGACCTCCCCGGTGCGTACAGCCTCAACGCCCTCTCGAACGACGAAGCCGTGACGCGTGATGTGATCACCGGCCACAGTCGGGAGGCCCTTCCGGAACTGCTCGTTTGCGTGGCCGATGCTACCAACCTGCGACTGCACCTGCGCATGGTGCTCGAAGCGCGGAGCCTCGGCATACCGATGGTGGTGGCCTTGAACAAGATGGACCGCGCGGAAAAGCTCGGCATTAGCATCGATTTGAAGAGCCTCGCGCAGCACATCGGCGCACCCGTGGTGCCCACCGTGAGCATCAACAACCGTGGCGCGCGCGCACTGGAAGACCAGTTGGACCAGCCTGTTCCAACGCGCAAGCGTTCCACTTGGACAGCGCAAGGGATCGAAGATGTGCGGCAGACCCAACAGGAAGTGCTGCGGATCTTCCGCGCTACGGTGAAGGAGCCCGCCGTGGACGCTGACCCGAGCGAACGCATTGATCGGATCATGATGCATCCGTTCTGGGGACTGCTGGTCCTTGGGATCGTCCTGTTCGTCACATTCGTCTCGGTGTTCTCCATCGGCGGCTGGCTCACGGGCTATGTGGAAGGCGCTTTTGCCTGGTTGGGTGGACTGGTGGAAGGGTCCATGGATGAAGGCCTCTTGCGTGGTCTGGTGGTGGAAGGCATCATCGGTGGTGCCGGTGGTGTGTTCGTGTTCCTGCCGCAGATCCTGATCCTCTTCCTGTTCATCCTGGCCTTGGAGGACTCCGGTTATCTGCCGCGTGCAGCCTTCTTGTTGGACAAGCCGATGAGCCGGGCTGGACTCTCGGGTCGTTCATTCATCCCGCTGCTCTCCAGCTTCGCATGCGCCATTCCGGGGATCATGGCCACCCGCACCATCACCAATTGGCGCGACAGGCTCACCACCATCATGATCGCACCGCTGATGGCCTGCTCCGCGCGCATCCCGGTGTACACCCTGATCATCGCGGCGCTGTTCCCGGGCCAACCGTTATTGTCGACCTTGCTCATGATCGCCTTGTACGCGCTTGGTATCGTGTCAGCCATGAGCGTGGCCTGGGTGATGAAGCGGTCACGCCCTACGAGCGAACGTTCCACGTTGCTGATGGAGTTGCCCAGCTACCAATGGCCCGACCTACGGAGCCTCATCATCGGCCTCTGGGAACGCGCGATGATCTTCCTGCGTCGAGTGGGCACGATCATCCTGGCGCTCACCATAATCATGTGGGCTCTTTATACGATCCCATCGCCCCGCACCCATGCACGCGGAACCCCCATCGAACGCAGTCTGGCCGGCGAGATCGGGCACGCGTTGCAATACGTCTTCGCGCCCATCGGGTTCAATGAACACATCTCCATCGCCTTGGTGCCCGGTATGGCCGCCCGCGAAGTGGTGGTGAGCTCCCTGGGCATGGTGTATGCCATGGAGGGTGACGAGGATGAAGTGGGCAGCCAGTTGCAGGAACGCATCGCCACCGAATGGTCGCTGGGGACCAAACTCTCCTTGTTGCTTTGGATCGTGTTCGCGCCCCAGTGTCTCAGCACCTTCGTTACGGTGAAGCGCGAGACGAACTCGTGGAAGTACATGTGGATAATGGGCGGCTACCTCTTCGCCCTGGCGTACCTTGCAAGTCTGGTCACCTACCAACTGACCACTTTCATAACCGCTGCCTGATGCAGACCTTCCTGGCGATATCGATCGTAATGTGCGCGGTGGCCTACGTGACCTGGCAGTGGACGCCAACGATGTGGCGGAAGGCCGTTGTGGCGCGCTGGACCGGTACACCGCTCGGCCATGTGGACCGTAGGCCTCAACATAGCCGCGCATCTGGTTGCTCTTCGTGCAGCACCTGTGGGGCGTGCTCCCGAGCGCAGCTGGGCTCCTGAGTCCTGTTGATGGTCCTTGCAGCCCTTCTGCTGGACTTGGTGGATCAGTGCACTAGACGCTGCTGCTCTACTTGCGAGCCGTCGGATAACTCGACCAGGTAGACCAACCCTCTCTGCGGTATCGCCATACTGAATGACGCGCTTGGAGCGGATCCTTCGAGGACAAGGCGACCGGTGGGTTCGTACAATCGATATCGCGCCTGCCCACTTCGTGCATGGTGCACATGTATCCGTTCCCCATCACTCCAGACCCTCATTTCGGCAGCATCGGGCATCACCACCGAAACGCTGGCCGATACCGTGGTGGAGCCATCCACATCCGTCTGCCGCAAGCGATAGTACGATAAGTCCCGAAGTGGCGAAGCATCCGTGAACGAATAGGACCGTAGGCTTCGGCTTTCACCGGCGGCATCAAGCCTTCCAATGCTCTCGAAGCTATACCCATCAGCACTGCGCTCCACGGTGAAGTGGTCGTTGTCGATCTCCGAAACGGTCGCCCAGTTGCAATTGACAACGTTGCCTTCCGGTCGTGCATCGAAATAGAGCAACTCGATCGGCAAGGGGTTCATCGCGCTCACGGAACCCAAAGTGAACGGCCCCAATTGGTTCTGCACTTCGCCGCTCGGGAGCCAACCACCCCACGGTGTGACGGTAGCTCCATCATTCCCGCGATCGCGCCAAAGAGGTGCCATGGCCGAAGCGTCCCACCAAGCCACACGCAAGTCGTTCGGGGCATCCACACCGCAACTGTACACATCGTGCCAGCTAAGCGTGACGCGCGCATTGGGCGTTCCGCTACTTCGCACCACGGTCCAATGCTCACAATCGCTCACATGGTCCAGGAAGGGATCCCTGTTGATGCCGTATGCGGCATAGCTGCTTTGTCGACGATAGCGTACGGTGAATGCATCCGTGGTGGAACCAGCGACCTCCGTGAGCTGGACAGGCCTATGAATACCAGCCTCGCCGACAGGATAGATGAAGTCGGTGATCCCGAACTTCTGCAGTGGACCATCCACGTGGCTTCCATCGGTGCCAATGGTAGCACTAGCGGTACTGCTCAAAGTGAACAGGTTGGAAGCCGTGGAGATGATGAGACCGCCTGGTGAGGCGTATGCCAATTCCAAACTCCCGGATAGGCGAACGGGATCGTTCAACGTGAGATCACCGGCTGACTTTCCCATGCGGATGGAAGCGAAGCGCTCTTCGAAGCCCGTGGTGCTGATGCTCTGTGGCGATGCCCCGGAGAGCCAGACCAGCGAGCCCACCTCACTCAGCGCCGCTTCTCCGTCGTTGTTCGTGAAGTGTCCTTGAAGCTCCATCACACCACCGGTGGCTCCTGCGGAAAGATCGAGGAAGCCGCCCGTGTTGATCGTGAGCTCGCCGCGGACCAACATCCCATTGGAAGCAGCTTCATTCCGGAACAAGGCCGTTGATGTAGATGCCCCATTCCCGTTGAGCGTAAGATCACCACAGGAGAAGGTACCCGCGCTGGCCGGTGCGGTGGTACCCAGTGTGATGCCCACCGCTGCACCAGGACCCGTGCGTGTGATATAGACCGAATTGGCCACTGCCAGTTGCCGCCCGGCACGGACAGTGAGGTTCCACGCGTTCGCGTTGTTCGAAACCAGGTCGAGCGCTGCACATTGTGCATTGGCCGTGAACACCTCGCAATGGTTCACCGCGCTCTGGTCGATCGTGACCACCGATGTGCTTGTTGGCACTGCTCCGAAACGCCAGTTGCGGCAGTTGCTCCAATCGGTGCTCACCCGGCCTGTCCACACAAAAGGAAGCGGTGCGGTGGTGGTGATGAGTGAAACATCGTCTAACTGAAAGCCCTCGTCCGTTCGATCGTAATTGGAAGCGACGATCCCATTCATCAAGGTATTGAAGGTGGAGCAGTTGCTGCCACCGCTCACACTGAAGGCGCGGAAGGCGATGGTGTTCGTACCTGCAGGGACCGTGTAGATCAACGGGTTCGCCGATTGGTACACATTGCAACCAGGCGACGTGGAGGCAGACCCACCCGTTGCCGAAGACCAGGCATATGCATGATCGCTGAACCCGCCTACACGACCGATGGTGGTCCACACACCGTTGATGGCCACTTGCATGACCGCTCCTTCGCGCACGTCCATTCCGGGACCGGAACCAGAACGGACAGAGTGGTACACACGCAACTGCAGCCCTGCGAGGCCTGCGACGTTCAAGGTGGAGAAGGTGACGGTGTTGGACCCGCCTTGTCTGCCGACCCGTATGGCGTTAGATCCCGTGCGCCGTGTCTCCGTGGTGACATCGCCGCCGGTGTAGCTCCAATCGTTACAAGGCGTAGCAACTTCGAACCCCTGGAAGGCAATGGTCGTTTGCCCAAAAGCACTTTGGAACGCAACGCTGAGAAGGACTACGAATTGGATGAGATGGCGTAGCATGATGCGGAACGGTTGCAAAACTCCCGCAGCTGTGTGCGATGAATGTTAGGGCATCATCAAGCCTTCGCTTCCGCTTATATCCGCATGCAATATTCTGGCTTTGACCGATAGGCCAGAAGGCAAGCACAGAACATTGGCGATGCATCGATCAAGGAGGGCTCTGACCTCGTATCGATGTGTTTTCGAGATTCAGCCCAATGATCACAGCTCAGGCGTTCATCCATTCAGCGGATCAACTTTCATCGGTTCGTTCTGGATACCATCTTCCAATGAGATACGCACCTATCGCCCGTCACCTACGATGATCCACCGAACTATATTCGGTTGTGATCGTCGGCGCTCGGGTACAATAGGCCTACCTTACACTCGATACACCGGTGTTTTGCCGGTAGCTAAGGCTTTGCCGAAGGGCAAGCACAATACAAGGTTTACAATGTCAAGCGGTACAGTGAAGTTCTTCAACTCGGAGAAAGGTTTCGGTTTCATCACCCCAGAAGAGGGTGGTAAGGACGTTTTCGTCCACAAGACCGGAACCCGGTCCAACCTCATGGAAGGTGATAAAGTCACTTTCGAGGTGGAACAAAGCCCTAAGGGCCTCAACGCAGTGAACGTGGAGCGCGCCTAAGCACGACCCTCATGCAACTTGGAAGCCCCGGCGAATGCCGGGGCTTCTTTCTTTTCAGCCCTTTCGAAACACTGGTCATGTTCTCAGGACCCGGAACGCTCCTACCCCGGTACAGTTACCGCACGTTGGCCATGGAGATCCACATGGATCCTTCCCAAGTCATCTGCGAATGCGCCGAAAACCCACCAGAACCTCGAAGGCTTGGTCATCGGGCGGCCTGATGGATCTTCCAAGACCCTTATCAATATCGCCAATAGTTCTGTGATCCCGCATCCTTCCACGCATATGGACCTACCTTGTACCCATACTTGGCATCGCTTCCAAGTCTCCGAAGACCTGTAGGTGGTCTTCAACAGAAGGCAAGACACTTTCTTAAGCCCTTCGCTGGTCATCTACGGATCTCAGATCCACATCATTTAAGCGGCAGGCGATCGCGGGAACGATGCTCCCCGACCACCGGCAACGATCAGCATGTACGACGACCCCAGGGCCTGGCCCAGCGACCGTGCATCCACGCCAGAAGTGGCCCCTCTGATCAAGCCGATGGCACGTAGAGCTAAGCGGACCGCGACCATCGTCGGCCACCTGCCCTGACCATGGAGAACACGAGAACCGATATGACCACGAACCCTTTCAAGATCACCGCTAATGACTGGGGTGCTAAGAAGACGAAACTGAAGAACAATTTCAGTCAGCTCAGTGACACTGACCTCTCCTTCGTGCAAGGTCAGGAGAAGGAACTGGCGGTTCGCCTTCAGTCCAAGCTTGGCAAGAGCGAAGATGAAGTGCAGAAATTGTTGCACGAACTATAGGCGTAGCTCGTGCTACCACGATCATAGTGAAAGCCCTTCCGGCGGAGCTGGAAGGGCTTTCTACCGACCAAGCAAACCCATGTGTCTCGCCCGAACGAACCACATACCCTACATCGATGAACTACAATCCTCCGGATCGCCAGCGCACCAAAGCCTTGAACCGCTTGCTACGCCACAACGAAGCCGACTGTCTCCGGCATAACATCAGTATCCAAGTAGATGAGGTGAATGAGGCACACAATGTCGCCCTCTGTTCGGTTCGGCAACGCTTGAATGGCCCACTCCGCCATCGCTACTCACAACAAGAGCTGGTGTCTCGTGGCGAGCGTGCCTTGCAGCCCTTGCAAGAACTCGGACTACTCCCCTTATTAACGATACGGATCGCAGCTCCTCCGCCATTTCCGGTACCCGCACATCCATGGAACCTACGATCCTTGATGGATTGGGTGCAGGACATCTGGCATTGGTCCGGTGCACCACTTGCGCGTGAGGGCTTCGGTGCAGCGCAGCTCGGTAGCGACCCATTCGGATGGAAACAAGCGATGCGCATCGCTAGCCCATCATGACCCGATCTCAGCATCCATGATCGACCGCAGCCATGATCGTTGCGGTCGGGAGAGCGAATGGAATGACCCCAACATGGATGGGTCCTGTGGATCTGGTCATCACGCCGAACGCAGGAACTCTTTCAAGATACTGCGTTGCGCCAATGACGAATGAACTACTTGTTCAATACGAAGCGTAGTCCAGCCGTGATATAAGAGTTGTTGATCCGCGGGTTCGTATTGATCCCATCGCCATTGAACATGTTGGTCATGCCTACATCGTATCCGGCATCGAGGAAGATGAATCGATATTCCGCACCAGCACCGAAACCGATGTACCACTGCGTGGAGCGCGTGGTGAAGTTGAGTGAATTGTCGCCCACTTCGGCATTCAGGCCGATCAGCGCTGTTGGTCCAGCGGTGGCGTATAGGTTGAAGTCGGGATCATTCTCCGTATCGATCAATCGGATGCCGCCCATCAAGGGAATTCGTAGCGCCTTACTGGTGTAGCGCGTCTCGGTGGTGATGCCATTGGAGATACCGTCCTGGCCAAGGCCGGTGGTGGTGTAGTCCAGATTCCTGATCTGCATGTAGATACCGGGCTTCACGAAGAAACGACCACCAAGAAGGACCTCAAGGCCGTACTGATAACCTGCGCGCGCCCTCCAATTGTCACTTCCGTCTGCATCCACCTTACTTCCAGAATACCCGCCGCCCAAACGGATCTCCTGCGCGTGGATTGCAAGGAGAGGTGAGATCATTAGAATTGCAAGAGCAAGGGATCTGCGTAATGAGTCCATGGTGTGTGTTGTTCCGACAAGGGAGAATTCCCCTGTACGACCTTTCCATATCAACAATGTATCCAAGCACCGTTCTGATGCCGGTTCTGGAGGTGTATGCATCCGTCTCACTAGATAAGCAGGCTAAAGTTCCGTGCGATGATCTAGACCCGAAGGCCGCATCGCTTGAACCGCTTAGACCGATCCGGGTGTGCGTTACCCATTCGGGGCAGCGTTCACCCCGGCTCAACCTACTTGATGATCAGATGCCATTGATGGAACAGGTCCATTCAGGAGCGTGCCCGCGAGAACCTCATTCGCTGAAACACGACTTCGAACGGGCAAGTCCTGTGAACCGCAGAGGATCCTGCTCAGTCCTTGGAAGAACCCATTCTAGGCGGCGAATGCCCATCCAGCGCTTCGATCGGTCAAACGCGCACCCACGAACAACTCCGGATACCAACGGCCTCCGTCCGCAGCGAAGTGTTTCACACCATTCTCTCCTTCCAGGACCAGCTCCATACCCCTTCTGTACGGAACGGTCATCAGGTGACCATCGCACCACGCCAAGGCGCGGCCCCAATTATCGATGTTGTAGGCTTCTACTTCGATCAGATCCCACGTGATGGAACCTCCAGGAATGACTCGGCGCCAGCGCATGGTGTTGGGGTTGTATGTGCTACAAGGTAGACTACTCCATGCCGCAACCGACAGTTACGATCTGGATCACGTTTGATCGCACCAGACCCAGCGCTCCGTGGTAACAGCTGAGATCAGGCAGAGCCTCTGAGAAAACCCACTTCTACCCTGAGAAAGCTTAGCTTCACGACATGCAGCCACGAACATCCTCCATGGCGACCTACAGGATCAGGTATCGCCGAGATGGGAACTGGCAAGGCACCCTAGATGGGAATGAGCAGCCGATCGTTCTTTCCCATACGCAGGCCTTGGTGAAACAGGAGATCTTCGAGTGCGCTAGACGGTCAGGGGATTCTAGGGTACTCGTTTTCAACGCCGCCGGTGACGAAGAGGAAGAACGGACATTCGGCGCAGCGCGCACGGCATCCCATGCACCACCGGGTATGGGCTGATCGTGAGCCGAATTCCACCTTGGGCACTTCAGGGCCGCAACATCAATTGCTCCAGCTCGTCGAACGAATAAGGCTTGACCAAGTGCGCGTCAAAGCCAGCTTCCCGTGTAAGGGCGATGTCAGACCCCTGTCCATAGCCGGTGAGCGCGATCAATCGTGTCGTGCTCCGGTCGGGATCTATGCGCAACCTCCGCGCCACCTCGTAGCCATCGAGACCAGGTAGACCGATGTCCAACAAGACGATACGCGGTGCCCATTCCTGTGCGATACGCAGTCCTTCGGGACCTGTGTACGCCGTGCGAACGGTGTAGCCTTTGTGCCGCAGCATGCTCGTTAGTATCGTGGCCATGTCAACGTTGTCGTCAACGACCAGTACGCGCATCCCATCGACTGCGGCCTCCTGTATGACAGGCTCGTTCGGTTCTACGCTATCCGGGGCTGCGATCAACGGGAACTTAACGGTGAAGGTGCTCCCCTCGCCTAGTCCTGCACTTTCCGCGGTGATGCTACCCCCGTGCAGAGCCACAAGGCGGTGAGCCAGCGACAGCCCGATACCGAGTCCACCGGATGAACGATGGAGGGAACGATCCGCTTGGGTGAAGAGGTCGAACACATGGGGAAGCATCTCCGCTTGCATCCCGATCCCATCGTCCTTCACCTTTATACATACTTGCTCCTCACTGGAAGAACAGGCTACTTCGATATGGCCACCTTCCGGCGTGTACTTGGCCGCGTTGGTCAACAGGTTCACGAAGACCTCCTCCAAGCGCCTTGGGTCAGCATGCACCCATAGCGGATCAGGACATGCGTTCAATACATGAGTATGCCTGTATTTCACGAATAATGGCGCCACGGTCTGGATGGCGTGCTCCAACACCTGATGCACATCCACAGAACGGAGGCTGAGGTGGATACGGCCGTTGATGACCCGCGAAACCTCGAGTAATTCACTCACCAACTCGGTCATGCTACCTACCTGGCGATCGATGATATCCAACGCCTCGCGCTCCACATGATCCATTTCCTTTCCGCGCTGAAGTTTTAGCAGGTGTACGGCGGAGCGGATCGGCGCTAGTGGGTTCCGAAGCTCATGCGAGAGCATCGCCAGGAACTGATCCTTACTGCGCGCCTCGTCAGCCAGGCTCATGGCCTGCTGTGCGATCTGTTTCTCCAGCCGCACACGATCCGATATATCGCGGACATTGCATTGCGCTACGAGGCGCTCCCCCTCCAGGTACACGTTGGCGATGAACTCCACTTCCACGGTACCCCCTCGTTTATTCTGGACCGGCAGATGTTCATACCGGATGTAGCGCGCACGTTGTAGCTCGCGAAAAGCCGCCTTGTTCTGCTCGATATCCTTGAACATGCCGATCTCGTACAACTGCTTTCCCAATAACTCACCCGTCTCAAGCCCGACCAAACCTTCCATGAACGCATTCGCATCGATCACTTGACCCGAGTGCGCATCCAGGATCAGGATGCCATCCTTTGCCGTTTGGAACAACCGGCGGTACCGCACTTCGGCCAAGCGCAACGCGATCTGTGCGATCTGTCTTGCGGTATTATCCCCGAAACCCAACACCACCGCAGCCTCTGGGTGCCCTGAACTTCCTGTGGGGCCGCCGTGCACCAACATGCTCCTGGTGCCCAAACCATTCGGAAATTCGTGTGAAACTTGGTGATCGGTGAACGCATGGTCTTCGGCCACCGCCTTGCGCAACAACTCCTGCAGCGTAGGGTCACTCCACTGGCCGGTACCCAACTCATACAGGAAACGACCTTCTGTCTCCGCCGGTGTCACGTGGAAACTGGAATAGAACATACTATCCGCTGAGACTACCCGAAGTTCCGCGTCCAGGAAGAGCGAACCCAGTGTCACCACCTCTGGTATTCGTGCTAGGGTGTTCTTCATGACCGGAGGTTCAATGGTCGATCGCTCCATCGGAACATTATCGCTGTAAGGTAAGCATGCTATGCGGCAGGTTCATGACTATCGTTATGCTAACCGCGACCGAGTGTTTCGGAAGTTGTTGAACCATCCAAGGAACGAGCCCACCCGCGTGAGGATGGATCCTCTACGGGTAGACCCGTTCACCGCACAGGATGGGTTAATTGATGCGTTTTCCTTGAGTTTGCTCCTTTGAATCCGCCTTCGTGCGCGATGCATCGGAGCCATCCTCACGGTCGGCCTTCTTGTCGCTAGGCATCGTCCGTGCGCCTGACTTGTCCTGCGCTACCGGCTTCGATGGGTTCTCGGCTTTTTCTGGTGTGTTGCCCTTGTGAGCAGCATTCTTGTCTTCTTGCTTTTGCATGACCTTAGGCGTATTCGTGAATGACCGGCAGGTCCGTTATCGGAGCTTCCGCCGCTCGTATGAAGAGACAAGCAGATCATCAGCCAAGCTGCACCTGGCCTAGCGCATACATGCTGTACCACCTGTGATCAGTGTGTTCAATGCCTACGAACGGTTCAAGTAAAGACACCTGTGACCAAGCCAAGCTTGGGGTCTTCGCACCCCGATGGCGTCCCCGAACGTGGCAACAGGGACCTACTGGATGAATGACCGACCTGGCCGGTCAAAGACTCCACACACCTACTCCGCTGTAGGTCTCCAGAACGCCCCCTAAAGCACTTCATGCGGCGTGTGGCGCGGTGGCCGGAATGACCCTAGTAGGTGACGCCTCGTGAAATGTTCGGTGCAACATCGGCAGCATTCGTTCATGAACGCCTCGGCGTGCGTCCCGCCGCAACCGTTCCATGATACATCGCGCCATCAGGTAGCAAACCGTGCTCTCGGCTCCTTGATTCAGGTTCACGCTATGCTCCTCAAGACCATCGTAACATCCACCGGAAGCACTGTTATACATGACCTGAGCCAGGTGATTGCGTCCAAGGAACCATTCGAACGCCAGTTGCATCTTACGGGCGTACTCCACATCGCCGAACGCTCCATGGAACGTCGCCAACGCAGCAATTGTGTACGCCACATCGATCGGTTGCTCGCCATACAGGTCATGAGCGACGCCCGGTTCCTTCCATGTGCGATTGGAAATGACACGCAACATATCCCCTTCGAACAGATGATCAAGAAGGAAACGGAAAGTGGCTATCGCTACTTCACGATACTCCGGTCGCTTTGAACTCTCATAGGCCAACAGCATCGACTCCGGCAGAACAGCATTACCATACGTCAGTTTAGGTTCGAACCAATCCCAACCATCGCTTGAAGCGGCCTGATACGCCCCCATCAACTTCATCGCTGATCGATCGATCAATACCGATATAGCAGCCGTGCTACTGACCGAAGCATATGCCTGCAACCCTTTGATGGCAAAAGCAATGGCCCGGGGACTGCTGAGACCATCAACACGAGCAAGAGAGGCCCGTAGGATAGCCCCCGCCTTGGTGCACAGTGCTTCGGGGAGTAAAGCCTGGTGCGCCACGCAAACACCCAAGGCCCAGACCGCACGCCCGTTGCTATCCTCCAAGTTCTCTCCATGGTTCTGCGCCGTGAACGCCCCCGACGTATCAGCATAGTTCAGGAAACCGCCATCCGGCTGCTGGCAGTGCTCGATGTAATCCAGATACCGAACCATCAGGTCTCGCACCCCACCGAACGCGCCTTCATTCCGCACGTGGGAGCACAACGCGATCAGCGCCCTCGCATTATCGTCCAATGTATGCCCGGATCCAACATCCGGATCACTGATATCGCAGAATTGAACCATACCGATGGCGTCGGTCATCCTCGCAAGGTGCTTGAGCGAAACGGGCGGCCATTGAAAGCTCAACTCCTCTGTCGCCCCTGTGCGACGCGCGAACGTGCGCGCGTGCGCGATGGCCACATTGTCCCATGCCGTGGCTCGCATGCGTTGTAGGGCATTGCGGCCCAAGCGGTCCATGCGTTCTGGATCGGTCAACAGCGCTGTTGCTGCGTCGGCCAGTTGCGTGGGACTGTTGAAATCGATCAGCACACCGGTGCCATCATCCAATACCTCCTGCGCATGCGGTATGCGGGTGCTGATCACCGGGCAACCGCAGCCCATGGCGTACGCGAAGGTGCCGCTCACGGCTTGATCAGGATCCTTCGAAGTGAACAGGTAGATGTCCGTGAGTTGGAGGTACTCCAATAACTCATCCAACTCAAGATACCGATCAACGAATCGAACGTGCTCGTTGAGACCAAGGACTTCCACCTTTTCCACCAGAGAATCCCGGTAACGCTCCCCTTCTTGCCGCACCACTTCGGGATGCGTTCGTCCGAGGATGAGGTAAAGCACATCGGGCACTTCTGCCTTGATCGCCACCAATGCATCCAGCGCCGTTTCGATGCTCTTGTTGGAGCTGAGCAAGCCGAATGTGGAAAGCACACGACGACCCGTGAGGCCGTACTTCTTCTTCATCTTCTCCTTATCATGCCACGCCACCACGTGCGTCCCGTGAGGGATCACGATGATCTTGTCGGCATCGATAGCGTACTCTTCGCGCAGTATCCGCCCGGAACGTTCCGTCAGCACCACTACATCAGAAGCACGTTCGGCCAAGGCACGGATCATAGCGATGCGCTCCGGCGAAGGTGATGGTAGCACCGTATGGAAGGTCACCGCTACGGGCTTCTCCACTGCGTTCAAGAATTGCAACAGGAAGTGCCCATCGCCACCTTGGAATAGACCGAACTCATGTTGTACCCACACCCGACCGATGCGCGGGTCCTGGTCCACTTCCAGCGCCAGGCGGATGTGATCGGCGGCGTCCTTCGTGTCCAAGGTGTGCGTAACTTCCTTTGGGTAGTCGCGGGAGATCCTGCCATCCTCCAAGGCACACACTGTATAGCGGAACGGCCCGTTGAACGTGCGGTTCAGCGCGGTCAGCAGGTCTTGCGTGTACGTAGCGATGCCGCATACACGCGGCGGGTAGGATGTGAGGACCAGTACGCGGTCGGCGGTTGCTCGTTCGGTCATGTTGCTTGCTGCTTCAATCGGGCCAGTAGAACGGAGAGCTTCACGGAGGCCACTGCCACGCGTTCATCGGCCGCTCCGTAATAGATGTAGAGGTCATCGTCAAAGACCACCGCGCCGGACGGGAACACGATGTTCTTCACGTAGCCCGTCTTCTCGTAACCTTCCTGCGGCGAGATCAATGGATGATCCAGCCGTGCGATCAACTTCGATGGATCGTTAAGGTCCAATAACGCTGCGCAGGCGTGGTAGACGAAGCCATGCGGTGTGTCCTCCGCAGCATGGTAGATCAGCAACCAGCCATCTGGCGTTTCGATCGGTGGCGCACCTCCGCCGATGTGGCTACTCTCATGCGGCAACGCAGGATCCAGTACGATGTGGCTCTTGAGGTCCATCAGGTAATGTTCCCAAAATGATCGATCCAGCTCCGCGAGATCATTGAAGTACACGATCTGTATCCCCGGATGGATCCGGTGCAACAGCGCGAACTTCCCGTTGATCTTCTTCGGGAAGAACATCAGGTTCTTGTCCCACGCCAACAGCTTGTCCGCTAGTTCTTCACCCAGTCCGTGCTCCTTCAGCATCTTGTAATGGAAGAGGTACTTCTGGTTCAACCCATCACAACAGTCTATCAACTTCTTGAACTCGCGGTAGGTGAACTGCGGTGTGATCACACCGTGCTTGGTGAACGTTTCCAGGTCTTTCGATGTGGCATAGGTACCAAGCGCGTTCGTGCGGTCATAACCCGTGTAGGTCATGTAGTAGGTGTCCTCGATCTTCACGATACGCGGATCCTCCATGCCTTGCGATTCGTAGGCGTGCTCCGGCATCAGGATCGGCCGGTCCGCGCGGCGCTCCACGTCCAACGGTCCGTTCAACAGACAATGTCCGATGGTGGAGTAATTGCCATGGCGTACCGCCCGGTAGAAGATGTGCACCTTCTCGCCCACACGGATGCACGCCGGGTTCAGCGCCCCAGCATTCTCGAATCCGAGTTCGGTCTTGTCCAACACGATGCCGTGACGGGTCACCGTCACGGTATTCTTCTTTTCGTCCATCACAGAGCGGCAGATACTCCAAGGGGTGATCGGCGTACAGCGCTCGGCATACCCTCAATCGTCGCTCCGGGTTAGTGCGGAAGCCCGCATTACCCTCGTACCGTGCCGTAATGGAGCATTGCGTGCACCGACCGCCGCTCGCTTCGGGGAAAAGCACCCCGAATGGGGGCGGTATTTCCTCAAGGAACCTTCGGAAAGCAGCACGAACGTCAGATCGAACGCATGACCAACATTGCAAGCACCGTGGCCATGACGACGGAACCGAAGCCCAAGCCCACCCATTTGCGGAGTGACTTGTCGCCGAAGAACACCACGATAAGGTACTTCATGACGGTATTGGAGAGCGTGGCCAGCAAAACGGCCGTCATGCCGCTCAACACTCCATCGCCTTGCGTGCCTTTTGCAATGGACAGCGTGATCGCATCCATGTCCGTGGCACCGAACACGATGCTGCCCGCATACAAGCCTTGTGCACTAAAGTTGGCTGCGGCCAGATCCATCAGCCAGAGAACAACCATGTAGACCACCGCGAACTGGATGGCCACACTGAAGTTGAGCGGATTCGTGGGAGCGATGGGGGCGATCGACGCTGTGCTCCCTTTCCGCTGGATGGCATAGGCCACACCGAACGATATCAGGGTGATGAAACCGATGGGAATGGCCAGCTGCATCGCCAGGTCCTTGTTCACCACCCAGGTCTCCAACCAGATGCGCGGGTAGAGCACCGCCGTGGCCACCAGGATACTCGAGGCCGCTAACACATGGTGGCCGTTCGGCTGTTCACGTGATCGCTTGGACATGCTCAACGTAACGGCCGTGCTCGAGACCAGTCCGCCCACGATACCGGCGAGGAAAGTCCCCTTTCTGGCACCGAACAAGTTCGCGAGCAGGTATCCCGCCAGGCTGATGCCGGTGACCAAGATCACCATGATCCAGATCTCGTGCAGGTTCCAAACCCCGTTGGGGCCGAACGGCTCATTGGGCAGGAACGGCAGCACCACCGCGGAGATGATCGTGAACTGGATGAACGCGCGGACGTCCGTAGGGGTAAGCGTCTCGATGAAACTATGCAGCTTCAACTTCAACGAGAGCAGGGCTGTTATCGTCACCGCAGCGATCACGGCGAAGAGCACTTCACCTTGGAACACCACGGCACCAATGACGAAAGTGAGGATGCTGGACAGCTCCGTGGTGATGCCGTAACTGCCCGACTTGGCGAGCATGACATAGGTGGCGATGACAAGGGCGATGAAGCCCATCAAGCCGCCCACGAGCACCCACGCACCGTGGATCTGTGCAAGATAGGCGCACAGGAAACCGAACAAAGCCGCGAACGTGTGGGTGCGCACACCGGCGAACTGTTCCTCCTTGTCCACCACGCGCTTCGCGTATTCCCGTTCCAAGCCGATGAGGAAGCCGAGCGCCATCGCGATCAGCACACCTTGCAACAACACCACCAGTTCATCGGACATGCATCAAAGATCGTCATAGGAAGGTGGGCGCCCTCGACGTACCTTCCATGCGGCGGAATACGGCCATCATCCACATGCCCACGGACCATTACACTGTACTCGGTATTCCCCGAACGGCCTCAGCGGACGAGATCAAGAAGGCCTACCGCAAACTCGCGCGCAAGCACCACCCGGACCTGAACCCGAACAACGCCGACGCGAAGAAGAAATTCCAGGAGATCAATGAAGCGAATGAAGTGCTCAGCGATCCCGAGAGCCGCAAGAAGTACGACCAGTACGGTGACCAATGGAAACACGCCGAGCAGTTCGATCAGGCCAAGCGTGAGCAGGGGTCGCGACAGCAGGCGAGCGGTCAAAGCGGTAACCCCTTCGGTGCAGGAGGTATGGATGAAGAGGACCTCTTCAGTTCCATGTTCGGCGGTCGTGGTCGGCAAGTGAAGTTCCGCGGGCAGGACTACCGGACCGAACTGCACCTGGATGCCGAAGCGGCCTACACCACGCACAAACAAACGCTGAATGTGAATGGAAAGCCGATCCGCATCACGGTGCCCGCCGGTGTGGAGAACGAACAGTCCATCCGTATTCCAGGCCAAGGTGGCCCCGGTGTGAACGGCGGACCGAACGGCGATCTCTACCTCACCTTCTTCATCGCACCGCATCCACGCTTCAAGCGTGTGGGCAAGGATCTGTACCTCACGCAAGAGCTCGACCTACCCACCGCCATGCTCGGTGGCGAGATCACCGTGGGCACCATGGACAGCAAAGTGAAACTGAAGGTCGCTCCCGAAACACAGAACGGCACTAAGGTAAAACTGAAGGGCAAGGGCTTTCCCGTTTACAAACAGGAAGGCCAGTTCGGCGACCTCTACGTCACCTACACCGTGAAACTGCCCACCGACCTCAGCGACCGCGAGAAGGAACTCTTCCGCGAATTGGCCGCGATCCGCAATACCGCATCCGTATGAGCACCGAACACCTGATCGCCGTGGAGGCCTTCACCACGCACCAAGGACTGGAGACCACCTTCGTCCATGCGCTCCACGATCGCGGGCTGATCCAGATCACCGTGGTGCAGGAGCAGCATTTCCTGGAGCCCGAACAACTCTCGCGCATCGAGCAACTCGCCCGCCTGCACTACGATCTCGACATCAACCTCGAAGGGTTGGAAGCCATCAGCCACCTGCTGGACCGCATGGACACCGCAGACCGCGAAGCGCGATCACTCCGCGAACGGTTGCGATTGTATGAAGCCGAGGCGGACGCACACGACGGTGATCATCGCCGCTGATCGACCGACCAGGATCACCTCAACGAATCTTCGGCGCACGCGTTCCGCAACGCAAAGGATTCCCCAGCTTGGGCAATCAATCCCTCGATCGTCCAACGACCGATCGCACGCCGCACACCGCGCAACCCTTGCCGCATCGTAGGGATCCAACCATGGCTTCGAACGGCCTGTGATCTGCCACCGTTCAGGCATGTCAACAACCCAGCCCGACCGCAGGCCTGCCCCCTCACCGCGCCCCACGGATGCCCCCAAGCGCCCGCGTGTGAAGCCGCGCCCCGAACCCATCCCCTCCACCGACGAACCCGAAGCCCCACATCCCGACCGTGGCGTGGCGCCAGGTATCACGGGATAACACCCACGGCTTCGAAGAGAGCGAGCTGTTCGAACCGCGCGACGCTCTCCTCAAGGCCAGTGCCTCCGTGGACCTCATCTCCTTGGAGGCCGTGTTATCATGTGCTGGAAGGACGGCGACTGCGGCGACGCCCTCCAAGTGGACCGCACTGTGGCCGACGTTACGGTAGTCGACTAGAATGCCCTGCACCTCCTCGGCGGCTTCATCAACCCAGACAAACTGTGCACCAACAAGGGCGCCGTGGTCTTCGTGCGCGCTTTCATCGACCAAATGCAAAATGGGTGGACCAGGAAGTGGTGGTGGACACCGGCCTCGTCACCAGCCGCAGCCCCAAAGACCTCCCCGCCTTCAACGACAAAATGGTGGAAGAGATCGCGGAAGGGGTCTATCAGGAGTGAGGAGGGCTCATATGATCCGCGTAGCCCTCTACATCTGTTGATAGGAGTCTTCCTACGGCCTTCGACTAACACTCCTGCATCTCACGACTGATCTACATTCCTAGAGTCACCACCCCCTTCCGCCGCTTCGCCCACTTGTACACTTCGAACCAGGCCACCGACGCAAGCCCGATGACCGCCGCTGTGCCGAGTTGCAGCGCTGTGGGTGAGGCCAGCCGGAAGAAGTCGCGGAAGAGCGGGATGTAGAGCACGGCCGCCAGCAGGGCGATGGTGAGGAGCAGTGCAATGCGCAGCAGGTTGTTTCGGTTGCGGAAGGTGCTGAGGACCGATGAGGTGAAGGAGCGGTTGACGAGCGTGAGGCCGATGTTGGCGATGACGAGGCTGCTGAAGACCATGCCGCGGACGCCTTCTTCGGGGAGCCCTTGCTGCACGGCGAGCTGGTAGCTGCCCAAGGTGCCGAGAGTGATGACGAGACCTTGCCAGATGCTGATGGAAAGCTCCTTCCAGGTGAGGAAAGTGAGGCTGAGCGGGCGCGGCGGGCGACGCATGCCGTCGGCTTCGAGCGGTTCGTTCTCGTAGACGATGCTGCACGTGGGGCCCATGATGAGTTCGAGGAAGATGACGTGCAGCGGTGTGAAGATGTTGGGGTATACCCAGCCGAGGAAGAGCGGAAGCGCTACGGTGAGGATGATGGGGATGTGGATGGAGATGATGTACTGGATGGCCTTTTTGAGGTTGCCGTAGATCTTACGGCCCATGGCCACAGCATCCACCATGTTGCCGAGGTCGTCGTTGACGAGGATGAGCGATGCGGCTTCTTTGGCGAGTTCGCTGCCACGCTTGCCCATGGCGATACCGATGTGCGCGGCCTTCAGCGCGGGGCCATCGTTGACGCCGTCGCCGGTCATGGCCACGACGTGTCCTTCAACTTGCAGGGCGTTGATGATGCGCAGTTTCGCTTCGGGGAACATGCGCGTGAAGATGTTGGTGTCGTTGACGGCCGTGCGGAGGGCAGCGTCGTCGAGCTTCATCATGTCGTCGCCGTTGATGGTCTTTTCGGAGCCGCGGAAACCCGTCTGTTGGGCAATCGCGGCGGTGGTGAGCGCGTTGTCGCCGGTGATGATCTTGACCTGGATGCCCGCCGCGTAGAACTGCTGGAAGACGTCGGCGATGTTGGCTTTCGGCGGATCGTGGAAGGCGACGAGGCCGAGGAAGTCGAGCGTGAAGTCTTCCTGGTCTTGGGGATAATTGTCGCCGGTGAAGTTGGCTTCTGCCACACCGAGGACGCGGAGGCCTTGACCAGCCAGCGTTTCCACCTGTGCGAGTATGGCGGTCTTCTCCGTATCGGTCAATGACGCCTGCCTGAGTACCCGTTCCGGTGCGCCTTTGCAGGCGATGATGCGTTCGCCGGTCGTGTTGGCGAAGACGTGCGTCATCATCGGTGGTTTGCCGCCGAGCGGGTATTCGTGCGCCATTGTGAACTCCGGACGGCGGTCGACTTTAGTGTTCTTCTTGTACGTCTCGTGCAGCGCCGTTTCCATGGGGTCGAAGGGCACGGGTTCGCTGGCCCACATGGCGACTTCGATCACGCGGCGCGCTTCGGGTGTTGACCAAGCATCGGGTGCGAGTGTTGCGCCGTTGGCTTGCACGAAGAGTTGCGCCAGCGACATGCGGTTCTCGGTGATGGTGCCGGTCTTGTCGGTGCAGATCACGGTGGCGGAACCGAGCGTTTCCACAGTGGTGGAGCGTTTCACGATGACGCCCTGTTTGGCCAAGCGCCACGCACCGAGCGCAACGAACGTCGCGAAGGCCACGGGGATCTCTTCAGGCAGAATGGACATGGCCAGCGTGAGTCCGGTGAGCAAACTATCCAATAACGAACCGCTGCGGATGTAGGCCACGGCCCACACGGCGAGGAACACGACCACACCCACGATGGCCATGTTGCGCACGAAGCGCGTGATCTGTTGTTGCAGCGGTGTGGGTGGTACGTCGATGGCGGCCAGCGAGGTACTGATCTCGCCGAGCTGCGTGCCCTTGCCTATAGCAGTGACCCGATACACTGCCAGGCCCGAGACCACTTGCGTGCCTTTGCTGACGTTGGCGAGCGCCGCATCCGTGTTGCGCGCCACGGCGAACGCTTCACCCGTGAGGATGGATTCGTTCACACTGAAGTCGTTGCTCTGCACGATCACGCCATCGGCTGCGAGCAAGGTGCCTTCTTCGGCCACGGCATGGTCGCCAACGACGACATCTTCCATGGGCACTTTCACGACCGCATTGTTGCGGATCACCGTGGCCTGTGCTTCGCTGAAGGCCCTCAGTGCATCGAGCGCTTTTCGGCTACGCGAATCCTGGTAGATGGAGATTGTGGAGACCAACACGATGGCACCCGCCATGAAATAGGCTTCGGTGCGTTCGCCCAGCACGAAGTAGATGATGCTGGTGGCGAGCAGCAGCAGGAACATCGGCTCCAGCACCGCGCCTTTTACCGCTGGCCAGAAGGCGCCGCCGCTCTTTTCTTCGATCGTATTGAGGCCGTGCTTCGCCCGTGCGGCGGACACTTCGGCATCGGTGAGGCCCGCGAAGGGGAACGGGTTGGCGGGCATGGTAGGTCAAGGTAGGCCGCTTCGGTCCGTTCACACCTACCAAGGGTCAGTCGTGCGCGTTGCAAGCACTGCGGAACTAACTTTGGAAGACCAAGCTACCGCGTTATGAGCACCGTGCGCCTCCTCCATTGGTCGGCCCGCATCTTGGGTTCGGCCCTCCTTGCTTTCTTGTTATTCATGCTCATCGGAACCATCACGGGTGACTCCAACGAAGCCGATGGCCTGAATTTCCGCGATACGCGTGATCTGATCGGCTTCCTGCTGTTCCCGGTGTGTACGATCATCGGACTCGGGCTCGCCTACCGCTGGCCGTTGCTGGGTGGTACCATCGCGGTGGGCAGCACATTGCTCCTGGTGATCATGCGTCCAAATCTGTTTCAACTGACCTTCGTGGTGATGGTGGTGCCGGGGCTGATCTATCTGGCATATGGCCTGTTGACCAAGCGGAGTGTGAAGGCGGCTTAAAGCAATCCTGTTGCCGTACGTCGAAAGGCGTTTAGGTCAACCTGTTATCCATGGATCTGGTTGCCTTTGGTGCGAGCAATAGCATGCCAATGCCCGTGGCCCCATAGATGATGTGGAGCACGTCCACCGCTTGGATCATGATCACTTGCACCACGATCCAGGTCACCGTAGCCAGTCCGATAACCTGCGACCAACGCACAGCATGCAACATGTGACGGTATGCGAGCCACCATCCGACGCAACTGCCTACACCAAGCACTGTGAAAAGGATGATGCCTGGAATCAAGTAATCCGTGAACGGCGTGGTGGATAAGAGCGACAAGGGAAGACCAATGATGGAGCCGTCGGGGGCGGCCATGAGCACCATTCCACCGAACAGTGCAGAAAGACCATTGAAGAGAAGTAGGGCGAGCAGTGTGATGCGCATGATGCATTGATGGGATACCGGTCTATTGATCGTACGTGACCGACAGCACCGTGAAACGCCCATAGGGGAACGGTCCTTCGGGTCGCAACCAGACCGCTTCGCCGTAGCCGGGAAGTAGAAGTCCATTGATCGGCCGGTGATCACGAGCGGGTGTGCTGAAACCCATTCTCACGACGACATCACCTTGCAAGGCATACCGATCCTCGCTGATGAAATCCACCAACCGATCCGATGCATCGAACACGAGTACCGCGCTGATGCTGATCCCACGATGCGAGAAGGTCGCCTTGGCTGATCGGTCATCAACGAGTGTCCACGTGACCCGTGGATCGAGCAGTGCACCAGGTGCGAAGAGGCAGAGGTCGTTGAACCATGTCACCGTCTCAGCTTGATCCATTTCCGGGCCGTGGGCTTCCATCACTGGGATCATTCCCAAGACCTTGATCAGCATGGTGGCTTTACCGTTCGCGTACGCGTGCAGTCCTTTGGTGGGAATGCCTTTCATTGTGGCATCGAGCCAGAAGAAGCGGGCAGGCTCGTTGAACGCATTGACCTGTACCGTTGTGAAGGGCATCCACGGACCATTGAAGCCACGGATGCTTCCCTGGAATGTGATGCGCATGGTCCGTGGACGGAGCGTGCCCACCACACCTGTACCGCGGAGGAATCGATTTACCGGCTCCGGCAATGTTGCGAGATCCACTTCCGTGATCCGATGTTCCGGTACAGCGCGGGCGAGCACCATCGTCCGATAGACCGCTGCGGTGTACTGTGCACGGAAGTTCCAGACCGAAGCACCGGCGATCACCGCAACGAGCAACAGGGTGTTCGCGATCGTACCGAAGCGCGCGTCGTGCCAATGCAGAACGATGAGCACTTGCGAGAGCGCCACCGCTATGCCCGCCGGGATCCACCACTGACCGTTGGCCAACAAAAGCAGTAGAACAGCGATGACGAATAGCACCGCAGTCATCGCCCAAAGCGCGCCGATCGGCTTGCTGATCGGTAGCGTAAGCGCGGGGACGTTCGCCAAGCCGTAAGCCTTGGCGAACCCTAAGAGATGGATCGCACCATGCAATACGAGCAGCAAAGAGAGTAAGATGCGGAGGGTCATTGCGTTAAGGCGGTCTAGGAGAACGAACGGAAAGTGTGACAAGGCGGTCGGTCAACCCCTGACGATCATCATCATGCCTAGAGGAGCAGCACACACCGGGTGGATGACCATTCACTCAATGGGCGAGGTACCCGCCATCCACGTTGTAGTACGCGCCGGTGACGAACGAGGCCTTGTCCGAAGCGAGCCACAGTACGAGCTCCGCCACTTCCTGTGCGGTGCCGAGCCGTTGCATGGGGTGCATGGCGGCGATGCCTCTCAGCTGTTCCTCGTTCATGTTCTTGTCCAGCAATGGGGTCTTGATGAAACCAGGACCCACAGCGTTCACGCGGATGCCTTGGGTCGCGTATTCGCAGGCCGCGGTTTCCGTCAAGCCGATGACGCCATGCTTCGCAGCCGCATACGCGCTGCTCATCGGGAAGCCCACTTTACCCAGGATAGATGCCATGTTCACGATGGAGCCACCACCGTTCTTCAACATCGCGGGGATCTGGTAACGCATACCGTAGAACACACCACTGAGGTTGATGCCGATCACCTTGTCCCAACCGTCCGCAGGATACTCGCCTACCAATGCTGCCGGGCCACCGATACCCGCATTGTTCACAGCGATATCCAGTCGACCATAGGCTTTCACTGCTTCGGTCACCGCATGCTCATTGTCCGCAGGTTTGCTCACATCGACCGCGACCACCAGCGCATGCCCACCGAGCTTTTCGATCTGTGCTCGGACGCGTTCCGCGCCATCGGTATCCATGTCGGCGAGCACAACGGTGGCACCGTGTTCGGCAAATAGTACTGCTGTGGCCTCCCCGATCCCGGAGCTTGCACCGGTGATGAGGGCGATCTTGTTCTTGAGCATGATGGGGAAGATGTGTTCGGGATCAACACCACGCAGATCTTCGCCCATTCTTCACCGAACGAACTCGGATGAGCTGAGGACCCCATCAACACTGCTGATCCACGATGCGATGTGGGATCGAGCCGACTGAGCATCTGAAATACATGGGGTGATAGGACCCCGATCCGGCACCGGATCAACTTTCATGGCGCGAAATGACACATTCCTGTCGCAAAGCGCCATCCCGGAACGCAGCTCCGCCGGGGATATTTGTGCCATCAACAAGACGACCATGTTCCGACCTGCCAACATCCTGCTTTCACTCGCCATCCTCAGCTACATCATCGTGATCGGTGGTGCTACCTACGAACACCTCGCCGTGGTGCCGCAATGGACCGCCGCGCCGCCCGCTTCGCTCGCCATGTTCCAAGGGCCCTACGGACTACAGGCGCAGAACTTCTGGATCCCGATCCACCCGGTCACCGTGCTGATGATGAGCGCCGCGCTCGTAGCCAACTGGCGTAGTCCGCGCCGCAAGCCCATCGCCCTCTGCATGGCGGGCTATGTGATCGTGCTGGTGATCACCTTCGCGCACTTCGTCCCGGAATTGATCGCGCTGACCACCAAGCCGTATGCCGCAACCATCGATGTCGACCTGCAAGCGCGTGCAGCCAACTGGGAAACGGCGAGCTTGGTCCGACTGGCCTTCCTGAACATCATCGCGTCGTTCTTCCTGCTGGTGCTCACGATCCCTGCACCAATGGCCGGATCGGTGCTGCGGGACTGATCACATTGAGCGGATGCAAGCCCTAGTCGGAGCACCCACCGTAGCTCCGGCTAGGGCTTTTTCTTGCGGTACTCCATCGGCGTGCTGCCCGTCCATTGCCGGAACGCGCGCTGGAAGGACGTGGGTTCAAAGTACCCCAGTTTGTGTGCGATGTCCGCTATGGTGAGTTCGTGGTTGGCCAGCAGGCTTTCGGCCAATTCCTGTTTCACGGAATCGGTGAGCGCGCGGAAGGTGGTGCCCTCCGTACTCAGTTTTCGCTGTAGGGTGCGCGGAGTCATATGCAGCACTTCGGCGATCACCTCCAGAGGCGGAAAGGTCACCTGCATATTCCCGAGCATCACCTGTTTCACTTTCTCGGTGAAGGAGGCACCCTCGGTATTCTTGCGCACCTGCTCAGCGTAGAGGCTCTTGAGCATGTCGTTCAACGGCTGGTTGTGGCCGATGATCGGTGCTTGCAGATCCGCTGCGGAGAATACCATCCTATTCACCTCCTGACCGAACAGCGGCCTGCAGCGGAAAATGCGCTCGAACTCGCTGATATCGGCGGGTCGCTCATGGCGGAAGTACAAACGGATGGGACGGATGTGTTTGCGCGTCAGCAGTTCCAATTGGTTCACAACGGATGAGAAGGAGGTCTCCATGACGTAGCTGGCCGTTCGTGGTGATCGGTCCACCCAGACCTGAACGGCCTCGGAATACAGATGTGCTTCTCCCTCCACCAATTCCAAGCGGAACGTCTGCAGGTTGGTGAAGGCCTGACTGAATTCCTGCGAACAGCGCAGCACATCCACCGCATGCCGGCTGCTGCCCATCATAAGACCCGCCAAACCGAGCGCGGAAAGGTTGGTGTGCTCCCCTAAATGAAGGCCTAGGAACGGATCACCGGAAACACGCATGGAGGCCAGGATACCTGCGCAGCACTGCTCCAAGGTCACACGCCGATCCGCCAATTCGAGTTCATCCACGCTGATGCCGATCTCCGCACAGATCTCTGCTACTTCTTTCGGATTGCTGCTGGCGTAAAGCACCGTGTTGCGCACAATGGGCATGCCTACCCAAAACGCTGGAGTTACTGAGGTTGCAGATGGTCCGGACATGAGAGCGTGTCGTACAGGCCGAAGATACATGGCACGAAATGACAGTGCATTGTCGTGAACGGCCACAAGGCAAGGACGAGGGGCCCGGGACTTTTGTGCCATCAACGAAACCACCGATGCGCAAGCTCATCCTCCCCTCCATCACAGCCCTCTTGCTCCTACCCTTCGTGGGCACAGCGCAGGACAGCACCTACAGCGTCAAGCCTCGCTTGTTGCTGGACCTACCCTTGATCGATGCACCCTTCGTATGGCACGCCGCCCAGATGTCCGCCAACAAGCGGATGGAGTTGAACGACGGCACCAACGCCACACTGAACGCTGGCGACCTGCTGCGCGGTTATGAGAACCCTTCCATGCAGCAAGCACTGGCCGTGACCAAGAACCTGCATGCGACCAATTACTACTTCACCAATAAACTGTGGAACGGGCTGATCAAGCCCACGAACAAGAAGCGACACCTGTTGAACCGGGTGGCGGCCAATGCACAGGCCGGTATCGTGGACTATGTGCTCGCGTACAATCTCATGGTCTTCGGACCCGCGTGGATGCACGAAGAGTTCCATCGCAGCGGCACCACCTTGCGCGGTATACCGACCTTCAATGAAACCTACTACCGGTTCGGTGGCGGCATACCCAGCGCATCGGTGTCGCATGTGAGCGACGCTGACATGGCCCGCTTCAAACGGGAAGCACCGAACGAGCTGGTCCGAAGTTTCGCTTCCGGGATCGAAGCGCAATACGCTCTTGTTCGCAACATGCAGCAAGACAACTTCTTCCAGCGCACCCAGTACCCGAACGTGGCGATGAACATCCTGATCAACAAGCAGGCCGTGGGCTACGTGCGCCAGTTCCGTGCGGCGGATTACGACCAGAGCATCGACACCATGAACTTCTACGGTGAAGAAATGGCTGAACGCGATTACGTAGGCTGGGACTTCACCGCGTGGGTGTATGATCTGCACAGGCCTGATGAAGCTTATGAGGATCGTGGCGAACATCCCTTCGGCGAAGGCATCGACCGCGCGATCAAACGCAGCAAGCTCACCCCGGAGGAGGATGCTTACCTGGTGCGGATGGGTAACCTCCAGTACCTCAACTTCCTTGCGCCTGATATGGTGGGTATCCATGGATTCCGCTTGGGCAAGAACACCCGCTTCAACTTCGCTGCACACCACATCCTCACTTCCTTCGGCTACGACCTGGGCGGCGACCTGCTCCTCGATCACAACGGGCGTCAATGGATGCTCGGTGTGCATACTTACCACAACCGCGACCACGTCTTCGGCGGCATCGAACTGATGCGCAAAGGACTGCGCATGGGTTCCGCACAAGTGGACCTGCGGGGCATGCTGTGGATGCAACCCGAACACGGCGGCTTCTTGGACCAGAACGGTGCGGTAGGTGGCTTGCTGACCGCGCGCTCGAACTGGTCGATCGGGAACGTCGTGAAAGTCTATGCTGAAGCAGAGGCAAAAACGAAAGGCTGGGTGATGGCCAACCCCTATTTGAACTCCAACCTCAGTTTCCGCACCGGCCTTGCGCTGGACATCCGCTGAGCGAACCACGACAAACGAACGAACAAACAACCTCGGCCTACAGGTCGATCCAACAAACCATGAAACAACTCCTAGCCTTCTGTTCCGCAGCGCTGCTCACCACCGCTGCACAAGCACAACCTACGCTCACTGCGACCACCAACACGCCGGTAGTGGCAACCAGCTTCGCCGTCAACTTCGGTCCGTACGTCCAACCGGGCAGCGCTGGTCCGAACCGCACCTGGGACCTGAGCGCACTCAGCATCGACAGCAGCCTCACCGCGCAGTACATCAGCGCAGCGAACACACCGAACGGCGCGCAATTCCCGACAGCGACCATCGCGGAGATGAACGACTTGGTGACCCAGTACTACCGCGTCGCGAATGACGGGATCCATTTCGCCGGAAGTGATGATGGCACCAGCGTGATCGTACACGCACCGCAAGGCACCTACCTACCCTTCCCCTGCACGTTCGGCACCACGTGGAGCAGCCCGCAGAACGCCACGTTCACGGTGGAGGAGAATGAGGTGGTCCGTACCGGGAGCTTCAGCGGACAAGTGGATGGCTACGGCACACTGGTGATGCCCGGAGGTTCCATACCCAACGTATTGCGTGTCCACTGGACCCATGCGCTGGTGGATGATCTCGGGTTCTTCAGCATGGACCAGACCTACGACAGCTACGCCTTCTTCGTGGCCGGACAAGCGTGGCCCATCGCGGAACTGGTAACAAGTACCATCGACTTCGGCGGCGGATCTACCACACAACAATTCAGCCGCTGGAGTAGCGACCTAACAACAGGAATCGCTGAAGCTCAACAAGAGGTATTACACGTATTCCCGAACCCCGCGAAGGAAGAGGTCACCATCACTTGGCCCAACGGACTTGGTGCACGTGCAGCGCTATTCGTGACGGACATGGCCGGCCGCAGTGTCATCCTCGACCGCTATACCATCCAACCGGGATCCACCACACGCGTGGACATCCGATCGCTTTACCCGGGTGCTTATCAGCTTGTGATCGTCGGTGAGAACGGTGAACGCCGGAGCGCACCGCTGAGCGTGATCGAATAATACGACCCCATGCACAGCTCAACGATCAATCCCACAGCGCTGATGATCCGGGTGGAACCACGACAGGTCAACAAGCGACCGATCGACTCTACTGCAATGCGTGCGGGGCTTGCCACCAATTGGTCAGCCGTGTTCTGGTCTGCCTTGGTGGTCGCGGGCTTCATCCTCTCCGCTTGGCTGTGGACCGCAGTGATCACTACACCAGATAAGCCCATGCAAATGCATCATGCGGTCCACCTTCCTGCTCCGCGCTCAAACCCCCTAGTACAATGAAGAAGCCAACAACCTTCAAAATGCTCCTAACGACCAGTCTGCTATTCAAGTGGACAGCAATGATCCTCGGCTTGCTCCTGCTGATAGCCTGCATCCTCGGCGGATGGATCTGGAGCGTTATCCCCAGCAAACAAGGGCAGCCCATTCACCTGCAACAGGCGCTCTTCGAACCTCCCACAAGGGCCGTCTCCCAAGACGACCGCTTCCACTACCGAACGGCGACCGAGCTGGCAGACATGATCCGGAACGGTGATGCGACTTCCACGGAGATCACACAGGCTTTCCTGGCTCGCATCAAGAACCTCAATCACCGGTATAATGCGCTGATATGGTTGCGCGAAGAGGAAGCCCTGGCCGACGCTGCACTGGCCGATGCTGCCATCGCACGAGGCGATACAGCATTGGGTCCATTGCACGGTGTCCCCCTCACCATCAAGGAACAGTTCTGGGTGAAAGGTTCGCCGAGCACCTTGAACGCGGCGCAATTCGGATTCATTGCACCCGAAGATGGTGCGTTGGTGCGCCAGTTGAAGAAGGCCGGTGCCATCATCCTCGGCACCACCAACGTACCGTTCATGCTCAGCGATTATCAGACGCACGGAGAAGTTTATCCCACAGCGAGCAATCCGTACGACACCACACGCACGCCGGGTGGAAGCAGCGGTGGAGGGGCTGCTGCACTGGCGGCCGGATTCAGTGCGGGTGAACTGGGTAGTGACATGGGCGGAAGCATCCGCGTGCCCGCTGCATTCTGTGGCCTCTGGGCCTTGAAGCCGACCTACGGCGCCCTGAACCAAACGCACGGTGGATGGCCTGATACGACACGTGTGCAACGACGCCTCGCCATGGCATCACCCGGCCCTATGGCACGCGCGCCCGAGGACCTGTCATTGCTTTGGAATGCGTTGAAGGGAACACCCATCGATGAACGCTACCAACGACCGATCTATCGTCCGAACGCTACCACGCGCACCTTGGGCGAGTATCGATTCGCTTATGCACTGAAGTGGTCTGAGACTAACTATACGGCGGGCGTAGGAACGGATGTGCGCGAAGCGATGAATGACCTGATCCGCACCTTGAAGCAACAGGGTGCATCCACGATAGAGCGCGTGCCGCCCATCCACGCCGACCTCATGCGTTCCTTCTTCGCCACCTTCGCGATGGTACACGGAGAGGACAAGCCTTGGCTCCTGCGCCAGCTGATGACGCAGCAGATGCACGCGATCGATCCTGGAACAGGAACGTTCGGCAGCTACGCCGATGCGATGAATGACACGACGGAGGCACACTGGCTGCGCATCACCGCGGAGCGCGAACGACTGACTACGATCTGGGAGCGGTTCTTCCAAGACCACGACTTCCTGATCCTCCCAGTGACCTATGGTGCTGCATTCGCCAAATGCGCGCCAGGAAGCTTGCTACAAGGTGATGCTGGAACGCTACGCTATATGGAATACGTCCCGTTCGGCGCCATCATCAATGCCACCGGACATCCCACGCTTTCGGTGCCCATGGGGTTGAACGCGCAGGGTCTGCCGATCGGGTTGCAGATCGTAGGGCCGCTGCATAGCGAAGAGGAACTACTCCGGATCGCAACGCTGTTGAATCCGCTGGTGAAGGGCTTCGTGGAACCATCGGAACGGTGATCGGTCCTATCGCCCATTCCAACAGTTCCGGCCCTATCCATCTCGAACGAATGGCCCTATTGTGGAACGCTCCTGTAATTTGGCAGCCCTACCCATGCGACCTCTGATCCTGGCCACCCTTTCCTTCAGCGCGGCACTCAACGCTCAAGAGCTTCCCGAGCCACCGCAGGAATACCTCAACGTGTGCTACCCAGCCACGGCCGCTGTTATCACGGTTTGCAATAACGGCTGTGACTATGGTAACGGTCAGCTGCAACAGGCCATCAACGCGGCACAACCAGGTACCACCCTCCTGCTGCAGGCCGGGCACACGTACGCAGGCTCCTACACGCTGCCCGCCAAGACCGGTGAGGGCTGGATCGTGATCCGCACAGACGCATCCGATACCCAGCTTCCCAGTAGTGATCAACGCATCACGCCAAGCTTCTCACCGGTGATGGCTCGTTTCCAAGCATCGGCCGGACAGACCGCGCTCACCTTCGCCAGTGGTGCGGACCACTACTACCTCATGGGGCTGGAGGTCACCAGTGCGGGATATTCCTTCGATCTGATCCGCGCGGGCGATGGTACTCAGAACTCCTTGGCCGATCTGCCGCACGACATCGTGTTCGATCGGCTCTACATCCACGGGCACCCGACGCTGGGCACCAAACGCGGCATCGCACTCAACAGTGCGCGCACGGCGGTGGTCAATTGCCACATCAGCGATTGCAAAGGCGAAGGACAGGACACGCAGGCCATCTGCGGATGGAACGGACCGGGGCCCTTCAAGATCGTGAACAACTACCTCGAAGGCGCAGGTGAGAACGTGATGTTCGGCGGGGCCAACCCTAACATCGAGGACCTCGTACCCTCGGACATCGAAGTGCGGAACAACCACTTCTTCAAGCCGCTCAGTTGGAAGGAAGGACATCCCGACTATGCAGGCACACCGTGGTGCGTGAAGAACATCTTCGAACTGAAGAACGCCCAGCGCGTGCTGGTGGAGGGCAACATCCTGCAGAACAACTGGGCCGATTGCCAGAACGGGTTCGCAGTGCTGATCACGCCGCGCACGCAGAGCGGTGCGTCCATGTGGAGCCGCGTGACCGATGTTACTTGGCGCTACAACATCCTTATCGGCAGTGATGGTGGCTACAACTTCAGTGGGCACGATGATCAGTTGGACAATCCGGTGAGCACGCGCATTCTGGTGGAACACAACCTCGCTTACGACATCAGCAACGTGAACAAGCTCTACCAGTTCCTCAACGGCACAGAACACCTCACCATCCGCCACAATACCAGCTTGAACGCGGGTACCACCACGAGCGCTGCTGGTGACCCCACGCTCTTTCTCACGTTCCAGGACAACATCTGTGGCTTCGGCAACTATGGGGTCTGCGGCACTGGCTCAGGGTGTGGCAATGGCACCATCAATACCTACTTCCCGGGATCCACGTTCTCGCACAATGTGCTTGTCGGTGCCCCAGGCGGTCCTAACGGCAACCCCTCGCAATACCCGCCGGATCACTGGTTCCCCGCTGGGGTGGGGGCCGTGGGCTTCGTGGATGCTGCGAACGACGACTACGCACTGCTCCCGACAAGCCCCTACTACGGTGCGGCCTCTGACGGCACGAACATCGGTGCCGACATCGACAGCCTGAACAGCTACACCGCGAACGTGCTTTCCGGTGAATGGGTCACATGTGCGGGGATCATCACCAGCATGGTGACACAAACCATGGACGCACAAGTATCGCTCTATCCCAATCCCGCGAACCAGCACATCACCCTGCGCACATCAGCGTTGGCCGTGGGTGGTAGTATCCGATTCTTCGACCCCATGGGGCGTGAAGTGCTGCGGACGTCACTTTCCGAGCAATTCACCGTGGTGAACTTGGAAGCAGTGCGTTCATCCCTCTTGTTCGCAAGCGTGCTTGATGCCAAAGGCTCTGTCATCGGAACAGAACGCGTTGTACTGATGCGTTAGTTGCGCACTGCACGAACGAAGCAAGATCGCCTCCGGCCAGCGTCACTCCAGGTGACTGCGCAACATCCAAGCGTTCTTGGCGTGCACGTCCATGCGGCGCGTGGCCAGATCGGCGCTCACCTGATCACCATCCTTTTCCGCGGCTTTGATCACGGCCTTGGCCACATCGATGATGGCAGCTTGATCCGCCACCAGTTGCTTGATCATCTCCTTCGCGTTCGGATGTCCGTTCTCCTCCTTCACCTTGCTCAACTTGGCGAAGGCCGTGTAGCTACCGGGAGCATGGGCGCCCAGCGTGCGGATACGTTCGGCCACTTCGTCCACGGCCAAAGCCAGCTCGCTGTACTGGGTCATGAACAGGGTGTGTAAGGTGGTGAACATCGGACCGGTCACGTTCCAATGGTAGTTGTGCGTCTTCAGGTACAGCGTATAGCTGCTCGCCAATAAGGTGCTCAGGGGCGCGACGGCGGTGGACTTGGGTTGCTTGCTCATGGTCGGATGGCTGGTATACCCCAAAGGTACCGCTGTGGCAAAGCTTCCCACACGCCATCCTGATCCACCCGCTTTCAAGCCCAAGAACGAAGAAGAGCCCTCTTTCGAAGGCTCTTCTTGACGAAAGAACGAGGACTTACTGGACCATCAACGTCGCCGTGTACCGCTGGCCACCATCAGCGACCGTGAGCACATAGGCGCCGGGCTTCAGGCCAGCTGGTAGTTCAAGAGCGACATTCCCCAGTTGGTCCACTGCACTTCGCACCTGCTGCGTGAAGACCACCCGCCCATCGGCAGCATGTAGTGTGACGCGTGCATCCTGGCCAACTGGCTCCGCAGTACCTACCACGAGAAGGTTCCCCGCGGCGATCGGATTCGGCGTCAAAACGGCGGCATCGTTCACCGTTCGATCGGCGATGCCATCGATGGAGTTGTTTCCCAACCGCGCGATGAAGAAGTAGTTCTGGTTCAACTCCGTGCGCGCCTGACCGCCCACCAGGATCTTTCCGTCCGCCTGCACCGCCATGCCGTAGATCATGGTCGAATAGGTGGGAATGATGTGCTGCACCAGACCGTCGGTGCCCCAAGTACTCAGCGGTGTACCGTTCGCAGCGTACTTCCAGATGGCCATGTTGAAGTCCGTGGGAGGACCATTGCCTGCCGTGCCGGCCATCACGATCTCGCCGTTCTCAAGCTCATCCAACTCCCAGCCATAGTCGAACTGCCCGATGTCCTCTGACACCGCTCCTTCCACACCGAAAGTCGCGTCCACCTCGCCATCCGCGGTGAACTTGATGAGCAAGGTGCTGATGTTGTAGTTCGCATCAGTGCTCTTACCAGCGATGATGATCGAACCATCTTCCGAGATCACCATGTCCTCGCCGGAATCATCCACATCGCTGTAGCTGTACTTCTTGATGCCATCGGCACTGAAGGTCTCATCCAGGGTGCCGTCCGCGTTGAATCTCACCACGACGAACAGCGACCAGAATTGTGATTGACCGAAATAACCGGTGGCCACGATCTTTCCGTTCGGCTGTACTGCGATGGCCTTGAAGGCGGATGAACCCGCCTCGTTCACCGGGATGGTGGCCACGCCGTCGGTGCCGAAAGACGTGTCAAGCACGCCGCTCGGTGTGAACCGAACCACCACCGGACGACTCACATAAGTCGCGTCGTACGACTTACCGCAGAGGAGGATGTTACCCTCCGTATCGAAAGCGACATCATAGGCGATATCCTCGCCGTTGTTGGGCGAAAGGCCCACGGCTTGTGTCACCACACCATCAGTCCCGAAGGACGGATCGATGCTACCATCCGCATTCAACTGGATCAGCATCATGCGGTAGGTCTGGTAATCCGTGGTGGCACCCGCCAGCAGGATCTTGCCTTCGGGCGTCAGCACAGCGGAGTAGAGCAATGCTTCGTTGTCCAACTCGTAGGTGAAGAGTCCGTCCGTGGCGAAATCGGTATCGGGCGTGCCATCAGGGTTGAACCGAAGGACATGGGCGCGCGCCGTGAAAGTGGCATCGAAGCTCATCCCCACCGCGATGATCTTCTCATTGGGCTGGACCAGCAGCTTCTGCAGGTTGTCTCCGGTGTTGACCGGACGCACCACGTAGCCGGTGTTGTTGAAGGAGAGGTCCAGCGCTTCAGGCTGGGCGCGTAGTGCGGTGGCACCGAGCAGCAGGCCACAGAGGGCCAAGGTCAAGGGTCGAGTGTTACTCATGGTTCACGGGTTTCGGTGGGTTCGGGTGGAGATTGCTTCTTCTTCAAGTTGCCCAGGCCTTCGAGCAAACTGCGCCAGGCCGCTTGTTTCTCTTTCAAGCGTTGGTGAAGCTCCTCAAGACGGTCCAAGTCGTCCTGTGGCACAGGTCGCTTTATTGGTTCTGAGCTGTTGTCGGTCATGGTTCCGTAGTTTCCGGACATGCCATCCGGCGAAGACGAGGCGAAAGTGCAGCGCCTTTCGAGCGAGACCAAGGAAAGAGCCCTAACAAGCGCTATACACACCCTGTCCTGGGACCTTACATCCACATTACAAGGCAACATAAACCACTGATATCGTGATAATTGACAGGACAGCGACGCAGGTCAGAGCGACTGCAAGAAGTCGATCAGGTTCACCTCGTCGCCTTCGATCCCGAGCTTCTTCCGAAGCCGCGAACGGGCCACGGTGATGCTATTGACCGTTTGCTGGGTGATGGCCGAGATGTCCTTGGTGGACATGTTCAACCGGAGGAAGGCGCACAGCTTCCGCTCGTTCGGTGTGAGTTCGGGGAAGCGCTCTTGAAGTGCCTTGTAGAAGGTGGAATGCACCCGCGTGAAGTGCGCCTCGAATTCCTTCCAATTGTGTTCGTCATGACTGGCTTGCAGGTCGCGCACGATCTCCTGGATCACCTGCTGGTTCTCCTGGCGGAAGGTGGGCTTGGCCTTCAACAGCCGCTCGGCGATGTGGCCGATGAGCTCGTTGCGTTTGAGAAGGAAGAGCGCGTTGGCGGTGAGCTCTCGGTCCTTGGCGGCGAGGTTCTCCTGAAGTGCCACCTGTTCAGTTTCCAGTTTTTCCCGCTCCAGTCGAAGCTTCTCATGTTCCAACCGGCTCGTACGTACCCGTTGGCGGAGGACCTTCGTCACGAGATAGGTGGTCAGCGCCAGGAAGAACAAGGCACCTCCCAGCGCCAAGTTCCAGATCCGCTGCCGGGCGTTCTCCGCATCCTTGCGCGCCCCTTCCACCTGGAACATCTCGCGCTCCTTGTCGCGCCGGAACTCCTCCTCCAAGCGGGCGATCGTCAACCGGCTATCTGCATTGTAGAGGCTATCGTTCAAGGTCTTGAAGGCCCGGTGGGCATCCAGGGCTGCTTCGTGTTCGCCGAGCGTGTCGTACACGAGGGAAAGTGATTCCAGGGAGATCACCATCGACTCACCGCTGCCGATCCGCTGGCCAATAGACAAGGCCTGCTTGAAGTGGTCACGCGCCTCCGTGAACCGTCCGAAGTTCACCTGGTTCTTCCCCAGGTTATTCAAGACCTGCGCCTGGCCGCGGGCGTCATCCTGCTCCTTGCGCAAGGCCAGGGCCCGAAGAAAGTGCTCGTTGGCCTGTTGGTACTGCCCGAGCTCCATCAGACATATCCCGATATTGTTGCTCAGGGATGCTTCATTCCGCGCATCGTTCAAGGGCCGGTTCATGGCCAAGGCCTGTTGGAAATACGGCAAGGCCGTGGTGTAGTCCGACCGGCGCACATACACTGCGGCCATGTTGTTGAACAAACGCACCTTCCGCAGGGCGAGATCGGCACTGTCGAGGCCGGTTGCGCCGTCCAGGATGCTTAGCGCATTGTTATAGTGAACGATGCTCTTCTCCGGATCGCGCAGGTTGAAGTGGAGCAACCCGATGTTCAACTCGATGTCCGCCTGCGTTAAACTGAGCGCAGGTGTAGGCCCTTCCCGTTCCACGGACTCCTCGGCCGATCGTTCTGCACGCTGGTAAGCGCTCAACGCTAAGGGCATGTCGCGCAGGGCTTGTTGTGCATCACCCAGAACGATGAGCACGCGCACACGTTCTTCACTAGTGCCAAGCTGCCCCATGCACTTCTCCGCTTCCAAGGCATGGAACAAAGCCGAATCGGCGTTCAACGGTAGAAGCTTCTTTGCCAGGGCCAGGTGTTCAGCGCAAGCAAGCTCAGCGCCTCGACTGACGAGCGCCGTCGTGGACAGCAGCAGGAAGGAGAGCAGAAGTGGGAAGCGAGCCTGGCACACTTCCCGCATGCGCACGCCTCCATCAGGCGTGGGCTGGGCGGACGCCCTTGCCAGCCCGGCTGCTTGGTGATGGCACGACTTCAACACTTCCATGGAAGGTCCGAAAGTAGTTCCACCCGTGGATACGAGGCCGCCATTCACCGATCCTGACCGCACCGAACGACCTCCCCTGTTCCAGCCGAACGAACGCGACCCCTGATCAACATCATCTTCTGGGGGACGCCCATGGCCTACCTTGATACAATAACCCACGGAACGACCATGCGCCACATCCTTCTCCCCACCGACTTCAGCCCTGCGGCGTTCAATGCGATCCAGTTCGCCATCGACCTGCATGGGACACGCAACGTGCGCTACACCTTGGTGAACAACTACCTGCAACAGGCCTTCGACCATGCGCTGCTTCCAGACTTGTCGATCGGCATGCGCCATGCCAGCGAAAAAGGTCTGCGGGCGGTGGAACGGAAATGTCGGAAGTTCGCGCCTGGCATCAGCGTGGCTAAATTCTCCACCCCTGAACACTTACCCGAGGCGTTGAACCGCCTGAGCGCGAAGAAACACGCCGACCTGATCGTGATGGGTACCCAAGGTGAAGGCAACTACGGCTTCGTGGGCAGCAACACCAAGGCGGTCATCCTCGGTTCCACCGCACCGGTGATCACCGTTCCATCCTTCTGGTCCGCAAAACCGATCGGCCGCATCTTGCTGGCCCATGATGGCGATGACATCGACCGCAGTACACTCGAACCATTGAAACGGCTCGCCTTACGCACCAACAGCCATGTGGTGGTGACCCATGTGCGCGACAACCTCGCCACGTTCGAGAAAGCCATGGACCGCAAGGCGATGACCGCGGCGTTGGGCCGTATCCCACATTCCTTCCTCACCGTGCAGGGGGAGGCCGTGGTGAGCACCCTGAACGAACTCGCGAGCAAGGACAAGGCTCAACTCGTGGCCATGGTCCACCGCCAGCGTGGCTTCTGGCAGAAGCTCTTCCACAGCAGCAAGGCGAAGAACATGGCCCTGCACACCAAACTTCCGGTGCTAGTCCTGCGGCAGCGAGCCCAGTGACGGATCCGGAGGATAAGGATCAGCCCACAGGTCGGATCGGCCTTGGAATGGACCGACGCGTTCTACATTCGAATTCGGAAGCAGCATTCCGCTGACTTCCCCTGTCAACTACGGACAGCCCGCATGAAGACCACCACCACGCTCCTTTCCCTGCTGTTCGCGACATCCATCACCGCGCAGACCTGGTCCAGTCCCCTTGAGATCGCTGACCATCGCGGAACGGGTGGTTCCATCGGCGGCTGGAACAGCATGGCCATCGTGAACGGGAATCCGGCGATCGCCACCTTGGACGAAACCCACAAGATGATCCGCTTCGTGCGCGCTTCGGATGCCGCAGGTACCACGTGGGGTGTGCCCGTGATGGTGAACGTACCCGCTCTCGATGGCAACAACCTCACCCTCGCCGTGGTCAATGGCAGACCCGCCATCGCGTACCAGAGTTTCCCCGGCAACGACCTGATGTTCGTGCAGGCGTTGGATGCGGATGGAGCCACATGGGATACACCCGTGATCGTGGAAGAAGGCACCGATGTGGGCAAAGCAGCCAGCCTCACCGTGGTGAACGGTCTTCCAGCGATCGCTTACTACAACGGCGCCACCAACCGCCTCTCCTACTGCCGCGCCCTCGATCCGGATGGCCTTACCTGGGGCGCACCCGTGAATCCCGAACTGCTGGTGGGCTTCGTCATCCGCACTGAAATGAAGGTCGTGAACGGAAATCCGGCCATTGCCGTGGGGCGGGGTGGAACCACGCGCTACATCCGTGCGACCGATGCGAACGGTGCTACGTGGAACACAGGCTTCACGATCGCCACCGGCGTGAACAACGGGGTGCGTCCCTCTTTGGCCGTGGTGGGCGGTATACCCTGCATAGCCTACTACCGTGCCGACGATGATCGCGTTTCCTTCCGCCGCGGCAACGATGCCAACGGCGATGCCTGGGGAACCGACGTGATCGTACATGACGTGAACGGCCAGGACATCGGGGGCTTCACTACCTTGTTCGAGGTGGATGGATACCCTGCGGTGGCTTACAAGCACGCGACCAACGCCGACCTCTACTACGTCCGCGCCGCGAACGCGACCGGCTCCAGCTGGACCAACCATGTACTGGTGGATGGGCCCGGGAACCAGGGAGAGAGCATCACCGTTGCTGTGGTGGATGGCGCGCCTGCGGTGGCCTATCAGGATGTCACTACGCGCGACTTGAAGTTCGTGCGCGCCAGCAATAGCACAGGCATGGGTGCGAACGCTTGGAACGCCCCGGTCATCATCGATACACATCCTGCCTTGGGCCGCCATGTGAGCCAAACGATCGTGGACGGCCATCCCGCCTTGGCCTATTACGACGCCAGCAACAAGGACCTGCGCTACCTGCGCGCCTTGGATAGTGCAGGCACCCAATGGGGCACCTCCATCACCGTGGACTCCATTGGCGAATGCGGTGAGTATTGCAGCATGACGCTGGTGAACGGGCGACCGGCCATCGCCTACTTCGACGAGCAGGACAACGTTCGGTACGTGCGGGCCAACGACGCCTTGGGCACCAGCTGGGGAAGTTCGGCGGGCATGGACAACAGCCAGAGCGGACCGCGTGGACAGGGCATCGCGTTGAAGGTGATCGCCGGTCGTCCAGCTGTGGCCTACCAGAACAACACGAACAGCAACGTGCGGTATGTACGCGCCAACGATGTGGACGGAACCTCATGGCCCTTGAACGGAACCACGGTGGGCAGCAGTGGTGCGTTGAACATCACCGTGAGCTTGATGGACCTGAACGGCTTGCCCGCGGTGGCCTTCCACCAGATCGCGACTGGTGACCTGCTCTATGTAGTGGGTAACAATGCGGACTTCAGTGTCGGTGCCTTGGTGAGCACCACCGCCGATGCCACCGGGAACGTGGGGCGCTTCGCCACCATGGCCTTGGTGAACGGTGCACCCGCGATCGCCTATTGGGATGAGACCAACGATGCGTTGAAGTTCATACGCGCCACCACCGCGAACGGATCAGCATGGGGCACAGCCGTGCAGGTGGATGCCGTCGGTGGTCGCTTCGGCTCGCTCGCCATCGTAGATGGTGTGCCGGCCATCGCGTATCAAGGTGCGGGTGATCTGCGCTACGCCAAGGCCAGCGATGCCAATGGCAACGGCTGGACCGTGACCAGCAACCTCGGCGCTCCTTCCCACGCCATCCAGTACCCGAGCTTGGTGGTGAACGGCACCCATACCGGCATCGCCTACCACGACCTTCGACGCGAACAGCCGTGGTTCCTGAGCGGCTATGCCTGCACCGATCCGCTGGATGTCACGGTATCCGTTGATGCGAACATCCTGTCCGCCGCCCAAGGTCTAGACTACCAGTGGCTGGATTGTCTGAACGACTTCGCCCCGATCCTGGGTGCGACCGAACAGAGCTATGAAGCAAGCACCGGGTCCTACGCCGTACGCGTGAACACCGGGGCCTGTTCGGATACGAGCGCCTGTGTGCCGGTGATCATCACCGCAGTTGCAACTCCGAAAACCACAAGCCTGCGCATCGCCCCCAACCCGGCGAAGGATCTGCTCAACATCGCATCCCAGACTAGTCATGCGATAACCCGGATCACCATGATCGATGCCATCGGCCGCGTGGTCCTTGAGAAGAACATGCACCCCACGCCTTGGGTGCAGGTGGACATTTCATCGTTGAATACCGGTACCTATGTGGTGCAGGTGTTCGACTCCATGGGCAAGCCATGGACAAGCCGAGTGCTCATCGAGCATGAAGGTCCATAGTGCGGAAGCAAGCCGCAGGTCCAAATGATACGGAATGGGCCTTCACGGAAACCTCGCGCGCAATTCTTCCGGTGGTCGGAACAAGGCCCCCATGAAGTGGGGGGTACGCCGTACCGTGGCATCTCCCGTTCTTTGAGGTCGCGCCACACGCCCATTCCATGATCCGCGTCCTACTCTTCGAAGACAATAACGACCTGGCCGAAAGCCTGGGCGAGTTGATGAAGGATACCGACGACATCCGCCTCATCGCCCACTACACCAACGCACAGAAGGCCGAGAAGCATGTGGCGTACCATCATCCCGATGTGGTGCTTATGGACATCGATATGCCCGTGGAGAACGGGTTGCAGGGCTTGCGCGCCATTCGTGCAGCGGGCAGCGGCGTGATGGTGCTCATGTTCACCGTGATGGAAGACAACGAGAACATCTTCCAAGCCATTTGCCACGGAGCTTCCGGATACTTGTTGAAGCAGACCGCGCCGGAGAAGATCCTGGAGAGCATCCGCGAAGCCATGACCGGCGGTGCGCCCATGACACCGAGCATCGCGCGCAAGGTGCTCATGCTCTTCGCGCAGCCCTTCAAGAAGAGCGAGGACCTGCAAAGCCTCACGGCGCGCGAGCACGATGTGCTTGCACTGCTGGTGCGGGGCCATAGCTACAAGATGGCCGCCGCGCAACTGGAGATCGGTGTGGAGACCTTGCGGTTCCACATCAAGAACATCTATGCGAAGCTGCACGTGAACAGCAAGAGCGAAGCGGTGGCGAAGGCCTTGCAGAACCGGATCGTTTGAAGTGATGACCCAAAGACACATCCATGGCAACTAAGCCCAGGTCGATGAGCGGAACCGGTTGGGTTCTGCTGGTGGTGGCGTTCTTCCTCGGCTGCGGGCCACAACCTTCCGTTGACCAGAACCATGCGGTGGATGTCCCATTCTACGCGGCTTTGCGCGACACCATGCGTCGTGCTGCGCAAAAGCGCGACACCTTGTACTGCGACAGTGTGATGGTGTTGTTCGAGAAGGAGGCTGTTGTTCTGGAGCAGCCCGCCATGGTGGCCCATGCATATGGCAGTAGTGCGATAGCCCGCCGTGGACCAACGCCTGGATTGGTGGCGCGCATGGACAGCACGGTCCAGCGCACGGGAAGCACCTACATCGCCAACTGGCGCGACCTCATGCGTGGCCGTATCGCCATGAGAACGGGGCCCGCGGATTCAGCCATGATGCTGTTCACCGGATTGCACGCACGGTTCAAGGCACTGAACGACACCGTGGGTACGTGCATGGCGGCCAAGCAGATCGGCATCATGTACAAGGAACGCTTGGCGCAAGCCGACCTAGCCATTCCATACTTGCGGGAATACTTCGAGGATGCCGGGGATGTGAACGAGAAGTACAATGCCGCTGTCCAATTATGTGGAGCCTATCTACTGAACGACCAACTGGACAGCAGTGCTGCCTACCTGGCCTATCTGAATGACCATCTGCCCGAGCTGGAGGCCAACGCGCCTGGTTACCCGGCGGACAAAGGCGAGCGTCGCGATCTGGTGAAATTCCTGCTCGAAGCAGAACGGGCCAAGCATGGGGATACAAATGCCATGGACAGCCTGAACGTATGGGCCGGACCCATGTTGACCTTCTACGAAGCCACCTACAAGCAGTTGAAATGGAACCCGGTGCATATGCGTGTGGCCTATGCACAAGCGCTTACCGCCCATGGTGATCCATCAGCTGCGCTTGCTGTGCTGAAGACCGGTGTTGCGATCGCCGAGGACTGCCCGGCGTGCGTGCGCTCCAACGTGGAATTGTATGGCCTGTTGGCCCAAGCTGCCAGCGACCGCGGCGATGATCGTGAGGAGCTGACCGCGTTACGCGCGCGTGATCGGTGGAGAGCCGTGTATGACGATGCCGCGATCAACATGGAGGTGGAGAAGGCCAGGCTGAAGGTACACGAGGCCCATGTACAGGATTCCGTGGCGTATGAGATCCGGTCTGCTCGCCAAGCCGCACAAGCGGAAGTGGACCGCACGCGCACGCAACGGTTCGGGCTGATCGTACTGTTCGGCTTGGTTCTAGTGGTCGCCGTGCTGCTGGTGAATGGTTACCGGCTGAAACGACGCCTGCAGGTGGAGCGATTGCGCGTACGCCTCAGCCGCGATCTGCACGACGATATCGGCGGAACGCTCAGCAGCATCAGCATCCTGAGCAACGTGGTGAAGAAACGCGCCGAGGCCAGCGGAGACATGGACAACGCCGCTTCCATGGAAAAGATCAGCGAACGCTCCTTACGCCTGATGCGCGACATGAGCGACATCGTGTGGAGCGTGGACCCCGGCAAGGACAGCATGACCGATCTGATCGGTCGAATGCGCGAATTCGGCAGCGCGGTGTTGGAGCCGAAGGGCATCGCATTCCACTTCAACGCTCCGGAGCAGGTAGTGGAGCGTGACCTTTCGGTGGATGTGAAGCAGAACCTCTATCTCATCTTCAAGGAAGCGGTGAACAACGCCGCGAAGCATGGCGGTGCCCGAAGCGTCTTCGTCGACATCGCCCTGAACGGGCGCTCGCTGCATATCCAGGTGGATGATGACGGTCAAGGCATGCGACTGGAAACAGCCGCGACCGCTGGTCTAGGCGGCAATGGCTTGCGCAACATGGCAGCGCGTGCGGAAGAGATCGGCGCGTTCTTCCGCACGGGCAGTAGCGAGCGTGGTGGTGTGTGCGTGGTGTTGGAGTTGGCATTGGGTTGAACCACGCGGTTCGGTCGTGTACAGACATCTCTGCAGACCAAGGGCGTTCAGCTTCGAACTTCCAAGTTGACACTCGAACAGATAGGACGCTGGTTCCCTTCGAGAAGAGTTCATGACAATGCCCGGAAGAACGCTCCAGTGGCGGTGCAATTTCGAGGATAGGCGCGCTAACACGGATGTACGCGTTAACGAACATGAGCCTCTACACGTCATACGCGTTCTCAGGCGCGCGAAACGAAGTACATCTCCAACTCTCCTTTCCCCTTCGCCTGCACCTTGCCACGCGGCGTGAAGCGCAAACCAAGTGTATTGTTCACCAGTGCATAGGTCGCCTCGCTGATGTTCACCTGTCCGATCTCGCCACTACTCTCCATGCGGCTAGCGATGTTCACCGTATCGCCCCAGATGTCGTACTGGAACTTCTTCACGCCTACGATGCCTGCTACCACAGGACCCGTATGGATGCCAAGGCGCATATCGAAACCCGGCAAGCCATGCAGGGCACGTTCGGCCTTACGCTTCACCATGTAGTCCTGCATCTCCAGAGCGGCCAGCACCACCTGCAGCGGCGATGAACCCTTGGCGCCGGCCAGCCCACCGGCGCACATGTACGCATCGCCGATGGTCTTGATCTTCTCGATGCCACGCGCCGTGATGATGTGGTCGAAGGCCTTGAAGCATTCGTTCAATTCGTCCACGAGTTCGCGCGCGGTGAGTTGCTCGCTGATGGCGGTGAAGCCTTTGAAGTCAGTGAAGAGGATGGTGACATCATCGATCAAGCGAGCGTCGGCCTCGCCCTTGGCCTTGAGTTCCTCGGCCACATCTTCAGGGAGTATGTTCCGGAGAAGCCCTTCGCTGCGGTCCTTCTCTTTTTCAATGGCACGTTTTGCCCGACGGGTGAACCGTAGGCGGGACCATAACCCCAGCGCCACCAACAGCACCGCCATTCCCGTGAGCATGAAGGCACGCTTGCGACCCTGTTCGGAACTGAGTTCCCGTTCGTGCAGGAGCTGGTCTTGGTGGCGTTGTTCGGCAGCGCTCAGGCTATCGGCAAGCTCTTGTTGTTTGAGGGCCACGCTCTGCATTTTCATTCGGATCTCATGGCTGTCCACACTATCGCTTAGCGCTTGTTGATGGCGGTAGTGGAACAGGATACTGTCCGTAGGTCCGATCCTGTTGAAGGCCTCATAGAACAGTTTGGCACATTCCCTCCGATCGACGATCGGTGCCGAGGATGTAGCATGAAGGGTGCGCACCGCACGGGCACATGCCAATGCTTTTGCGGGCTGATCACGGCGCAGCCACGTATGGCCCAGTTCTACCCATGCGAGTCCTTTCGAACTTACATTGGCGTTGTACTGGATGGATCGTTCCCCTTCCTTGACAGCGCTTTCCAGATCGCCCAACTCGCGGTAAATGATCCCCAGTTGACGATGAAGCACGGTACGCTCATCATGGAATTCACCGCTGCCCAGTTCCTCCAAGGCCTTTTGTACGATCCTCAAGGCCCGGGTCGGTTCACCACGGCTGAGAAGGAATCCCGCGATGTTGCACGTTGGTGATACATGAGCTCCTCGGTACGGGGAGCGTGATGACGCCTGAACGGCACGTTCGTAGTAGGCGATGGCAGTATCCTGTTGACCCTGTTCGCCATACAGCATCCCGATGGATCCGAGAATGGCTGGCACCAGTTCTGGCACTCCATTCCGCTGCGCGTCATCCAATGCTTGCAGGTAGTGGTCCAATGCTGTGGCCTGTTCGCCGATGGAATGAAGACAGCTCCCGATCTGGAACCTGTCCCGCGCCATCCCCGCCTTGTCACCCCGCTCTTGGTGGAAGGCCAGATTCTTCCGAAGGGTCGAAAGGGCTTCAAGTGGTCGACCTTCAGCGACGGCATACGCAGCAAGTTGGCTGTTGCCGAAGACCACGCCTTCCATGTCGTTGACCGCCTCCCATTGAACGATGGCTTGCTCATACCAGGATCGGGCTTGATCACTGGAGCCGCGCCTGATCAACTGTACGCCGTAATTCCAAAGCCCATTCCCCCGTTGACTACCCACCGTAGAGTCGTTCGCGGATCCCTGTTCCAGCAAACTATCGGCGTAATGGATGGTGGCCAGGGCATACGTCGCGGCCACATCAAGGTCATACGCTTTACTAAGCTGGCGCAGCACCTCCAATCGTTCCAACGGCCGGTGGGTCCTGGCGAGCACATGCTTCAACGAATCCACGTTCACTTGCGCGGAAAGAGCGCATGTGTATACAAGAAGGAGACCGGTCAATGCGTGGCATGCAGGACGAAGCAACATAGTGCGAAACTCCCCCCACGGCGCACATGGACCAACCCCACGAATAGGGGGGCCTAGGGAAGCCTTCGACCGTGAACGACCATGTCCCCAGCGCGTGAATGAAGCCCCCCCGATCATGGGGTATGGTGACCAAGAACATCCCCGGAGGTTTGTCAACGCAAACCAACCCACAGCACCACGATGGACCGTCTCTTGCTTACCCTGGCCACTCTTCTTCTCGCGTTCCAGCCGATGGTTGCCCAAGAAAAGCAGGGGACGCGCACAGCGATGGCCCGTTCCGGTGCAGCCGCACAGCACGCGAACACGGCGCGCGGTTCCGCTCCCGCGAATGATGAGTGCACGAATGCGGAGACCATCACCGTGAGCACGGATTGCGATGTGCCGATCGCCGGCAACAATGCGGAAGCCACGGATGTGCCCTTCGATGTACCATGCGATGACCCCGGCAGCGAGCTGTTGGATGTATGGTACACGTTCAATTCCGGAAGCCTTACCACGGTCTATGTGGATCTCGCACCGGGCGCAGGAATGACCGATCACGCCATGGTGGTGTACGATGGTTGTGCCGGTGAAGCCGTGTACTGCATGGTGGCGCCTGTCGCTGTGCAAGAAGTGGAAGTGGCCGCGAACACGGACTATTGGATCCGCGTGTATTCGAACCTCACCTATGGTGTCGGTGGTGCGTTCACCTTGTGCGTTTCGTCGGAAACAGTGAGCCCCCCAACGCCACCGAACGATCTCTGTGCCGATGCGGTACCACAAGACGTTGCACTGGGAAGCTCCGTAACGTTCAATGGCGACAACACCGGTGCCACGGACAGTGAAGGCATCGGCTACAACTCGGCGTGGGAAGCGTTCACCATCAATGCCTGCGCCGATGTGAAACTCGACTTCTGCGGTACCACGCCGAACATCCAGGACTTCTGGTTGCTCTTGTACACGAGCTGTCCTGCCGGAACGGGCATTTTCCCCAGTTCGTATGACACCACCACCTGTGATGACGGCAACTTCACCTTGTGTTTCCCCGATCTCGCACCTGGCACTTATTACTACGGGTTGGCCGCTACGAACAATAACACAGGTCCCTACACCATGACCGTTTCAGCCGAGGCATGTGCACCGGACGAAGCCCCCAACGACGACTGCAGCGCAGCGATGGCACTGACCGTAAATGCAACGTGCCTCGCGCAGTACTTCACCAACGCCTGCGCCACAGAAAGTCTGCCTGCTGTTACCTGTGGCACCTTCACCGGTGATGCCAGCGACGATGTGTGGTACAGCTTCGTGGCAACGGCTACGGAGATCACCATCGGTGGTGCACCGCGCGGTAATATGGACGTCGTACTGGAGTTGTTCCAGGGAAGCTGCGGCAACCTCACCTCCATCGGTTGCAGCGACGTGAATGGAGCCGGTGGATCCGAGGACCTGGTAGCCCAAGCACTTACGGTGGATGACACCTACTACCTGCGCGTGTACGATTTCCGTCCGCAATTCGCGTTCGGCGAGCCCGGCTTCGATCTGTGCGTGGTGGAAGGCGCAAGCAGCGGGGTGGGGTTGAGCGAGTTGAATACTGCTCTGACCGGAACACTGTACCCGAATCCAAGCACCGGTGTTTTCACGATCACGGTGGGCGAGCGGGCAGCACAGGTGGACTACACGATCACCGACGCGACCGGTCGCATGGTTCTCGAACAACGAGCACGTGTTTCCAATGGCCGCATCGCGATCGACGCTACCGGCGTATTGTCCGCAGGGCATTATACCGTGCGGATCGATGATGGTCTTTCCATGGCCACGCATCGCCTTCTCGTGAACCAATGATCGTCCCTTCAACCCATGAACGCCATGCGCCCCTACCAGCTTTCGTTGCTCTTCCTGATGCTTACGACCGGTGAATTGTTCGCCACCGACCGTGTGGTGAGCGTTACGGGAACCTACAATACGATCAGCAGCGCGGTAGCGGCAAGTGCGGATGGCGACCGCATTCTTATCGCGGCAGGCACGTACAACGAGTTCGTTCATCTATCGCGTTCCATCTCGCTTCTTCCACTCGTGGAGGGGGAGCGCTTTCAGCTCACGCAAACCCTGACGGTTGTTCAAGCGAACGGTTCCACGATCCTCATTTCGGGTATGAAGGGAACCTATTTGCAACTGGTCGGAACCTACACTTCGCCCACCACACTGCGGATCGTCGACTCCTATTTCCAGGGCTGCCAGCTATCCGCTCCGAACTTCAGGGTGGAGCTTCTGCGCGACACGATCCAACAGTCGATCCAGATCTCATCTGGACTGGTCGTGGGTTGTTCGATCACCGGGGGCGTCGGCGGCACTTACCACCTGTCGGTCATTGGGAACAACCAAAGTCCGGATGATCTGCTGATCATCGGGAATACGTTCGGCAGCGTTTCGGGGGATGGTGATCTTTTCCTAAGCACGAATGATCGCATCCGGATGGAGAACAACTTCATTCGTTCGCAGCGTTCTCCGATAGTGGATGTGATACGCACGGGACCAGTCCTTGGTGGAGCGTCCGTCTTCTTGAACAACACCGTCCATACGACCATCATCGACGGTGGTGGTTCGTTCATCTGCGGTTTCATGGGCGCCTATCCACAGAACATCATCGTGAAGAACAACGCGATCATGAACTACAACGGAGGCTTCCTTGGTCCGCTTCCTTTCAACGCTGCCGTTGTGCAAAGCCACAACATGATCGCACCACCATCTTCGATCGACATTGGAACTGGCGAGCCGGTCATCGGTTCAGCGTTCATAGACGCTGGCGATCCCGACCCACGCTACCTCGACCTGGACCTGACCCGCAACGACGTAGGCTGCTACGGCGGCAGCAACAGCCGCGCGAATTTCACTACACCCATGGGCAGTGCGGTGGTGGGTTTCATGTACGCACCGCGCGTGGTAGCACAGGGTGAGCCGGTGAACATCACGGCTACGGGTTTCGACCGTTGAACGATCCCAATAAAAATACTCAATGAGTAGAAAGACCCTCCTCGTCTTGCTAGTGGCACTGAGCACGCACGCAAAAGCAACGGACATCCACGTGGGGCCAAGCTTTGAAGTGTCAGACATTGCCACTGCGTCCGCGTTGGCCAACGACGGCGACCGCATCCTCGTGGAGCCTGGAGACTATTATGGGTTCGCCATAAACAAAAGTGTCACCATACTTCCGGGTCAGGAAGGTGTGGCCTACACGGTCACGGGTACCGTTGACATCGGCGCCGCGAACGGGAAGGAGATCTTCATCTCAGGAATGAAAGCACTCAACGGGGTACTCAATGATGGAGCCCAGGTCCTGGCCTCCGCCACGCTCAGCCAACTCACGAAGCTTACCATCGCCGACTCCGACCTGAAAGTCGTGGCTTTCACTGCACAACCCCTGTTGCGCGTGGAACTGTTCCGGAACACTATCCAGGTCAGGGTTGAAGCGCAATCCTTCGCCATATTTGGATGCCGAATCTTTGGCACAGGTACCTGGTACGAGGTCGCATTGTTGGGCAACAGTACGGCGCTTCCGCAGGACAACTACCTCATCGGCTGCATGCTCGGTTATCCGATCACAAGTGCCGGCGGCTTTCCGGCTCTTGTCGGCTTGATGGTACAGAACATCAACCGTCCCATCCACTTCGAGAACAACATCGTGTATGCGCTCAATTGTGCGATCAGCATCACCGGTGGCACAGGTTCGGATGTACCCAGCACCGTGCTGAACAATACGCACTTCGGTCCCGTGTATGCGGGAAACTCGTACGTCCCTTCTCTCATTGGGCACATCGGCCTTGGGAACCCACCCGCTACCGGCACGAACCATATTGTGCGGAACAACGCACGTGTTGGTCTTGGAACCACGACAGTGGAACCCATCGGACTTAATGGCACGCCGCAATATATGATCGAATCCAACAACCTAGCGGTACCCCTCGCTCAACTGGACCTCAACTCAGGTGTGCCACTATCGAGCTCTGCCCTTATTGATGGCGGCCACCCCGACCCACGTTACCTCGACCTGGACCTGACCACGAACGATGTGGGCTGCTACGGCGGCAGCAACAGCCGCGCGAATTTCACCACGCCAATGGGCAGTGCGGTGGTGGGTTTCTTGCAAGCGCCTCGCGTGGTGTCACAGGGCGAAGACGTGAACATCACTACCACTGGATTCGACCGTTGAACACTTGAACCTTGACCATCCATGACGCGTATCTTCATTCTCCTACTGGTTCTGACGCTGTGCGTACCAGGAGTCGATGCGACCGACATAGTCGTTGGTCCACAGCATGAGGTATCGGACTTACAGACGGCGGTCTCACGAGCCGTTGATGGGGACCGCATCCTAGTGGAACCGGGCAACTACCTTGGGAATGTCTCCATCGACAAGAGCATTACCATGTTGCCAAGGCAAGAGGGCTCACGATACACCGTGCAGGGTCGGGTGTATTGTGGTGGAGCAAGTGGCAAGCGTATCCTCCTTTCCGGTATCAGGATACTCACCTCCCTCCAGATCCAAACGACCCTCACCGAGCGGTTGGACCTGGTCATCGTCGATAGCTATCTGTACACCTTTCAAGGGACGCAGAACCAACCCCACCTCCGCGTTGAACTCTATCGGGATTCCATCGCCCAAGGTGGATGGTCGCTCAGTTCCTGCGCCATCATCGGTTGCAGGTTCTTGCCCTTCAATGGGGGTGTCTCTTATGCCATCGTCATCCAGAACGGGAGTCTACCGGAGCCGAATGATATCATCGGGAACATCTTCCAAGGGCTTGGCGACATCACCTCAGCGATCGACATCACCAACGCCATCAGGCCATTCCACATCGAGAATAATCTGGCCATTGGGCCAATGCACTTCCTGAAGGTGACCGGCGGTGGGCTCAACGCGCCCATGCCCATGTCCACCATAATCAACAACACTTTCATCGACACGGGGACGGATGGTGTGAGCATGCTGTTGGAGACGAGTGCGATCAACTATGGCCTCTTGGTCAAGAACAATGCGCGTATCGGTTCGGGCACGATCGCAGCTGTTACGAACGGGAACGTCTCAGCCTTACCCTTCGTGGTTTTCACGAACAATGTGGTCGGGCCTCCTGGATCCGTGAACAGCTCCACTGGCATTCCGGTGATGGGCTCAGCCTTGATAGACGCAGGTGACCCCGATCCGCGCTATTTGGACATCGACCTGACCATCAATGATGCAGGTTGCCATGGCGGGAGCAATAGCCTTGTGAATTTCACCACACCGATGGGCAGTGCCGTTGTTGGCTATATGCGCGCGCCCCGCATCGTACCGCTAGGCTCGACCGTCAACATCAGTGCTGTTGGTTTCGACCGCTGAACCCGAATGCACATGATCCGCTCCATCACCAGCCTGCTCGTCGTGGTCTTCACGTTCGGAAGCAGCTCAGGACAATCCATGCGCATCGCCCAAGCTGAATGGTTCACCGGCAGCGACCCCGGCGAAGGCCTCGGTACCGCCATGCACGTGGCCGACGGCGCATGGGATGAAGTGCTGGAAGAAGTGGTCGCGAGCCTGCCGGCAGGAACACCCGGCAATGTGGTCGTATCCGTGCGCGTAAAAGGTGCCAACGGCTATTGGAGCAGCGTGTTCCGCCAAGTCGTACACACCAGCTCGGCGGTCAGCGCAAGACAGGTCGGCGTGCAAGCCGGCGAGTACTTCTGGGATACGGATCCCGGCGAAGGGAACGCCTCGCCCCTGCTCGCTTTCGATGGTGACTTCAACGATGCGTTGGAACAAGCGCTGGCGACCGACAATAGCATCGCGCCAGGCGCCCACCGCCTCTTCGTTCGCGTGAAGGGCGTAGAGGGTGGATGGAGCGCCCTGTTCACGCAAGTGGTGCAAGTGAATGAAGCGGTGACCGCACGCGACATCCATGTCCAACAAGGCGAGTTCTTCTTCGACAGCGATCCCGGCGAAGGCAACGGAACACCGCTATTGGCCTTCGATGGCGATTGGAACAACGCGCTGGAGACCGGCCTTGCCCACGTGACTTCACCCAGTGAAGGTTCGCATCTGCTCTACGTCCGTATGCGCGCTGCTGATGGCACCTGGAGCAACGAGTACAGAACGGTGTTGCACGTTTCGCCCAGCATCCCGCTACGTTCGATCACCCTTCAAGCAGCGGAGTACTATTTCGACACCGATCCAGGTGAAGGCAATGCGACGCCGTTGCTGGCGCTCGACGGTGACTTCGACAGTGCGCTGGAGCAGGCCTTGACTTCTGCGAGCCTCAGTGATCCGGGATCACATGTGATCGGCGTGCGTGTGCGCGGCGCGGATAATGCTTGGAGCGCTACGTTCCGCAGTGTGGTGCATGTAGGTCCGGAACTCATCGCCCGCGATATACGTGTGCAACAAGGCGAGTTCTTCTTCGATAGCGATCCCGGCGAAGGCAATGGCACAACACTGCTGGCCTTCGACGGCAACTGGACCGATGCCGTGGAGATGGGCACGACAAGCGTGGCCGCACCGACGATCGGCGATCACTTGCTGTACGTTCGTATGCGCGGGGCAGATGGCACCTGGAGCAACGAATACAAGACCGTACTACACGTCAGCGCACCTGTACCCGCCAGACCGATCGCGGTGGTGAACGGTGAATACTACTGGGATACCGACCCCGGCGAAGGCAATGGTATCGCCCTTGCTGCAACGGATGGCGGCTTTGACGAGGTGCTGGAAGATGTGATCAGCTCGGACGTGTCAGAACTTTCCGCTGGACCGCACGTGCTGGGTGTGCGCATGCAGGGCAGCGATGGCGGTTGGAGCGCCACATTCCAACAGGTGGTGAGTGTAACGGCACCCTCCGAGCAAGATCTTCCCATCGCGATCAGCGCATTCCTCCAAGGGCCGATGAACAGCGCTACCACGATGAGCGATGCCTTGCGGACCAGTGGTCTCATTCCGCTCACCGAGCCGTTCACGGCACTCGGATTCGACCATCTGGGAAGCGGTGGAGAAACGATCAACGCTTCGGTCCTGACGCTTCTGTTCGGGCAAGTGGTGGACTGGGTTTTCGTGGAGTTGCGCGAGGCGATGGACCCGACCAATGTCATCCAAACACGCGTAGGCTTGATCAAGAGCAACGGCGATATCACCGCCACGAACGGGATCTCCAACATCGCCTTCCATGCGGTGCCCGGGAACTACCATGTGGCGTTGAAGCACCGCAATCACTTGGGCGTGATGACCTTCATCCCTCTACCGTTGGGCCCATCCGGCACACGGCTCGACCTGCGCCTGCCCAGCACTCCGACCTACGGCACCGAAGCACGTGCATCGGCCAACGGTCGTGCGTTGCTCTGGAGCGGCGATGTGAACCATGATGGCCAAGTGAAGTACACAGGTGCTGGGAACGACCGCGATCCGATCCTCCTGAGCATCGGTGGCGTCGTGCCCACGAACGAACTGATCGGTCAGTACGCATCGGAGGATGTGAACATGGATGGCCGGGTGAAATACACCGGATCGAATAATGATCGCGACCCCATCCTGGTCAATATCGGTGGGACGGTGCCTACGACCATTCGTGAAGGACAGGTCCCCTAGTCCTAGTGCGCTGATGGCAGGTCCAGTGCGGAGCTCACACTGACTGTCTCCGCTAGCGTTCCAGCCTTCCGCGAGGTCCTGTCCATACTGTCGCTCCGCTAGTATATCTCCTTCGGCGCTTCGGATCAAGCAACCGTGTCGCCCGAACGCTGTCAGCCTTCACCATGGCCATGGCGCACGAAGTACATGTCCATTTCCCCCTTCCCTTTGGCCTGCACCTGCCCCCGTGGGGTGAAGTGGAGATCGACCCTATCCTTCACTAGACGATAGGTGGCCTCGCTGATGTTCACCTGCCCCACTTCACCGCTGCTCTCCATACGGCTGGCGATGTTCACCGTATCGCCCCAGATATCGTAGGCGAACTTCTTCACACCCACGATACCGGCGACAACGGGGCCGGTGTGGATGCCCACGCGCATCTCGAAGGCGGGCTTGCCAAGTGCATCGCTTTCCTTCTTCCGGGCGACCATGAACGCCTGCATCTCCAGGGCCGCTTGAACCACACCGGCTGGTGTCGATGATGCTGGAACAGGCAAACCACCCGCACACATGTATGCATCGCCGATGGTCTTGATCTTCTCGATGCCGCGCGCGGTGATGATACCATCGAAGGCTTTGAAGCAGGTGTTCAGTTCTTCCACCAGCTCTTGTGGCGAGAGTTTCTCGCTCGCTTCGGTGAAGCCTTTGAAGTCGGTGAACAGGATGGTGACGTTGTCGAAGTGCTTGGCATCGGCGTGGCCCTTCGCCTTCAGTTCTTCGGCGACTTCCTCCGGAAGGATGTTCAGCAGCAGCTCGTCGCTGCGTTCCAAGGCGCGCTGGGTGCGCCGCCGTTGCCGATAGCTGAAGGTGCCGAACACCAATGCGACCGCTGCTCCGGCCAACAAGAGGTTACGCCGGGCACGCTCCTTCTGCAAGGCGATGGTGGCCTCAACCTGACGCTGCTCGCTCAACAAGCTGTCGGCGAATTGCTGCTTGTCGAACTCGGCACCAAGTAGGACACTGGTGACCGCCGATGCCGACCGGGCGCCCATCAACGAATCGTTCAACGCATGGTAGCGGCGGTTGTAGGCCAAGGCTAGGAACAGATCGCCCGTGCCCTCATAGGCCAGTGCCAAATACTCCAGGTTCTCCATGGCCTCGTTGCGCAGGTCGTGCGCTTCAGCGATGCGCAGGCCTTCACGCGCTGCGCGGATCGCTTCATCGTGTTCCTTGGCACACAAATAACCTCTTGCCAAGCGCGCGTACAAGTAGGCCAACATGTCGTTCCTGTCCGATCGACCACGGTTCAAGTCCAGGCTTCGCTGTATCCGGCGCAGACCGCCTGCACAATCGCCCAGAAGTACCAAGGCTTCCCCGGTGACGGCGCCGATATCGTCCCGGTGGTCCACCCACGCACCCGCGTCCAGCATGGCCTGGGCCGTATCCATCGTGGCCAAGGTGGCTCTAGCATCACCTGCCTCGATGTGGATGGCACCGATGCGCATGTGGATAGCAGCCTGTTCATCGCGGTGACCTCCACCCAGCACGGCCAACGCCTTCCGGCACCATTGCAAGGCCAAGGGGCCATTCCCTTGCAGTTGCAAGGCATAGGCGATGTTCTCCATCACGCCCACCGCTGCGAGCGTGTCGCCACCGTTCTCCAGTCCGGTGACACTGGCTTGCAGATAGGGCATCGCTTCACCAAGCCGACCCATCATCAAGTAGTTGCCCCCGATGGCGGCATCGGTCCGAGCCAAGTTCATCTTGTCGTGGATGCCCGCGAAGATGGATCGTGCTACCTCGTTGTGTACCAAGGCCGCATCATGGTCGTCCAACCACGTGGAGCGAAGCGCGAAGCCGCAATGGACCAGCCCCAGCTGCCGTTTGAACCGGCTACCGCTCGTATCGGCATCGGCCGTGCCGAGCGCCGCGTTGGTGGCGGTCTGCGGGGTCCATGTGCTGTCATAGAAAGAATAGAAGGCAAGGGCAACTGTCCGATCGGTGAAGGATCGGGTCGTATCGATCCAGGTCGTGCGTGCGCTATCCAAGCGCCCCTGTGCCAGTAGGCCGGTGGATACGAGCATGACGACAGAAACGAGCGATCGACGCATCAACGAGGCAACTTGGCGGTGCTCGACAAAGTACGACTACCGTAGCGACCGATCACCCGCCTTTGTTGCTCCATAAAGGTCTCAATGGCCCTTGCCGACATTGGCCGCTGCCGGACCAGAACACTCGGGTAAGTCGACCCAGCCGGCGCCAGGGCTTCGTTCAACGAAGGTCCCCTACGCTCCTTCGGCGCTTCGACGAACAAAGAACATTTCCATCTCCCCCTTCCCCTTCGCCTGCACCTTGCCGCGTGATGTGAAGTGGAGACTGACCTCATCCTTCACAAGGCGATACGTGGCCTCGCTGACGTTGACCGCCCCCACTTCGCCAGATGATTCCATACGGCTGGCGGTGTTCACCGTGTCGCCCCAGATGTCGTACTGGAATTTCTTCAAACCCACGATACCCGCCACGACGGGTCCGCTATGTATGCCCACACGCATCTCGAAGAAAGGCTTGCCTTGTGTCTCCCGTTCGGCCTTGTGCCGCGCCATGAATTCCTGCATCTCCAACGCAGCGCGCACCACATCCACTGGAGCGCCATGCTGCGGATCCGGCAATCCTCCCGCCGCCATGTAAGCATCACCGATGGTCTTGATCTTCTCGATGCGGTACTTGCCCATGATCCCATCGAACGCTTTGAAACAGATGTTCAGTTCTGAGACCAACTCAGCCGGTGTCACCCGTTCGCTCATCTGTGTGAAGCCCTTGAAATCGCTGAAGAGGATGGTGGCACGGTCGAAGTGTTTCGCGTCCGTGTGACCCTTGTGCTTCAGCTCATCGGCCACCTCTTCCGGCAGGATGTTCAGCAGGAGTTCGTCGCTGCGCTTGCGCGCCTTGCTGATGCGGTTGCGCTGGGTGAAAAAGACTCCGGCCAGCAGGACCATGAGCCCGAACCCACCGATGAAGGCGTTGCGCTCGACACCCTTGCGGCGCAACGCCTCGGCGGCCACAGCATCCTTCTTCTCCTGCTCCGCCTTCGTAGCGGCTTCCACCTTGTCGAAGTCATATTGCATCCGTAGGCGCGTGGTCTCTTCGGTATTCGTTGCATTGTAGATGCTGTCCCGGTACGACACGTACGCTCGATGGTTCTGGTAGGCGCCCTTCCAATCGCCGTTGATACTGTCGAGCCGTTCCAACTCCCGGTAGGCGGTCGCCAGCATTTCTCTGCTTCCGACCGTACGGGCGATCGGTATCGCGCTGTCCAAGTGAGCGCGGGCCTCACCATAGCGTTTGGTCTTCGTGAGCAATGCCGCAGCCATGAGCGCTAATTCAGCTTGGTCGCTGCGATCGTCGATGGACTCCGCCAGGGCGCGACCAGCCTCGTAGGCACCAAGGGCCTCCCCGATCCTACCCAAGCCCTCGTAGGCTTGTCCGGCATAGGCATACGCAGCGATCAAGGTGTATTTGGCGCCGATCGCGTCGGAGATCCGAATGGCCTCCTCGGCTTGCTTCAATGCTTCTGTGTGTTGCCCGGAGTTGTTCAGGATGTTGGCGATGTTCACGTAGGAAATGGCCATGCCATTCCGATCATCGAGCGCCTGGCGGGTCTTCAGCGCAGCTTGGGTGTAGCGCAAGGCTTCCTTCAGGTCCGACTGCTGCTGATAGAAGATGCCCAAGTTGCTGTACGAAACGGCGATACCCGGCTTGTCCCCGATGCGTTCGCGCAGGGCGAGGGCTTTCAGCATATAGTCCAAGGCTTTGGGGTGATCGCCCAGTTGAAGGTGGACGGTGCCGATGTTGTCGTAGTTCTTTCCCAGCCAATCCTCGTTGCCTGATCGCTGGTTGATGTCCACCGCGCCCAGGTAGTCGCTCAGTGCTCCGGCCAGGTCACCCTCCTTGCGCTTCACATTCGCCATGTTGTTCAGCGCGGCGGCCACGTTGCGCTCCATACCGGCCTTCCGGTTCAGCCGCAGGCATTCGGTGAAGCACCGTTTCGCTTCCAAGTAGTCGTCCCGCCGCTGGGCGATCTCCCCCAGGATGTTGAAAGCGTTCGCCTCCGCGTTCTCGGACCCGGTACGTACCGCAAGCGCCATCATGCTGTCAGCCTGCAGCTTTGCCTCCTGATAGTCTCCGGCATCGGCAAGCTCCCAGCTCAGGTCGTACAACACCGCGATGCGCGTTGTGTCCGGAAGTGTACCGGTCAACTCGGCACGCAAAGAATCGATCCAGGCCTTGTTCTGAGCGTTCGCACCAGTGTAGCACAGCAGCGCGGCGGAAAGGAGGCTGATGAGGCGCATTTGCATCACCACACTGGCTTCGCCGCTGACCACCTCCTTCACCTTGCACACCTGCAACCACAACGCAGTGCGCACCATTTTGCCCAGAACACCCAGCTGCTGACCGGATAGTCCGTAGTTCGAGAGGACGCCAGGGAAGAAGGACGGGAGAGTCTTCCTCATTGCTCGAATATATCGAACAAGGCTTTCTCACGCAGCATCGAACTTATTCAGCCCATCTCGATCGAACGGTCCGAGTGCGATACCCGCCAAAATGTTCCAGGCATGCGGATCAGCGCTCCTGAGCGGAAATGACGTTCGGGCGATCATCAACACCACCGCCTGCTGGACCCACTTGAACGATAGGACTGGTGGCGCTCCGAACACTGGTAACGCGATCCCGGGTGCATTCTCTTCCGCCTCGTCGCCCATAGGTCACCTTTCCCCATCCTCCACATTAACAGGTGTACGGAACAATGATCCACCGTCGGATCCTGTTCCAACAACATGCACTAACACCTCACCCCATGGCACGCCGGATCATCCTAACGCTCTGCTTGCTGTTCGCCGCCTACGGTTTCGCGGCCACCACCCACCACGAACTCCTCGTTCATTTCGATAAGGACGAGAGCACCTTGACCCCGGCGGCTTCCGCGGAACTCGATGCCTTCATCACCACCCTGACCATCCGCGGCGACTATGCCTTCACCGTACATGGCCACACCGACAGCGACGGTCCCATCGACTACAACGAGGCGCTTTCGCAAGCCCGGGCCGAAGCTGTGCTGCGCTACCTGACAGCGCATGGTGTGGATCCGCAGCGCGTGCACATCCACCGCTCCGGCGAACGCGACCCGCTCGCGCCGAACGCGCATGATGCCGGCATGGCGCAGAACCGCCGCGTACACCTCACCTTCACCCGCCACAGCTATGCCGATACCGAAGAACTGCGGCGTGCCTTGATGGAAGGCAGCGTGCAGAAGTTCACCATCGACCCTACTGCGCCACAAGTGGTGGTGGGCTCGGCAGGCACCCAGCTCTCCTTCGCCGCGCATGCCTTCGTGGATGCCCTCGGCCGTCCGGTGCAAGGTCCCGTGGAAGTGGAACTGACGGAGGCCGTGGGACTGCAGGCCATGCTGGCGCACCAGCTCAGCACGCGCAGTGGAGCACGCATGTTGGAGACCCGCGGTATGTTGCAGGTGCGCGCCACCGATGCCAACGGCGCCGACCTGCGCTTAAAAGCCTCTGCGCCGATGGAGGTGAGCCTCCCTGCCACTACCCAAGAAGAAGGTATGGAACTCTTCGTCAGCTCTAACGGTGCTGACTGGACAGCGACGTCCACTCCCCTGCCCGTGACCAAGGTGACCACGTGGCGCGAACCGCCCTACCCCATCCGCCCACGGATCGCCTTCCGCTGGCCGCACTACCGCGAAGACCAGAAGGGCAAGCCCATCAAGCCCGCGGAACCCACACTGCCTCGCGCGCCTATCGCCCCGCGCGAGATGAGCTACAAGCGCAAGCTGCCGTGGTGGGCCTTCCTCTTCCCCGAACGAGCCAAGGCGCGGAGCGAATTCAACTACAAGCAGGCCCTGCACAAGTTCGATGTGCAGCGTGCGCGCTACGAGAAGAAGGTGGCCGCCTACGAGGCCGAATGTGCGAACTACACGGAACGGCTGGAACGGTATGCCCAGCGCAAGGCCGAATGGGAGGCTTTGAAGAAGGTGGAATACGAGGCCTGGCATACGAACATCTACGTACCGGCACAAGCGCGCTACAACGCATTGATGGAACCGCTGCGCTTGCGCTACGATTCCCTCCGCGCCAACTTCGAGCAGGTGCGCGCCGCCAGCATGCAGGAGTATGTACTGCGATCCGACAGCCTCAACAGCGCCGACATGGGCGGTGTGAACGCTTACGTCTTCAGTACCACCACCCTAGGTTGGATCAACTGCGACCGCTTCATCAACGTGCCGGAGGAGGACAAGTACGTGGTGGTGGCCAAAGCACCGCGCCAGACCGATGCCCAGGTCTTCCTCGTCTTCGACCGCATCCGCAGTTTGATGCAGATGGGGCGCGACCGCTGGAACAACTACGCTTCGCCCAGCGTGGCACGCGCCGAACCCGCCACCATCTTCGCCTACACGGTGATCGACGGACAGGCCCATGTGTGCATGCGACCGGCATCACCCAGTGCCCAAGCGGAGCTGCAGTTCGAGCCCAGTTCCATCGCAGAGATCGGCGACCTGTTGCGCTCGCTCGCGGGTATAGGGAGTTGAGGACGACCGACCTGGCCGTAGGAGGACGAACATTCCGAAACGCGTCGTGGATATCCACATCCCGAGAATTCGTGATGGCCTCCGAGCTACCGGCTTGGTTCCTTTACGGATCAACAGCGCCCCATGCGTACCTCGTTCCTTTTTCTCGCCCTGGCCCCCATCTCCGTGTTCGCCCAGGATTGTTTGCCGGATGGCATCACGTTCGCCGACCAAGCGAGCATCGACGGATTCGCGACCGCCCATCCCGGCTGCACCACCATCGTGGGTGAGGTGACCATCACGGGTAACGGGATCACCGACCTGGACGGACTCTCGACCATCACGGCCATGCCCGCCGGGCTTTCCCTGCTGAATTGCGGCGCGCTCGCCGATATCACCGGACTGGACGCCATGACAAGCGTTGGTTACTTGAACATCAACAACTGCGATCAGCTCGTGGACCTCTCTGGGCTCGGATCCATCACCACCATCGATGGCTTCTTGTTGGTGCAGAACAACGCGGTCCTGGAGGACCTCAACGGCCTTGGGGCGGTCTCCTCAGTGGAGGACTTCGTTGCGATCCGCTCCAATGCTGCGTTGCAGGACATGAGTGGGCTGGATGCACTGCAGAGCATCGGCGGCTACTTGCAGATCAGCGAGAACCCGACCCTGGCCACGCTCTCCGGGCTGGGAGCATTGGGGCAGGTGGGCGAGTACATGAGCGTGACGAGCTGCACACTCTTGGCGGACATCAGCAACCTCGGCACGCTCGCCGATGTGGGCACCTTCGTGCAGGTATCGAACCTGCCGCAACTGACCTCGCTCGACGGCCTGCAGCAGATCGATCCGGCACCACTTTCCAGCTACAGTGCCTTCGGATGTCCGCAACTGTCGGCCTGCGCGGTGGCCAGCTTGTGCGGCTTCATCGACCTGGGCGGCAGTCCCACCATCAACGGGAACGCGAGCGGTTGTGCCAGTATCCCCGAAGTGACCGCCGCGTGCGCCACGGTCACCATCGACGAGGTGGCGTCGCAACCGTTCGCTGTGGAGATCGATCCCACCACCGGTTGGGTAAGCGTTCATTCGACCAGGCCGGGCTACATCAAGGTCTTCGATGCCACCGGACGTCAATTGCTCCAACAGCGCTTGACGGGTCAGACCACACGTATCGATCCGCATCACCTGAACAACGCCATCTCCATCATCCTGGTGAGCCAGCTCGATGGAAGAGTGATCGGCACGCGGCGGGTGTCCTTAATGCGTTGAACGAACGGCGATCCCTGCCCATCGTTCCGGTCCTTGTACAGTGCCCTTGCCCTGCCGGAGCACGGACCGTACAGATCAACGTCTGAGCAGGCGATCGCCCATGATCCGCGCTATGATCTCCTCGCGGCTGCCACGGCTGATCGGGATGAGCGTTCCGGCCACGCGTAGACCATCCGCTTCGATGACATCCACCTTGGCCAAAGCCACGATGTAGGACTTGTGCACCTTCAAGAACCGATCACCAGGAAGGTGCTCCTCCATTCCCCCGAATGTCAGGTGGCAGATGTGCTGCCGTTCCACCGTGCGGATGATGACGTAGTTCTGCATGGCCTGCACGAAGAGGATGTCAGCGAAGCGCACCTTCACGTAGCTGCCTTCGCTCTTCACGAAGAAATGGTCGTCGTTCCGGAGGAGGCCATTGTTCGCGTTCGTTCTCAACGCGAGGAATTCCCTGGCCTTGTTCACGCCCTTCAGGAAACGTTCGAAGGGAAAGGGCTTCAGGATGTAGTCGATCACCTCCAGCTCGTAGCTCTCCAGCGCATGCTCGGTGTGGGCCGTGATCACGATGGTGACCGGCTTCACCGCCAGGGAACGCAAAAGATCAAGACCGTTCAGGCGCGGCATGCGCAGGTCCAGGAAGAGCAGGTCCACACCGCCGCTGGTGAGCAGGGGTATGGCCTCGGTGGGGTCGGCGAAAGCCCCTTGCAATTGCAGGAATGGAACCTCCTTGATGAAGTCCGTCACCCCTTGCCGCGCCAACGGCTCGTCGTCGATCACTAGGCAGCGCACGGTCATGGGTCAAGGATAAGGTGTGCCGTGAAAAGCTGCTCGTGTGCCATGAGCTCCAACCGATGCCGCTGTGGGTACAAGAGCTCCAGCCGCCGGCGGACGTTCTCCAACCCGATGCCTCTACGTCCACCGTGCTCGGTGCGCGGCCCGCAGGTGTTCACCACCTTCAATTCGACGCGACCGTTCGCACACCGCAGGTCGATGGCGATCCTGTTGCGCTGCCGCGTGGAGCGCGATACATGTTTGAAGGCGTTCTCCACCAGCACGATCAACACGAAAGGAGCCATCTGTTGGTAAGGGATCACCGCTGGCGCATCGAACACCAACTCAAGTTCATCGCCGTGGCGCATGCGCTCCAGCGCGATGTAGTTGCGCAGGAACTCCACTTCCTTCTCCAAGGTCGTGCTAGGTCCATCACATTCGTATAGCTGGTAGCGGAGTAGGCCACTGAATTCCATCAAGCTCCTTTCTGCGCGCTTCACATCGTGCCGCATGATCACGTGGATGCTGTTCAGCGTATTGAAGAGGAAGTGCGGATTGAGCTGCGCCTTCAAATGATCGAGCTCCGTGCGCAAGCGTTGTTGTTCCATACGCGCATGGTGCCGATCCTTCAAGAAGAGGTGTTCCGCCACGTAGATCACGGTCCAGATGAAGGCCAGAACCACACTGTCCATCAGGTTGCTCATGATCACCATCTTGTGGTTGAGCGTGTAACCGGGATCCACCACCAGCCGCATCCACAGCTCCTTCACGTACACCACAGCCACCGAGAAGACCAGCACCGCCAACAAGGCGGTCAACACGAACCGGACGAGCTGGCCCCGCGCGAAGTAGCGCGGCAACAGGCCGTAGACGATGGTGTACACCATCATCATCTGGAACAGGATGGTCGCGGTGCTGCTGTGGTGGATCACGGTCAGTGACCGCTCCGGACTATGCTGCTGCAGCATGTGTACCAACGCATACCAGCTGTAGCCCCAAAAGACCATGTGCAACACCCTCGAACGCCGGATCAGTCGCAAGGCTTTCATCCAGACGTTCCCGTCGACGTCCGTAGCGAACATGCCCTTGCTGATCGCTGGTGCTGCCATTACGCCAAAGGTGGTGAGTCCAGCGGATATCACGCCTTACTCGCGCACGAAGCGGACCGCACCTTGACGATCGCTGAGCACATAGTGCAGGAGGTAGGTCCCTGCGCTCAACCGTTCCGTATCCACGCGCACCGAACCGTTCATCGGTCGCGCGTGCACCACGGACACGACGCGACCATCCAGGCTGATGATCCGCAGCTCCACTTCATCGGTCGTGTCCTCCATCTGCAACCAGAGTGCATCCGCACAAGGGTTGGGGAAGACGTGCAGCTGCTCACGCCGCGCTAGGTCCTGCACACCCACTGGCGGAATGCCCAGCTTGCAGAGGATCAAAGTGTAGAACTGCCCGGTGGACTGCGGGTTGCTCCACGCAGCCGCGCCCATCTGTACGGCGGTGCCGTCGTACTTGCCGCACACACGCATGTCGCCCGCCGCATCGTATACCGCACCGGTCATCGACTGCCCGCCGTTCCCGGTCAATGCCAAGCCGCGCGTGGGTATCCCGTTCAGGTCCATCAACAGGGTGAGGCCATTGGTGTTCACCGCGCTCGGGGGCGCTACCGCACCGAACTCCACTTCACCGTTGTAGTTCATCGAAAGCGCCAATTCCTCACCGGTCGGCGCGATCTCCATCTCACCCACGTTGGCATTGCCGGTCGCGCTTTCACCCAACACCCTACCCCAGACCGGCAGCCCATCGTTGGCCTGCACCTGGAGCACGAATCCCTTGTTCGCGTTCACGTTCAGGGGCGATGGCAGTACGAGCAAGCTGTCGACATCCACTTGGTGGCCGACGTAGTTGCCACTGACGAACAGTTCGCCGTTGGCACCGGCCACCACCGCATTCACGCCGTCGTAGGTGTTGCTTCCCACGTTGGCGCCGCGCACGGCCCGCACCCAATCCACGGAACCATCGGCCGCATCAAGGCTTGCATAGAAACCTTCGTCCAGATCAAAACACTCCAACATGCGTGTGCCGAACAGCATGCGGTTGCCGCCGAACACCCCACCGACGAAGACCTTGCCGGTCGCCGCCGCCTCGATCGCGTAACCCGCATTGCTGTTGCCCGGTACCGTGCCCGGTCCATTCCCGATGAGCCACTCACATACACCCGATACTGTGAACCGCGCCACGAACACGTTGGTCCCGAGCACTTGGTCCGTGGGACGTTCGTTCACCAGCACATGCCCATCGAAACGCAAGGTATCCGCACGCCAACCTCCAGTGATGTAGATCCGGCCGGCCGCATCCGTGGTGATGGCGTTGATGGAGGTGTTGGACAGCGCCGGGAAGGGGGCCACGCAATCGGTGGCGCGCGCAGCGGTGCAGGTCCCTTCCCCATCGAACCGCGCCCAGAATCCGGCGAAGTTGCTGGCCCCTTTGGTGATGGTGATGCCGCCCAGTTCCATCACCTCCGAACTCGTGCGCCCCGCGATGAGCACATGATCCTCCGCATCCACGCACAGCCCATAGACCTGGTCGGTCCCTTCCGCCCCGAACGAACGGCTCCAGAGGTGCGCACCTTCCGCGTCGAACTTGCTCAGGAAGACATCCACCGTTGGCGCGTTGTTGACCTGCAACACCGTATCGCCCACGTGCATGGCATCGCCGAAATGGCCGGCCACATACGTATTGCCCTGGCTGTCCACCGCGGTACGTGTAGGGTGGATGGAGGCGCCTTCCGCCTCGGCTTGTTGTTGCCACTCCACCGTGGGCACTTGCGCGTGCAGCACCGTGCAAAGCAGCGTTACCCCCGTGGTGGCGAAGATCTTCGGCATTCGTCCCGATCGCATGTATCCGGTCATTCGTTGTTGTTCCAGGCTACGAAACAACGCTGATCAGGATCCAGCTAGGAAGGCATTACACCAGTTGTATGCATCGGTTGATGAAAAGCGGCTGGACTTCCACCAACATGTGCAAGCAACGCACCAGCCGAACCAGCACACCTCCCTCACGCCGGTCTATGTTCCAAAATGAACGAACGGGAAATACCGCCAACGACCCACTTCACCGCCCCTCCAACACCTCTTGAACGTATCCCACCCAACCCAACTCCGGAATGCCTTCATCCAAATAGTGGTCCGGCTGGATACCCATCACATCCACCGGCATGCGCGGGAGTCGATGGCTCATGCTCATGGTATAACCCAGTTGGAAACAACCGTCGGGCGAAGTGACCTGACGCATGTTGGAGACGTCGAGCGAACCCATCGTCGGATGCCCGAAGAGCTTCACCTTGGCGCTGGTGCGCGCTTCCAGCAGGAATTGTTCATCGGTGCTGCCGTTGCCACCATTGCACAGGATGCCCACACGCTGGGGGAAGGGCGATACCGTATGGGAGCTGTCCACCGACCAAGGCTGATCGTTCATGTCCAACCAAGTGCCGATGGCGGCACGCATACGCGCTGCCGCATCCATGCACCAACGTCCGTCTTCCGTGTCGCGGCCGAACATGTCCGCGTACGCCTCATAGCCGGCCGCGTTCAACTCGGTGGCCCACAGCTTCACCCCCACGGAACGCATGGGACCGGTGTAGAGGTACGGGATCAAGCCTGCGTAGCTGGCGTCGCTACCTCCGGTTCCATTGCGGATGTCGATGATGAAGTTCTCCGTGCTGCGGATCAGCGCATCGTTGGCGGAGAGCACGCTGTCGATCAACACCTTCTGCGCAAAGTCGAAGGAGGGGATCCGCAGGTAGAGCGTGCGTTCGTTCAGGCGTTCCAGAAATGGCGCTTCGGCCTCCATGGCGCGTTGATGCATCCGTTCGGCTTGCGTGAATCGCGGCGCCGGCACCTCACGCGTCCAATTCGCACCCATTTGTAGTAGGCTGCCACTCTCGCCTTGGAGCACGGCTTCCACCGGTTCCGTTGAATGGTCGCCCATGTAGAAGGTACCCGTGTACCGGCCGTCCGCCTGACGCTGTAGTTCCACCTTCACCTCACCGGGCTTCCAGTTCGGATTCTTCGAGGCCAGGATCACCGCATCGAAGCGGGTGCTGTCCTTCGGTTGACGTACGATGGCTGCGCGATAGGGCCCACCGCTCCATATGCCCTCCAACGGGTGCCGTGCGTCGCCCAAGCGCTCCAAGCGCTTCACCAGGTCTGCTTCCTTGAGCTTCACCGTTCGGCCCGCAGGGAAGGTCGCCGCCGCCGTGGGTGTGGTTGAACTTTGCTGCTGCTGCGCTTGCTGGGCCAACTCGGTCGGGCCGATCCCGATGTGCCCACGCCGAAACCACTGCAGCCACCCGTTCAGCAACTCGGTGCAGACCATCAGGTCTTTCGCCTCGGCGACCCGCTTCCGGAATACTCCGGTATGCTCGTCATAAGCTGCTTTGCCCTTGCGGTCCACGACGAGTTGGAAGCCCGCATCGTTCTGCTCGAAGGTGCTCACCATCCAGTCGAAGGTGGCGGGGCAATCGCAGGGTTGCGCGCTGGTGGAGGTGGCGATAAGAAATGTGACCGGTAGAAGGACCTTGTGGATCGGACGCATGGTATCGTAGGTGGTCAACGAAGCTCGCGAAAAGTCCGTTGATGTG
>Ga0209812_10000095_pt1 | contig 80885 bp, 56 predicted proteins | sample JI71714BDNA_FD_187502 | JGI IMG/M metagenome (GOLD analysis project Ga0209812, IMG submission 187502) | Wastewater effluent complex algal communities from Wisconsin, to seasonally profile nutrient transformation and Carbon sequestration -... | ecosystem: Engineered > WWTP > Effluent > Algae... | reverse complement strand
AACTCTTGTCAATAATCTGAACACTAACAACCCCACTTTTATTTTTCTTTTGTCTAATAAACATTACACAAAGTTAAAAATAACCGCTGGGACACCCAAAAACAAAAACAAAAAACAATTAATTACTGATTTAAAGATGTTTAAAAATTATTATTAAGCGTTTTATAAAAAAGTGCGGAAGTCAGGAAAAAGGTTCTCTCAGTAAAGAAAGAACCTTTTTAACATTAACTAAATCAAAAAAACCTATTTTTTAATCAACTTCGTTGCCGATTGATTGTTGTTTTCGTCTGTAATTTTAACAATGTAAACACCAGGAGCCAAACCATCAATAGAGTAGGAGTATGAAGTGTCGAATGTACCTTTAAACTGCTGCATTACTTGTCCAGCTAGGTTGTATACATCTACTTGTTTTGCATTGGCATTGATGTAAAATACGCCCGAAGAAGGATTCGGTTGAAGTACCGTTTTGGTTCTGTCGATAGAATTTTGCGAAAGCAAACTCTGTTTATTTCCATACACTCTAAATCCACCTGGTTCGATAGTAATGTTTTGACTGGTAGAAGTTACTGTTATTGGCGAACCATCCATCAAATTATACCACGTACCCACATAAGGAAAACCTCCAGCAGTATTTAGTGTATTATCCGAAAAATTGGTGCGTACAAAAGCATAACTCAAATCATTAGTTGGCGAAGTACTTGTCCATACGTCTAATCTTGGACTTCCTGTAACCGATAAATTAAAAGCGTGCTGACCGTTTTCGAATACCGCTTCAGTTTTCTTTAAGTCAATCAATTTAGCCCAATTGTTGTACACGTTCATTCTCGCTGGGTCAGACATCCAATTTTCAGTCCATTGAGGTTGTGGTTTGGTGTCTAGTTTACATCCGTCATTAAACTGAACTGTTCCGTTGCTGCAAAGAAAGATGGATTCATCCCAGCCTAAATCGCCAAAATGCCACATCATTTTTGGACCAGGGACTAAAAACAGCATTGATCCCATAGCGGGTAAGCGTTGCAATACTTTTGATAAATTACCAAAGGTTTGGTTCGCACCACCGTCGTTTAAGGCTTTATAAACCACACGTTCTTCGTCATGACTTTCCGCATATCCAATAAATCGGTGCGATGCATCTGCTACACCCGTTAAGTCGGCATAATTTCCTTTCAACAAATCTGCATACGGATCGGTCATTTTTCGCCATTGCATAATTCCTTTTTGTTCGTCTGTTTGTGCAGGGAAAGGTGCCGGAGGCGAAAAGTTGGCCCATTCTACTTCTTCCGCTGCTGAACCTCCAACACCAAGATGTTCGAAAATCACGTAAGAGTTAGGGTCAGCTGCCCATTGGTTTTGAGCATACCATTTTAATTTTGCGACTCTATCTGATTGATAACTATTTGTGCAACTCTCATTACTTGCTGAACATGCATTGGTAAATCCTTTGGTTAAATCCCAACGGTAGCCATCAATTTTAAATTCTTGAATCCAATATTGAATAGTTCTTATGGAGTAGGTATTGGCTAAATTTCCTCCTGGACCTGTTTCTCTAAAGTGATTGATGTCACTGCCTACATTGTAAGAGTGTCTGGGTGTTAAATTGATATAGGGGTTCTCACTTGTAGTTCGCTCTCCGTTTGCATTGGTATTGGCCCAGCCATCGTTATCAGGGTCTAGCATCCACATTCGTTCTAATGGAGAACGTCCAAAAACATGGTTTAATGCTAAATCTAAAACTACAGCAATGCCGTTTTGGTGACATAAATCAATAAATTCTTTTAGTTTTACAGGAGGACCGTATCGTTTGTCTAATGCCATGTGAAAAACGGTGTTGTAACCCCAACTCATGTTACCTTCAAATTCCATTACAGGCATGATTTTAATGGCATTGATTTTCAAATTTTTGAAATAATCCATTTTATTAATTAAGTCCTGATAGGTTCGGGTGGCATCAAAATCTCTTACTAATACTTCATAAAACACTAAATCTTTCTTTTTAGGTTTTACGAAATTAGTAGTTGCAGCGCTCCAATTATAAGAAAATAAATTGTTTGGACCCGTTTGCAAAACCGTTACTTCTCGCTCTTGTCCAGGTGCAATGGTAGCATATTCTGGAAGCCCTGGAAATACACCTAAATTAATGATTTCTGGGTCGTCAAAAGGAGATAATACTAGAGTTGAAAATGGATCTGCTGTTTTTACAATAGCAGGTGAATTCAAGGGAACGTTTACTACGTCACATACCCAATATTGGTAAGCATAGATTTGTCCTGGCGTTAGGCCCGTTAATTCTAACCAAAACTTGGTCGAACCCGGAGCTGTGTCTCTTCGCATAGCATGTGCTGCTGTGGGTTGCCAATTGTTAAAACTTCCCGCTACATACACAAAACTTTTGAGCGGTGCATTTAAAACTAACGTTGCTTTTGTAGGATCGGAGGGGTTATAATTTATACCGTCTACTAAGCCGGCAGGTAATGCACCCGTGACAGTCCCTGGATTTACGATGACTGCAAAACGAGCAGTAAACGTGGTAATACCTTGCGTTACCCGTAATTCGTAGTTTTTATTTATTGTAACATTGGTATCTACAAAAGAATAGGATGCGGTAGTTTGCGTGTTGATAGGTGTTGATGCTCCATTAACAAATAATTGATACGTAGCGGGTCCGTTTGTGTTATTGGCTGTAACCGTTACGTTTGAACCACTTGAAATAATACTACTGCTGTTGAGTAATGGAGCGGTTAAGTTGTATTGAAAAGCTCCTACAGGTATAAATGCATCTGATGTTTGAATCGTGGCATCTGCACTTCTAAAAATAATACAAATTTGTGTAATCGAATTCGTTGGTGCTACCCCGAAATAGGCATACAAATCGGGCGAAATTGTAAGTGTAGAGGTAGAGCTGTTTACAGGTGTCATGGTGGGTTGAATATTATTCCCCCAGACTGGACTTCCTTTGATATTCTGCCATTGTTGTCCGTTAACGGTAACTCCAACGTAGGCATAAATCACTCCGTTGTAGGATGCAAGTGGAGTGCCTGTCTTATTAAAGGTAATTGTAGCAGATTGATTGGCTAATACAGGGCTTGGTGATGTGGTAATCTGTCCAAAAGACAGCAACGTACAAAACAGCAACAATAAAGGGATAAGTAATTTATTTTTCATAACTGTTTGGTATAAAATGGACTGAGCATTACTGCCCAGTCCATTGCTAATTTTTTATTTTTTTTAAAATTAATCTACTGAGATTGTTTTTGTGATGGTATTAACGGTAAATATTCGCACTGCATCTGGACCGATGTATTTAAAGTTTGAGTCGCCATCGTTTGCATTTACCAATTCAGAGTCGATAGTATACCCGTCGTTTGCAAATGAAGGGAAATTTCTGTTTGGAGAACCCCAACTGTCGCCACCGTCATTGGCAAGCCATACTCTAAAGTTAGCATCTCCTGCAGGACTGAATCTGATAACAGCTTGGTAAACTCCTGGAGCTACTAAACCTAATTCCGACTCATTACTTCCTGACCAAGACCAGCCTCCTGGTGTGGCTTGTCCTACCAACCAATAAGAATTAGCCGATGTTGAACCTTGAAAAGCAGTAAGGGTTTTGTTGTTTTCGTCAATTTTAATTCTATGAACCCCTGGAGCACCTGTAAATCTAAAGTTACTATCGCCGTCATTAGCATTAACAAGGTTGGTAGAAATTTTAAATCCTTCGTTAATGTAGTAAGGATAATTTCTTCCAGAACTCCAATCGCCTTCTGTAGTAAAGAAACGGAAAGTATCATTGGCTAAAGTTGTGGTAGCAGTTAAAACATTATCGTCACAAATTAAACTTAGTGGCGAATCCCAGTTCCAACCTGCCGAAGGAATTCCTGCTCCAACAGCAAATTGTCCTAAACAGCCGTACGTTGTTACTACGTAAGAGATTACATTAGAATAAACAGGGTCCGCTGTTCCTACAGAAGCTTTCACTCTAATTTCTATTGGCGTAGCCACAAATGGCTCAGCACCAGCAATCAAAGCAGCAAGGTTAAGTTGAGCTGATTGAACTGTTACAAATTCATTTGATGTAGTAACCAATACTTGAGGAGCGGCAAATTCGGAACCAGCGGCGGCAACTTCTACTGAGTAATCCACCTGTGTAGGTGTCGAAAAATCGGCTGGACTCCAAGACATGGATAGTCCCGGATTGTTAGGAGTAGTCTCATTTAAAACGATTGATTCTCCTTCTTGTGGCGTGATGATGCTAAAAGATGCCGGAGGCGTTATAAATCTCAAGTCCTGCTCGTCCTCACATGAGGTAAGTAATACGGTTGAAAGCGTAAGTGCTAAAATTGATTTTACTATATTTTTCATTTGATGTTAGTTTTAATAATTAATAACCTGGGTTTTGTGTTAAATTCGGATTAGCTACAATTGCTAAAGAAGGTATCGGGAAAAGATTTAAGTTAGACGAAATAGCTACTCCATTTGGCGCATTACCTTTCCAAGCCCAGTTGTAATTTCCACCTGTGTATTTTCCAAAACGGATTAAGTCTTGTCTTCTGTGAGCTTCCCAGTGTAATTCCCGAGAGCGTTCGTCCAAGATGAAGTCTAATGTTACTTGACCTGTTGTAACATTAGCAAAATTACCATCATTAGCTCTTTCGCGCAATGCGTTAATATAGCCTAAGGATTGTGAACTTGCATTTGCAGAATTATTGGTGTTGGTTGCACCATCATTTCGCATTTGAGCCTCGGCATACATTAAATAAACATCTGCTAAACGGAATAATGGGAAGTCGGTATTTACAAACGTGGAATTCGAACCAGGAATTCCTGTAGAACTTAAATTTGAATATTTGGCTAAAATATAACCTTGAGCCCGGTTTGAAATGTCCAAAATATCTAGTGAACGTTCGCCTCCTCCACTTAACGTTTTTCGTGCATCGAAATCAAAGTCAGACCCATTGAATTTTTCTACAAATTGCTTTCTTAATCGGATAGCACCGCCCCAACCGCCAGCACCAACTCCTAAGCTAGCGCCATTGAGTTCTAATGAACCTACTGAACCATTGATCATAACAGTTGTAGGGCCAAAGTTTTGGGTAACGTCTCCGTCCGATTGAAGAGAAAAAATCATTTCGGTAGAAGTGTCATTATCAGCTCTAAAATTATCCAAATAGTTCACTTCTAAAGTATAGCCTCCTGCAATAATGGCTTCACATTGCGTCATACAATCTTGGTAACGGTTTTGACCTGTGTAGACTTCTGCATTTAAGTACATTTTTGCCAAAATCATTCGAGCAAAAGCTTGGTCTAATCTACCCGATTCGTTAGATCGTGGCGCTTTTAGTGTAGGAATTATAGCGGTCAATTCGCTTTCTAAATAGTCAAACAATTGTTGTCTGTTGTATTGTTCTCCAGCTACAGCTACAGGTTGATCCTCGGTATTAAAAGCTGCTTTTCCAAATAAATCCATCAAATGATAATAAGCCAAGGCTCTTAAGGCTTTGATTTCATTACGATAATCGCTAATGTTCGTTAACTCTTGCTGATTAGTTACTCCTCTAGAAGAAAGTTTCTCCGGAGTGGTTTGTCTCAAATATTCGTTACATAAAGCCACTTGAAACATTGCTCTACTGAACATTCCTCTAATAACAGGATTACTGGCTGTCCATACGTTTCTTTGTAATTCTCGCACACCGCCATCACCTTCATAACTCCAAATCATTTCATCGGTAGTCAAATTTTGAAGGTACAACAAGCATCGGCCATATTGACTCGTTCCTGCATCAATCCCGCCGATGTTTGAAGAGCCAGGTCCTTCTACTCCTGTTAAGGATAAATTGCCGTAGACGCCAGCCAAGCCTTTTTGGTATGCGTTTTCCGAGGCGAAAAATTCTTCAGAAAGGAAAACGTTTGGATTTTCCGGAGTAATTTCCAAATCATTTTCACAAGAAACGAATACCGTTGTCGCGAAGAGAAGGAAAAATAGGTTAAACTTAATTTTTTTCATAATTCTTATATTTTTTTAAAATTTTACGTTAGCGCCAAATAAAAACTGACGTTGTCTTGGGTAAATGGTATTGTCCAATCCGCCATTAATTTCTGGGTCAATACCAGAGTATTTAGTAATGATAAATGCATTTTGAACTCCTGCAAATAAACGTACCGATGCTTTGCCTTCTAACCATTTCGGGAACGTGTGTCCCAAAGTGATGTTATCCATGCGTAAAAACGAACCGTTTTCAACATTTACATCCGATAAAAGCGACTCATTGGTAAGCACATCAAATTGATTATTAGTAAATGATGAAGGAATATTAGCAAGCTGACCGTCGTTATTTACCGCAAAATTAGAGTAAGCTCGTGCAGCTGTAACTTGGTTTAAGATTCTGTTTCCTATACTTGCTCTAAGGAAGAAAGAGAAATCAAAATTCTTGTATTTCATGTTTGATGAAAAACCAAAAATAGCGTCAGGGTCTGGATTTTTGTAAATGTATCGGTCGTCTCCGTTGATAATTCCATTGCCATCAAGATCGGCAAATGCACCTTCTGCAGCACTACCATCAGGATTGTACAATTGCTTGTAAACATAAAATGAGCTTGGTGTAAATCCTACTTGATTAATTTGAGAGGTTCCTCCAACTCCAGCACCTGCATCACCCAAAAACTGGTCGGCTCCGCCTCCTGGTAGTGATTCTATTCTTCGTTGAAATGTAGTAGCATTAAAGTTGACATTCCAATTAAAATTGTCTGTGTTGATTACATCTGCATTCAAATTAAATTCAATACCCTTGGTAGAAAAACTTCCGCCGTTAGCGGGACCTTGATTGCCAAAGTTACTTCCGTCGGCATAAGGAGTGGAGTCAAAAAATAAGTCGTCTGTAAGCTTATAAAAGGCATCAACAGATCCAGAAACTTTCCCATCAAACAACCCATAATCAAAACCAGCATTGTAAGAAGTTGTTTCTTCCCATTTTAAATTTGGATTGTACGATTGCGGTACGCCAACTTGCACTGCAACTCCATTAAAACTATATTGCGAATTTAACAGACCTGTGGAATAACGGGGCAGGTAAAAGTCTCCCACTGGAATAGCTTGTTGTCCAGAAATCCCCCAACCCAAACGCAATTTTAAATCGGAAACAAACTTACTTTCTTTTAAGAAATCTTCATTTATTTTCCAAGCGAAAGCTGCAGAGGGGAAGTTACCCCAGCGGTTTTCCTCTGAAAAACGAGAGGTTCCATCTCTTCGCATCGCAAATGTAAATAAGTACTTGTCGTTAATACCAATATTGGTTCTGGCAAAATAACCTAACAAAACTTCGTCCGGTGATGCCGGAAAACTTTCAACAGCAGTTGGATTTTGTCTGTTTCCACTTCTAAATCCGCTGAATTCAAATCTCTGATACGAATATCCAGCAGTAGCTTCAAGGTTTACTTTCCCAAATTCTTTGTTGTAAACAAAATAAGCATCTAATAATTTGTTTCTTCGGATATCTTCGTCTTCAATATTTGTTCCGATGAATTCATTATTGAGTACCTCACTAGATCCTACACCCACCGTTCCTTTTCGAATGGTTCTGATACCTTTTGATTCGTCAAAACCGAAATTAACAACCGCCCGTAAAGCTGGGAAGAAGTGAAACTTATAATCAATTTCAAAGTTTCCTAAAAATCTACGGTTGGTTCCTTGATCGTTGGTTTGCAATAAATCAGCCACTGGATTTCGAGGCGATTGAGCAGCTAAGCCAGTTGGATCAGAAGGGTTTTCATATTCAAAAAAGCCACTGAAATTATTGCTATACGGATTATAAACAGGCTTAGTAGGGTCAAACCGAATAGCTGTTCCTTCTACTTGATTGGCAAAGCGGTTTTTTTCACTACTGTAAGTTCCTGAAACATTAATCTTTAAATGATTGTCAAAAAACTTTGGGTTTAATGCCATGTTTACATTGTTTCTAGTAAACTGATTGGTCAATCGAAGACCTTCTTGGTAGGTGTTTCCAAATGTCAATTTAGCAGGTAAGAATTTGAATAATTCTCCTCGGATGGAAACGTTATTATCAACAAAATCAGTGTTTCTGTAAATAGCATCTTGCCAGTCCGTATTAAATAGTTGTTGAGCTTCATTAATAGGAGTGCTTGGGTCGTCTGTAATATTCGGGTTGATAATCCCTAACTGATTAAATCTGTCCGGATGGTTTTGCTGTATAAAGGCTTGATATCTAGAAGAATTTAATACATCTAATTTGTTTTGCACTTGTCCAGAACCGTATTGGAAGTTATAATCTATCGCTAATTTTTTTCCACCTTTTTTAGTTGTAATGATAATTACCCCATTTGCAGCTCTTGCACCATAAATTGCAGAGGCAGAAGCATCTTTTAAGATGTTAAAACTCTCAATATCGTTTGGGTTTAAAGAGGCAAGTATAGAAGTCGAACCCACGTTTGTTGTGTTAGTTATAGGTAAACCATCTATTACAATCAAAGGGTCGTTTGATGCACTTAACGAAGAACCACCTCTAATTCTGATTTGTGATCCGCTACCTGGGGCTCCACCGCCTGCATTGATGGTTAAACCAGCTACACGTCCTGAAAGTAAATTTTCTACTGTAACGTTAGCTCCTTTATTAAAGTCTTTAGCAGCTAGTTGCGTTACTGATCCTGTAGCGTCTTTCTTTTTAACGCTTCCGTATCCAATAACCACAACTTCGTCTAATTGGGCTGAATCTTCTTCCAAACTGATGGTAATTGTTTTTTCGCCATTGTACGGAAAAGTTAGGGTTTTGAACCCCAGAAAACTAAACTCGATTACTGCCGCTTTCGGTACATTTGATAAGGTAAATTTACCATCAAAATCGGTTGCGGTTCCGTTTTGAGTTCCTTGCACCACCACATTCACACCTGGAATAGGTTGGTTAGAAGCTTTATCCACTACGGTTCCCGAAAGTGTACCTTGAGCAAGCACACTCAGCGGGAAAAGGAGGATTAAAAATAACAACTTATTATAAATTGTTTTCATACATTTTGTTTAAGTTAAGGTTAGTTTTGTGTGTCATTTTTTGCGTTTAATTTTACTTCGAATGTTAAAATTATGCATTAATTTGATTAAAAAAAATCTTGTTTCGAAAAGGGCGTTTCGAAAACGTTTGCGTGTTGAAAACTTTATTGTTTTAACATCTTTATTGACTTATTTTTCCGATTAATGAAAAATAATTTTATCTTTATTCGCAATATACAATTTAGCACCATTTATCATGAAAAGAAAAGTTACGCTTAAACAAATTGCTAAAGAATTAGATGTCTCTATTTCAACGGTTTCTAAATCATTACGCGATAGTCCAGAAATCAGCGAGGACACCCGATTAAAAGTGCAAGCTTTTGCCAAACTTTATAACTATAAACCCAACTTGATTGCACTCAGTTTAAAGAATAAAAGAACCAAAACCATTGGCATTATCATTCCAGAAATTGTACATCATTTTTTTGCTACGGTTATCAGTGGTATTGAGCATGTAGCCAATGAAAAGGGATACAATGTTATCGTTACACTATCGGATGAGTCGTTCGATAAAGAGGTGATAAACATGGAAATGTTAGCTAACGGTAGTATTGATGGTTTTATCATGTCGCTCTCTAAGGAAACGCAGTTGCGCAAAGATTTTCACCACATTAGCGAAGTCATCAATCAGGGTATGCCTGTGGTCATGTTTGATCGTGTAACCAATGATATTTTATGCGATAAAGTTATCATCGATGATTATTCGGCCTCTTATGAAGCGGTTCAACGCTTGATTGATGCAGGGTTTAAAAATATTGCCTTAATTTCTACTGTAGATTACGTCAGTGTGGGTAAATTGAGAACAGATGGCTACTTGAAAGCCTTGAAATCGAATAACATTGCAGTCAATGATGATTTAATTCTCAAAATTGAGGATATTGATTTTTGTGACCAATATATTGAAGCACTCATTGTAAATCAAAAAATAGATGCCATTTTTGCTGTAAACGAACTTTTTGCCGTTACTGCAATTAAGGCTGCAAAAAAACAAGGCATCACGGTACCGAATGATTTGGCCATTATCGGATTCACGGATGGAATAATTTCAAAGTATTCCTCACCAAGTATTACAACGGTGGGTCAAAATGGTATCAAAATGGGCGGAAAGGCAGCTCAAATGCTTATCGACCGATTAGAAACCGAACTCGAAGAAGAAGAGCATTACAAAACAGAGGTTATCGATACCCATCTTGTTATTCGAGAATCTACGCCAACGTTGTAGTTGTTTGTAATGTTCTGTTAATCATAATTTTATATTTTCTGTGTTTTTGAAATTTTCACAGTTGAGGTTGAAATTTTTTCTCGTTTCAAATCACAGAATCAAAATCTTTTATATATTTACACCCTCGTTATCAATGCTTTTAGTTTTACTTCGAAACAAAATTAAAGTTTGATAAGTCGAAATACTTATCGTAAATCAATACATTACGATAATGGAAAAACGGAAATTAGGTTTCTGGGAAATTTGGAACATGAGTTTCGGTTTCTTAGGAATACAAATGGGTTTTGCACTACAAAATGCTAACGCTAGCAGAATTTTACAAATTTTTGGTGCCGATGTGCACGAGCTTTCATGGTTTTGGATTATAGCTCCTTTGATGGGTTTAATTGTACAACCCATTATAGGTCATTACAGCGATAATACTTGGGGTAAGTTTGGTCGAAGAAAACCGTACTTCCTTGTGGGAGCTTTGTTAGCATCCGTCGGATTAATCTTGATGCCGCAAGCCGAAATTTTCATTGCTTTTTTACCCGCTTTATGGGTAGGTGCCGGAATGTTAATGATTATGGATGCATCGTTCAATGTAGCCATGGAACCTTTTCGCGCATTAGTCGGCGATAATCTTCGTGCCGATCAGCATACGTTAGGGTTTAGTGTTCAAACAGCATTAATTGGTATTGGTGCAGTTGTGGGTTCGTGGTTGCCGTACGTCTTGACCAATTGGTTTGACGTTAGTAATTTGGCAACAGAAACTTCTGCCGTTCCTGATAATTTAATCTATTCGTTCATTATTGGTGCAGCAGTTCTCGTAGGTACAATCCTCGTTACCATTTTTACCACAAAAGAATATAGTCCAGAAGAGTTGGCTGCATTTGGCAAAGAGAAAACGCCTGAAGAAATCAATGACGAACCTGTAAAAGAAGCAAAACTATCCGATATTTTTAAAGATTTTGCTAAAATGCCCCAAACGATGCGTCAATTAAGTTGGGTACAATTTTTCTCGTGGTTTGGACTTTTTGGAATGTGGGTTTTTTGCACACCGGCCATTGCACAACACATTTATGGGCTTGATATAAACGATACCAAAAGCGCTGCATTTCAATCGGCAGGTGATTGGGTCGGAATCATATTTGGCGTTTATAATCTTGTGGCTGCCATTGTCGCATTTGCACTACCATTCATCGCAAAACAAATCGGACGCCGAAAAACACATGCATTATCCTTGGTATTGGGAGGCATCGGGTTAATTTCCATGTATTTTATGCCCAATAAAGAGGCCTTGATTATTTCAATGATTCTTGTTGGTTTTGCTTGGGCGAGTATTTTGGCTATGCCCTATGCCATTCTCGCGGGTTCTATCCAGCCAAGTAAAATGGGGGTTTATATGGGAATCTTTAACTTTTTTATAGTAATTCCACAAATCGTAAATTCAATTATCGGTGGGCCACTTGTAAAATATGTTTATAACGACCATGCCATTTATGCCATCGTAATGAGTGGCGTTAGTTTTCTGATTGCCGCACTTTTAGTAGTTAAAGTTAATGATAAAGTAGATACCCAAAATGACAAATAAAAAAGCATTCATCTTCGACCTCGATGGCGTAATCGTAGATACGGCCAAATATCATTTTCTTGCCTGGCAAAAATTGGCTCAAGAATTAGGTATTCATTTTACCCACGAACACAACGAACTGTTAAAAGGCGTAAGTCGCGTTCGTTCGTTAGAAATTATCTTAAATCTCGGAAATGTGCAAGCTTCTCAGGAAGACAAAGACAAATGGCTGAAAGACAAAAACGAACTTTATCTCTCTTATTTGGTCGATATGAATCAAAGCGAACTTTTACCGGGAGTCATTAACGCTTTAGAATTTCTAAAAGAAAATAATCAGTACATTGCTTTAGGCTCTGCTAGTAAAAATGCTCGACCCATTTTAGAGAAAACTGGTATACTAGAATATTTTGATGCCATTGTCGATGGAAATGATGTTACAAACGCAAAACCAGACCCCGAAGTTTTTCTAAGAGCCTGCAAACTATTGGGAGTTGCTCCAGAAGATTCCATCGTTTTTGAAGATTCGGTAGCAGGAATTCAAGCTGCTAATGTGGCGGGCATGAAAAGTATTGGCATTGGTGATAAAGAAATATTGCACGAAGCAGCATACATTTTTTCTGATTTCACGACCATTCACAAACAATTTATTGAGTCATTAATCAATTAAATCACTTTTAAAGGTTTCAAGTTTGAGGTTTCAAGTTTTGCAACCTTACACTTTAAACAGTAAACTTTAAACAAAAATAAAATGAACCAAGATTATATCCTACCAAATAGTTGGTCAATTATAGAAGAAGGATTTGACCCCGAAAGAGTTAAATCGTCTGAAAGTTTGTTCAGTATCGGAAACGGTGCCATGGGACAACGGGCAAATTTTGAAGAACACTATTCTGCCGGAACCTTTCAAGGAAGTTACATCGCTGGAATTTATTATCCGGATAAAACCAAAGTGGGTTGGTGGAAAAACGGCTATCCAGAATATTTTGCTAAAGTATTAAACGCTCCCAATTGGATTGGAATTGATATCGAAATCAATGGAGAAGAGTTGGATTTGGCTAAATGTAAATCAATTGCTAATTTTAGACGCGAATTGAATATGAAGGAAGGTGTTTATTACCGCTCTTTTGAAGCTGTTTTGCAAAATGGCACAAAAATTTCAGCTAAAATAACACGTTTTCTTTCATTGGATGTCGACGAATTGGGTGTTATTAATTATGAAATTACCCCTTTGAACGGCGACGCCAAAATCGTTTTCAAACCATACATTGATGCTGGAGTTCATAATGAAGATGCTAACTGGGAAGAAAAATTTTGGGAACCACTAGATGTAAATTATGCTCTAAATGAAGCTTTTGTAACAGCAAGAACGTTTAAAACCCATTTTACAGCAACTACTTTTATGCACAATTCGATTTTGTTGAATGGAAATTCAGTTAAGCAAAATCCGTCGGATGTTCAGGCTACACCTGATAAAATCCAGTTTTCGTATGAAGTAAAAGTAGGAATTACGGAAACGGTTTCTTTTCAAAAATTAGGAGGTTACACGGTTTCTCTAAATCACGAACAGACGCAATCTGCCGCTCAAAACGTCATTGCCGAAGGCTTGAAATTCGGGTATACCCATTTGTTGGAAAACCAAAAACAAGCTTGGGCTAAAATTTGGGAAATGTCTGACATTACAATTGATGGCGATGTCAAAGCTCAACAAGGCATTCGTTTCAATATTTTCCAATTGAATCAAACTTATTTAGGCAAAGATTCTCGCTTGAATATCGGTCCAAAAGGATTTACTGGCGAAAAATACGGAGGTTCAACCTATTGGGATACGGAGGCGTATTGCATCCCGTTTTACATGGCAACCAAAGATCAAAATGTGGCTCGAAATTTATTGACCTATCGGTATAATCAATTGGATAAAGCGATTGAAAATGCTGCAAAATTAGGTTTTACCAATGGAGCGGCTTTGTATCCGATGGTTACCATGAATGGCGAAGAATGTCATAACGAATGGGAAATTACTTTTGAAGAAATTCACCGAAATGGAGCAATTGCTTTTGCCATTTTCAACTATTACAGATTTACGGGCGATTATAGCTATATTCCCGAAAAAGGTTTGGAAGTATTGATTGGTATTGCTCGGTTTTGGCAACAAAGAGCCACGTTTTCTACCCATAAAAATCAGTTCGTGATTCTTGGCGTTACTGGCCCAAATGAGTATGAAAATAACGTGAATAACAATTTCTATACAAATTATTTAGCCAAATGGTGCATTGATTATACTGTGGAGCAGTTGGAAAAAGTGGCCTCAGAGTATCCAGCTGATTACGAGCGAATTATTGCTAAAGTCAATTTGCATCAAGCGGAAATTCTGCAATGGAAAAAAGTGGCTGATAAAATGTACTTTCCTTTTTCAGAAGAACACGACGTTTATTTACAGCAAGACGGATTTTTAGACAAAGAATTGGTCAAGGTACACGATTTAGACCGTAGCCAACGACCGATTAATCAAAAGTGGTCTTGGGATCGAATTTTACGTTCGCCTTACATCAAACAAGCAGATGTTTTGCAAGGATTTTATTTCTTTGAAGATCATTTTTCGAAAGAACAATTAGAGAAACACTTTGATTTTTACGAACCCTTTACGGTGCATGAATCGTCACTTTCGCCTTGTGTACATTCTATCCAAGCGGCTGTTTTAGGTAGAATGCAACAAGCATACACATTTTATCTTCGAACGTCTCGTTTAGATTTGGATGATTACAATAAAGAGGTAGAAGAAGGCTTGCACATTACTTCAATGGCCGGTACTTGGATGAGCATTGTAGAGGGATTTGGTGGAATGCGGGTTAAAAATAACGCTTTGCATTTTGAACCAAAAATTCCTGAACAATGGATCGGGTATTCGTTTAAAATTAATTTTAGAAACCAGATTTTACACGTTTCGGTTACCACAAATGAAACAAAGTTTGCTTTGGAAGGCTCCAAAGAATTAACAGTTTATCTTAATGGAACTCCTGTTGTGGTGGAGCCGAACCATTTAGTTACGGTATAAATTAAATTCCAAACCCTGTCAGAGTTCAAAACTCTGACAGGGTTTCAACCCTTTCGGAGTTTAAAACTCTTAAAGGGTTTTTTAAAAAAAAAACAAATGAAAAAAACAATCGCCCTTTTACTCCTATCTATTTCGACTTTTGCTCAAATTGATCGAATCGAACCGCCATTTTGGTATGCCGGAATGCACAATCCTGAGTTGCAAATCATGTTTTACGGAAAAAATATCGCTCAAAATGAGGTGGCTGTTTCTAACAATGTGGTAATTAAAAACATCGTAAAAACCGAAAACCCTAATTACATTTTCATCAGTATCGACACTAGAAATGTTCCCGCCTCGGATTTTGTTTTTACTTTTAAAAATAAAAATAAAGTGGCTTTCACTAAAACATATTCTTTAAAAAAAAGAAAGGCGAATTCGGCTCAAAGAAAAAGTTTTGACTCTTCAGATATGATGTATCTCATCATGCCAGATCGCTTTGCTAACGGAAATCCAAACAACGACAGTAATCCAACTTTGAACGAAAAAGCCAACCGTAGTTTGCCCGGTGGAAGACACGGTGGTGATATTCAAGGCGTAATCAATCAGTTGGATTATTTACAAGAATTGGGAGTTACGGCACTTTGGAGCACGCCACTTTGCGAAGACAACGACAAAGGATATTCGTACCACACCTACGGTCAATCTGATGTGTATAAAATTGACCCTCGGTATGGAACTAACGAAGAATATCTTAAACTTTCTGCCGAATTGAAAAAGAGAGGCATGAAATTAATCAAAGATTACGTGACCAATCATTGGGGTGCTGAACATTGGATGTTTAAGGATTTACCTACTTATGATTGGTTTCATCAATTTCCAGGTTATGCCCAGTCCAACTATCGGATGACAACCCAGTTTGACACCAATGCTTCAATAATTGATGCTAAATATTGCATGGACGGTTGGTTTGTTCCTTCGATGCCCGATTTGAATCAGTCGAATCCTTTGGTGCTGAATTACATCACTCAAAATGCGATTTGGTGGATTGAATATGCTGATTTAGATGGATTTAGAGTCGACACCTATTCGTATAATGACAAGGTAGGTATTGCCAAATGGACGAAAGCCATTACGGATGAATATCCGAATTTTAATATTGTGGGTGAAGTCTGGATGCATGACCAAGCACAAATGTCGTACTGGCAAAAAGACAGTCCGATAAGTGCGATTCAGAGTTACAATTCGCACTGTCCGAGTGTGATGGATTTTACGTTACACGATGCTTTCGGAAATGTTTTTAACGAAGATAATCCGTCTTGGAATGATGGAATGATCAAGGTGTACGAAAATTTTACCAATGACTTTTTGTATGCAAATCCGCATAATCTGTTGATTTTTGCTGAAAACCACGATACAGGCCGATTCAATCATATTTACAAAAATGATTTCAAAAAATATCAAATGGCAATGACACTCTTGGCAACTGTGAGAGGAATTCCGCAGTTGTATTACGGTTCCGAAATTGGAATGTCAGGCGACAAAGGAAAAGGCGATGCCGATATCCGTCAGGATTTCCCTGGAGGATGGGAAGGTGATAAAAATAATGCCTTTACAAAAGTGGGAAGAACAGAGGAACAAAATAAATTCTTTGATTTTACAGCAAAATTATTTCAATGGCGAAAAACAAAACCAGTGATTCATTATGGTAAAATGACGCATTACATTCCAGAGAATAATGTTTATGTTTATTTTAGATACGATGAAAAAGAAACAGTGATGGTGGTGGTGAACAATTCTGCGGAAGCAAAAACAATAAAAACCAGTCGTTTTCAAGAAAATATGAAGTCATTTACTGCTGGAAAAGATGTGCTTTCTGAAAAAACCGTTGTTGTTTCAAGTGAAATTTCATTGGAAGGAAAATCGGTTTTAGTTTTGGAGCTGCAGTAATAGCTCGGAATTTTTTGTCTCTCGCAAAGACGCAAAGATTCGTGCTTTTATAAATTAAATGGATTCAAAATTGAATTCCTAACTGATTATGGAGCTGCAGTAATAGCTCGGAATTTTTTGTCTCTCGCAAAGACGCAAAGTTGTAGTCGTAATTTGAACTTTAAAATTATTTAAATCTAAATCAGCGACTTATTGCTGTAAAATAAACTTTATTAAGCACAAGTAACTCTCACATCTAAAAATAAATGACAGAAAACGAACTATCGAAAACTATTGTGGATATTTGCTATAAAATTCACACGAAACTTGGACCTGGACTTTTAGAAAGTGTGTATGAAGCCATTCTGTACTATGAACTAAATAAGCTAGGATTAAAAGTAGAAAAACAGAAAGACCTTCCCGTTTATTGGGATGATATTTTTTTAGAAATCGGTTTTAGAGCTGATCTAATTGTTGAAGACAAAGTGATTATAGAAATTAAATCCGTTGCTGAACTCTCAAATGTCCATCCAAAACAAGTTTTAACCTACCTCAAAATAACCGATATGAAACTAGGTTTATTAATTAATTTCAATGAATATTATATAAAAGACGGCATAAAAAGAATAGTTAACAATCTGTAAAGTGTTATAAAAATACAATTACTGGAATTATAATTCCATATTTCGCTTTGCGTCTTAGCGCCTTTGCGAGCCCAAAAAAGACAAAAAACTAAGAAAAAACAATAACACTATATTTCATCAACAGCCAAACCAACAATGAAACTTATCATTAAGCAAAGAAATAAGATTAAAAGCAAACCCAGTTCCGAATTTCGCTTTGCGTCTTAGCGCCTTTGCGAGCCCAAAAAAGACAAAAAACTAAGAAAAAACAATAACACTATATTTCATCAACAGCCAAACCGACAATGAAACTTATCATTAAACAAAGAAATAAGATTAAAAGCAAACCCAATTCCGAATTTCGCTTTGCGTCTTAGCGCCTTTGCGAGACCAAAAAAAAAATACATTATGAAAAAAACCATCTTACTAGCACTAACACTAGCATTCATTAGTTGCAAAAACAATAATGAAACCGAAAAAACACCCGAAAAATTAGCTGGCTTCACTAACCAAGTTGCTGAAAACGCCGTAATCTACGAAGCCAATATCAGGCAATATTCTCCCGAAGGAACTTTCGAAGCCTTTACCAAAGACATTCCCGAATTAAAAAAGTTAGGAGTAAAAGTCATTTGGGTCATGCCCATTCAACCCATTTCCATGACCAAACGAAAAGCAACCGATGGCAGAACCGTAACCCATATTAAAGACGAAAAAGAACGCGCTAAATATCTAGGAAGTTACTACTCCATCTCAGATTATAGAGCAATCAATCCAGACATGGGCACCAAAGCAGATTTTCAAAAGTTAGTCAATACAGCACATGAAAACGGTATGTATGTTATTCTCGACTGGGTGGCCAATCACACCGGTTGGGATCATCCATGGATTAAAACCAATCCTGAATATTATCATAAAAATAAAAAGGGCGAAGTAACCGACCCACTAAATCCCGAAACAGGCGAATCCTGGGGCTGGACCGATGTCGCGCATTTGGACTACAGCAATAAGTCTTTGCACGAAGTCATGAAAAACGAAATGCTTTTTTGGGTAAATGAACTCAATATCGATGGGTTCCGTTGTGATGTAGCCGATAACGTGCCAACAGCTTTCTGGGAATTTGCCATCCCTAAATTACGCGAAGCCAAGCCATTATTTATGCTCATGGAATCCAATAAAGAATATCTTTTCAAAGATAATTTGTTCGATATGGGTTACGGCTGGGAAGCCCATCATATCATGAACGATATTTTTAAAAATAAAAAATCTGTTGCCGACCTCGATTCGCTATTTCAAAAAATTAAAAATGAATATCCTTCAACCGCCTATTTCATGAACTTCACGTCTAATCACGACGAAAATTCATGGAACGGAACCGAATACGAACGTCTAGGCAATGGGGTAGAAGCATTTGCGGCACTAACCTACACCATGCCTGGAATGCCGCTGATTTACACCGGTCAAGAGTATGAATTAAACCGCCGATTAAAATTCTTCGAGAAAGATTCCATCCCGAAATCGAAAGGAAAAATGTTTGCACTTTATGAAAAATTAGGCGCTCTGAAAAACAACAATTCAGCACTAAACGGAGCAAAAAATGCATCGTCTTTCAATCGAATTCAAACCTCAAATGATAAAAATATCATGGCATTTGCAAGACAGAATAAAAAAGCCAAAGTCATTTACATTGCCAATTTATCCAACCAAAATACTAAATTCACGCTTCCGTTAGACGGCACTTTTACCAACTACCTCACGAACGAAAAAGTAACGTTCACGAAACAACAAAAGCACCAGTTCAAACCGTGGGAATATTACATCTTAGTTCCCTAATGCGATTTATAAAACACAAATCAATGCGGTTTGTGTTTTTTTTTAAACAATTGGTTTTTAACACTCTTTTTTGGCCGTCACAGAGCCTAATTTGTAGTACTAAATTGTTGATTTAAATTTTCAAAGAATCAAATTTTGGCACTTATATCTTGATATTTATTTTTTTGTTTGTGTAATTTTATACAAAGATGAAATAGCACCTCTGAACACATAGTTTTTTTTACTTCAACTCTGACGGTAATTTTCCATACTCTAACTTAAATATTTTTCTAAAATAATTTACACTATTAAAACCTACTTCATACGATGCCTGAGAGATGGTTAAGCCCTCGTTTTTAATGAGATACAACGCTTTTTCTAGTCTCACCTTTCTAATAAAATCATTGATATTATGTCCGGTTATGGTGTTTAGCTTTCTGTATAAAGAACTTCTACTCAACCCCATTTCTCGAGCAATAGTGTCTACATTTAAATTTTCTTGGTCTTTGATATTGGCAAGAATACAAGATTTTAACTCCATTAAAAACTGCTTTTCTTTATCAATCATTTTTAAATTAGACGATGATAATTGTTTATTTAAAGGCTCTTGTGAGATATAATACTGTTGTAAGATCTCACGATTTTTCAGTAAATTTTTGAGGCGGGAAAGTAAGATATTACTATTAAAAGGTTTGGTGACATAATCATCTGCACCTTCGTCAATACCAGTTTTAATGCTTTCAGAATTACCTTTAGCAGTAAGTAAAATAATAGGAATGTGTGAGGTAGATAATTCATTTTTTAAATAATTACAAAGTTCAACTCCCGTTTTTTCAGGCATCATCACATCCGAAACAATAATATCTGGTATATATTCTAACGCTTTTTGAATACCTTCTTCGCCGTTTACCGCAAATATCAAATCAAACTCATTTGAAAGAAGTGTTTCTAAATAAGTAAGAATATCTTTGTTATCATCTACCAACAAAACTAGTTTTCTGCTTGAATTATGCAAAATGTTATTTGGCTTTTCAATATCTTCTATGAGCTCAAAGGCGGAAGTATCATGATGATCTGCCTCTACTGAAATAGTATCCAATTCATTACTTGTAATCAGAAACTCTTTGTTAATTGGAATGGTGACTACGAACGTTACCCCTGGGCTATTTTCGTTGTTCGAGGCAGTAATATTGCCTTTATGAAGCTCAACAAAATTTTTGCTTAGTGCTAATCCAACACCCGTTCCTTTTTTTCTTCTGTTTCCTGCTTGATAATACCAATTAAAAATGTAAGGCAAGTCATTTTTGTCTATACCCGGGCCGGTATCTTTTACTAACAACGTAAAGTTGTTTTCGCTGGTTTCTAAACTAACACAAACTTCTCCTTTCTTATTGGTATGATTAAGTGCATTAGACAACAAATTATTTAAAATAATTTGAAATTTTTCTAAATCTATACTTGCTTTCACCTCTGATAATGGTAAACTCAATTTTAATAGAATTCCCTTTTTGTGTGCCAATGGTTCAAATGATAGACAAATTTGATGAATAACTTCATTCAGTATACAACTTTGAAGTTCTAATTGCATATGTCCACTTTCTGATTTTCTAAAGTCTAAAAGTTTTTGAATGTAACCATAAAGTATTGCAGCATTTTTTTTGATAATTTGTAAATTCTTCAAGCTTTTTTGCGATTGAACATCCTTCATAATGTCATCAATCGGTGCCATGATTAGCGTTAATGGGGTTTTTAGCTCATGAGAAAAATTGGTAAAAAAGTAAAGTCTTTCTTCATTTAAATCGTGTTCTAATTGCCGTTGCCTTTTTTCAAAAATTAGCGAATTTTGTAGTTTGATTCTTTCAGAATAGTATCTGATTCCAAAGTAAATTAATAGAACAGCTATCAAGATATACAATAAATAAGCGGGTACGGTTTTCCAAAATGGTGGACTAATAACTACGTTAATTTTACGCATAATTTCTTTCCCTGAGTCTAAATTGGCTTTTACCCTAAGCACATATTTGCCTGGAGGAATTTTGCTAAAATTAGCTTGGTTGGTGCCATAGGTTTTTATCCATTGGTCCTGATAACCTTCTAGCATGTAGGAATACGAAACATTCTTGGCTTTGGGATATTTTACCAAGGTGTATCCAACAGAAAAGAGACTTTGATTGTGGTTTAAATGGATGGTGTCTGCATATCCAATTGAGGATTTTAATACGGTATTTGATTGATCTTCAGAAATATCGACAGTTGCGTTAAGTACGGTTAACTTATTGAAAATCAATCGATAATTTTCGTGAATGTTTTCAAGACGTTTGGGGTAGAATATGTTCAGACCTTTGTTGCCTCCGAAATATAAATATCCTTCTTTACTTTTTAGGGCAACATTTATATTAAAAGCACTCGTTTGAATGTTGTTTAACGAACTCAAATTTTGAGCTTTATTACTTTTTAAGTGATAACGATTAATTCCATTATTAGTTCCCAACCAATAATGTTCCTCGCTTTCTTTTAAAATACTAACCACAGAGTTATTACTTAAGCCATCTGCTTCGGTAAATCGAGAGAACGTTTTGGTTTTTGAATCAAGAATAATGAGTCCTTCGTATCTCGAGCCCATCATCAATTTATCATTGTTGAGTATTTCTAAAGTATAAAAAACATTTGTTGGTAAGTTCTTAACTGTTTTGGTATTAAACCTTTTTATAGTTTTATTCTTCGGAAAAAATTGAAAAATACCATCACCGAAAGTAGCCAACCACAATGATTGGTTTTTACCTTGCTTGATGTCTCTTATGTCAAGTTTTCCCATAACAGCAACGTAGTTAAACACGTCTGTTGCATCGTCATAAAGAAACAATCCACCTCTATTAGCACCTACCCAAATTTGGTGATTTTCGTCTTCAAAGATAACTCTAATATCTTCTTCACTTAAGTACCGTTTAGAAATTCCAGTTTCAGGATTCAAAAGGTTGATACCTCCCTGATAGGTGCCTACCCAAACCCTATCTTTGGTGTCTTCATATGCGGATATAATAAAATTATTGCTTAGACTATTTTGATTATTAGGATCATGACGAAAGTGCTTGAAAGAATTATTAGAAGGATCAAATAAGTCTAAACCTGCACCGTCTGTTCCAATCCAAATTTTTTGATTTTTTGCCAATGCAAGCGAACCAATTCTATTGTGGCTAATGCCATCGTTAATAGCATTACTGTGTTTAATAAGCTTAACGGGCTCATCGTTTGTATTTACAAAATTAACCCCCGTGCTAGTGCCCAACCACATTTGACCATTTTGGTCTTTTTTGATGCAAGAAACAGTTCTGTTAAAAACACTAGTACCATCATTTTTAGCCAAATACCATTTAATATTTAATTGGTTATACTGAATAAAATCAGCTCCATTTAAAATATTTAAACCCCCATTTCTCGTACCAATCCAAATCATGCCTTTGTTGTCTTGCGCAATACTAAGTACGTTGCTATCACTTAATCCTTTTTCAAACTTATTGGATGCCTGAAGCGAAAAAATCGCTCCAGTTGATGTAAGGATGCCTAAACCCTTTTTTGTTCCAACCCAAACTTGTTGTTTATCATCAATAAAAACGGTGTTAATACTGGCAGAAGATAGGTTGTTGTTTAGCGGTACTTTTTCTAATTTATTGGATTTTAAATTCAACTTAAATAAGCCATTATGAAAAGTTCCCAGCCATAAAGTTGTATTTTGTTGCATGGCCATGCAAGATATTTCACTCACAGACAAATGATTAGGCAGGTCAAAAAAATGGTTGTAAGGAACTAAATCCGCCGCCTTATTGGCAATAAACAAGCCTTCTTTACTTCTCAAAATACTTACAAAAATTTTTCCATCAGCATTTTTAGTCAAACAATTAATTTCTTGACTTTGTTTAATAGTTTTACTAAGTAATGGTATAAATTTATCCAATTTTGGATAATATATGTTGACACCATTATCGGTTGCCAATAGCATCGTCTTGTTGTGATCATCAAATAATAGTTGCGAAATATTATTATTTGATAATCCATTTGGCTGCGATGTTTTATAATGTTCAAACATAGATCCGTCAAAACGATTTAAGCCATCTGCAGTGGCAAACCATAGTCGACCCAAATCGTCTTCTTCAATGCTATTGATAAAATTGTTTGATAGTCCCGACTCCACGTCAAGCAGATGAAAAGTCAGTGCTTCATGAATTGAATTTTTTGGTTTTTCTGATGTTTGGGCTTGCAAACAAAGCGATAAACACAAAATTGACAAAAGATTGAAGATTTTTGTTTTAATTATTCTGTTTCGAAAAATATAAAAGTCTGTAGTCAAAATGATTTTTTTATATACACAATTAATCGTGTAAATTTAAACTGATAATTTAAAAATAAACTACAAATATTATGAATTCTCTTAATTTGAACAAAAAGTGCTGTATAATTGACTGATTAAAGTAGTTTGAGAAGTGCCTAATTATCGAATTTTGTACAAGTAATGAAAATGATATAAATAATTAACTTTATGGAAACTACTGTCTCTTTTACTAAAACGTTTTCGAACCTAAAACACCTATTCTGGTTAATGATTTTGGGTATAACGATTGTTTCATGCAGCTCTGAAGATTTGATAGAGGATGAAACGCCACCTCAATTGTCGGAATTTTCCACAGCTGTTTCTTCTTCTCCAGGATTAGAATTTTCTTTATCTGGTACGATTGCAGAGGATAAAGGAATTAAATCAATTAATATAAGATATGATAATTGGTTTTTAAATAAAACTATTATTTTAGATGATGCACCAAAAGAATATTTTTTAAATTATAAATTTAAAGTTCCCCAAGAAGCAGTTATTGGATCATCTCATGCCATTACAATAACAGTTTCTGGTCTTGCTGCAAATGAAACTATTATTGAAGTTAATGTCAAACTAGACTTAGATACGGTTAATCCAACACTTCAAATTGCTAGTCCTGTTGATGGTAGTTTTTATGAAAATGGTTCGCAAATTCCCCTCAGTATAAATGTGAGCGATAACTTTGAATTACTTTCTTTACAAGTAAGCAGTGGTCAACTTAATTTTGATGAAACTATAACATTTTTAGATGGAGAGAATAGTTTTATTTATAGCAATAATATTGTAGTCCCGCAAAATCTTGAAGGTACAGTTACCCTAGAAGCAGTCGCTGTAGACAAAAGCGGTAATACAATTACCAAAAGTGTTTTAATAAATGTTGGTCCACAATTAGTGTTTAACAATATTTACATATTCGGTGGCTCAACGTGGTTTGGGTCAGATGCGACTAAAGCCACTCGAATGTGGCAAGATCCAAATGATACTAATTGGTTTATTGGCGAATTTTATTATACCGCTGGAAATAACATCAAATTTTTAGGCCAATTAGGCTTACAACCCTTCAACTGGGGCTTAAATCCTAATAGCACCAACCAAGTAATCAACTCTCAGGATAGTCAGCCTATTGGGTTTCCGCAAGCCAACAGATATTATAGAATAAGATTTAACCCTTATAGCTTGGCATATACTTTTGAACTAATGACTGTAAACGTCGAGCAAAGAAGCCAAATGTTTTTAATGGGAAAAGGTTTTGTTGGCTTTAATTTAGATTGGAACCCCGCCAATGGGATTCCTATGGTACAAGACCCAACCAATCCTTATGTTTTTAGAAGAGATGTTCAGTTTTCTGATGCGGTAGAATTAAAATTTCTCGGGCAAAATAATGGTTGGGGACCTTATGATTGTGGTTTTGTACAAGGTGGCGAAACACAACTACCGGTAAATTATGTAAGAAATCAAACAGGTGATGGATCTGCTGATCTTAAATTTAATGGTCAGCCTGGAAATTACAGAATCATTTTTGATTACTTTTTATTACGAACAACGATTCAACCAATTAATTAAGGAATGTAAAAATAGTAGCCCCGTTTCTTATCAGAATTAATCGGAACACGAAGCACGTAAATAAAATCATTTAGCATCAACTTATTGGCTTTTTATTTCTCATGCTGAAAACAATCAAGAGTGCTGTTCCTGAATAGTCTTTAAGACGCCTATAAAACCAATTAAACACAAACAGATGAAATCATATATTCAATTTTTTGCATTATTTATTTCGATATTTTATGCAAATGCACAACAAAAAACTATTTCAGGTAAGGTTTCCGAAAAAAACATGCCGATTCCTGGAGTTAGCGTTATCATTAAAGATACTGATAAAGGAACAATAACTGACATTGATGGTAAGTATTCTATAATGGCTAGTGCAACAGATATACTTATTTTTAGTTATGTTGGATACAAAACACAAGAAATTGTTGTAGGTGATAATACGATTCTCAATATAATATTAGAAGAAGAAGTCGGAAAACTAGATGAGGTTGTAGTAATTGGCTATGGGTCTACCAAAAAAAGAGATTTAACAGGAGCTGTTTCTACCGTAAGTGGTAAAGAACTCGAAAAAAGAACAGTTACGAACATACAAGATGCACTGGCAGGACAACTAGCAGGAGTTCAGGTTACTGCAAGCGGAGGTGGTCCGGGCTCTGAGGCTCAAATTACGGTTAGAGGATTTTCTACGTTAAACAACAACAGTCCGCTTTTTGTAGTTGATGATTTTCCGCTAGACGATATTAGCTTTATATCGCCCAACGATATTGAAAACATTCAAGTTTTAAAAGATGCCTCAGCCACAGCAATTTATGGCTCAAGAGCTTCCAATGGTGTAATAATAATTACCACAAAAAAAGCCAAAGGACAAAAATTTAGCGTGGGTGTCAACAAGTTTTCGAGTTTGCAATTTGTAGCCAACAGACCTAATTTAGCAAATGCTAATGAGTATGTAAGAACTATTAATCAGGCCAATATAAACGATGGCGGGTTACCTGTTTATAACAATCCAGAAGACTTCGGAAGAGGCACTAATTGGTTTGATGCTGTAACTCAAAAAGCACTTTTAAACAATATCGATGTTAATATTAATGGCGGCGGCGAAAAAATCAAAGTATCCACTGGGATGTCCTATCAAGACCAGTACGGAATTGAAAAAGGTAGTGGTTTTAAAAGAATAACAAGTCGTTTGAATTCTGAATTTAAAATTTTAGACAATCTAACTCTGAAACAAAACTTTAACATGGGCGTTTCTACAACCACCGTGGGCCCTGGTTTAATTTGGGATGCTCTTAGATTGGAGCCAATTACTTCTGCCTACTTACCGCTATACGAACAACCAGCAGCAATTAACGAATTTAGTATTTTTTCACCAACCATTACAGATGTTCCCAATGCCTTAGGAAGATTGGCGCGTAACTTTAATGTAATTGATTATTTGAGAGGTGTAGGAATGCTTGCTTTAGAATGGGAAGTCAAAAAAGGTTTGAAAGTTTCTACTCAATACAATGCCTATTTTAGCACCTATGAGGTAAATAGATTCACGCCTAACTTTTTTATTGAGCCAGATGATCAGCAATTATTAAATTCTGTTGAAAGACAACACAATAATCGATTAAATACGGTTTGGAACAACTTGATAACTTATGACAAAAAAATTAATAAGCACGATATCAGCCTAATGGGAGGAGTTGTTTTAGAAGGACGAGAACACAGAACGTTATATGGAAGAGGTTTAAACACGCCTGGAAATGCCCCTGAACTAAGATTTCTTTCGGCTGCTACAGAAGGTTTATTCACCTCCGGAAATAACGAAAATTATAACCTAATTTCTTATTTGAGCCGTGCAAATTATAATTTTGACAACAAATATTACTTAACTGCAACTTTTAGAGCAGATGGATCTTCTTTATTTCCTCAAAACAATAAATGGGGCTTTTTCCCTTCTGTTTCGGGGGCATGGATACTGTCTGACGAAGAATTTCTTAAAAATAGTAGCCGTGTTAATTACCTAAAACTTCGAGTAGGCTGGGGACAAATAGGTAACGATAACAGAAATGCACTACCTCAAAATGCCCGAATTACAACTTTAATAAACGATTATACAACTATTGGAACAGAACAAAATTTATTTGTTGCCGCAGTGCCTGGTAATGTTGGGAATGCTAATCTAAGATGGGAAACCGTAGAGGATATAAATATTGGTATAGATTCAAAGTTTTTTGACAATAAATTAGGTATTAATCTAGATGTTTATAGACGCAAAACTTTTAATATGATTATGCCCAAAAGCATTCCATCCTACCTAGGTTCAGGATTTGATGCGCAATGGGCTAATGTGGGAAATTTTGAAAATACTGGATTTGATATAGGCATCAACTTTAACACCACTATTGGTAACGTAAAATCAAGCTTTACACTTAACGGCTCACACTATAATCCAGTAGCTAGCAAGTTAGCAGACGGCGAAACTGTTTTTGATGGAAACGATTCCAGGTTAGGCTTGATTGCTAGAACACAAGAAGGCCAAAGACCAGGGCAATACTATGGCTTTGTTTCAGACGGTATTTTTCAAAACTTATTTGAAACCAATAGTCATACCGATCAATTTGGCAATTTAATTCAACCCAACGCCGTTCCAGGCGATATTAGATTTAAAGACCTCAACGGAGACGGACAATTAACCGATGCCGACAGAACCTTTATTGGCGACCCAACCCCCGATTTTACCTTTGGTTTTAAAATGGATTTTCAATATAAAAACTTCGATTTTAGCACACTATTCACAGGGTCTTACGGTAATGATGCTATTAATTTAGGTCGCGTGTACCTAGGTAACGGAGGTGAACTGTACAATTCTTATGCCGGTGTTTTAGACAACGCTTGGAATGGCGAAGGGTCTACTAATTCTAATCCACGATTAACCATTAGCGACCCGAACGGCAATTTTAGATATTCTGATTTTCTAGTAGAAGATGGATCGTACCTTAGATTGCAAAATTTTCAGTTTGGCTATAGTTTTTCGGATAAATTCTTGGAGAAAACTGGTTTTACAAAATGTAGATTATTTGTAAGTGGCGAAAACATCTTTACCCTCACCTCATTTTCCGGACTCGAAGTAGATCTCGGCGGTACGGCAACCCTCAGGAACATTGATTTTGGTTCTTATCCAGTTCCAAGAACTTTAAGTGTTGGATTAAATTTAGGATTATAATTTTTAAAATAAAGTATTATGAAAAATATAAAATATCAATTAATTATTATTTGTGCGGTTTTCATCACCAGTTGTTCAGATTATATCGATACAAGTATCACCGGTAACCAAACCTTAGAAAATTTTTTCAAAACAGAAGAAGAAGTAAATCGAGCCGTTATGGGTTGCTATGCTGCTTTGAGTCCAAACGATTGGTGGCAAGTAGATATGTTTTGGTTGGTGGGTGATGTATGTTCAGATGATGCTTTTAAAGGAAACACAAATCCAGGTGACCAGCGTGATTTTGGCAACTTAGCCGACTTTAATATAAACCCAACAAACCAATGGATAGACATTAAATGGCGTTACACCTATCAAGGAATTTTTAGATGTAATTTGGTCATTAAAAATGCCCCAACGGCAATTATGAATGATGATACTAGAAACCGATTTATAGCTGAAGCAAAATTTTTAAGAGCAGTTCACTATTTTGAATTAGTAAAAAATTATGGAGGTGTACCATTAGTGCTTGAACCTATAACTATTAACGAAGCTAATCTTTCTCGTTCTTCAGAAAGCCAAGTTTGGGCTCAAATTGAAAAAGATTTATTAGAAGCCAGTGAATTTTTACCGCAAAAAAATCAGCAAACAGCCGCTCAAATTGGAAGAGCAACTAAAGGAGCTGCTATTGCTTATTTGGCAAAAGCTAATTTGTATCAAAATAAATTTCAAGAAGCCAAAACAAATGCAGAAATAGTTATCAATAGCGGGGAATATAGTTTGAATGCAAACTTTCAAAACGTTTGGAGCATCAATAATAAAAATAGTAGCGAGTCGATTTTTGAAATACAACATTCCTACAATGATGTTTTTGATACAGGTAATGCGCTACCTGTAGTTACAAGAAGTAGAGCCGATGGCGGTTGGGGCTTTGGCACACCAAGTAGTCACTTGGATAATTTTATGGGTAATGACCCCAGAAGAATTCACACTATAATTAGACAAGGGCAATTTGTCAATCAAAACTTTCCATCTTATAATACCAGTCCCTCTGAAAACATGACTGGTAGAATAAACAGAAAGTATTTTTTAGATATAAATGATAGACCAGCAAATGCACCCGAAAAAAGATCAGCACTTAATCATATTCTTTTAAGATATGCCGATTTATTATTAATGCATGCAGAAGCTTCCTTTCAGGTTGGCGACGAATCAAGTGCCCGAAATTCGATGAATTTAGTAAGAGCTAGAGTAAACCTACCTGCTAATAATTCAAACGGGCAAACGCTATTATCTGCTATTTATAACGAAAGAAGACTGGAACTGGCCATGGAAGGACATCGTTATTACGACCTCAAAAGAACCGGGAGACTAGCTCAAGCCATGAGTGATTTCTTAAATTATAATATGAATACAAGCACAGATACTTTTGATGCTGGTAACGATGAAGGCAAATTCTTTAATCCCAGTGTTCACATTTTGTTTCCTATTCCACAAACAGAAATAGATTTATCTGGCGGTAAAATAACTCAAAATCCTGGCTACTAATATTTCTTAAAATTAAACAATCATAATTATGAAAATCCCTTTTTATTACAAAATATATTTAAGTCTTGCCATCTCTCTTTTTTCATCCAGTTGTAGCGATATAGGAACCAACAGCTTGGAAGTAAGTGGTGGCACGGGTGACGAGTTTTTACAACTTACCTTAAGACCCACTAATACGTTTCAAACCATACACGGGTTTGGCGCCTCAGATGCTTGGAGCACTCAATTCGTGGGAAAAAATTATCCACTAGATAAGAAAAATGTAATAGCTGATTGGCTTTTTAGCAATGAATTTGATACAAACGGTAATCCTAAAGGTATCGGTCTGGACATTTGGCGGTTTAATCTAGGGGCAAGTAGCATGTCCCAAGGGACTAACAGCGGTATTCAAGATGAATGGCGTAGGGCAGAAAGTTTTTTAACTCCAAGTGGCTATAATTGGGCCGCTCACGAAGGTCAACGTTGGTTTGTTGAAGCTGCAAAAACAAGAGGCGTAAATAAGTTCATCGCTTTTTCAAACAGTCCACCGATAACCATGACTAAAAACGGCTTAGCTCTATCCTCCGGAGGAGAATCTGCAAATCTCAACCCATCAAATTATGCACCTTATGCAACCTTTTTAGCCGATGTTATGGTAAATTACAAAAACTTATATGGTGTAGAGTTTGACTATGTTTCGCCTTTTAACGAATCCCAATACGATTGGACGAGCGGTCAAGAAGGCTCACCTTGGTTAAATACAGAAATTGCAGATGTTACAAAAGCTATTAATACCGAATTTCAACTAAGAAACATTAATACAAAAATTCAAATTTCAGAAAGTGCCAAATTAGATTATCTATATCAAACAGGAGATAAGCCTGGAAGAGCAAATCATTTACAGGAATTTTTTCAACCAAACTCCCCTAATTTTGTTGGCAATCTTCCTTCTTTAAGCAAAACTGTAGCAGGCCATAGTTACTTTACCACCTTTGATACCTTTTTTCTGCTAGATGTTCGTACAAGATTAAACGAAAGAATAAAAAGTATCAATCCGCAACTAGAATTTTGGATGTCGGAATACTGTTTAATCGAAAATAACGCAGAAATTAATGGAGATGGAAGAGATTTAGGCATCAATCCTGCTTTATACACAGCCCGATTAATTCATACCGATTTAACTGTTGCCAATGCAAGTTCTTGGCAATGGTGGCTTGCAGTTAGCCCATACAACTACAAAGATGGACTAGTTTATATTGATGATAATAAAAACAACGGAGAGGTTTACGACTCTAAATTAATGTGGGGACTTGGAAATTATTCACGATTTATCACTCCCGGCTCTACACGTATTGGTATTTCTAGATCTGATAACCAATCTGCTTCGCAATCAATAAACGGTTTATTAGCGTCTGCCTACAAACTTCCCAATAGTAATCAATTAGTTTGTGTTGTAGTTAATCAACGAAACATTGAAATACCAGTTAAATTAAACAAAGAAAATCAGGGCATTAATACCGTAAAAGTATACCAAACTTCTGCCCTTCCTGGTGATAATTTAGCATATAAAGGAAACATTAATCAAAATGACGTTTACCTTGTACCTGCTAGAAGTATTGTAACTTTTGTAATTGAATAAGATTATTATGAAAAATATTTTTTTTGTCATCTGCCTATCTTGGGTATCACACTTTAAATGTTTTGCCCAAACTATAAATACTAATGATTGGGAAAATCCAGAAGTATTTGTAATCAATGCAATAGAACCAAGAACTTTACTAGTGCCTTTTGACGACGAAAAATCAGCACTAAAACACAACATTAAAACCTCACCATACTACCAGTCTTTAAATGGATTATGGAAATTTAAATGGAGCAGAAACACATTAAAAAGACCAGCCGATTTTTATAAAAACGATTATGATGTATCTACATGGGACAATATTACCGTTCCCTCGAGTTGGCAAATGCAAGGTTATGGCGTACCAATTTATGTAAATGTAAAATATCCTTTTAAAGCAGATCCTCCAAAAATTCCGATAGAATATAATCCGGTAGGAACTTTTAAAAGAACGTTTAGCATCCCTAATAATTGGGGTAATAAAAAAGTTATTCTTCATTTTGGAGCTGTAAGCTCTGCTTTTTATGTTTGGGTAAATGGTAAAAAAGTGGGTTACAGTGAAGATAGTAAAACCGCAACCGAGTTTGATATTTCACCCTTTTTGGTTAAAGGAGAAAATAATTTGGCGGTAGAAGTGTACAGATGGTCGGATGGAAGTTATTTAGAAAGTCAGGATATGTGGCGTATGAGCGGTATAGAACGAGATGTTTTTTTGTATGCAAAACCAAAAACCCATGTACATAATCTTTTTATAAAATCGGGTTTAGATAAATCTTACACTAATGGCATTTTGAATTTAGAGGTAGAAATAAAAAACAACGACATTAAAACTGACGATTTAGAATTACTAATTGAATTAAAAGAGCCAAACAATCCCAAAAGTCTGGCAAAATTTATAAGAAATTTAAAGTTAAAAAGCCAATCAAATTCCCTGCAAAGATTTAATAGTTTAGTAAAAAAACCTAAACAATGGAGTGCCGAACAGCCAAATTTGTATGATCTCACCTTTACTTTAAAAACAAAATCGGGAGAAATTTTAGAAATTTTTTCTAAAAAAATTGGTTTTAGAACCTCTGAGGTTAAGAACGGACAATATTTAGTAAATGGAAAATATGTTTTACTTAAAGGAGTAAACCGACACGAACACAGCCCTAAAAATGGTCATGCCATTACAGAAGCAGAAATGCTAGAAGATATTGTTTTGATGAAGAAATTCAATATCAATGCAGTTCGTTCCAGTCACTACCCCAACGATAAAAGATGGTATGAGCTTTGTGATCAATACGGACTATATGTGGTAGATGAAGCCAATATTGAAGCCCACGGGCTAGAAACCAAGTGGGACGGTAATTACGGTTATCGTTTTAACACCTATACCTCAAACGCAGCAGAGTGGAAAAATGCACACATTAGTAGAACCATGCGAATGTTTGAACAAAACAAAAATCATCCTTGTATCGTAATTTGGTCTCTAGGAAATGAGGCGGGTTTTGGAGAAAATTTTAAAACAACCTACCAATTATTAAAAAAGATAGACGGTACTAGACCTGTTCAATATGAACAAGCTTGGTTAGATCCTTACACAGATATTGTAGTACCGATGTATCATAAAATTTCCGATCTTGAAAAATTTATTGCCATGAACGACAAACGACCTTTAATAATGTGCGAATATTCGCACGGAATGGGAAACAGCAATGGCAATTTAGTGGATTATTGGAAAACTATTAAAAAACACCCACAATTACAAGGGGGTTTTATTTGGGATTGGGTAGATCAAGGATTAGACAAAACCACCTTAGACGGTAAAAAGTTTTGGGGTTATGGAGGCGACTTTGGTCCTTCAGACGTGCCAAGCGATAAAGATTTTTGTTTTAATGGTCTTGTTCATGCAAACAGAAATCCAAAACCATCTTTATGGGAAGTAAAAAAAGTATATCAAAACATAAGCTTTGAAGCTCTTGATTTAACCACTGGTAAATTTAAAATTAATAACGAAAATAACTTTACCAATTTAGAAGAGTTTCAGTTTTTTTGGAACATTGAAGCCGACGGAAAAAAAATTGCTTACGACGAATTAATGCTTAACAAAAGGGTTTTACCAGGTCAATCTTCGGAAGTTGTTATATCCAATTTCAAAAATTTAATTACAAACGTGGATGCTACCACTTTAAACATTACTTTTTTCGCTAAGCAAAAAGATTCTAAAAATTTAGTTCCTTCTGGTCATATCGTTGCTCAAGAACAATTTGAGATTAAGCCTTATATGCCAAAAAATCTAAAGATTACAGAGGATTCTACTAATTTAAAAATACTTAATGTAGCCGATAATTTATTTATTGAAGGCAATAACTTTACGATAGTTTTTAATAAAAAAACCGGACTGCTTCATAATTATATTTTAGAAGAAAAAGACCTGCTAAACAAACCACTGCATCTTGATTTTTGGCGAATGCCAACAAGTAACGACAAAGGCAACAAAATGGAAGAGCGACTTAAAACTTGGAAAAATATCGCAACCAAACAGCAACTAACCTCTTTTAACGTAAATACCGATGACAATCAATACATCAGTATTGAAACTAGTTCAAAACTAACCGAGCCAGATACGGATTTTCAAATTAATTATAAAGTATATGCTGATGGAAGCATTCATGTAGCTTATGAAATGAAAATCAATAGCGAAAAATTTCCAGAAATTCCTCGTATAGGATTCAACATGACCGTGCATAGCGAACTCGAAAATATGAAATGGTTCGGCAATGGACCTCACGAAACCTACTGGGACAGAAAAGATGGCGCTCTTATAGGTTTGTATGCTGGAAAAGTAAAAGAACAATATGTGCCTTATATTGTACCACAAGAAAATGGTAATAAAACCGATGTTCGTTGGGCTTCTTTTTCAGATGCGCAAGGATTAGGACTTAAAATTGTTGGAGATGTGCCATTGAACATCGCTGCATATCCTTATGAGCAAGAAAGACTAATCAATTATGTAAATGCTGTGGAAGTAAATTTTCAAGATATTATTGAAGTACATATTGATCTGCAACAAATGGGTGTTGGTGGCGACAATAGTTGGGGTGACCACACCATGGAGCATTACAAATTAAAGGAGAAAACGTATAATTATGGGTTCTGGATTAACCCTCAAAAAGAACAATCTAGTGAAAAAGAAATCACAAATATTATTACAAAATAATGATGATTCTAAAGGTTTTAAAATGAGTAAATGAAATAAAATTTTGTAAACGCCTTATATCAATTAAATTTAGAAATCTTTTTTAAAATAAAGTTTTTTATAACATATTAGATTAAAAGCCATCGACCTTAAATCGATGGTTTTTTTTGTTATAACCACCACCAAGTTAAGACCGTTGCGTAATTCCTCTTTTTAAAAAACAAGATTTTTTATGCAATTATTTTCGTGTTTTTTTCTTTACAGGTCTTTTTTATGCTTTTTTTAGATGATAAACACCTCCTTTTTGGGTTGTTTTTTCCTTATTTTTCGCAATTTGACGCAATTATCCCTAGATTTCGATATAAATTGTAACACATGGCTTCCAATAAATTTTGTGTATGCATTTTTGATATGCCTCTATATCTTGCCAATCCGCCATTAAACCATCGCTTTATACCTCCAAAAGTGCGTTCTACTTTAAATCTTGTTTTGCCAATTAGTTTATTGAACTTTTTTTCCCAAGCTGTTAATGGTTTTCCTTTTTTGGCTTTTTTTAATATGTGATTTTTTAGCTTTCTTTCTATTAATAGCGTGTTGTTTTTTTCTGACTGATACCCTTTATCGGCCTTTACCGCTATATTTTCAGGTAAGTCTGCGGTATCTAAAACTGCCTCTAAATTCGTAATCTCATTTACACTTGCCTTTGTTGTTAAAACCCCTAGAACCAAACCCTCGTTGTCCGTGACGTGGTGTTTTTTAAATCCGTAATGGTATTTACCATTTTTCTTTAGCCAACTTGCCTCTTTATCCACACTATTTGCGTACTCTTTTTTTACTTCTTCTTTTTGTTCAGGTTCTCTGTCTTGCGAAGTTTGATGCGTGGTTTTCCCTTTTGGTCTGAATGGTGTGTCAATAACACTTGTATCTACAATAACACCTGTTTTTACTATAATTTGATGTTGTTCTAATTGATTGTTTATTGCTTTGAATAGCTTTTCGTATGCTCCTGCTTTAGTCATTGCGGTTCTAAAACGACTAGGGTACTATGGTCTGGCGCTACTTGGTCAATGGTTAAACCACAGAAATATCCAAAGGAAATACTATCATTGACACGGTCTTCTACTTCATAATCACTTAATCCATACCAGGTTTGTAACAAACACATTTTAAATAATAACAATCCATCATAACTTGGATTGCCAACAGCACTTTTACCTTTGTAATAATATTGGTCAATAACATCAGAGATGCTTTTCCAATCCAAAAGATCATTCATTTGGGTAAAGAATACTTTTTTAATCTTTCGTGAACGTAAATCACAAATACTATCGGCTAATGTAGGTGTTATTGCTATTTTCATACTTCAAATATAACACTTAATCAATTATTAATCAAGTATTTAAATGCTTTTTTTAAAGTAATTTAATAATAAAAGACCTTGCAACGGTCTTAAGTTTAGCCAAGCAAAAGATCAAAAAATAAACGCTTTAACTATCTTGTTGCATAAAAAATTAGCTATAATGATGTGAAGTAGCAACATATAAAACTAAAAAAATCGTTAGTGTATTGAAACACTAACGATTTAAGAAACCTAAGTTATTACTAAACTAAAACTATTGCTTTATTACCTTTGATACACCTACTGGACTACCTTCATTTCCAAAGAATCTTACCAAATAAGTACCAGTGGAAAGACCATCAACAGAAAAAGTAGAATTATTAATTACTTGTTCTTTAACTTCTTTACCAAGCAGATCATAAATTTTTACACTTTTAACATCAGCATTAGAAACATGCACTAGATTATCCGCTTTAACTGGGTTTGGATAAATCAACACATTTTTCGCTTCAAAATTTGTAGTACTTAAAGTGTTATTTCCATTTTGGAATAAAATGGCTACCTCACCAGGGGTAATTTCGCGATCAAACAAACTAATGTTATCTACAAAGACCCTTGCATCTCTTGCATTTGAGCTAAAATCAGGTTCTGGTGTCACAGTAGTGCCGTTGTATGAGTTACCTTTAAACGACATTAACAATGAAGCATTAGTCCACTGATGGATATTTTTATTATTACTCGCATTGTAAGGAACATTTAAAACAAGAACTCCATCAACATAAGCTTTAACACTCCCATTACTAGACGTAAGAACAATGTGATAATTAGTATTAAAACTAACGGGAGAGTTTGCGGAATTGTTATTATCATAGTGCAATTGACCATCCCACTGCCGAATCACAAATTGCTCTAATCGATGATTAGTGCCATCAAAACCAATAAAAGTCAGAAATCCTAACCACCAATCATCGTTGTCATTGGTTCTTCGGTAATTGTACGCAATAGAAAATGCGGCAGGATTATCTAATTGAAATCTTAGATATCCATGAAAATCAAGAAACAACTCTTTTTGTCCGACATTGTTCGGATTGTCTTGAACCGCGTTTGGCACTGCTGCAAAATCGGTAGTATTCTTCACCCTTACAGTTTGAGTACCATTTACGTTAGTTACACCCACAGGCAAATTGCTTAAAGGATTGACACCCTGAAAATCAATAAAATACTTTTCGCCTTGTGCAAAAGCTGATTGTAGCGATAGTGCAGAGATAAGAAGCACTATAAAATAATGTTTTTTCATAATGATATAATTTTTAAATAATAACATAAAGATAGTACTACAACGTTTTAGAGTATCACAACAGAATACCCAAATTAGCAACACAAAATGGTCAAAGGCATCAAGTAGAAAATACATAATATATTGATTATCAATATGTAAATGTCAACCACTAAAAAATAATGAAATTCCAGAATGTGTTTTTTACTGCTTAATTTAAAGTTCCTGTTTTGATTACATTACTGTTTTCTAGGCATTAGATTTAGGAATTTATACAGTTTCCTGATTAGCTTTTTCGTTTAAGACAAAGCTTGATAAATAGTTTTTTTATACTGCCTTCTAAAAACACAAAGTCAACATGATGTATTACTGCAGTTATGTTTATCTATTGTCCATCATCCTATAAAATAGACAATCTGTTGAGTAGGAATTTTTCAAAAAAGCAAAAGCCGAAAAATTGGAGTCATAGATCATGCATAATTCATTAAACTAAAAAAAATGCACTCATATCCTTCATTTTATTTGATTTGCAATCACTTAAGTGAGATTATGTGTTCTTGTAAAATATCCCAACGCTATTTCATCTAAATTCTAGGCAGCATCTATAAATTTTTATATTTAAATTATCCTATTTTTACCACTAGCATCAAAATATATAGGAACATGCAAAATATCCTCAAAATCGGCCACCGAGGTGCCAAAGGTTATCAACCCGAAAATACTTTGGTTTCGTTCCAAAAGGCTTTAGACTTAAATGTCGACGGTGTTGAATTTGATGTTCACGTTTGTAAATCGGGCGAACTTATAGTCATCCACGATTTTACAGTTGACCGTACTACAAACGGAACGGGTGCCGTTGCTGAATTGACACTATCAGAATTGAAAGCATTGCGAATTAATGACAATAGTCAAATACCCACTTTAGAGGAAGTTACGCCTCTTTTTAATAAAAATCATTTGATCAACATCGAACTAAAAGGTTTGGATACTGCTAAAAAAGTCTGCGATTTTATTGAAAAGTTGATTCAACAAGGTGCGTTTTGTTACAGCAATTTTATTGTTTCCAGTTTTGACAAAGCTGAATTAAAAACGGTTGCCGATTATCAGCCGCAAATACCTATAGGAATTTTGAAGCATGAGAACTTGGCAGAAGCTTTAGAATGGGCAGAACAATTTTCAGCCGTTGCGATTATTCCGCATTTTAGTTTATTAACCAAAGAAAATGTAGCTTTGATGCGCCAAAAAGGATACAGCATCTACACTTGGACCGTGAACGAACCAGCTGATATTGTTCGGGTAAAAGCCTTAAGCGTGGATGCAATAATAACCGATTTTCCAGATAGAATATGAGTCAACATTTTGATGTAATAATTGTGGGAGGTGGTGCCGCTGGATTTTTTACAGCCATCAATACAGCCGAAAAATGGCCGAAACTGAAAATTGCCATTTTAGAACGCGGTAAAGAAGTACTGACTAAAGTTCGCATTTCTGGCGGCGGACGATGCAACGTGACCCATGCTTGCTTTGAACCCAACGAATTGGTCAAGTTTTATCCGCGTGGCGAAAAAGAATTGAAAGGACCTTTTAATCAATTTTGTTCGGGAGATACGATTGAATGGTTTGAAAAAAAAGGCGTCGAATTGAAAATTGAAGAGGATGGAAGGATGTTTCCAGTGTCTAATTCTTCGCAAACCATCATTGATTGTTTTATGAATGCGGCTGCTCAATTGGGCATCAAAATTCTCACCAGTCAAAGTGTGCAATCACTCTATTACTCCGAAAATCAGGCTGCTGCTGTATGGAAAATTGACACCCAACACGACAAATTTACGGCTACCAAATTGGTTTTGTGCACCGGAAGCAATCCGAAAATGTGGGAAATGCTCGAGGGTTTAGGTCACACTATTGTTTCGCCCGTTCCGTCATTGTTTACTTTTAATATCACCGACAAAAGAATCAAAGACTTGCCTGGCGTTTCGGCAACGGCAACGGTGAAGGTAAAAAACACCAAACTAGAAGCTTCCGGACCTGTTTTGGTCACGCATTGGGGCTTGAGTGGTCCTGCTATTTTAAAACTTTCGGCTTGGGGTGCTCGAATTTTAGCGGAGAAAAACTATCAGTTTGCCATCACCATCAATTGGTTAAACGATATGGATTTGGCGGAAGCCGAAAAATTATTGAAAAAATATAAAGAAGTAGAAGCGAAGAAACAAATTTCCAAAAGAGCACCTTTTGATTTTCCGAACCGTTTGTGGGAAAGTCTTGTTCTAAATGCCGGAATTGCTGCTGAAACCAAGTGGGCCGATTTGTCTAAAATTCAAATGAAAAATTTGGCCGAACAACTCACCGAAGGTACTTATCAAGTAAGCGGAAAAAGTACTTTTAAAGAAGAGTTTGTTACCGCAGGAGGCATTGACCTCAAAGAAATCAATTTTAAAACCATGCAAAGTAAATTGTTTGATACATTGTATTTTGCCGGAGAGATTGTCAACATTGACGCCATTACGGGTGGATATAATTTTCAGAATGCATGGACAAGTGGGTTTATGGTGAGTAAGGCAATAGGTAGCGATGGGAATTAAATTTTTTAAGAGGTCAACTTCTCTCTCATTTTTTTCCAGCGGTAGCTTCTGATAAATTGTGCTTGTTTTTCAGTAACCAAAAGCGGTTTTCGAGCCGACTTTGCTTTCCAAAATCCGTTTAGGTAATCTAAAAACAAGAGCGGTTTATTTTTGCGTAAAGCCAATTTTAAAGATGCTACTGCCGTAATCCATAATCCGTAACCAAGTGTGTAGAATGCTTCGCCTTGTTTGTATCGAGCGGCTTTGTTATAATTGGCTCCCGTAGGTTTTAAATGTTTTACGTGTAAAGTTTCGTCGGTTTTAACTTTCCAGCCGTAAAATTTACACAGTAATTCATCAACGGTGTCCCAACCCATAGCAGGTTTTAAACCGCCAATTTGATTGAACGTTTCTTTTCGATAGGCTTTTAAAGCGCCTCGAATATGGTCTTTATCAGTTAAATTTTCTAAAACCCAATTTCCATTTTTCTCAATGTAACAAAAACCACCCGCCATTCCAATCTTCGCATCCGATTGAAAATGTTGGATGAGCGTTTCAAAATAGTTGTTTGGAAAAATCAAATCGGCATCAGCTTTTACAATAAAATCATAATGCTCATCTACTGACGTTAATCCTTTATTAAAAGCATTAATGACTTTACTTCCCGGCAAATGAATGGCATCAGAGGTGTTATTAATCATCGAAATAAACGGAAACTCTTTGGCGAAAGCCGTAACAATTTCGCCCGTTTTGTCTGTTGAACTGTCGTTTACCACAACAATTTTGGTAGGCAAAACAGTTTGTTCCACCAATGACTGCAAAGTCAGTGAAATAAATTTTTCTTCGTTATAGGTTGGGATGATGATGTAAAATGTCATTTGAAAATTCCAAAAATTGATATTGATTTTTGAACTTGATAGTGTTATTGACGAACCGCGTAAACCAAATAATACCGTGGTGTAAAAAATCGCAAAAGTGGTCGGAAACCAATTTTTTTAACAGGATGTGTAAATTGAACCGAATCTATAATTTTAAAACCATTTTTTTCTAAAAGCCAGTCGAGTTGCCAGTCTTCAAATTCGTGGTAATGCCGGTCCCATTTATCGGTTTTGCTTTTATAAGCGGATTGAAACCAAAGCCGTAACGGAATAGAAATGAGTATTTTATCACACTTCACGTTTTGTAAAACGGTGTAGGGATTGAGTAAATGTTCGAAAATTTCAAAAGCGGTAAAAACCTCGTATTGTTCTGTCTGCAAAGCCGTTTGATCATTGTCTAAATCTTCTCCTTTGGTATTGAGCACTTTGTAGCCATTCTCGGTCATGATTTTCGAAAACGGATTTGGGATGCCTAAATCGAAGATTGTCTCGGAGGTCGAAATGTGTTTTTTTAAAAAATCTAGCGTGATGTTGAAGCGTTTACTCGGATATGTTTTTTCGTACATTTATGAGGTGGTTCAGGTTTTAAAGTTTCAGGTTAGAACTCAGTACAAATTTACAAAGTTTTGCCAAGTAAATGTATCATCGCGTAATTTTATGAATCAGTGATAGAAAATCAGTTGCTTTTTCTTGTGAAACCGGAAGCTCTACGCCATTGGATAGCGTAACCCAACCGCCATTTGATTTGTCGAATTTCTTAATGAATGTGGTGTTAATTAAATATGACTTGTGAATTCTGAAAAAGGCATTGCAATATTTTAAACCTTCTTCAAAATTTTTTATCGATCGACTTACTACTATTTTTTTGTCATCTTGTAAATACAGTTCGGAGTAGGTGTTATCGGCTTTGATGTAAATGATATTTTCGGGTTCGATAAAATGTAAGAAACTACCCTCAGGTACAGCAATTTTGTTGATTTTATTTTCGGTAATAATGCTTTTTAGTGCCGAGAATGAGTTGCTTTTGTGATGGCTAGTCGTTCGTTCATAGCGTTCAAGCGCTTGCTTTACATCATCTTTACTTATAGGCTTGAGTAAATAATCTACAGCTGCTATTTTTAAGGCTTCAATGGCATAATGGTTATAAGCTGTGGTAAAAATAATAGAAAAATCTACTTTATCGTCTTCAAAAAAGTCAAGAATTTCGAGTCCGCTAAAATTAGGCATTTCGATATCTAGAAAAATAAAATCTGGCTTGTGTTTTAAAATGGCTTTTACTCCTGTGGGTAAATCATCACAAATATCAAGAATTTCAATCTCTGGAAAATGTTGTGCAAGAATACTTTGCAGTAATATTTGTGCTCTTTTTTCGTCTTCTATTATAATTGTTTTATAGGCTTTCATCATCAAGTTTTAGGATTAGAATTACTTCCGTTCCTTTTGAATTTTCGTCTTCAAAAAGTTCGTTGGTGGTTACTTTAATTTTAAAATTATTTCGATTTATTATTTTCAATCGTTCTAATGTAGCTTTTGTGGCAAAAGATTCGCTTTTAGTTTTATTTTTTTGGTTAATTTCCTGCGATTTTTTCAGACCTACACCGTTGTCTACAATTTTTATTTGGAGGTGTTTATTTTCGATTTCTGTAAAGGTGATGTTAAGCGTTTTGGCACCATGCTTGTGCGATACGCCGTGAATAATTGCATTTTCGATGTAAGGTTGTAAAATCATGGTAGGAATATGCACCCGCTCGAGTGAACTAGGATTGCATGCTATAGAAAATTCAAAATCTTTAAGTCGGATTTTTTGCAAGTCTAAATACAGTTTCTGCATTTTTATTTCTTCTTCAATCGAGAGCGTATTTTTGTCGGTCATCTCGAGTATCATTCGCGTAAGCTTCGAAAAATTATCCAGGTAGGTTGTAGCTTCTTCTGTTTCATTAGTAGCAATATACGACTGTATGGTGTTGAGTGCGTTGAAAAAAAAGTGCGGATTCATCTGAGCCTTAATCAACTTGAGTTTGTTTTCGTTTACCTTATTTAGTAGGGTTATTCGTTCTATTTCAATATTTTTCTTTTGAGACAATACATAAATTCTTCTTCTGTAAAAAAGGATAATAATCAAAAGTCCTAAGAGTGATAGCAGTATTAAAAACCAAGTTTGAAGCCAAATTGGTTTTTGGATGGTTAGCGAGATTTGATTTAAACTCTGAGGGTGATTTTTTATTTTTAGTTGTATGTTATAGCTTCCTGGAGATAGTGATACAAGAGGCAAGGTGCTGGCGTTTAAAGGCAATGGGTTCCATTCACTGTTATTTATTTTGAATAAAATAGTTCGTGGTTCTATCGAAAAATCAATTTTTGAAAAACCGATTTCAATATTGTTTTCGTCGTATTTCAAGGCTAAATAGTTGCTTTTTGGGTGCTTCTTTCCATTGACAACTATTTTATCAATACTTAGATTTAGTGTGGTAGTGGCTTGGGTGTTGCGTGATGCTATGTTGAATTTTACCAAGTATTTGTTCAATAAAACATAATATGAAGTGGAGTCGCTTTCAAAATCTAGAATTTTTTCGGTTACATCTATAGGAAGGCGGTTAAATGTATTTTTGTTCCATAGATATATTCTGTTATCACTGATAAGAAAGAGCTGGTTGTTGGTTTTTTTTAAAAATGAGACTTTTTCAAACGTTTTGGATAAAAATTTTATTTGGTTGTTACTGTATTGATAGAGTGAGCCGTCGGTAGCTAAACACAATAATTTATTATCAATTTGATGTATTTCTTTGATAAAAAGTGTCTTGTGATGGTGTTTGATTTCTTTAATTACTTTATTTTCAAAACTATACAAGCCTGTGTTTGTGCCAAATAGTACCTGATTTGATTGTGGAATTTTATTGACACATTTACCCCGGACTGCTTTCAAAACATAGTAAAATGATTTTTTGTAATTTAAATTACCAAATGTTTTCTCATGTGAATCTAAAGAATCTACTTTTTTGAATCCTACTAACCCGCTTGCCGCAAATGCTATTTCTTTCCTGTTTAGGTATAGTACAGACTTGACCGCTGCTGGATCATAATGGAGTTTTTCTAATTTTTTGTTGGTTTGGTAAAATCCATCGGCAACAATTAAATTATATTCAGGATGTTCTGTATTGATGAGACTGATTTGGTTTGTGGCTTTAAAAGGTAGTTTCTCTAAGTAGTTCAAGCTTGAATTTGTTGCATGCAGTTCGCCAAATTCGTTACCTATCAGGATGCGGTTTTTGTCTTTGGCGATTCGCAATGGCTTTAAATCACTTAAATTGATGGCAAGGTCGTTAAAATTTTTAATTTTTAAAATACCGTCATTATAAGTACCTATCCACATGGTCTTATCTCGGTCAATAAGCACGGATGTGATACTGAATTTTTTCAAGACATGACGAATGGGTTTGCCAAATTGGTCTAATATGATGAGACCATTAGTGGTGCAAATCCAGAATTCGTTGTTGTGATAAAAAATTTTTTGAATGGTAGCTTCTGTAAAAACCGAAAAAGCCTTGACTAATTTTCCGTTAATTAGTTTAAAAAAATTTGGATTTGAATTGGTTTTGTTTGCGATATAAATGATGCTGTTGGCTTCAAAATAAATGGGTGACGTAAAGTAATCGTCAGATAATAATTGAATTTGTGGTGTATTGTTTTTGAATGTTAAATACGAACTATTTCCGGCAAAAAGACTTACATCTCCGTTTAAACTAGTCAGAAAGTCATAGTATTCATTGCTAAAAGGTCTGTTGGATTTAGGTGTTAATGTCTTGGCATTGAGTGTTTCTATGGTGTTTTGTGTAGCAAAAATTATTTCTGTTGGTTTGATAATATAATTTACAAAGCCTAACGGTTTTTCTTGTCTGATTTTATAAATAGTATCATTTTCTACATAATGTAAATACCCGTCAAAGGATTCATACCAAATTCTGCCATATAAATCTTGCTTTACATTTGACCCTGCCGTACTGATGCCGTTTTTATTGAAAAATGTTGAAAAATGAGTACCGTCATACCGGATTATTCCTTCGCTAGTGGCCACCCAGATAAAACCTTTTTTGTCTTGAATGATATCATAAACAGTGTTTGAAGGCAAGCCGTTTGTAACTGTAATATTTTGGCGATATAACTCTTGTGCAAAACCAATGTTTGCAACAAAAAATAACAAGTAGTATGTGATGGTTTTGAGATTCAAATCGATAAATGTTGTTATGCAAAAGTAAAAGTAATAAACAAAACTTTATTTAGTGTTATCAAACGCAAAAGCATTGTTGTCAATTTAGGTATAATTTCATGTTGTATGATGTGGTTATTTGCAGTATATTTAAGAAGTTTTTTTGGAAGAAAAATAAAACTAGTTAAATATACCGTTAGTCGATTTGCGTCATGAATTGTGCGTTTTTATTCGTTCTACCGTTCAAGTAAAATGCATGACACACATGACGTGTTATGAGCGATTTTTGAAAATGCTAAAAACAATTTAGCCAAAATAAAAGTAACACCACAGAAATCTTAAGTGGTGAAGCCTATTAGATATTTATGATGTTGTTACAACTTTTGCCTCCAAAAGTAAATTGGCAAATTAAAGAGAGTTTAGTTGTGTTTTTTGACCCAATCGTAACATAGTACGATTGGGTTTTTTTCTGATAAATCTACTGATTTTATGACGCTTTTTTTGAGTGGTTTCAAAACAACACTAGACTTCGATTTTCAATTGTTCAATTTTAAGCGTTTTGCTCTAGGATACATTAATGGCTGGAGAGTTGTAGATTTATACTTATCTTTTTACTTTGCTCCTTCGGTGGTAGCGGTAGGTTTTTATAACTGATAAACCATAGCGTTAATATTCATCCCTGCTCCAACGGAAGCAAAAATAATAACATCTCCTGATTGAAGCGTGTGATTTTCTAGTTGTCCTTTTATCAACAAGTCGTATAAAGTAGGTACGGTAGCTACACTCGAGTTGCCTAGTTTATGAATACTCATAGGCATAATATCTTCTGGCATAGTTAGGTTAAACAGTTTGTAAAACCTTTGTATGATGGCTTCATCCATCTTTTCGTTAGCCTGATGAATCAATATTTTTTTGATTTGCGAAATGTCAACGCCGCTTTTTTCTAAACAGGCCGCCATGCCGTTCGGGACTTCTCTTAGGGCAAATTCATAAATCTTTCGACCGTACATTTTAATGTATCGTACGTCAGGATCTTGAAGTTTATTGTATGAAGCGCCAAAAAACAAATAATTAGCTTCGTCATAAGTAAAAGAAGCTGATTCGTGTGCTAAAATTCCGCCTGGCTGATTGGTTTTTTCTACAACAGTAGCTCCTGCACCATCGGCATAAATCATAGAATCACGATCTTGCTGGTCTACCACTCGCGAAAGGGTTTCGGCTCCAATAACTAGACATTTTTGTGCCATTCCTGCTCTAATAAATGCTTGTGCTTGAATAAATGCTTCTAACCAACCCGGACATCCGAAAAGCATGTCGTAAGCCACACATTTTGGGTTTTTGATGCGCAAGTTGTGCTTCACTTTAGAGGCTAAACTCGGCAACGTATCGCCTTGAATGGCTCCTTTTTTGACATCGCCAAAATTATGGGCTACAATGATGTAATCTAAGGTTTCAGGGTCAATTTTTGCTTCTTCAATAGCTTTTTTAGCGGCAATTGTTGCGATATCTGACGTAAGTAAATCGTCAGTAACATAACGGCGTTCTTCTATACCGGTTATTTCAGCAAATTTTCGCACCACCACATCATTAGAATGAGAAAAAGGTGTTCCATCTTCGTTTAAAAAAACATGACTGGCAAAGTGGTGATTTGGCACAACTTGAGAGGGAATATAACTCCCTGAACCTGTTATTTTTATGTTCATTGGTTGATTTTATAGAATATCAAAGGTAGTACATTTTATTTTATTTCCAATAAAAAAATGCTATGCATGCATATATATTTTTTAAAAAATAGTTCTGCAAGTCTCTTCTAAAAAGCCTAATTGTTCATCCGAATTTTAATTTGCATAATGGTAGAAAGACTTAGCGCTTGCGTTTTCATCTTTTCGACATTTGTGCCACTGAAATTTTCATCAAGTGTATCATTAAAATGCTGCAACCAAATGTTGAATAATTCGGGTGTAAGTGCTTCTTTTTGATGTACGTCTAAATGAATTTGCGTTAAATTATTGAAGTATCCTCCGGTATTAAACAGTAATTGCGACCAAAATGTAACCAATATGGGCAAATGCTCTTCTAGTTTTATCTTTACCACATCCGTAAATATGTAAGCAATAGAGTTGTCGTTAAGTAATTTCTTGTAAAATTCATCTACCAAATGATAGAGGTCTTCTTGGGTTTGAATGTCGTTCATTTTTAGTTTTTTAATACAAAAATCCGAGTAGTCATAGCCATATCTTATCGGAACTACCAATTTCTATTTTATTGTCTTCAGCGTGAAAAAGTAGAGTTTTTATTTTTTAACTTTTAAACAAAATTACGAATTAATTGACTTGCAAAACATGTTTCAAAAAAAATCCCAAAAACCGATTTGGAATTTGGGATTTAATTATTTGGAATTTGAGATATTATATTTTTGTGATTCCCCTCCTTTGAAGGGGTTAAGGGAAGGCTTCTACATATAAGCCTCAATTGGGGCACAACTGCATACCAAGTTACGGTCTCCATAGGTTTCGTCAACCCGTCGAACGCTTGGCCAGAATTTGTTATCAGCAATATACTCTAGCGGGAATGCTGCTTTTTCGCGCGAATATGGAAAATTCCATGCATCTGCCGTAAGCATTGCTAATGTATGAGGGGCATTTTTCAGCGGATTGTTAGAGTCTTCTTTGGTAGCTGCTTCAATTTCTGTTCGAATAGAAATCATGGCATCGCAAAAACGGTCTAACTCAGCCAAATCTTCAGATTCTGTAGGTTCAATCATCAGCGTTCCTGCCACAGGAAAAGAAACCGTTGGCGCATGAAAGCCGTAGTCCATCAATCGTTTGGCAATATCGGTTACTTCAATACCTTTTTCTTTAAATGATCGACAATCTAAAATCATTTCGTGTGCCGCGCGTCCTTTTTCCCCTACATATAATATAGGATAATGTGCTTCTAAACGTGCCTTAATGTAATTGGCATTCAAAATTGCATATTTCGTAGCATTTGTAATTCCTTCGGCACCCAACATGCAGATGTATCCGTAAGAAATTAAACACACCAATGCCGAACCATAAGGTGCTCCAGAAATTGCAGTGATGGCTTGTTCTCCACCTACTTTGACAAGTGGGTTACTAGGTAAAAACGGAACTAATTTTTCGTTTACGCAAATAGGTCCAACACCTGGACCTCCACCTCCATGCGGAATGGCAAACGTTTTGTGTAAGTTTAAGTGACAAACATCTGCTCCAATAGTGGCTGGATTGGTCAATCCAACTTGTGCATTCATGTTGGCTCCATCCATATAAACCAAACCGCCATTGTCGTGAATGATTTGTGTAATTTCTCTAATCGCACTTTCAAAAACGCCGTGGGTAGAAGGGTAAGTTACCATCAAGCACGAAAGTCTATCTTTATAATGTATAGCTTTTGCGCGAACATCTTCTACATCAATATTACCGTTTTCCATGGTTTTGGTTACGATAATTTCCATACCTGCCATCGCTGCCGAAGCGGGATTGGTTCCGTGTGCCGAAGCCGGAATCAAACAAACGGTTCTTTGTTCATCGCCTCTCGATAAATGATACGCTCTGATGGTCATCAAACCGGCATATTCGCCTTGTGCTCCAGAATTAGGTTGTAAAGTCGTCCCTGCAAAACCGGTGATTACATTTAGCTGTTGCTCTAATTTTTTCAGCATTTTAGTGTAACCTTCCACTTGATTTAAAGGAGCAAACGGGTGAATGCTATTCCAATAAGGCATACTCAGTGGTAGCATTTCGGCAGCAGCGTTCAATTTCATAGTGCACGAGCCTAGCGCTATCATCGAATGGTTTAACGATAAGTCTTTTCGCTCTAGTTTTTTGATGTATCGCATCAAGCTCGACTCTGAGTGGTATTTGTTGAATACATCATGCGTTAAAAATGACGATTTCCGAGTAAGACTTTCAGGATAATTTACTTCTGAAACATTTTCAGAAACTTCAAAAGCTTTTTTTCCTGTGGCTTCTGCAAAAACAGCGATAATTTCGTTCAAATCTCTCAATGAAGTAGTTTCGTTCATCGAAATAGAAATCGTTTCGCCGTCAATGTAAAAGAAATTAATTTCTCTTTTTTCCGCAATTTCTCGCACTTTTTCTGCATTTGCTTTTACTACAATAGTATCAAAAAATGCAGTATTGGTTTGATAAACGCCCAATTTATTCAATGCATCAGCTAGTGTTGATGCTTTAGCATGCACTTTACTCGCAATATATTTTAAGCCTTTCGGACCGTGGTAAACCGCAAACATTCCTGCCATAACAGAAAGTAAAACTTGTGCAGTACAAATATTTGAAGTAGCCTTTTCGCGTTTGATGTGTTGTTCTCTGGTTTGCAAAGCCATACGTAAAGCTCTGTTGCCGTTCATGTCTTGCGAAACACCAATGATTCTTCCGGGCATTGAACGTTTATATTCGTCTTTGGTGGCAAAATAAGCTGCATGTGGCCCACCATAACCCATCGGAATTCCGAAACGCTGTGTGGTTCCTACTACTACTGCAGCACCCATTTCGCCTGGAGGAGTTAATTTTACTAATGATAAGATATCGGCTGCTACAGCTACTTTTATTTCTGCGGCATTTGCTTTTTGGATAAAGCTGGTGTAATCATGTACTTGGCCGTACTTTCCTGGGTATTGTAAAAGTGCTCCGTAAAATTCGGTTGAAAAATCAAAATCTTCGTGGTTTCCGATCACTAATTCTACTCCAATGGGTGTAGAGCGTGTTTGTAAAACGGATAGAGTTTGTGGTAAAATTTCTTCTGAAACAAAAAATTTGCAAATGTTGTTTTTCTTTTGGTCTCTTGTTCGAACGTCAAAAAGTAAAGCCATGGCCTCTGCGGCAGCGGTACTTTCGTCGAGTAATGATGCATTGGCAATTTCCATACCGGTAAGTTCGATAACCATGGTTTGGAAATTTAAAATAGCTTCTAATCGGCCCTGTGCAATTTCTGCTTGATAGGGTGTATAAGCAGTGTACCATCCTGGGTTTTCAAAAATATTTCGCTGAATGGCAGCCGGAACAATTGTAGGATGATAACCCAAACCGATATACGACTTAAATACTTTATTAGTTCGACCTAAGGTACGGATGTGGTTGGCGTACTCATATTCGGTCATGATGTGCTCTAAATCTAACGGATTTTCTAAACGAATATCAGACGGAATAGTTTCATATATCAACTGATCTAGGGTTTCCACCCCTATTGTTTCTAACATTTTAGACACTTCGTGTTCTCTTGGTCCTAAATGTCTTAATGCAAATGAATCTGTTTTCATAATTGTAGTTGTAGAAGGTTGTTTTCGAGGTGCAAAAGTACTCAAACTATTAAAATTATTTTGCTTTTTGATAACGAATTTCTATAATTTATAAAACCTTTATCATTTGTCTATCTCGATTGCGTATTTTTGTTGAAATGCAACTACTCAAACGTCTTTTCGACTTTTATATTCTTGCCAGTTTTCATGTGGCTTTGGCCGTATTGGCTTTGGTTGTAATGACTGATTATATGTTTCAAATTCCAATCGACTACCCATTGGCTGGTTTTGTTTTTTTTGGTACGGTAGTGGGGTACAATTTTATTAAATATGAAGTGTTTTTTCGTCAAAAGGGAGGTTGTCGGAAAGCCTTACTGTCTATTTTAACAGTGACTATATTCGCATTTTTGGCTGCTGCTTATTTCTTTTTTCGAATCGCTTTTAAAACTCAAATGCTTGCCCTCGTTTTTTTTGTCCTAACTATTCTCTACACGATTCCTCTGATGTCCTCAAAAACTAACCTACGAAATTGGTCTGGGGTAAAAATTTATATTGTTGCGTTTTGTTGGTCAGGCGTAACCATATTGTTACCGCTTATCAATTTTGGTGCTGAACTAGGTCAGGATGTTTTGATAAAATTTGTGCAGCGTTTTTTATTGGTTGTAGTATTGATTTTGATTTTTGAAATTATCGATTTAAAGGATGACGACCCAAATTTAGTAACCGTTCCTCAGAAAATTGGGGTTCAGAAAACCAAAATGTTAGGCTATGTACTTCTAGTTCCGTTTTATTTTATGGAATTTTTCAAAGCTATAGTCAATCAAAATCAGTTGGTCGTAAATTTAATTTTGGTTCTGCTTATAAGTGCTTTTTTGTACTTTGCCCACGAAAACCGAACTAAAAACTATACTGCTTTTTGGGCAGAAAGTATTCCTGTTTTCTGGTTGATTTTATATATTTTCTTTCAATACACACTGTAACTGCTGCAATTCTATCTAATCATTTTAAACTAGATTTTTTTAACCAATAGGGTTTTTAATTAGTTGATAAATTTATTAGCCTTTGAAAATCAATTAACTATACTTTCTTGTCTTTTCGATGCGTTTTCTTGCAGAATGTTTAGTTTTGAATACGTTTGTTATTTAGAATAATTTTAAATACTTTTGTTCAATCAGTAAAAACTGTTAGCGATTACAATTTGTAATTTTTTTTTGTTATTTTTCACTTTTAAACTTATTCCTTATGCGAAATTTTTATTTTTTAACAATGCTTTTTTCACTTGCTGCGTCAGCTCAGATTTCTCAAGTAAAAGATATTTTCCCGGGAAGTTCAACGGCAACTCCGCCTGTAATCAACAGTTCAAGTCCGTCTAATTTTTTTGATTTTAATGGGGTTTTGTTATTTAGAGCTGGCGATAGTACGGGTCAAGAATTATGGAAATCGGACGGTACTGCAGACGGAACCGTTCAAGTAAAAGATATAAACTCGGGTACAACAGCATCCTCAAATAGTAATCCAACCAATTTTACTTTACTTAATAACCAAGTTGTTTTTATTGCATCTAACGGAACAAGTACAAATGGTACTGAGCTTTGGAAAACAGATGGTACAAATGCGGGAACGATTCAGCTGAAAGACATTCGATCCGGAACCGCGAGTTCAAATCCACAAAATTTCACCTTGCTTAATCCTACTACTTTGCTTTTCTCTGCAAATGACGGAACAACAGGGGTAGAACTTTGGAAAACAGATGGAACTGAAGTTGGAACAGTTAACGTGGTGGATTATCCCGGAACCACCAACAGCATCACTTGGATTGAAAATTTAAATGGTCTGGCCGTTTTAGGTCAAATTGTTTCAACTACAGGCCGAGAACTGTATGCCTCTGGCGGAACTGCTGCAACTTCTTCGTTATTATTGGATATCAACCCTGGCACAACGCTTGGCGTAGGAACTGCTTTTGGAAAAAATGGAAACACGCTTTTTTTTCCCGGAAACAGCGGTACTACAGGCCTAGAATTATGGAAAACGAATGGGACCACCGCCGGAACCGTTTTGGTAAAAGATATCAATCCAGGTGCAACCGCTTCGGGTCCAATACGATTTGCTACACTAGGAACGACTACCTATTTTAGAGCAACAGGAATTAACGGGGAAGAACTCTGGAAGACAGACGGTACTGAAGTAGGAACGGTAGAAGTAGCAGATATAAATACAGGAGCGGGCAATTCTAATCCAGATCAAATAGAAGCCGTTAATGGCGCTTTGTACTTTTTTGCCTCCGATAATGATACTAACTTCGATTTTTACAAATATGACGGAACTACTTTAACGAAATTATTTGATTTTAATGCACTTTCATCAACATTAACTACCAACTACGTGGTTTTAGGAAATCTAGTGTACTTTGCCGCCGATAGTAACGCTGATGGATCAAGAGAATTGTGGCAAACTGATGGTACCATCGCCGGAACCGTTGCCGTACCTACTAATGGTCAAAACATTGTAGGAGTATCTAATATTACTAAAGTGGGTTCGAAATTATTTTTTGGGGCAACATTAAGCGACGGGCAAGAATTGTTTCAATATATTCCTCAACCACTTTCAGTTGACAATCTAGATAGACTTCAATCAATCGCCGTTTATCCAAATCCATCTTCCGAATTTTTCTATCTTTCCAACCCAGGAAATGAGCAGCTGAATTTCGAAATTTTTGATCTTTTAGGAAAAAAAATCGATCAAGGAATTGTGACTGATAATGTGATAAAAACAGAATTACCATCTGGAATGTACATGCTAAAGTTGTCAAATAACTTTTCTACAACGGTCAAAAAAATTATCAAAAATTAAAGTATTGAACTTATTTTGAATTTACGAAATCACCTATTTTTAGTTTTATTTTTAGCTGTTACATCTGTTTTTGCACAACAAAAAAGAGCGATAACAGGAAAAGTATTCGATGCTGCAACGGGCGAACCTTTGCCGTTAGCTACTGTATTGCTCGAAAATACGCGAGTAGGTAGTGTTACAAACGCTGCTGGTTTTTTTAGCTACACCGTAAACGCCGAAGAGGTAAGTAAAACAGTTCTTGTAGTATCTTACACCGGATATAAAACACAGCAAATAACAATAGGAGACAAAAATTATTTTGAAATCTATCTAAAAGAAGATGCAGAAGTGCTTGACAACATCGTGATTACATCTTCGTATGGTACCAAAAAACTAAGGGAAGAGGTTGTAGGTAGTATTCAACAAATTAACGCAGCAGATTTGCAAGTCAATCAAAATCTCGAAAGTTTTGACAAAATGCTTGATGGCGTAGCTACGGGCGTTATCATCACAGGAGGGTCTACTCAAGGAACTCCTGTTAAAATTGACATTCGAGGGCAGGGTTCGCTGTCTCCTTTAACTAGTGCTTTGATTGGAACATCTACTCAACCGTTAATCATTGTAGACGGTGTAATTATGGCAGAAGAAGCTGGTTTTGACAACGAAATTTTTGACGGTAGCGGCACTTTAACCGAACAATTCAGTAATCCGCTGACGAAAATTTCGCCTGAAGACATTGAGACCATCAATATTTTAAAAGATGTTGCCGCTGTAGGATTATATGGTGCGGATGCTGCTAATGGCGTAATTGTCATCACCACAAAAAAAGGAAAATCGACCAAAACAGCTTATAACTTTAGTACACAGGTTGGATTTTCAAATCCGGTAAATCAAATCAAGTACCTTTCGGGGCCTCAATATTTTGATATTTATAGAGAATATCTCCTAAGCCAAGGACAAACCCCCGAACAAGCTTCGTTAGCGGCAGGTTCTTCTACCACAAATACCAATTGGTTTGATTTGCTGAACAGAACGGGTTATTTTCGCAGATACAATTTTGACGCAAGTCAAAAAATTAAAAAGTTCAATTTTAGAGCGGCTTTTAATGTATTGCAAAATACCGAACCACAGGTAGCTAATAATTTTGATCGGTATGCCGGAACGTTAAATGCAGGATATGCCAATAATAAGTTCAGCGTCCAATTAATGGTTTCGCCTTCTTTGGTCGTTCGGAATTTACCCAATACCTTCAACGGATTTCCGTTGCCTCCCAATATCGCTCCACGGGATGAAAATGGCGATTTTGCTTTGCTCGGTTTTCCTGGTTTTGGAAATCCTCTCGCGGTAGCAGCACAAAACTTAAATGAAACCAAGACTTTTGGTGTAGTAAGTAGTTTGAATCTTAGCTATAAATTAAATAAAAACTTCACAGTCAATACTTTACTAGGGGTTGATTATGCCGATAAAAATCAATCGCGCTATTTTTCTGGGTTCAATGAAAGCGGTTGGTTTAACGGTACTTTTACGGTGCCAAATCCTGATGGTACTCAAACTACTTTTCCCAACCGAGGCAGAAGATTGAATTCATTCAGACAAAGTTTTAAATGGAACCAAAGTACCCAACTGGTTTTTGAGGCAAAGAAAAACAACCACAATTTTGACGGCATTTTAGGACTAGAATTACAACGTGAAACTACAGATAATCAAAGGGAATTGGGTAGTGGTTTTATTGATCCGGGGCCTATAAATGAGGCTGTTTTTGCAAATAACTATCAGTTTAACACTTATTTTTCTGAAAATGCCAAGCGATCGGTGTATTCGCAATTCAATTATAATTACAAAAAAAAGTACTTCTTTTTAATGAACCTTCGGCGAGATGAATCTTCGGCTTTTGGAAACGATAGCGATGTGGCATACAATGGAGGTGCTGGAATTTCGTGGAACATCAGTAGCGAAGATTATTTTAAAGACGTTACTTGGCTCGATTTTTTTAGAACCCGAATTAGTTATGGTGTAGCCGGAAATTCCAGAATTGGTTCTTATAGGTCTTTGGGCTTATACCTTTTAGATAATATTGGCGGCGATGGCTACAATGGTTTTGACTTTTCCGTACCAGCCACTCCACCCAATCCGTTTTTAACCTGGGAAAGTAATTACAAATTTAATTTAGGCTTTGATTTTAATGTTTTAAAAAAGCTTAAAATTACTATTGATGTGTTTAGAGATAACATTAAAGACATGATTGTAAGTCGCGAAATTCCAGCCGAAATAGGTTTTACGTCTATGCAAATTAATGGAGCTGATATGGTCAATAGCGGAGTGGAATTTGGTGCACAGATGTCGTGGATTAAAACCGATAATTTTAGATGGAATACTAATTTTAACATCAGTAGTTTGCGCAACGAAATAACCTCGCTAACCGGTTTAGGAAGTGATTTCTCATCGGCCGAACGAGCCAGAGCCCAAAGAGTAGGCTCGTCAACAACGGCCATTTGGGGGGTTCGCTCAGCAGGAATAGATCCAGCCACAGGTCGAGAATTATTTTTAAAAGACGGTCAATTATATGATGGCGCTACTTACAGGGCACTTTTTAACGAAGATGATTGGGAAATAATAGGCGACTCGCAACCCGATTTTTACGGTGGCATGCAGAATAATTTTTCGTTTTTTAACCGATTGAATGTAACTATTCGAGCCGCTTTTAGATACGGCGATCAAATTTTAATTGACGATGATTTAGAGTCGCAATACCGTGTATTATTCAACAGAAATTTGAGCGTAAATGCACTTGACCGATGGCAACAGCCTGGGGATATCGCCACAAATCCAAGGGTTACAGCCAATAATCCAATCATTCCAAACCAGTCCCGATTTGTGTATGACGCTTCGCATATTCGGATTCAAAATATTAATTTGAGTTACAGTTTACCAAAAAATCTATGGGGAATTAAAGCATTAAAATCATCTAATATCAACATCGATGTCAGTAATGTGGCTTATTTTTATAAAGAAAAAAGTTTGAGAGGCCGAAACGGAATTGCCGAATATCGGTATGAATATCCTGAAGCAAGAACGGTAACTTTAGGTTTTCAAGCCAGTTTCTAATTGATAAAAGAACAGAAAATGAAACGTTTAATAAGTATATTTCTTCTATTTTGCTCTACGCTTGGGTTTATGGGCTGTAGTGATTTCTTGGATGTTGAGCCACGTGAAGACATCTCGATAACGGAACAATTTTCTACAGTAGAAGGAGCTGTTCAAGCTTTGAATGGGGCCTATTTACGAACTGAGGTTGTTTTAAGTGATATCAGTTTTGTTTATCCCGACTTGCAAGGTGGTAATTTTTCATTTGCTCCACGACAGTCAGGAAGTTCGATTAACGCCATTTTGCCTACACCAAACATCGAAAACACCTATAATTTTAATGAAAATGCCATCGAATCACCGTTTAACGGGACGTATCAAAATTGGTACTCCGTCTTAAATAACATAAATAATATCATTACACGAACACCACAAATTGAAGGTATTTCCGAAGATGAGAAAAATCAAATTCTTGCCGAAGCTTATGCTTTACGGGGTTTTGCACATTATAATTTGCTCCAACTTTTTGGGCAAACACGGTTTTTTACTCCTAATGGAACGCACCTCGGAATTGTGTACGCCAATCGTATTTTAGTAGGCGGTGTCGATTTTGAAGCCCGAAAAACAGTTGCGGAATGTTACACTTTGATTCAGCAAGATTTAGATACCGCTTTGTCTTTGTTTACCAATACGCAAGCCATGCAAGGGCCAAGTTATTCGTATTTCAACGTAATTTCTACAAATGCATTGTATGCAAGAGTAGCTTTGCAATCTGGAAATTATCAAAAAGCGATAAGTACTGCAAGTCAGGTTATTAATGAGTCAGGAATAAGCCTAATGACTAAAGAAGCTTATTTATCAGAATGGGCAAAGCCCATTTTACCCGTTTCAGAAGTTATTTTAGAATTTTCAGCACCGTTTGACACCGATGATAATGTTTTTACAAGTTCAGTTTCAGAATATTTTAATGCATTTTTAGATCCATCAAAAACGGCTCGCTATTGTGCGTCTTTCGATTTGTTGTCGCTTTTTGAAGAAAGTGATATCCGACGTGAAAACTTTTTGGGTTTTGATTATGATTTTAATTCAACAGCAGGATTACAAAACCGTACATTTTATTTTTCTAAGAAATTTCAAGACAATCCAGGAACACTTTCCATCAGACTATCTGAAATGTACTTGATTCTTGCCGAAGCTCATGCTCGACTAAATCAGACAGACCTCGCTTTACTTAATCTCAACAGCATTCGAACCAGAGCCAATTTGTCTTCTTTGACCAACACCAGCGGAATTTTGGATGCCATTTTTTTGGAACGAAGAAGAGAGCTTTGCTTTGAAGGGCATTTGCTGTACGACATCGCTCGGTTTGGAAAAAACATTGCACGTACTACAGATTGTGTAGCAACGGTGTGCAGTTTGACCTTTCCAAACCCAAAATTTGTGTTGCCAATCCCGCAAAATTCGATCAATATTAATCAGTTTATGATACAAAATGAAAGTTATTAAATACTTATTCTGCTTGATTTGTATAACAATTACGTTTGTTAATTGTTCTGAAAATGAAGCTACTACATTTGATGGAGCTTTTGTGCGTTTCGGACTTTTAGTAAATTCAAACGGACAAGCCTTAGAGTTTCCGCAGGTTAATGCATCTCTTCCTGAAACAGACGTGTTCAATCAAGTGAGTTTGAAAACGCTCAAAATTCCAGTTATTTTGAGTAGTGTATCTCGAGAAACGCCTGTTGAGGTTTTTTATGAGGTTATTACCGAAGGCAATTTTGAAAACTTTACGGTTACTCCCGCAAACAGTTTGATTTTTCAGCCCGGAACTTTAATCGATACAGTACAAGTTTCATTTCAAAGCAGATGGAATCAAGTCGGGGCGAAATCAATTAAGATAAAAATTACGGCAGTTTCTGATGATTCGATTGAAATTGGTTGGCCCAATCAAGATCGGAAAATGAATGAAATTACAATTGCATTAGGCGATTTAGAGGACACTCGGTATTTTTTTGATCAAAATTTATACAATCTCACAGGTACATTAAACGAAGAATTACTCATTCCTGTTTCGTTTTCACAACCTATTTCTAATGCTGATGTGGGCGATTTTAATTTTATACAAACCAGTTTTGAAGCCTTAAGTATTTGCGATGGTACTGGAGCGGCATTTGATTTTACGCTCGAACAATTACCATTTCAGGATGGCGCTACTACGATTTTTTATAAATTTAAGTTACTCGAAACCACACCCTTTGCTTCTAATTTAAAGCTTTCACTCAATAGCGGATTAACTGATTTTGTTGTATTTGGAACCAACCAAACCAATCTTTTCAAACCTAATTTTGTAGTTCGGCAAGGCGATGTAGCTACTCATTTTTATAACATATCGGATGCTTTATACAGAACGTATGGCAAAGCGTGGTATTTTGATCCTGCCACAAATAGTTGCGATTGGAGTAATTTTAATACATTTACTAAACCCGTTGCTGTTCCTCTCGGATCTGAGTTTGATAACGGAAATGGCTATCACAAATACAGAATTGGTTTTGTGGGAAACACGCCACCCATCGGGACTAATCCGTTTGATTTACGAAGATTTTATGGCGGAGCTAATGTAACGTCACCGGGTTATAATATCATCCAAGCGATTGAATTTTTTCCAGAAAATGGCAATAGTACTACACAAGGAACCGTGAAAGTCATAGCACAAACACTCACTTTTATTAAATCATCAACCAGTACGGCTGTTAATGTTCCGATTTGTGGTTCAGGAAATTATTTCTTTGATGCCGTAAATAACCGATGGACTATTTACCTCGAATTGCATTGTGATGAAACCCAAATTAATGGTAATAATGATGTGGTGAAGCGAATGTACATTTACAGTAATAACAACAATTATGTAGATCCGCCTGCATTGTCTGGTGCGTGTGCTACAAGATTAAATTTATAGTTAAATCAGTGTAACGAAAATTAGAATTAAAGTACATTTGTAGTTTAAATGGTGCTGTATTAAAATTTGAAAAGTGATGAAGAAAACAATGTTTTTGGTGTTTTTTTTGGCCGTGGTTGTGATGGGGTTTGTGCGACATTCTGCTACAAGTGCTGGCTACGAAAATATTTCTGATTTACGGGCTTTATACAGCAGCGGAAATCCTGAGTCTTGGCCGTCGCCAAATTTAGACCCCGCCATTGATAAGACTAATTTTCAAGACATTGGCCTGTTACCCAAAATCACATTCCCAGAAAATAATCCTTATACTAGCTCCAAAGTCGACCTTGGGAAAAAATTGTTTTTTGATCCCAGATTGTCAAAAAGTGGTCAAATAGCATGTGCCAATTGCCATAACCCTGAACTCGCTTGGACCGATAATATAACCCGTTCCTTTGGTCACGACCGGCAGAATGGTAGCCGAAATGCCATGACGATTATCAATGCGGGTTATGCAACCTCCTTGTTTTGGGACGGAAGAGCCACATCCCTAGAAGACCAAGCCAAATTTCCGATTGCTGATCCTTTAGAAATGAACGAACATCTCGATTTTGCTATTGATAAACTCAATAAAATTCAAGGTTACAAAGTACTTTTCGAAGAAAGTTTCGGAACCTCTGAAATTACTTTAGAGAATGTACAGCAAGCCATCGCTACTTTTGAACGCACCTTAACCAGCGGTAATCAAAGCAAGTTTGACAAATTTATTTCCGGAAAATCCGAAGCTTATACAGATCAAGAAGTACTTGGATTGCATTTATTTCGAACCAAAGCTCAATGCATGAACTGTCATAACACGCCGTATTTTAGTGATAACCAATTTCACAATGATGGGCAAACTTTGTTTGGAACCAAAGACGAAGATTTTGGTAGGTATTATGTGACGAAAAATAAAGAAGATATTGGAAAGTTTCGCACTCCAACGTTGAGGGAGGTTTCTAGAACAGGACCTTGGATGCATCACGGGCATTTTCCGAGTCTACTCGATGTGGTAGAATTTTATAATTTAGGAAATCCAGCGCCAATTCAAGCTAAATACAAAGGCACCGAACGCGATTCTTTAATCCCGAAACCTTCTCCATTTTCTAAAAAATTACAACTTTCGAAAGAAGAAGTAAAGGCATTAATTGCATTTTTAGAAACACTTTCAACACCCGTTCAGCGTATGAGAGCTCCCCAATTACCCAAGTAGCTGTTAAACTTTTGTATAGGTAAAATTATACTATTTGTTTGCTTTCTATCGTGATTTTCGAACCTTTTGCCACAAAGCAAGAAGCGGGTTTGATGTCTTGCAGAAATGCAAATTCATTTCCATAAACGGTTTCAAAATCTACAGTACAAGAATAATTTTTTACCAAATACTGGTGCCATCGCGGATGCGTTACTTCGTACTCCACCGTTTTTTTGCGAGGCGAAATGGTGTAGCCATAGTAATGTTCAGTAATAAATTCAGCTTCGGAATTTTCTAGAATAGGGGAGGCGTCAGAATGCGTTGTAGCGGCTATAGTGTTCCATGTGTTGCCTTTTTTCCATCGGTAGCTGAAATGGCGTTCTTTCTCGGAAACAGTTCTTGCATGCTGCATTGGAAGCGTTTGGTAATGTTCGTTATACAAGGTATTGGCTACAAAAGTGATAGCGTGTTTTGGCACAATTTCTTTGATAAAGACAACGCCTCTTTTCCAAATACCTTTGTCATTTCGCTTGACGTAAAATCGTAAATTTACTTCTTCAAAATTAACGTGAAACGGAATTTTAAAACCAAGAACCCGAACGTTTTCGAACATAAAACCAATCAGGCTAAGGTAACACTTGCCATTCCATAAATCCAATTCTGTGCCTTTTGGAACATATTTTTCTAGAAATTTTGGGTCAATTTCATAATTTATAAAGACTAAATCGTTCCATTCGGCACGCATAAAGCTACTTTTTTGAGGTGGACTTGCATAAATTACGATTGATAAGTAAACACATAAGATACAGGGCAGTATCCAGGCTAAATTGATAAATCTTGAAAAAAATACTACGAGAATTGTGAGTAGTAATCCTAAAAAGTACAGCTGTATGTACACATTCTTGGGGTTATCTAAGATGATAAACAATGCTATACCAAACTGAATGAAAGCCGTAAGGGCAAAGGCATAATAGGCAAAATAAAAAAAAGTTTCATTGATAAAGCCCAAACCGATAGTGATTACAGGCAGAGCCAAAGCTAGGCTATTTACTATTTTAGAGATTCTCATGGTTTACAGATTGTACATACAGCTTTGGTTGGATACTTTTACATATAATTTCGCTAAAAATTCGCTTCTAAATTTGAGGGTAAAAGGAATGTTTAAAGTTAACCCTTTTAGATAAGTTTATCGTCACAGCAAAGGCGAGAAATTTGCTGTAAAATACTAATTTAAACACATAAAATTCAATTCGCATTACAATATTAATGGGCTATTTATTTTTTTATGACCTCCTAAAAATAGCTCTAAACGGATAGAGTAATCGTTCAATCAACCGCAAATCTTCTGTAACAATATCAGCAGTGCCCGACATTTCTTGCTGGAAATTTATTTTCTTATCGTAGGACGTCTCGATTCCATTGGGTAAATCAACATCTATTAAAAGGTTACCTTCAATATCTGGTGTTAATGAAATGGATTTGATTTTTCTTGAGAGAAATAGTGCCACTCGTTCTTCTTAAAAAAAAATCCCGATTTTCATCGGGATTTGCTTTTATCTAATTTCTTGATTTAAAATCAAATCAATGTACAAATTGATTTTGTTTTTCAATTCCTTTCGGTGACTGATGAAATCTAAAAAACCGTGTTCTAATAAAAACTCTGAAGTTTGAAAGCCTTCCGGCAAATCTTTTCCTGTAGTATCTTTTACCACACGTGGACCTGCAAAACCAATCAAAGCGCCAGGTTCGGCAATATTGATGTCTCCCAACATCGCATAAGAAGCCGTCGTTCCTCCTGTTGTAGGGTCAGTACAAAGTGAAATGTATGGAATTTTCGCCTCGGCTAACTGGGCTAATTTTGCCGAAGTTTTTGCTAATTGCATCAACGAATAAGCTGCCTCCATCATTCTGGCTCCACCTGATTTGGAAATCATCACAAACGGAATGTTATTTTTAATGGAATAATCAATTCCTCGTGCAATTTTTTCCCCAACAACAGCACCCATCGAACCGCCAATAAAAGCAAAATCCATACAACAAACTACTAAATCTTTGCCTTTTGATTTGCCAACCGCTGTTCTTACCGCATCTTTTAATTTCGTTTTGTCTTGGGCTTCTTTCAATCGGTCGGAATATTTTTTGGTATCTACAAAATGCAACGGATCTTTTGCAGTCAACTTCGCGTCCAATTCTTTGAATTCATTTTTGTCAAATAAAATTTCAAAGTATTCTTTACTTCCTATTCTTACGTGAAAATCATCCTCCGGACTAACGTATAAGTTACGCTCTAACTCGTCAGCATCTACTATTTTACCCGTTGGTGATTTGTACCACAAGCCTTTCGGAACATCTTTTTTATCTTCTGTTGCAGTTGTAATTCCTTTTTCTGTTCTTTTAAACCAAGCCATATTTTTTAGTTTTCAGTCCCAGTTTTCAGTCTCAGTGTGCACTCCGCTTTTAAACTGAACACCGCGACTGAACACTGTAAACTATTAAAGAGTGTTTACGTTATTCAAATCAGCAAAAGCCTGCTCTAAACGCGTATTGAATGTTACTTCACCTTCGCGTACCCATTTTCTAGGATCGTAGTGTTTTTTGTTTGGAGAATCAGCTCCTTCTGGACTTCCAATTTGCGTTTTGAGGTACTCAATTTTAGAAGTCATGTAGTTTCTAATTCCTTCTGTGTAGGCAAATTGCATGTCGGTATCAATGTTCATTTTAATCACACCATAGCCAATCGCTTCTCTAATTTCTTCCACCGTAGAGCCTGAACCACCATGGAATACAAAATCGATAGGATTGTGTGCGGTGTTGAATTTTTCTTGCACATAATCTTGCGAATTTTTCAAGATTTTTGGTGTAAGCTTCACGTTTCCAGGTTTGTAAACGCCATGCACGTTGCCAAAAGCCGCTGCAATGGTAAAACGCGGACTCACTTTCATCAATTCTTCATAAGCATAAGCTACTTCTGAAGGTTGTGTATATAATTTTGAGCTGTCTACATCAGAGTTGTCTACACCGTCTTCTTCGCCACCAGTAATTCCGAGTTCGATTTCGAGCGTCATTCCCATTTTCGACATTCGTGCCAAATAAGTTTTGCAAAGCTCAATATTTTCTTCAATTGGTTCTTCTGATAAGTCAATCATGTGCGAACTGTATAGTGGCTTTCCGGTTGCAGCAAAGTGCTTTTCGGAAGCATCTAATAAACCATCAATCCAAGGCAATAGTTTTTTAGCACAATGATCGGTATGCAAAATTACCGTGGCACCATAAGCTTCTGCCAGAGTATGCACGTGTAATGCTCCTGCAATTCCACCTAAAATAGCCGATTGTTCGTTGGCGTTAGACAATCCTTTTCCAGCATTAAACTGAGCGCCACCATTAGAAAATTGGATAATTACGGGCGCTTTTAATTTTGCAGCTGTTTCCATCACAGCATTTACGGTGCTTGATCCAGTCACGTTTACCGCTGGTAAAGCAAATCCTTTTTCTTTTGCATATCTGAAAATTTCTTGTACTTCATCGCCAGTGGCAACTCCAGGTTTTATCGTATGAGCCATAAATAGGTGTTTTTAAGATTATTTCCGACCGTTCGGACTACAAAAATAATAATTCTATTTTTAGAATGGATAATTTATACCAATATTTAAAACTGAATTCGAAAAGTTATAATCTCTAAACCATCTTTTTTCTACTGGATCTGCTGGATTGTAGGTTTTGAATGCCAAATCTAATCGCACTACAAAGAAGCTAAAGTCGTATCGAAGTCCAAAACCAGAACCTATTGCGATGTCTTTGAGCGATTTAAAACCTTTAAACATGGCCGACTCGTTTGAAACATCGTCCAGAACATTCCAGATGTTTCCGCTGTCGACAAAAAGGGCTCCTCTAAAACTATTGATGATTTTAAACCGTAACTCGGCACTGGCGGTAATTTTCATGTTGGCTTCGTTAAAATCATTGGTAGCACCCGAACTTCCTGGACCCAAACTATAAGGTTGCCACGCCCTAATATCATTCGAACCGCCTGCAAAATAACTTCGTGAAAACGGAATATTGGTTGCATTGCCGTAGGGTATTGCAATTCCAAAAAAGCTTCTCACAGCAAAAACTTGGTCTCTCGAAACATTCCAATGCTTGATGTATTCAAATTCTGTTTTGATGTACTGCGAATATTCTACGTCAAAAATAGTGCGATTGGATGCTTGTGCACTTGTGTTTTCTAAGGCACTTGCAAATAACGAAAGTGTATTTCCAGCCGATTCAATTTTGGTTTTAAAGGAATAAAAATTATTGTCCGTCAAACCCGTTTGTGTTGTGGTAGAAAAGGTATAACTAGAAGCTAAAATCAAGTTGTTTTGACTCAATCTTTTCTTTCGTTCGTTGATGCTTTGTACTTCCTGATAGGCGGCATCTCCCGGATTTAATTCGGTTTGATTATTCAAGACAGCATCAATAAATTCGTCGGCTTGGGTTGGAATACCAAGTCTTGTTCCCTCTGGAATTTCATTAATTTCTTGCGCAATGTTGTTTAACGCATTAAAAGAAGAGGCATATACATTAAAATAATTTCCTACATTAATATTGTTTACATATTGCACATTAAATAAATCCAATCGAACGTTATTCAATCGTTTCGGGTTCCAAGTGTACGTAAGCGAGCTTGTAAAGTTTTCTTTGTCTAAACCAATATTTTGCTGTTTGGCAAAACCTAAATTCAAAGTTGTAGAAGGAATCATTCTTTTTGGAATAATTTTTTCGGTAGAAAACGGCAGTAAAATCCGAGGAAAATTCAATCGGGTATCGATACCGTATTCGGATACATTGAAAAATAAATTGTTTGGGTTGGCAAAGTCGCGACTCGAACCAACATTACCCCTCAGTGCGATGTCAAAGGTTTCGGCACCGTTAAAAACATTTCGGATGGTGAATGAGGTTGAGCCTTCAATACCAAAATCTTGTACGTTAGAATGGGTTAAATCGACAGCGTAACCGAAACTGTATTTATCTCTTGGTGATAAAAAAATGTTGGCAATTAGGCTGCTGTTCAAACTGTCTTGTTCATTTACTTTATATTGTATGGAAGGTGAATTAAAGACTTTTAAATTACTTAATGACCTCCGTGTTAAATTAGTTAAAAAATCAGCGTATTTATACCCTGGAGTGATAAAAACCGCATCGGTTATCGCCTTCGGACGGTATTTGATTTTGTCATAACTGTATAGCGTAAAGTTGTTGTACGAGATAGAATCTTGCGGCACTTTAATAGAGCTGTTGGCTGGAAAATCAGTATAAATATTTACTTTATTGATGGTGTACGCCTTAAATGGTCGGGTGTAGGTTTCGTCTCCCTCTCGAAGAACTTCTTCTTTGATAACGAGTTCTACATTGGTTTTCTGGCCAGTATCAACCGTATCAATGGTGTAATTCAAATCGCTTTGCTGGATAAAAAATACGCCATTGTTCCGGAATAAATTAGTGAGTCGTTCGCGTTCTAAATCGAAATTTTCTGATTTAAATTGAGTGCCTTCCACTAAAAAAGAAGCTTTTTTATGGGCTTGATACAGCGAATCAACTTCTGGTGACGAAATTTTGGCCGATAACGAATCGATTCGAGCCATTCGACCTTTGGTTACAAAATAGTTGGTTTTCGCTCTTTTATTTTTTAGAGTGTCGATGGTAAAATTTGTTTTTGCATCAAAAAAACCTTGATTAAAAAAATATGATTTTAATCGTGCTGCTGATTTTATTGCTTTGGCATTGTCTACCAATACAGGAGCTTCGCCTGTTTTTTCTAAAAATTCATGTATGCCTGCATTTAAAAAGGCATTTCCTTTTCGTTGAACTTGCTTTGCCGATAATAAACGAATTTGTCGTTTTAATTTCTTTTGATTGGATAGAAGATGGGCTTTATAAACCGAGTCATGATTAGGTTTTGCAAGGTTATAAATGTGCAATCCCAACGGAATGCCCAACAGTCGTGTATTGGGTCGTTGGGTAACTATTTCTTCAAAAATTTCTTGTTTTTCGGTCGCTCCATCTACGGTAATGGTATTAGCGGTAAGTAGGTGCTTATTTTCTGGAACACGTTTTACGGCATCACAAGCAGAAATAAATAGCCCGATTAGAATAAATAATGATATTTTTGTAGAAGTTGTTCTCAAGTGGACAGAAAATTTAATCAAAAGTACATTATTTTATGGTTACTAAAAACCAAATCAAGTTAATCAGTAGTTTGCATCAAAAAAAATCCAGACAAGCACACCAGTTATTTATCGCTGAAGGGATTAAAGTGATTCAAGAATTGCTTGAAGCCGATTTTGAAGCTACAAACATTTATGTAACTACACCTTTAATTTCAGGAGATTTGGCTCAGAAATGTACGCTTATTTCTGATGATGAACTTAAAAAAATGAGTGCATTAACTGTGCCAAACAATTGCTTAGCGGTTTTTAAAATACCCGAATCGACTCCTTTTACTGAAAAGGGAATAGTGCTTGCCCTCGATCAGATTCGAGATCCTGGAAATTTAGGCACCATCATCCGCATTTGCGATTGGTTTGGTATCTCGCATATCCTTTGTTCGGCTGACACGGTAGATTGTTATAATCCAAAAGTGGTTCAGGCCACCATGGGTTCAATTGCACGAGTAAACTGTTTTTATACTGATTTAATTCCGGTTTTGGCAAAGACCAAACTGCCCGTTTTTGGCACTTTTATGGATGGGGCAAATATTTATAAAACAGCACTTCCTTCCGAAGGAATTATTGTCATGGGCAATGAAGCCAACGGCATATCTTCGGCTGTTGAAGCTTTGGTTTCTTCTAAAATAGCTATTCCTCGATTTGGAAATTTACAAAAAACCGAAAGTTTAAATGTAGCCACGGCCACCGCCATTATTATGAGCGAATTTTGTAGAAAATTGTGATTTATTGAAATGTTAAATTCAAGAATACTCCTCTTGTTTTCATGGATGCTACATTGCTGGTCCAAGGACTGTTAGGGTCGTTATCCCGAATCAGCTCATCGTTCATGCTGAAAACACCGCGAAGCGAAGGCGTGAATTTAAAATATTCGAGGTATAAATCAATGCCTAAACCTACTTCATAAAAGTTAGTCCACTTTCGCATACGGAACACTTCGTTTGTGTTGTCCTGTCTATTATTGACATTACTGGATAAATTTAATGCCGTAGAAACTCCTCCTATCACAAAAGGTCGAATATTACCAGTTCGTGTGGCGCTGAATTTTAGCAAAATCGGAAAATGTAAATAAGTCGACCGCACCTCTCGTAAGGCGTCGTTTTCGTTTGCAAATCCGGGAAATACTAGATCTCTTTGGTTGAAAGACAAGCCGGGTTCGAACCGCAAATTCACATGATCAAACACCCTTAAATCGCCTATCAAACCTACGTTAAAACCAATGCCGTTATTCACCAAAATGTCTTGTCCGGGTTGTTTATACTCAAATTTAAAGTCGTAAAAATTCATTCCTAAATAGTAGCCCCAATACACACGCTGTTTGTCCCAGTTTTCGAGGTTAATAATGGGGTCTTTGCCAAACAGTTGAGCTTGCGTTTGAAAAGAGCCTAAAAAAAGCAGAAATACGATGAGTTTTTTCATAACAATTAATCAAAAATAATTATTTTTTTGATGCCGAATAAATGGTTGCTACGCCAAATGTTTGAGGCATATCTTTTACCTCTATAAACCCAATTTTTCGCAAAATATTGTTTAACGCTTCGCCATACGGAAAAACAGAGGCAGAATCGGATAGGTATTGGTATGCCGAATTGTCTTTTGAAAATAATTTTCCTATCAAAGGCAAAATATTTTTACTGTACAAGCGATAACCTTGCTTATACGGAAAACGTTCAGGAACAGAGGTTTCGAGTATTACAAAGATGCCTCCTGGTTTTAAAACTCTCAATATTTCGGCTAGGCCTTTTTCTAAATTTTCAAAATTTCGCACGCCAAAAGCTACAGTTATCGCATCAAATGTAGCATCTGGGTACGGAATATTTTCAGAATCGCCCAAGACCATTTCGATTTTAGAATCGAGTTTTTTCTCGGCAATTTTTTTTCGTCCTACGTCAAGCATTCCTGCCGAAATATCTAAACCAATAATTTTGGTAGCTGAAGTTTGGGTCATTAGCAGCGCCAAATCGCCTGTGCCAGTGGCAATGTCTAAGATAGTGGTCGGCTTGGTATTAGCCACGAGGTTCAAAACTTTTTTACGCCATTTTACATCAATTCCAAAAGAAATCACGCGATTGAGTCCGTCGTAATTTCCTGAAATGGTATCAAACATTTGAGCCACTTGCTCTTTTTTTCCTAATTCAGAATCTTTGTAGGGCGTTATGTTTTTTGACATTATAAAAAATTTTGTGCAAAGGTACGGTTTATTCATGAGTTTGAAAATTTGCAAACTAGGAATCAATCGTTAAAAAAGAGGTATTGATTTTAACAAATTCTTGGAGCCCGACCCTAGAGGAACCCCCAAAATGTAATTTTTTTTAAATGCTGTTTGTTTTAGAATTTAGACTGCTTTTTTTATATACGTTTGGAAAGTGAAATCAATTTTGTGTTTTTCGTCGGCCGGATGGTATTCTTCTTTTGAAAGTGTCCAAAGGTTGAGGTCAATTTCTGGAAAAAAAGCATCTGCTTCAAAAGAATCGTGTACTCGTGTAAGTTCTATTTTGTCTGCAAATGCTAAAGCAAGTTTATAAATTTCGCCACCTCCAATGATAAAATGTTCTTCATCGGCTGGAATTAAGGCAATAGCATTTTCTAAACTATTGACTACTATACAGCAAGAAGCATCTACCTTTTCGGCATAATTTTTTTGTTTGGTAATGATGATATGGGTTCTGTTGGGTAGTGGTTTAGGGAAACTTTCGAATGTTTTGCGGCCTAAAATTATTTTGGTACCCGTGGTTAGTTTCTTAAATCGAATAAAATCGTCTGGGAGGTGCCAAATCATTTGATTGTTTTTTCCTAAAGCATTGTTTTCTCCTGCTGCTGCAATGATGGTTAGCATGTAAATTATTTTTGATTTTCTGTATTGATTTTTCGGTTCAATTGCTCGATTTTCTTTTCTTGCTTGTTCATGAGGTGTTCAATTTGTTGTTGTTCCCACGCTTTATTCATGAATCTTTTGGTAATATACACTCGAATAAAGTGCAGCAAAAAGATAAAAAACCAGATTACAATGCCCCATTTATACCACAAATTAGGCAGGCCGTAATGGAGTAACTCATTGGCTACAAACATAAAAAGGCTACCCACTAGAAATAAGATAAAATGGTAGTATAAAAATTTTTTTTCGATGATGCGCGATCGAGCATATTCATAACGTTCTTGAAAGTCTTTGTCCATCTTTCGTAATTTTTGAGGTGAAAGATAGAGAATATTTTCAAAAAGTACTATTTTTTTTACTGCACAATGTTTTTTATGCAATCGATTTCGAATAGTTGATGTATAATTTAAATGCCTAATATTTAAGAAATTATTGAAAATTTTACGGTCTCATTAGCATTATGACAATAGTTTATAGGTAGTGTTGTTTCTTCACTGAAATTTATTTTCTTTGTCGTATAATCTTAAATTTTAAATAGTTATGGCAATTAAGAAACAATTTATAAAGTCTAAACCTGTATGCAAGGTAACTTTTTCCGTAGAAGCTAAAGAGGCTTCGACAGCTGCCGTGATTGGTGATTTTAACAATTGGAACCCCGATGCAGGCGTTTTGATTAAGTCAAAAACGGGTGTTTTTAAAGGTGTTTTTGAATTAGAAAAAGACAAATCTTACGAATTTAAATATCTTGTAGACGGAGCTTACGTAAATGACCAAGAAGCAGATGCTTTTAAATGGAATGAATTTGCAGGTGCCGAAAACGGCGTTTTAGAAGTGTAGCACCGATTTTAAACAACGTATTACAAAACCGTTTCTGTAGTGGAGGCGGTTTTTTTATTGCCGAAAAGATACTTAGAACCCTTTTATTTCTTTGAACTTATTTACCTTTGTGGCATAATTAGTGTGTTATATCAAGCACATTAGAATTAAATACGTAGATCATGTTGAAAAAAATTTTAAAAATTACAGGAATTACTCTTTTAGTGCTGCTTGTTGTTCTTGCTGCCGCACCTTTTTTATTTAAGGATAAGATAAAACAGATGGTTCTTACGTCTATCAATCAAAGTATTGATGCTACGGTGGCGTTTGAAGAAATAGACCTCAGTTTGCTCAAAAGTTTTCCGAGTGCTAATGTAACCATCCATAAATTAAGTCTGATTAACAAAGCACCATTTGCTGGAGATACCTTATTGTATGCTAGCGAATTAAATGTAAAAATGGCTTTAACAGAGTTGTTTAAAGGCGAAAACGAAGCGATGCAATTAAAATCGTTTTATGCCGAAGATGCATTGGTGAATATTTTATTCAATAAAGAGGGTCTCGGAAATTTTGATATTGCCTTAAAAGACCAGGCAAAAGAAGAAGAAACGGCAAGCAAACCTTTTGCTTTAAAGATTCAAGGATATGAATTTGAGAATCTGAAATTCAAATATTTCGACGAAGCGTCTAAAATGAAGATGGTTATCGATAGTATTTACCATACAGGAACGGGCGATTTTGCGGCCTCAAAGTTGGATTTGGATACAAAAACTACTGCCAAAGTATCTTTTGATATGGATTCGACGAATTTTATGAAAAATGTTGTGCTTGACTTAGATGCTGTTTTGGGTATTGATTTGGACCAAAGTAAATATACGTTTAAGCAAAATAAAGCTTTAATTAATCAGTTGCCTTTAGAATTTGACGGTTTTATTCAATTGGTAGAGGAGGGTCAGAAATACGATTTAACTTTTAAAACGCCTACGTCTTCTTTCAAAAACTTTTTGGGAGTAATTCCGGCTCAATACGCAGGAAATTTGGAAACGGTACAAACAACGGGCGATTTTACAGTAGCCGGTTTTGCAAAAGGAACCTTAACCGAAAAAACAATTCCTTCTTTTACCGTAAGTATTGATTCTAAAAATGCCTCTTTCAAATATCCTGATTTGCCAAAATCAGTAGATAATATTGTTATCGATACTAAAATTATCAACTCGACAGGATTGCTGAACGACACTTACGTAAATTTGAATCAGCTGTCGTTTCGGATTGCTCAAGACGTTTTTAATGTAAAAGCCAACATCAAGAATATAGTCGAAAATCCGCTGATTGATGCCGCGTTAAAAGGAACTATTAATTTAGGGAATGTGTCTCAGGCCTATCCTGTTCAATTAACCACGCCACTTTCGGGTATTTTGAAAGCCGATGTAGTGACTAAATTTGATATGGCAGCCATTGACAAAAGTCAATATGAACGTGTTCAAAATTCAGGTACCGTTAGCCTGACCGGTTTCAAATATACCGATGAAGAAAAAAAAGTGTATACCATTAATACTGCTAATGCTCAATTTACTCCTTCGAGCATTAACCTCAAACAATTAGACATCACTACCGGAAAAACCGATTTAAAAATTGATGGAGTGTTGCAAAATTTTTATGGTTATCTTTTCAGAAGCGAAAATATCAAGGGTAATTTCAACTTGAATTCAAATCAGATAGCCGTTAACGATTTTATGTCTACCACCACAACCACTACCAATGAAAAAGAGGTGGTACAAGAGGCGATAAAAATTCCAAGCTTTCTGGATGTAACCTTAAATGCCAAAGCCAATACGGTATTGTACGACAATTTAACATTAAAAGATGTTTCAGGAACACTCTTGGTAAAAGACGAAACTGTGGCGTTACAAAATGTAAAAACAACAATTTTTAACGGACTAATTACTGCCTCTGGTTTGGTTTCGACCAAAGGTAAAGTGCCTAATTTTAATATGGATTTAGGCTTAAATCAAGTAGATATTCAGCAGTCTTTTACGCAGTTAGATATGCTCAAGAATATTGCACCTATTGCCGGAATCATCAACGGAAAATTAAATTCTAACATCAAACTGAAAGGAAATTTAGATGCTAAAGAAATGACTCCGGACTTAAAATCCTTGTCGGGAGATTTACTCGGTCAGTTACTTTCTACTACGGTGAATGCAAAAAATTCAAGTTTACTTTCTGCTTTAGGCAGTAACATCAAGTTTATTGATGCAAGTAAAATTAATTTAAATGATTTGAAAGCAGCCCTGTCATTTAGCAATGGCAAAGTGAATGTAAAACCGTTTGATTTAAAATACCAAGACATTAGCGTTAATGTAGGAGGTTCGCATGGTTTTGATCAATCTATGAATTATGATTTAAAATTCAATGTACCTGCAAAATACCTGGGTAGTGAAGTAAATAATATGTTGGCAAAACTAACGCCAGCTGAGGCGGCAAAACTGGATAATGTGCCGGTAAATGCCGTGGTTACTGGAAATTTTAGCAATCCTAAAATTGCTACCGACATGAAACAAGCCGTAACAAGTCTGGCCAATCAATTGGTAAAACAACAAAAAGATAAACTGGTAAACCAAGGAACCAATGCGTTGCAGAATATAATCAAGGGCAATACAAAGCCTAAGGATTCTACCAAAACAACTCCTAAAAACGAACCTGTAAAAGAAAAGGCCAAAGACTTGATTAATGGATTATTTGGTGGGAAGAAGAAATAGATTGTTGGAATTTCTTGTAAAGAAATTCCAACTTTTTACCTCCTAAAAATATCCCGAAACTGATACAGCAATCGCTCGATTAACCGCAAATCTTCGTGGCTTAGGTCTATTTGAGAATCTAATACAGCAACAATAATCTCGTTTTTAGCTTTTTTATAACTATTTTCGGCATACCATTTATCTACAATTAAATTATAGTCAGAAGAAAAAACATCATTAGTTTGACTCACTCTAAAATTATGATTTTTATCTATATCAATTTCATCAGTTCCTGGTAAATGACTTTTACAAGAAAGCAATAATAGAACGATTGTAGTAGTACAAAGTAATTTCATAAGCATTTTTTTTAAAACCGCCTCTTAAATTAATAATAGTAAGGCGGTTTAGATTTTTTACAGATATTTAGCAATATTTTGAGCTTTGGTTCTTTAGTACATCTGTAACAGAACCATCATCTTTTGTTGCTGGAATAGGGTCATTTCCACCTATTACTAACTTAAGATTCTTTAATCTAGCCACTTCAAATTTTTCTAAAGTAAACTTTCTGTTTTCTGTTTTTGTTTTCATTTTATTGTTTATTTTGAATTAATGTTCCAAATGTAATTTGACATCTAATAAAACGCAAACTATTTGCTCACGCTGTACACGGAATTCAGGAATGTCGTGTAACTATATTTTTAAATAACTGTAAATAAACAACTTAAAGTTTATTCAATTCTTTTATAAAATAGGAGGGCTTGATGCCTGTTCGCTTCAAAAAAGCTTTAGAAAATGACTCTCCCGTATTAAATCCTGCCTCTTGGGCTATGCCAATAATGGTATAGTTGCGTAAAGTTTTGTTACTTTTTAGTTCCATCACAATATAATCTATTCGCAAATCATTAATATAATGCGTGAACGATTTTTCAAATGTATAATTTATAATCCCCGACAAATATTTGGTATTGGTGTTAAAATCTTGTGCCAATGTTTGTATCGTAATGGAAGTGCTTCTATACCGTTTTTCTTCTTCAAAACGTTTCAGTTTTGTTTTAATATCCAAAATAATTTCTGGAGCAATATCCAAAGTGTGTTTAGATTGTTTGGTATTGGGTTCAACAACAACTAATGGTTCTGCTGCTTGTGGAGTTGATGCAATTAAATTATCAAATAATTGTTTGAATTTTTTCTTTTGTTGCACTTGTTTAAAACCAAAAACCACAGCACCCAAAACTAATAACGCCAAAACGCCTATGATATAATAATTTATTTTTTGGTCTCCCTTTAAAGAATCAATTATACTTTCTTTTTCTTTCATTAAATGCGGAATATCATAATCTTTATGAATTTTTTGAGTAAGTATTTTATAATTTTTTTGAAACGAACTGTCGATTTCCATTAAGGTATTGATATAATAAAGCTGCTTTTCCTTATCGCCTTCTTTTTTATAGTAGTTAATTAAATAGCGATATCCATCTGTAAATTCTGGCGTAATTATATTTGATTTTTGATATATAGAATCCACTTTATTGAAGTTTATAATAGCTTGTTTATCATTTTTCAAGCCTGCATAAGCTTTGCCATAATAATAATAACCAGCTAAAATGTTATTCCCAACATTAGACATTTCAATTAATTTCGGTAAGGCAATATCAATACTATCTATGGCAGTACGATAATTTTCTTTCATTGTTTGATTAGCTCCTTCATTCAAAATAAACAAATTCTGTAATTTTATATCATTTGCTTTTTTGGACTCTAGATAACCTAACTTATTGTAATAACTGCAACTATCTAATTGATTTAATGATTTGTATGAATCAGCTAGAGCGAACAAACAATTTTGATAGTCAAAATAATAATTCGGATCATTTTTTTTTAACTTATAGTATTGATAACATTCTTTAATCATAGGCAAACTTTCTTTAACATCCCCCATTTTTTCGGACTTTAATATAGCTATTGCCATTTTGCACGTATAGTAATAATCAATATTTCTTATTAGTGATATTTTCTCTGCTTTTAAATAACATTCAATAGCCTCATTAAATTTTGATAGATTTTCTAATTCGTAGCCTTTTTCTACATAGGCAATAATTGGAAAATTTTTATCTGATATTGGATGCTTTGTATTATTTATGATACTATCAAAATAAATTATTTTATCATTTCCTTTACAAAGAAGTGAATTATAGTAGTAACCTCTTGCTAATTTAATCTGATTATCTTCTCTTTTCGCTTTTACCACGAATGCTTTTGCATATTTTTTTTGCTTCTCGATATTATTTTCATTGTCAAAAAATGCTGTTTTCAAATCATCATAACTCATCCTCTCTAACTCTTTTTGGGTTTGAGCGGTCAAGAAAGTACTAAAAAAACCAAAAAACAGCAACAAGAAAAGTTTTTTTACGAACATTTTACAGAAAATTAATTACCTATTGGGCTAAAATAACACTTTTGGGTTGAAAAAATAAGAAAATCTATAAAAACAGTAAATCATTTATTATCAAACAATTAAACCCGTATTTCTCACGACATTCACGAATTACGACACGCTATTCATGAATACCGTGTTACTTTATTTGCACAAACGACTAAAGGCTACTACTTTTGAAATGTGAAAATGAAAGAAAAAGTTTGTTTCACTTTTCTAAGAACAAGAAAAGCATTTGACATAAATATCAAATGAAGTAAAAAATAAATTTGATTTCGTTTTTACAAAAAATAGTTGGCCACTATAAAAAAGGAAGTTTAAGCTTTAGTTTACCTTTTCAAAAACAAAAGAGCAAAAAAGTTCTCGTACTTTAAAAACGAAACTATCTATATAAAGAACGGTTGGCTTTGTATAAATAGCGAGAAAAAACCAGCCACAAAATAAAAAAACAGCCCTACTTTATAAAATGTTTTGACGAACACAAAGTAGGACTGTAAGTAATATTAAAATACAAAGATAATGAAACAATTAATTTTAAGCCTTATGGCAATCGCTACACTAACAACTTCTTGTTATTCACAAAATGACAAGTATTATAATTCTAAGTATGAATTCAAAGATAGAGCTGAATTAGTAACTCTAATTGATAGAATTATACAGGAGACAGACATTTCTGATTACAAGAATGAAAGTATGAGCATTCAAGATTTTAGCTTAAGTATTGGTGACGGACAACTAATATACAGTCCTATATCTGACGACAGTTCAACTATAAAAGAAGAAAGTGGTTCTTGTCCAGAAGGATTTACAAATCATGGCTTATTTACTAATGAGGAGAAGATTAGAGCAAAAGTGGCTGATATTGCTGCACCAGTTGAAAATTGTTGTCCGAAGGTCACCATTATTTTAGATAGAGGTCCTCTTGGCGTTCGTATTTGTTCCAAAGTTGAAAAGTAAGCCTTTTAAAACAAATGATTAATTCAAAACATTTTTTTAATTTAGAGAGTTTGAACAAAAAGTATAGTTCAAAAAAATAAATTTGACAAAAAAAGAGATACAATAAACTGCCCAAAAAATGGGCAGTTTTTTAATCAAATACAATTATGGAAGCAAAAATATTTTTTATTAATTTGGCAAAGGTTTTACTATTGACATTGGTGATCTTAATAATTATTAACCGCTGCCATTTTCATCGCATTATAAACATTAAGTATCTTACCCGATTTACAAAGTTCTGAAAAAGGAACCATTTCATTCTCTGTTCCCGGTTTTATAACTTTTTGATCAATGGTAACTCCAGATTCTAAGATGATGTTTTTAACTTGATTAGCCGTTATGCGAGTTATTTTGAAAATTCCGTAAATTACAAAAGTATAATCACTACACCGAAATCCTTACTTTATAACCTTCATTACTTCGGATATTAAAAACCGAACCATCTTCAAAAATCAAATATTGCCCTTTTATTCCAGTCAATATTCCTTTAAAAGAGGGTGTTTTATCTAAACTAATACTTGAAATTTTTTTAGGGTACTGTAAAACAGGATAATACAACGGTTGCACGTTAAAGGCATTTATATCAAAATAATCTCGAACTTCATTAGGCAATAATGCTGCAACTTTCTTTTTCTCGGCGAATAAATCAAAAGAAATGATGTCATTGGTGAGCATTTTTCGCCAATTGGTTTTATCGGCAAAATGATTTTTTAAAGCCACTTCGGTAATTCCTGCCAGATAACGGTTAGGCACTTCCACAATAGCCAAAGCCGCCTCCGCACCTTGGTCAATCCATCGCGTTGGGATTTGTGTTTTGCGAGTAACTCCCACTTTCAGCTCGCTCGATGAGGCAAAATAAACTACGTGCGGCTGTAATTGTACTCGTTTTTCATAAGCCAAATCGCGGTCTTCAATTTCCAAATGTGCAGTACTCAACTCAGGTTTCATGATCCAATCGCCTACGGCTGGACTGCTGTAAAAGCAATCATAACAAAATCCTTGACGGAATATTTTTTTGTTTTTGCCACAATTTAAACACTGAAAACCATCAAAAACAACTTCAATTTCTTTGTTTAATAACTGATTGATATTTAAAAAACTAGTATCAAATACAAGATAATATTGAATAGGATTTCCTACTTCCGTTTGCATTTTAGTTAGTGTTCCCTCGTAAGTCATTTGATTTTTAAATTTAAGAATAGGTAATTTAGATTGTTTTTTTGTTATTTTTGGTAAAGTTATACATTCAACAATCATAATCATAATTTAAATGGCGCTTCCCATTATTAATTCTGTTGCCACGTGGTTTTTAAAAAAACGCATCCACCAGATTGAATTGTTTATGAAATACCCTAACGAAGTTCAGGAGGAGCTGTTATTGCATTTAATTCGCACCGCCGAACGAACACAAATGGGTCGTGAACACCATTTTGAAAGTGTAAAATCGTATCAAGATTTTGCCAGTCGGGTACCTATTTCTACTTATGAATGCCTCGAACCACTCATAGAGCAAACCCGAAAAGGGGCTCAAAATATATTTTGGCCTACGCCAATAAAATGGTTTGCTAAGAGTAGTGGCACTACCAATGCTAAAAGCAAATTTATTCCGGTAAGTGCCGATGCGTTAGAAAATTGCCATTACAAAGCGGCTAAAGATCTACTGTCGCTGTACCTCAATAACAATGAAGATTCGCAAATGTTTACCGGAAAAAGTTTGCGGTTGGGCGGTAGCAAACAATTGTATGAAGACAACAATACTTTTTTTGGCGATTTGTCGGCTATTTTAATCGAAAACATGCCACTCTGGGCCGAATTCAGCAGTACACCAAGTAATAAAGTCTCACTCATGGACGATTGGAATATAAAACTTGGCGCCATTGTACAAGAAACACGCTTAGAAAATGTAACCAGTTTGGCAGGAGTACCTTCTTGGATGTTGGTTTTGTTAAACAAAGTTTTAGAAGAAACAAAAAAAACGAATTTACTTGAAGTTTGGCCCAATGTTGAAGTGTATTTTCATGGCGGAATAAGTTTTGATCCGTACAAAGAACAGTATAAGAATCTTTTTCCTTCGGATCATTTTCAATACTACGAAATTTATAACGCTTCAGAAGGTTTTTTTGCCATTCAAGACCTCAATAACTCCAGCGATTTATTGTTGATGCTCGATTATGGTATTTTTTATGAATTTATTCCGATGGAAACCTTTGGCACGCCCGATCAGAAGATAATTCGTCTGGCGGATGTTGAGGTCAATAAAAATTATGCCATTGTTATAACCACGAACTCGGGTTTATGGCGCTATCAAATCGGCGATACAGTTCGGTTTACCAATTTGAATCCGTATCGCATTCGTGTTACAGGAAGAACCAAGCACCACATCAATGTATTTGGCGAAGAATTAATTATAGAAAATGCCGATCATGCTATTGCCAAAGCTTGTCAGGCTACTGGTTCAGAAATGATAGATTATTCTGTGGCACCTGTTTTTATGGAAGGCAAAGAAAAAGGAGCACATGAATGGATGATTGAGTTTCGAAACGACCCGAAAGACAAAGCCTATTTTATCGAAATTTTAGACCAAAGTTTGCAGAGTTTGAATTCAGATTATGAGGCCAAACGCTACAATAACATGACGCTAAATCCTCCGATGGTTCATTTTGCACGCCCTAATTTATTTCATGATTGGTTAAAAAACCAAAATAAACTGGGCGGTCAGAATAAAATTCCGAGGCTTTCTAATCAAAGAGATTTTATTGAGCAACTTTTAATGTTGCAGAACGAGTAGAATAGAGCTCAGAAATTAATGCACGGAGGTGTCTAAAATTTGATTGGCAAAATTTTACAGCGGTCGTGTAATTTTGGGTATTGTTTTTAGGTATAATTGTTCTACTTTTTCTCGGGCCCACGGGGTTTTTCGTAAAAAGGTGAGGCTCGATTTCAAGCTTGGATTATCGGTAAAGCATTTGATTTTAATCAATTCGCCTAAGGTGTCAAAACCGTAAAAAGAGATTAAATCTTCCAGCATGTTCTGTAAGGTAATGCCGTGAAGCGGGTTTTTAGACTGATTATTTTCCATGTAGCAAAGATAGGCATAAAAAAATAATGTAATTTTATCGAAAATAATTTTCAAATGAAAAAAATCATACTGCTGCTGAGCTTTTTTTTCGCGCAAGTCACCTTTTCACAATCCACTACCATTTATATGATTCGACATGCCGAAAAAGCAGATGCTTCTGCCAATCCTCATTTGTCAGAGGCGGGAAAAATACGTGCTGAGAAATGGAAGTCGTTCTTTATCGATATTGCTTTGGATTTTATTTACAGCACAGATTACAACCGAACAAGAGAAACCGCCGCTCCTGTTGCAATTTCAAAAAGGAAAGAAGTGGTGCTTTACAATCCCGCCGAAGTAAGCTTGGAAGCTTTAATCAATAAGCACCCTAACAAAACACTTTTAATTGTAGGGCATAGTAATACCGTTCCAGCCCAAATCAATGCCCTGCTAGCGAGAGAAGAATTTATTGCAATGAAAGATTCGGAATTTGGTAATTTATATCTGATAGAAATTGAAGGAAAAGAAATCAAAACTACGTTAAGGATTCTATAAATGTAACATTGGTAATTTCTAACTCTTGATGCTTCCAACAATTGTTACTACATTTGCAACCCTATGCTAAAAACCATAAATATCTTAAACAAACGCGCTCGATTTGATTTTGAATTAATCGACCGATACACTGCTGGAATTATTTTAACAGGCACCGAAATAAAATCCATACGTTTAGGTAAAGCCAATATTACCGAGAGTTTCTGCGAGTTTAATGAAGCTAACGAACTTTTTATAATCAATATGTATATTGAGGAATATGCCTTTGGAAACCAATTTAACCACAAAGCCCGAAGCGAACGAAAGCTTCTGCTCAACAAACGAGAGTTGAAAACCTTGGCTAAAAATGTACAAACCAAAGGTTTAACCATTGTTCCTCTAAAACTTTTTACGAACGAAAAAGGTTTGGCCAAACTCGAAATCGCCTTAGCCCGCGGTAAGAAAACCTACGACAAACGCGAATCACTTAAAGAGCAAGATACCAAACGGGATTTAGATCGTATCAAAAAGGAATATAACTAGGTTTTTTAATGTCAATGACAAATTCAATGACAAATTCAATTACAATTGCAATGACAAATTCAATTTCAATGGCCGCGCCGCGAGTCTCCGACTTCGTGGATGTGATGGAAGGTCTCTGACCTTCATTTTTTAGCTTCAATTTTAATCAATGTGTGTTCATTTAATTTGTAGATAATTTAGGGAGCTTTCTTTTTTTTTACTTGATTTATAGCTCAGTCGGAGACTGAGAAACGCGTCCACGAAGTTAGAAACTTCGCGGAGCACAATTTAGATCGTATCAAAAAGGAATATAAGTAGGTTTTTAATGTCAATGACAAATTCAATGACAAATTCAATTACAATTGCAATGACAAATTCAATTTCAATGGCCGCGCCGCGAGTCTCCGACTTCGTGGATGTGATGGAAGGTCTCTGACCTTCATTTT
>Ga0209812_10000094_pt1 | contig 81801 bp, 73 predicted proteins | sample JI71714BDNA_FD_187502 | JGI IMG/M metagenome (GOLD analysis project Ga0209812, IMG submission 187502) | Wastewater effluent complex algal communities from Wisconsin, to seasonally profile nutrient transformation and Carbon sequestration -... | ecosystem: Engineered > WWTP > Effluent > Algae... | reverse complement strand
ATAACCTGACCCCGCTTTATCCCGACAGCAAGCTGACGCTCGACAGCCTTGATCCGACGATCAAGGACAAGTCGGCGCGCGTGATCGATATTGTTTCGCCGCAGGGCAAGGGCCAGCGCGCGCTGATCGTCGCGCCGCCGCGCACCGGTAAAACCGTGCTGTTGCAGAATATTGCCAAGGCCATCACCGACAACCATCCCGAAGTGTTCCTGATCGTGTTGCTGATCGACGAACGGCCGGAAGAAGTCACCGACATGCAGCGTTCGGTGAAGGGTGAGGTTGTCTCCTCAACCTTTGACGAGCCCGCCACCCGCCACGTCCAGGTTGCCGAAATGGTGATCGAAAAGGCGAAGCGTCTGGTTGAGCACAAGCATGATGTCGTCATCCTGCTCGACTCGATCACGCGTCTCGGCCGCGCCTACAACACCGTTGTTCCCTCGTCGGGCAAGGTGCTGACCGGCGGTGTCGATGCCAACGCCTTGCAGCGCCCCAAGCGCTTCTTCGGTGCTGCGCGCAATATCGAGGAAGGCGGTTCGCTGTCGATCATTGCCACCGCGCTGATCGATACTGGCAGCCGCATGGACGAAGTGATCTTTGAAGAATTCAAGGGCACCGGTAACTCGGAAATCGTCCTCGACCGCAAGGTCGCCGACAAGCGTATCTTCCCGGCATTGGACGTCGGCAAGTCCGGCACTCGCAAGGAAGAATTGCTGGTCGAGAAAGACAAGCTCACCAAAATGTGGGTGCTGCGTCGCATATTGATGCAGATGGGCACGGTCGACGCGATGGAGTTCCTGCTCGACAAGATGAAGGATTCGAAGACCAACGAGGATTTCTTCGATTCGATGAATCAGTAGAGACTTTCAGCCGATGCTGACGATTCTGCCACCGATTGCATATGCCCTTTGCGTAATGTTCATTTTGTGGGCGGCTGTGACAAAAGACGTCAATCGACTTAGCTGGATTGTGCCCTCAATCTTGGGCATCGCCTTTTTCGGAGTGACAATGCAGGTTTTGCTCGCCGAAGGGCTGATGCAATTCTGGTTCAATCATGTCGCCAATCTCGCCGGCAATCAGGTCTGGTTTGATCTGCTTATTGCGGTGAGCATATCCTTCTACCTCATTGTTCCGCGTGCGCGTGCTGTTGGGATGAAGCCATTGCCCTGGGGAATCGCCGTGTTTGCTACCGCTAGCGTTGCGCTGCTGCCGATGGTGGCACGTTTGCTCTGGCTTGAAAAACGTCGTTGACGACAAATGACGGCCGAAACCATTCTTGTCGTCGGCTGCACCGGGGCAGGCAAAACGACCTATGCGCGCAAGCTGGCCGATGAGCTGGGTGCGCTGCGTTTTTCCATCGATGAATGGATGATGCCGCTCTTCGGCCCTGATCAGCCCACACCGATCCGCTTTGACTGGATGATGGAGCGGGTCAATCGCTGTGAGGCGATGATCTTCTCGCTGGTCCAGCAGGCGGCGGCGCGCGGGGTTCCTGCGGTGCTCGATCTGGGCTTCACGAAATACGAGCATCGCGAAAAGTTCCGCTCCCTCTGTGCTGATGCCGGGCTGAGCGTCGCGGTGCATTTTGTCGATGTGTCGCGAGAGGTCCGCTGGCAACGCGTTCACAGGGCCAATGCTGAACAGGGCGAGACCTATGCGATGCAGGTTGATCGTTCGATGTTTGATTTTATGGAAAGTATGTGGGAACCGCCAAAGGCAGACGAATGGGAAATGGGCGGCGGTTGCCGTATAACCCCATAAAGTGCTGCCCCATAAGGTTCCTTGACGACGAATAGGGATATGATGTTAGATCTGCTTATACTTGCCAGCCATGCCGCAACGGCGGCGCCTTCTTTGGGTGGACCCGCCGAAATCTGGGCGGCAATCGTCAAGGATTTCTCCAACATCACCTCGCCGTCGGCTTTCTCTGCCTTTGTCCAGGTTCTGATGATCGACATCGTGCTTGCTGGCGACAATGCGATTGTCGTTGGCGCACTCGCGGCAGGACTGCCCGCTGATCAGCGCAAGAAGGTGATCGCCATCGGTGTGATTGCGGCACTGGTTTTGCGCGTGGTCTTTGCGCTGATGGTCTCTTGGCTGCTTGGAATTGTCGGGTTGGTGCTTGCGGGCGGCATCCTGTTGTTGTGGGTTGGCTGGCGGATGTACCGCGACATCGGTGCTGATCATGGCAGCGATTCACCAGGGTCTCCTGAAATTACGGGTGACGAGGATTCGGGGATCAAACCGGCGAAAAGCTTTGCGGCGGCAGCATGGGCGGTGGCGCTCGCTGATGTGTCGATGAGCCTCGACAATGTGCTCGCGGTTGCGGGTGCTGCGCGCGAACATCCCGGCATATTGATCGTTGGCCTGATCGTTGCGGTCGCGCTGATGGGAATTGCGGCCAATATCATCGCCAAATATATCGAACGCTTCCGCTGGATCGCGTGGATCGGTCTTGCCGTGATCATCTATGTCGCGCTGAAGATGATCTGGGAAGGCTGGCACGAGGTTAGCCCGCTTGTCTTGCCACTGGTTGGCGGCTGATGGACACGATTTGGCGCACACAGCCGGTGCTGGAGGGCGAGCATGTCCTCCTGCGCCCGATGGTGCGCTCAGATGGCCCTGCCATAGTCGAGGCGGCGAGCGATGGCCGGTTGTGGGAATTGTTCTACACTGCGGTTCCCGGCCCTAACAGTATCGAGGCCTATCTCGACAGCGCGGAAGCCGAAACCGCTTATGGACGTGCAATGCCCTTTGTTGTGATCGACAAGGCCTCGGGGCGGTTGGTCGGGGCAACGCGCTATATGCGGATGAAGCGAGAGGCAAAGCGGCTCGAAATTGGCACCACTTTCTACGCCAAATCGGCTCAGCGCACCCCGGTCAACAGCGAAGCCAAACTGCTTCTGCTGACCCACGCTTTTGAAGTCATGGGCTGTCGGTGTGTCCAGTTCCGCACTGACCATTTCAACCAACCCTCACAGCGCGCGATCGAACGGCTGGGCGCCAAACGCGACGGACTGCTCCGCAACCATAGCATCATGGATGGCCGGGTGCGTGATACTGTCGTCTATTCGATCATCGAAAATGAATGGGAAGGTGTGAAGCGTAATCTGTTGTTCAGGTTGAATCGCCCACTATCACTCTGAAATACAGTGCGATTTCCGCACTGATTGGGACATGGGGGCTTTTCATGAATATTTTTCGTTCCGCATTGCTTGCGCTTGCGGCGGTTTCGGCACTTTCACCAGCGGCCTTTGCCCACGAAGATCATGACAAGCCTGAATTCAGCTATACCTTCCCCGACAGCGTAAAGGCGCACCCCGCGCTCGCTGCCCAACTCGAAAAGCGCAAGGCAGAGATCAAAACCGAATTTGACAAGGACCTTGCCGACGCGTCCGAGGATTCGAAGCTCAACAATTATCAATATCAGACCGACTGGAAGGTTGATTCGGAAACCCCGGATTTCCTGGTGCTGTTGTCGAGCAACTACACCTATTCAGGCGGCGCGCACGGGATGTTCTGGAGCAGTGCAATCCTGTGGGACAAGAAGCAGGGCAAGGAAGTCAAATTCCTCGACCTTTTCGCCGATCCGGAAAAAGCCAAGGCCGAGATCATGCTCGGTTATTGCGCGATGCTTGATGCCGAACGGCTAGTGCTGCGCGGCGAACCCACGCCCAAGGATGATATATTCGGCGAATGTGTTGATCCGTTTGAATTCGGGATCGTCTATCCGGTCAAACTCAACGATAGCAGCTATCTGCGCATCGCCTTCACCCTGCCGCCTTATTCCGCAGGTCCCTATGTCGAAGGCGAATATGAATTCGACACCGCCGCCCCCGACCGGATCACATCGCTGCTGAAGCCCGAATATAAGGCGCTATTCCAGACCTATATGTAGGGAACCGCATTGGGCTATTCAGTCAGCCCAGCCACTTCTTGAAGAACGCCACGGTCCGCCCGTCGGCCAGCTGCGCCCCTGCCTCATTGCGGCGGTTGCCCATTTCGGCGGCAAAGCCGTGGTCGAGCCCTTCATAGTCGTGCAAGACGACTTTTGGATGATCGTCCAATCCGGCATGCATTGCGGTCTGGGCTTCCGGGCCGACAAAGCCGTCGGCGGTGGGGATATGCAGCATCAAAGGGTTTGAAATTGCATGACTTTCGTTCAGCATCTGATCAATCATGACGCCATAATAGCCGACTGAAGCCGAGATATCGGTGCGCGCGGCGGCCATATAGGCGAGCCGTCCTCCCAGACAATAACCGACGCAGCCGACTTTCTCTATCAGCGCCGCACCCAATTCACCCCGGCGGATGGCGTGGATTGTCGCCTCGATATCCTGCACTCCATCATTGGGGTCATATTGCTGGAAATAGCCAAAAGCTTCCTGCAGCTGCGCCTCGATATCGGGGTCCAGCTCAACATTGGGGGTAAAGCGCCAGAACAGGTCGATGGCGACCGCCAGATAGCCGGCATCGGCCCAGGTCTCGCATTTCTGCCTGATGCCTGGATTGACCCCGAAAATTTCGGGGATGACGATGATCGCCGCCTTTGCGGTTCCATCGGGTTGCGCGACATAGGCGCTGAACTGGCCTGATCCGTCGAGCGCGGTGATCGATGTGCTCGTGCCCATGAGACTCTCCTCACTATATGGGTCGCCGCGCGCAGGCGGCGATTGCCCCTTTGGCTTATGCCACTATAGTGCAGTTCGCAATCCGGGAAGGAGGGAGCAGTCCCATGAAATTCAATATAGAAGTCGACACCACCCCCGAAGAAGTCCGTCGTCTGGTCGGCCTGCCTGATCTCAGCGACGTTCATGACATCTATCTCAGCAAGCTGAAGGATGTCGCCGACAAGGGGATTACTCCCGACATGGTGCAGGGGATGATCCGCAACTGGGTGCCGATGGGTGACCAGAGCATGGATTTCATCAAATCGCTGATGGGCGGGCTTGCCGGTGGCGCAATGGGCGGCAAGGACAAGAAGTAGAATCACCTGATGGACAGCGTCGACACAATCTTCGCGCTGTCCAGCGGCGCGCCGCCTGCGGCGATTGCCGTGGTTCGGATTAGCGGAACTCAAGCGTTTGAGGCTGTTCGGGCATTAGCGGGCAAAGTGCCGGCTGCGCGCAAGGCATCGCTCAGGACTTTGCGCGACGCAGACGGTTCAACACTCGACGAAGCGCTGGTGCTGACTTTCCCTGGCCCCGCCACCGCAACCGGCGAAGATTTAGCAGAGTTGCACCTGCACGGCGGCCGTGCAGTGGTGCGCGGGGTGGAGGCGGCGTTGGCGGCGATGCCGGGCTTGCGCAAGGCCGAGCCTGGCGAGTTCACTCGCCGCGCTTTCCAACACGGACGTATCGACCTGAACGAAGCCGAAGGGCTGGCCGATCTGCTTTCTGCCGAAACCGAATGGCAGCGCCGCTCGGCGCTGGCAATGGCGGGTGGAGGATTTAGTCGACAGATTGAAGACTGGCGCATGGCGATATTGGTGCTATCGGCGCAGGTTGAGGCTGTACTCGACTTTTCTGACGAAGGCGATGTTTCTGAAACGGAAAATACAAATATATCAAAAAGATGTTTAGAATTGCATGACGTCATGACGCGACAGCTTTCCGCGCCATCAGCAGAAAAATTGCGCGATGGGTTACGTGTGGTGCTGGCGGGCCCACCCAATAGCGGCAAGTCGACATTGCTCAACGCGCTGGTTTCGCGCGAAGCGGCGATAGTCTCCGACATTGCCGGGACCACGCGCGATTTGATCGAGGTTCCGGTGTCGTTTTCGGGAATGCCTTTCCTGCTGACCGATACCGCCGGTCTCCGGGACGACAGTCAGGATGCGATTGAATCAATCGGCATCGACCGCGCCAATGCGGCGATCGCCAACGCCGATATGCTGTTATGGCTCGGGACAGAGGGGGAGGGACCAGAGCATAGCCTCACGCTGGAGATCGAAGCCAAGGTTGATGATCCGTCCCATTGTATAAAATCGTCAAATTCACTTCGGTTATCGGCCAGAACCGGAGAAGGAGTTGTGGCTTTGATCGACTGGCTTGTCGAAACCGGTCGAACCATGTTGCCGCCACCCGACAGTTTCGCCATCAACCAGCGTCAGCAAGGGTTGTTGAAGCAATGCGCCTTGTCACTGTCAGCCGCCGCCAAATCGACAGATCTGTTGGTATCCGCTGAAGAACTCCGCCAGGCCCGGCTCGCGCTCGACGCTTTGACTGGGAGGGCGAGTACCGAAGATATGCTTGACGCGCTGTTCGGACGGTTTTGCATCGGGAAATAAAGCGCGAGCGGGTTGTTTCACGTGAAACATTTGCTGCCTGTGGCGAATCATAGTGACTCGCTTTGACGCCCTAAGCCGCTTGAGCTATGCGCGGCTCTCATGACAAAACGGTCTGACAAAGATTTTGACGTCCTCGTTATAGGCGGCGGGCATGCGGGGGTTGAGGCTGCCGCTGCTGCCGCGCGCATGGGCGTGCGCGTCGGGTTGGTCAGTTTTCGGCGTGATACGATCGGTGCAATGTCCTGCAATCCGGCGATTGGCGGGTTGGGCAAGGGGCATCTGGTGCGCGAGGTCGATGCCTTTGATGGCATTATTGCCCGCTCTGCCGATGACGCAGCGATCCATTACCGCATGCTCAATGCGTCGAAAGGCGCAGCAGTACAGGGGCCGCGGATTCAGGCGGACCGCGCCTTGTTCAAGGCATCGGTGCATCGGCAGATCGGGGCGACCCAAGGGTTGGAGGTTGTTGAGGGCGAGGCAGCGGCTTTGCTGTTTGATCCTGCGGACAGTCGCCGTGTTATTGGGCTGTCGCTTTCGGATGGCAGTGAAATCTCTGCAAAGGCTGTGATCCTGGCAACAGGCACGTTTCTGGGTGGTACGCTGTTTCGCGGCGAGGAAAGACTGACCGGCGGGCGTATTGGCGAAGCTTCGGCGCAGAAACTTGCTGAACAGATCCGCGGCGCTGGCCTGCCAATGGCGCGGCTGAAGACCGGCACACCGCCCCGACTTGATGGCAGGACGATCAACTGGGCAGTGCTCGACGAACAACCATCAGATAGTGGCGATTGGACGATGTCGGCGATGACTGCCGCGCGCCATATTCCCCAGCTTTTCTGCGCGATCACGCGAACCAATGACCGGACGCATGAGATCATCAGGGGTGGATTGGATCGCTCACCCCTGTTCGGCGGCGCGATTCAGGGGCAGGGGCCGCGTTACTGTCCCTCAATCGAAGATAAGATTTTCCGCTTTGGCGACCGCGAGGGGCATCAGATTTTTCTCGAGCCAGAAGGTCTCGATAGCCCTCTAATCTATCCCAACGGCATTTCAACGTCGTTGCCCACCGATGTGCAGCTAACAATGGTTCGGTCTATGGCTGGTCTAGAGGCCGTCGAGATGGTGGTTCCTGGCTATGCGGTGGAATATGATCATATTGACCCACGCGCACTCGACCGATCCTTGAAGGTTCGTGATTTTGTAGGGCTGTATTGCGCCGGTCAGATTAATGGTACCACCGGCTATGAGGAAGCGGCTGCACAAGGTTTAGTCGCCGGTATGGGCGCCGCCTCGGCGGTTTTGGGCCGCGATATGCTGGTGCTCGAACGTTCCGACAGTTATATTGCGGTGATGGTCGATGATCTGGTGTTGCACGGTGTGACTGAACCCTATCGCATGCTGACCGCCCGCGCCGAATATCGGTTGCGCCTGCGCGCCGACAATGCTGCAACGCGGCTAACGCCTAAAGGCATTGAGCTGGGTATTGTCGGCGAGCAGCGGCGCCAGGCTTTTGAAGCGCGCGCCAAATGCAAGACACGATTGCTCGAGCGGATGGACGAGATTCTTTCGGCTGATCAACTGGTTTCCGCCGGAGTTACGGTTCGCCGTGATGGCGGTAAGATGCGGATCTTTGATTGGCTGCGCTTTCCCGATGTCAGCCTAGCCGAACTGCTTACTTTGTCTTCCGGTAACGACGATGTTCCACGTGAAACATCGCAGGAGTGGGATGCCGAACTTCTCGGCGAAGTCGAGCAGGACGGGCGTTATGCTCCGTATATCGAGCGACAAGCGGCTGAATTGCGCGATCTGGCTGCCAATGAAAAGATCGCTTTGCCAACCAGCATTGACTATCGCGCCATAGCCGGGCTCTCGAACGAGATGGTCGAGCGACTCGATGCAGCACGGCCCGAGTCGCTGGCGGCAGCGAGTCGCATCAGGGGGATTACCCCGGCCGCGCTCGCAGCAATTTTGGTGCAGGCGAAGCGCGCAGCGCAGCGGAAAGCCGCATGACCGAGGAAGACGCACAGAACTGGATCAAGACCCATTTCGATGTTTCACGTGGAACATGGGAGCGGCTTGAAGCTTTTATCGCCTTTCTGAAAAACGAAGCCCAAAGGCAAAATTTGGTTTCTGCGGCATCGCTCGATCATATGTGGGTCCGACATATTGTCGACAGCGCGCAATTGTTGCGCTTTGTATCGCCCAAGACATCCACCTGGATTGACCTTGGTTCAGGCGCTGGTTTTCCGGGGCTGATTGTCGCGATCCTCAGCGATTGGCGGGTTACCTTGGTCGAATCGCGCGCCAAGCGCATAGAATTTTTAAATCGTGCAATTGAACAATTGGGGCTGGGAGATCAGGCGCGGGTGGCGGGAATGCCCGTTGAGCGGCTCGATACCAGCCCGTACGGAGTGATCAGCGCGCGTGCCTTCGCTCCACTCGATCGCCTGTTGCCGCTGGCTTCGCGATTTTCTACGCCAAAAACAATATGGTTGCTGCCAAAGGGGCAAAATGCCGCTAATGAACTGGCAGATGCCCGCAATGACTGGAATTTTGACATGAGGGTCGAGCCCAGCATCACTCAGGCCGATGCCGGGATTTTGGTCGGCAGGGTTTTGGGAACTGCGCGGAAAGCTGCTGCGAAAGGATGGCGCAAATAATGATCCGGATCGCCATTGCCAACCAGAAGGGCGGCGTCGGCAAAACCACAACGGCAATCAATCTCGCAACCGCGCTCGCTGCATGCGGACGGCGCTGTCTGCTGATTGATCTTGACCCGCAGGGCAATGCCTCGACCGGGCTGGGCGTGAAAGCCGCGGATCGCGGAAACAACAGCTATGATCTGCTGCTTGGCGAAGCGACAGTCGAGGAAGCGGCGATCAAGACCTTGATCCCGGGGCTTGATATCGTCCCCGCCACCGTTGACCTTTCAGGTGCCGAGGTTGAACTGGTCGAATATGAGGATCGCGCTCACCGTCTGCAAAATGCGCTCGCCGATGCCGATGATCGCTGGGATGTGTGCCTGATCGACTGCCCGCCGTCGCTGGGACTGCTGACGATCAATGCCCTGGTTGGTGCCGATTCGATTCTTGTCCCGTTGCAGTGCGAATTTTTTGCGCTTGAGGGATTAAGTCAATTATTACAGACGGTTGAACGCATTCAGAAGCGTTTTAACGCGTCGCTGTCGATCCTTGGCGTGGCGCTGACCATGTATGACCGTCGCAATCGACTGACCGACCAGGTGGCGGAGGATGTGCGCAGTTGTCTGGGGGCGCTGGTCTTCGAAACGGTGATCCCGCGCAATGTGCGACTATCAGAAGCGCCGAGCCACGGGCTTCCCGCTTTGGTCTATGATCATCGGTGCAGCGGATCAGAGGCCTATATGAAATTGGCGCGGGAATTGATCGCCCGCTTGCCACAAAAGGAATTGGCAGCATGAGCGAGGATGCGAAACCCACGCGCAAAAGAGGTTTGGGCCGGGGACTCGATGCGCTGCTGGGCGAAGCCGTGCTCGGTCGGGTTGCCTCAGACAATGCTCGCGAAACCGCCGCGAGGGAATGGGATGCGCGCAGCAACACCGCCGGGCTCAGCACAATTGCCATCGCCGACATCCATCCCAATCCGGCCCAGCCGCGCCGTCATTTTGACGAAGCAGCGCTGGTCGAGCTGGCCGACAGCATCGCCAAACATGGCCTGATCCAGCCGGTTGTCGTCCGCCCGCACGGCGCAGGGTATCAGATTGTCGCTGGAGAACGGCGCTGGCGCGCGGCGCAAAAGGCGCAACTGCACGAGATTCGCGCGATCGTCCGCGAGCTGACTGATGCCGAAACACTCGAAATCGCGCTCATCGAAAATATTCAGCGCCGCGACCTCAATCCGATCGAAGAGGGCGAAGGCTATAAAAGGCTGATCGACGAATTCGGTCACAGCCAGGCCGAGCTTGCAGCTTTGGTCCACAAATCGCGCAGCCATGTCGCCAATATGATGCGCTTGCTCGATCTGCCCAAGCTGGTGCGCGAGCTGGTGGTCGAGGGTAAGCTCAGCATGGGGCATGCGCGGGCATTGTTGCCCAGCGATGACGCGGCACGGCTGGCTGCTTTGGTGATCAAACAAGGTCTTTCGGTCCGCCAGACCGAGGCACTCGTAAAAAAGGGTCGAGTCGGCGAACCCAAAGAGGCGCCAACCAAAAACCGGCCCGGCGTCGGCCATGGTGATGCGGATATCAGGGCAGTCGAACAGCATCTGGGCGATTTGCTGGGACTGAAAGTGCGTATCGTTCACAAGCCGGGCGATGGCTCTGGCTCGGTGACCTTTGACTATCGCACTCTCGACCAGCTCGACATGCTGTGTCAGCGTCTGACTGGCGAACAATTCTGAATCTTTTGTTGTTTTTTGTCGCGTAAAATATCTTCAAATCGTTGAAAATATTCGACATTAATCATTCTGGTATCCAAATTTTAACCATGAGCAGCAGCAAAGGCTTATGATTCCTGTGGCAAATAGGATGGCGAATGCAGTGGGGCATTCCTCATTTTCGTTCGTCATTCAAAGGGACCAGAAAACATGTTAAACAAGATCAAGTTCGCCTTTGCTATGTCAGCTGTCGCCGCCGCTATGGGTTCGACCGCCGCTTATGCAGATACCGAAACCGCAACCGCGACTGCTACCATTTTGCAGGCTGTTGAAGTCACCGTCGACAACGGCATCGACTTCGGCACGATCGCTGCCAGCGCCGCTGGTGGTACCGTCACCCTGCCCAACGCTTCGAACACACGCACCTGCACCGGTGTTGTCTGCATCGGCACCGCTTCGCGCGCTGCCTTCCATGTCAGCAATGCCAATGATGGTTCGGTCATCGCGATCAGCGTTGGCAACCCCCAGGCTCTGACCGGCCCCGGCGCCCCGATGACGCTTTCGGCTCTCAGCATGTCGGACGCCGACGGCCTGATCACCTTTGATTCGGCTGCTCTGGAAACCGTTTATGTCGGTGGCCAGCTTTCGATCGGTGCCAACCAGACCGCTGGCGTTTACAACGGTTCGTTCGACGTAACCGCTGAATATCAGTAAGATATTGGCACTGCGCTGAACCAGCGCAGCCAACAATCACCCCGGTTGCCCAGTGCAGCCGGGGTTTTTGCTGCGCGAAACCTGGGCGACGTTAGCGGCTTGGTAACCATGTTGCGCTATGCCCGAAGCCTGTCCGAAAACCGGCGCAATGCCGGCCGACACCGACATATCAGGGTTTGAACATGCTGTTTGATCAATTGGCCTATCGTAAAACCATCGGCTTTGTGCAGGCGGCTTCGCTTGCGCTTGTCGCTGCTGGCGGCGCACTGCTTGCTACCCCGGCGCACGCTGCGGGCGATCTGCTGGTCGCACCGACCCGGGTGGTTCTCGATGGTCGTCGCGGGACCGAAGTAATCCTCAACAATATCGGTGATGAGGAAACCACCTATCGTATCTCGCTCGAGCTGCGCCGGATGATGCCCGATGGGTCGCTGGAGGATGTTGCGGTCGAAGATGCCAATGAAACCGAAAAGGCGTCGCTGTCGCTGATCCGCTATGCCCCGCGCCGGGTTACGCTTCCGCCCGATCAGCCGCAATCAATCCGCATAGGTTTGAACCAGGTCGAAGGCCTGAAGGACGGCGAATATCGCGTGCACATGCTGTTTCGCGCTATCCCTAAAGCGCCAACGCTGGTCACCGATCCAGCGGCGAACAATGAAATCAAGATCCAGCTGACCCCGCTTTACGGTATCACCATTCCGGTTATCATCCGTCGTGGCGATCTGAAAGCTACCGCCGCAATCGCCAACCCACGTATCGTTGACGCCCCGGGCGGAAAGGCGCTCGAATTTGATGCGGTCCGTCAGGGCAACCGCTCAGTCTATGGCGATGTCCGCGTCCGCAAGGACGGCAAAGGCGAGCCGCTGTTCGAAGCCAAAGGGATCGCGATTTACCCGGAAATCGGTCAACGCAAGGTTTCGCTACCGCTCAAACCCGAAGATATCGCTGAACTGCGCGGCGCTGTTACCGTCGGTTATTATGAAACGCTCGAAAATGGCGGCGGATTAATCGGCGAAGTCCGGACCGTCCTGCCCTAGGCGACGGGCTGACACGGGCGCGCTCCGGACAGCACATATCCCATGATCAAGTCTCTATCCTTGATGTTGAGAAAGGCGCTACCCCTGTGGGTCAGCGCCTTGCTGCTGTTTGGGGCTCCCGTGCATGCTAGCGAATGGACGGCCAATGACGACGATTCGCTGTTGCTCGACCTGCGCGTCGGGCAGTTGCGCGTCGGCAATGGCGTGCGCGGTTACCAGACAGACAATGGTGTCTGTGTTGATCTGTCCGATATCATCATGTCTTTCGATCTGCCGGTCCGGCTCGACAAAAAGTCGCGCCGCGCGACTGGCTGGTTGTTCGAGGAAAGCCGTACCTTCACCCTCGACCGGGACGATGGCGCAGTACAAATCATGAACAAGCGATCGGCGTTGTCTGCTTCGGATATCCGCGATGTGCCGGAAGGCTGGTGTGTGGCGACACAGACACTGTCGCGCTGGTTGAATGTCGAGTTGAAGATCGACTTGTCAAACGCGCTGCTGGTTGTCGTTGCCGACCGCAAACTGCCGTTTGAACTCGCCGAGGAACGCAAGGCGCGGGTTTCGAAAATCCGGCCGGTATCGCAATTTGACCTGAAATCGCTACCGCAAGCCAACGATCCCTATCGTTTCTGGCGCACGCCATCGATTGACGTCGTGGCGTCGGTGGGCGGGCGGAAAGACAGCCTTGGCAACACCCAGCTCGACCGTCGCTATGAAATCTACGCCAGTGGCGAGGTCGCTCATGCCTCGTTCGATGCCCGTTTGGCATCCGATGAGCGCGGTGTGCCTGAAAGCCTGCGATTGCGCGCCTATCGCACCGACCCTGATGCCAATTTGTTCGGACCGCTCAAAGCAACGCAATTCGCCATCGGCGATGTTTCAACCTTGCCGACATCTTTGGGGGTGCAGAGCACGGTTGGTCGCGGTGCCTTCCTGACCAACCGCCCGATCGGCCGCCCTGACAGTTTTGACCGCACAACCTTTCGCGGCGAATTGCCCGATGGTTGGGACGCAGAGCTTTATCGCAACGACCAGTTGATCGGCTACACGCAAAGCCGTGGCAATGGCCGCTATGAATTTGTCGAAGTACCGCTGCAATATGGCCAGAACCGCTTTGAGATCGTGCTCTACGGTCCGCAGGGGCAGATAAGGCGCGATGTGCGGATGATTCCGGTCGGACCCGATTCGATTCCACCGCGCGAAACCTATTATTGGGCGTCTGTTCAGGATGCCGGTCGCGATCTGGTAAATTTTGGATCCGACGATTTCGAACATTTTTTCGGCTGGCGCGGTGGCGTTGGTGTCGAGCGCGGGATTGATGCACGGACATCGGTTGCCGCAAGCCTGTTCAGCGCGGTTTATGACCGGCGTCGTGATACCTATCTCGAAGGATCGGTGCGCCGGGCAATCGGCCCGACGCTGGTTGAACTTGCCGCCGCCGCCAATGCACGCGGTGGCTACGCGATGCGCGGCCAGCTTGTCGGCCAACTTGGCGAGACCGCAATCAGCGCCGAATCGATCTGGCTGCACCGCAAATTCCGCAGCGAACGCTATGACCGCGATCTGCGCAGCGAACACAGCCTGTCGCTGGACCACAGTTTGAAAATTGGATCGAAATATGTCCCGGTTTCGCTACGCGGTACCTACCGGCAACGGCTGAATGGTGAAAGCGCGATCGAAGCGAGTGGCCGAATATCATTCAATATCAAACAGATAAATGCATCGACCGAAATAATCTGGGAACAGCAAAAGCGCGCCTTCGGTAGTGATCCTCCGGGGCGGCTTGACGCCATTTTCCGGCTTTCAGGTCGCGTAGGTGGTTTGCGCTTGCGCGGTGAATCACGCTTTGCGCTCGCGGGATACGATACCGGTTTCCGCGAATCGAAAGTAACCGGCGAATGGCGCGCGGGTGAAAAGTCAGATTGGCGGACCGAGCTTGGTTATGATGCGACCAACCGTCGTGGGCGGCTGGCCTTTGGTCACACCAGACGTTTCCGCAATTTTGCCCTGACTGGACAAGTCGAGGCCGCAACCGATGGTGCAGTTGCGGGCAGCCTCAGTCTTGCCTTCAGCCTGGGTCCCAATCCCGGTGGCGGCGGGATAAGGGTCAGCTCGGAAAAACTCGCCGCGCATGGGCAGGCAATGGCGGTGGTGTTCCAGGACAGCAATGGTGACGGCTATCGGCAAGCGGACGAACCTGTTGAAAAAGAAGTGGAAATTACCGCAGGCCTGACTGGAAAAGGCGAACCCACGGATAAGACTGGCCGCACCATCATCGGCGGACTGGCACCTTTTGTGCCGGTGCTGATTGGTATCGATGCGTCAAGCCTGCCCGATCCCTTCATTCAGCCCGCCAACAGTGGTGTGGTGGTAACTCCGCGCCCGGGCGTGCCAATGACGGTCGAGCTGCCTTTGGTCGCAGCTGGGGAAGTTTCAGGGACGCTGGTACGCAGCGGGGGTCGTGTCGCAGGCGGGATTGAAATCGAATTGCTTGACCGCAATGGTCGAGTCGTCAAAACCACGAAGAGCGAATATGACGGCTATTTCCTGTTCGAACGCGTTCCTTATGGCCAATACCGGTTGCGGCTGGCGGCTGTAACCGCCGCGATCATCAAGGCCGAAACCACGCTCAACGCGCAGGTCGAACTCACCAAAGCGCGCGGGCTGGTGGATATTGGCACGGTTGAGGTGCGCGATGCCCTGCGTATTGCGGCTGCCGATTCCGATGGCAGCGAAAAGCCATAGGTCAGGTTTGACAAGCCGCGCCCGTCTGCCCGATAGGCGGGGGATGATCGAAACCATCTCCACCAATCGCAGCCATGGCGGGACGCAGGGGGTCTATTCCCACTCTTCTTCCAGCACCGGCACGGCAATGACCTTCAGCCTGTTTCTGCCCGATCATGAACCGGGCGAGAAGCTGCCTTTGCTGTGGTTTCTCTCCGGGCTGACCTGCACTCACGCCAATGTCACAGAGAAAGGCGAATTTCGCGAGGCCTGCGCGCGACACCGCATTGCCTTTGTCGCCCCCGACACTTCCCCGCGCGGAGAGGATGTTCCCGACGATGCCGAAGGCGCCTATGATTTCGGGCTGGGTGCGGGCTTTTATGTCGATGCTACCGAAGCACGCTTTGCCAAGCACTATCGGATGCGCAGCTATATCGAGCAGGAACTGCCGGAGTTTTTGGCGAGTGAATTTCCACTCGATATGGAGCAGCAGGCAATCACTGGCCATTCGATGGGCGGGCATGGCGCGTTGACCATCGGCTTGCGCAATCCGGGGCGTTTTCGCTCGGTCTCGGCCTTTTCGCCGATCGTCTCGCCGCTCAACTGCCCGTGGGGGCATAAGGCGCTTGCCGGCTATCTCGGCGATGATCGCACCAATTGGGCCGATTATGATGCCTGTGCGTTGATCACCGGTGGTGCGCGTTTGCCCGACCTGCTCGTCGATCAGGGGGGTGCCGACGCGTTTCTCGAAGAGCAACTGAAGACGCATTTGCTCGAGGAAGCTTGCGCCGCCGCCGGACAAAATGCGACGATCCGGATGCAGCCGGGCTATGATCATAGCTATTATTTCATCTCGACCTTCATGGCCGACCATATCGGCTGGCACGCTGAACGGTTGAAATGAGACTATTGGGCGCGATCCTCGCCGGTGGGAAATCGCGCCGCTTTGGTTCGGACAAGGCAGAGGCTTTGGTTGACGGAGTCACGCTGCTTGACCGGGTAGCGCGGGCGCTGCGGCCACAGGTTGACGCTCTTGTGGTGGCTGGCCGCGAATGGCCCGGGCTGGCGAGCGTGGCCGATTGGCCTGAACCGGGACAGGGACCGCTCGGCGGATTGGCGGGGGCGCTTGATCATGCCGAGCGACAGGGCTTTGACCATGTGCTCAGTTGCGGCTGCGACATTCCCGACCTGCCGCCAGACTTGCTGGCACAACTCGGAAGCGGCCCGTCGATTGTCGACGCGCTGCCAATTGTCGGGTTGTGGCCGGCGGCACTGGCACCACTCTTGAAAGACTGGATGGCCAACTCCGCCAATCGCTCGGTCTATCGTTTTGCCAATCATATCGGTGCGCGGAGGGTTGCGCTGCACCTGCCGCTCACAAACGTGAACCACCCCGAAGATTTGCAATAGCCTACAGGCGCAATCGTGCTTAAGGAAAGCGCGAATCATCGCGGGTTTAGCTCAATGCCTCCCGCGAACGCAGTAAGCGGGTGTAGCTCAATGGTAGAGCAGCAGCTTCCCAAGCTGAATACGAGGGTTCGATTCCCTTCACCCGCTCCAATCTTTCCCGGATTGCTAAAACCGCTATAGCGGAGGCCCATGATCGCCACTGACCAGCCCTTTGTCCTGCTTGACGATGCCCGGCGTTCGGGTGCTGCACCGGCGCGGCTCTATTCAGGGCCGGTGGCGATTTTGCAGGCATGCGACAGCGCAGAGATTGAGGCGCTGTTTTCCGGGCTGCGCGATGCCGGCAAAGATGGTCTGCACGCGGCAGGTTATTTTCATTACGAGGCGGGCTTTGCCATCGAACCGCGATTGGCCAAGTTTGGCAAAGCACCCAGCGGGGACGCGCCTTTGGCGTGGTTCGGGTTGTTCGAACGCTACCAGGAAATAGCCTCCGATGCCGTCGCCACGCTGTTGCCCGATCCGGCGGGAAGCTGGCTGGGTAGGTTGCAGCCGGATGTGTCCAAGGCCGACTATGCCAAGGCGTTCGAAAAGATCCGCGACTATATCACCGCAGGCGATATCTATCAGGCGAATCTGACTTTCCGCGCCTATGCCCGATATGCCGGGCATCCGCTCGCGCTTTATGCTGCGGTTCGCGCACGCGCGGCAGCGGGCTATGGCGGTGCGATCTGGACCGGGGCGCTTTGGCACCTGTCGTTTTCGCCCGAACTCTTTTTTGCACTGAAAGGTGGCCGCGTCACGACAAAACCTATGAAGGGCACTGCCACCCGTGAAGCCGATCCTGCCAAAGACGGCGCAGCGATAGAGGCGCTGCGGAACGATCCAAAGCAGCGCGCCGAAAATCTGATGATCGTTGATTTGCTGCGCAACGATCTGTCGCGGGTGGCGCGAGCGGGAAGCGTTGAAGTCCCCGATCTGTTCACGGTCGAAAGCTATCCGACAGTCCATCAGATGATTTCGACGGTCACCGCCGAATTGCGCGACGGGGCCGATGCCATTGATCTCTTGCGCGCCATCTATCCCTGCGGGTCGATAACCGGAGCGCCCAAAATCCGCGCGATGGAAATCATCGATGCAGTCGAGGCCCGCCCGCGCGGGCTCTATTGCGGGTCGATCGGGCGGATGGATCCTTCGGGCGATGCCGCTTTCAATGTCGCGATCCGCACATTTTCCTTGAATGATCAGGTGAAACAGCTTTCACTCGGCCTCGGTTCGGGATTGGTCGCCGACAGCGAAATGTCAGCCGAATGGAATGAGTGTCTGGCAAAGGGGGAATTTGCGCGCGTGGCCCAAAACGGTTTTGACCTGATCGAAACGATGCGGTTCGAACCCGACCAGGGGTTGCTGCGGCTTGAGTTCCATCTCGACCGGATGAAGGCTAGTGCCTCCGCGCTCGACTTCGCCTTTGACCGCCACGAGGCGCGCAACCGGCTGCACGCCGCAACCTTTCATCTCGACAGCGCGCAGAAGGTGCGGTTGCTCGCCTCGCGTGGCGGTGCGCTCGCCATTGAGATTCGCGAACTGCCGCAACCACCTTCAACCGTGCTACGGGTGGCGGTGGTGCCACTGCCGGTCGATCCCGCCGATTTCCGTTTGCTCCACAAAACTACCGACCGCGATTTCTACGATAAAGCGCGCAAAGCGCAGGATTGCGACGAAGTGCTGTTCGCGCTGCCCGATGGTCGGCTGACCGAAGGCAGCTTCACTTCGCTTTATGTCGAACGTGGCGATCAATATATGACGCCACCGTCCAGCAACGGCCTGCTGCCCTCGGCATTGCGCCGCGAATTGCTTGAGTCAGGCAAGGCGGTCGAGGGCGAGTTGCGCATTGGCGATCTTGCGGGCGATTTCTGGCTGGGAAACAGCCTGCGCGGCCTGATGCCTGCCCAACTCTGCCCCTAACCGGGTTGCGTAATTTCCGGCATGGCGATAGGGGCAAACGCGCAATCTTTCGTCTCCCAAATTGCTTGCAGGAAAATTCCATGATCGACCGCCTTTCATCCGCTCTGGGCCGGATAGCCCCTTCCCCGACACTTGCCATGACCAACCGCGTGCTTGCGATGCGCGCAGAGGGCAAAGAAGTGATTGGCCTGTCCGCGGGCGAACCCGATTTCGACACGCCGGACTTTGTTAAGGACGCAGCGATCGAGGCGATCCGCTCGGGCAAAACCAAATATACCAATGTTGACGGAATCCCCGAATTGAAGGCGGCGATTGCTGCCAAGTTCAAGCGCGACAATGGCATCGACTATGGGCCAAAACAGATCACGGTCAATTCGGGCGGCAAGCACACCTTGTTCAACGCGCTGGTGGCGACAGTGGACAAAGGCGACGAAGTCATCATCCCCGCGCCTTATTGGGTCAGCTATCCCGACATCGTCCAGTTTGCTGGTGGTAAACCGGTAATCGTGCTCGCGGGTGCCGAGCAAGGCTACAAGATTTCCCCCGAACAACTCGAAGCTGCGATCACGCCCAAGACCCGCTGGCTCATCCTCAACTCGCCCTCCAACCCGACAGGCGCTGCCTATACCGGGATGGAATTGCAGGCATTGGGCGAAGTGCTGCAGCGCAACCCGCATGTCATGCTGTTGAGCGACGATATGTATGAGCATATCTGGTACGCACAGCAACCGTTCGCGACGATGCTTGAGGTTTGCCCCGATCTGTACGATCGCACGTTGACGATGAACGGCGCGTCAAAGGCCTATGCCATGACCGGCTGGCGCATCGGCTATGCCGGTGGGCCCGAATGGATGATCAAGGCCATGGCCGACCTGCAATCGCAATCGACGAGCAATCCCTGTTCGATCAGCCAATATGCCGTTGCCGCTGCACTTAATGGCCCGCAGGAATTCCTGAAAGAACGCAACGCCAAATTTCGAGAGCGCCGCGATCTGGTGGTGGCGATGCTCAACGATGCGCCAGGGCTCAGCTGCCCGACGCCCGAAGGTGCCTTTTATGTCTATCCCGACGCCAGTGGCGTGATCGGCAAAAAAGCACCCAGCGGACGGGTGATCGAAAACGACGCGGCGTTGATCGACTATTTCCTCGACGAATGTCAGGTCGCAGCGGTGCATGGCGAAGCCTTCGGCCTCTCGCCAGGCTTCCGCATCAGCTATGCAACCTCGAGCGATATCTTGCGTGAAGCCTGCACCCGCATCCAGTCGGCGTGCGCCGCTCTCGTTTGATCGCAGTTTTCTATGGCAGCGATTGGCCGTTAAGCTGGGCTTAACGCGCTAAAGCCATTGCGGATGGATCAATCCAACACCGCTTTTTAACACGGAATTTTATGACCCGCCTGTTCAATTTCCTGCGCTCTGACTTGTTCTTCAGCCTTGCTGGCGGATTCGCATTGGGTCTCGCCGGAATGGCGATGGTCAAACCCGCCAGCGCGACCAGTGAGCAGAATGAGAGCAAGACGATTGTGATTGAGCAGGCTGCGGATTTGTCTGCCAAGCGGTAATTTACTCCGCGTTCTGCCGTTTCCATTCGGCAACATCGGTATTAACCCACAATTGCAGCGCACGGACCAATAGTTCCAGACATTGTTCGGGGTCGATTCCAGTCTGTTTGCGAATCAATGCATAGGTGATCTCATTGGTGGTGCCGAGCGCGAGCATCGCCATCGGTTTCAGAATCGCGTCAGGCAGTTTTGATACGCCTGCAATGTTGAGCAAGCCACCTTCGATCAGACGCAACCCCAATTGCTGATCGATCTCGCGCCATTTTTCGGTGCCCAGCACCACCGGGCCCTCGATGAAAACAATTCGCTGGTTTGCGGGCTCCTGTGTGATCCGCATCGACGCGCGCGAACCCAGAATGAAGGCCTCTATCGCCGAATTGGCGTCCTGCCCGGCTTTGTAGATCTCACGGTGAATCTGTGCATGCAGCGTGACCGCTATCTCGCAGAAGATTTGCTTCTTTGACTTGAAATGGTGGAAAACCGCACCATCGGTGACGCCAGCAGAGCTCGCAATTGCAGCAATCGAAGTAGCCGCATAGCCATTTTCAGTGAAAAGAGCTTGCGCCGATTCCAATATTGCGCCGCGCGTCTTTGCCGCGTCGGCCGCGCTGCGTTTTGCCACCCTTTATGCTCCCGCTATTATTAATGCTTATCCTAATCATGATGGCGTAGGTTGCAACCTATTCATGCGCTTACAAATATAGGTTGTAAACATAGCGACCCAAGGTATAATCATTTCCAGATGCCGGAATGGGGGCTCCATCCAAATTGCGTGCATTTGCGGAACGATTCATGCCAGTTGCGACCCCAGTTGTATGAATCGACTGCGCCCGCACCCGATAACCCGGGTGCGGGTATCGCAGTAACGAGGGTCCGAACCCAAAGCTTCTATCTTACCTGACAATCGGCGTGCTCTGCACCGCCAGATGTCTTGCGCACTCACCCCTTATAGGCCGGAATCGCCAGCCCTTTGGCAATCGCGGCGGCTCGCAAGCCGAAGCCCGCCGTAACACTGATGACAGCAGCGATGCTTAACGGCGCACTGAGTCCGAGGAGCACCACGAACAGACCTGACGCAAGGGCAGATGCCGTTACATAAAGCTCGGGCCGCAAGATGATCGATGGCACGCCAGCCAACATGTCACGGATTACACCGCCGACACATGCCGTAATCACGCCCATCATCATGGCGGGTAGCAGATCGATACCAAGGCTCAGCGCCTTCCATGCGCCAAAGACCGAGTAGACGGCCAACCCGATCGCATCGAACCAATCAAGCGCGCGCGGCCTCCATATTCGAACCGGGGTTACCCAGACCAGAAGTGCTGTCGCCAGACAGGTGGCGGGAAAGCGCCAGTCCTGCACCCAGAAAACCGGCGCACCGATCAACAGGTCGCGTACCGTCCCACCGCCTACACCGGTGACCAGAGCGAAAAAGGCAAATGTGACCAGGGTTTGCTTCAACCGCGCAGCAGCAAGCGCACCGGAGACGGCAAAAACGGCAATGCCGAACAGGTCGAGCGCGGCGATCAGTGCCGGGGCGGTCTGGACAACGCCACCGTCCATCACATGTGGATCGGTTTGCCCTGCACCGCCATTGCTGCCTCTTTCAGCGCTTCCGAATGGGTCGGATGCGCGTGGCAGGTATAGGCGATGTCTTCTGACGTCGCGCCAAACTCCATGGCAATAGCAGCCTCGGCGATCATTGTGCCGGCGACGCTAGCGATGCACCATACGCCCAGCACGCGATCGGTCGCCGCGTCGGATATGACCTTCACGAAACCGTCGGGCTCATGGTTGGTCTTCGCACGGCTGTTCGCCATCATCGGGAATTTGCCGACTTTGATCTCGCCTTTTGCTTTGGCCGCCTCTTCGGTCAGGCCGACACCTGCGATTTCGGGCGCGGTGTAGACGACAGAGGGAATGACGTCATGGTTGATGATGCCCGTCAGTCCCGCGATATTTTCAGCGCAGGCAATGCCTTCGTCCTCGGCCTTGTGTGCCAGCATCGGGCCAGGAACGACATCGCCAATCGCCCAAATGCCAGGGATCGTGGTGCGGAAGTCGTGGTCGATTTCGATCTGACCGCGCGCATTGACCGCAAGCCCTGCCTTGTCGAGCGCGAGGCCATCGGTGTTGGGGCGGCGGCCGATAGAGACAAGTACGCAATCGGCCTCGATGCTTTCTGCGGCTCCTCCGGCGGCAGGCTCAACGCTCAGCACAGCCTTCTTGCCCTTCACCTGCGCGCCCGTGACCTTGGTCGACAGCTTGAATTCGAAACCCTGCTTCTTGAAAATCTTGTTCGCTTCTTTGCGGACATCGCCGTCCATGCCGGGCAATATCTGGTCGAGAAATTCAACCACAGTGACCTTGGCCCCCAGTCGCCGCCAGACCGATCCCAACTCAAGCCCGATTACCCCGCCACCGATCACGACCATATGGGCCGGAACCTTCGCCAGTTCGAGCGCGCCGGTAGAATCGACAATGATGCCTTTGGCGTTATCGACCTCAACACCCGGCAGCGGTGTGACCGACGAACCGGTGGCGATGATGAAGTTTTCGGCGGTGTAGCTTTTGCCCGCGACGTCAATGCTATTGGCCGAGGTGAAGGCGGCGCGGCCCTTGATCCATTCGACCTTGTTTTTCTTGAACAGAAATTCAATCCCGCCGGTGAGCCCCTTCACCGCATCGCGACGCTGGCCGTGCATGGTGTCGAGGTCGAGCTCGGGCTTCACCTTGATCCCCATCGCTGCCATCGCACCATTGGCCGCCGCATCGAAATATTCGGACGCGTGCAGCATCGCCTTGGACGGGATGCAGCCGACATTGAGGCAAGTGCCACCCAGCGTCTCACGGCTTTCCACGCAGGCGGTCTTCAGCCCCAACTGCGCCGCGCGGATCGCCGCAACATAGCCACCGGGGCCGGAGCCGATTACGATCAGGTCAAAATCTGCCATGGGAGAATTCCTTACAGGTCAATCAGCAAGCGGGTGGGGTCTTCGATAGCTTCCTTGATCGTTTTAAGTGCGGTCACGGCTTCGCGGCCATCGATCAGGCGGTGGTCATAGCTGAGCGCCAGATACATCATCGGGCGGATAACGATCTGGCCGTCGCGCACGACCGGGCGGTCTTCGATGCGGTGCAGGCCGAGCACGGCTGACTGCGGGGGGTTGATGATCGGGGTGGACATCAGCCCGCCGAAAATCCCGCCATTAGAAATGGTGAAGGTTCCGCCCTTCATATCTTCCATCGTCAGGCTGCCATCTTTGGCGCGCTTGCCAAGGTCGCCGATTGCCTTTTCAATATCGGCAAAGCCCATTTGATCGACATTGCGGACAACCGGGACTACCAGGCCATTGGGTGCCGACACCGCGACCGACAGGTCGACATAGTCGAAATAGACAATTTCATCGCCCTGGATCTGCGCGTTGACGGCAGGGAAGTCTTTGAGCGCGAGGCAAGCGGCCTTGGCGAAGAAGCTCATAAAGCCCAGCTTCACGCCATGCTTCTTTTCAAAGCTGTCCTTGTAGCGGTTGCGCGCCTCCATCACCGCCGACATGTCGCAATCGTTGAAGGTGGTGAGCAGAGCAGCGGTGTCCTGCGCGTCTTTCAGCCGCTTGGCGATGGTCTGGCGCAGGCGGGTCATCTTGACGCGTTCTTCGCGGCGTTCGCCGCTGGCGGCTGGCGCGGGGGCGACGGAAGCGGTGACCGTTGCGGTAGCAGGCGCGCCACCCTTGGCGGCGGCAAGTACATCTTCCTTGGTCAATCGTCCATCCTTGCCGCTACCCTTTACCTTACTCGGATCGATACCAAGCTCGAGGACAAGCCGACGCACGGCGGGCGACAGCGTCAGGTCAGCCGAGGCACTGGGTGAAGCTTCAACGACGGGTGCCACAGGTGCGGGCGCTGCGGCTGGGGCCGGTGCAGCGACAGGAGCGGCAGCAGGCGCGCCTGAGCCGGCTTCGATCATCGCGATTACGGCACCGACATTCACGGTATCGCCTTCGTTGACCATCAGCGCCCCCATCACGCCTGCGGCAGGCGCAGGCACTTCGACTGCAACCTTGTCGGTTTCAAGGCTGGCTATGGGCTCGTCGGCGGCGACTGCTTCCCCCGGTTTTTTCAGCCATTGGCCAAGCGTGGCTTCAGTGATCGATTCGCCCAATGTGGGGACTTTGACTTCGGTACTCATATCATTCGCTCCTTGGGGAGAGATTATTTCTTCTTGGGTGACCGCTGGCGGCGCAGTTCATCGCGGACGCCGTGACCCAGTGCATGCGCAACCAATGCGGCCTGCTCGGCCTGGTGGCGCTTCATCAATCCGGTTGCGGGCGACGCTGCGGCCTTGCGCCCGGCATAGCGCGCGCGCGACGTGGCGGCTTTGGCCTCGGCAAGGCATTGCTCGATATAAGGTTCGACGAAGAACCAGCTGCCATTATTCTGCGGCTCTTCTTGCGCCCAGACCACCTCTTCCAGATTGGTCATACGTTTCAGGCGGACAACCAAAGGCTCGCCGGGGAAGGGATAAAGCTGTTCGACGCGGACTATCGCGGTATTTTTGTCGCCCGCCGCGTTGCGCGCCTCCATCAGGTCATAAGCGACCTTGCCCGAACAGAGCACGAGTCGCTTCACATCCTTGTCGGCGGGAGCCCAAGGGTCGGACAGTATCCGCATGAAATGGCTATCACCCTGAAAATCTTGCGCTTTTGAGACTGCCAGCTTGTGCCGCAACAGCGATTTTGGCGTCATGACGATCAACGGCTTGCGGAAAGCGCGGTGCATCTGGCGGCGTAGCAAATGGAAATAATTGGCGGGCGTGGTGCAATTGGCGACCTGGATATTATCCTCGGCGCACAATTGCAGGAAGCGCTCGAGACGCGCCGAACTATGCTCTGGCCCCTGCCCTTCAAAGCCGTGCGGCAAAAGCATGACGAGGCCATTGGCGCGCAGCCATTTGGATTCGCCGCTGGCAATGAACTGGTCAATGATCGTCTGCGCGCCGTTGACGAAATCGCCAAACTGGGCTTCCCACATCACCAATGTTTTAGGGTCGGCCCCGGCAAAGCCATATTCATATCCGAGCACGCCAAATTCGGAGAGCGGGCTGTCATAGACCTCGAACCGGCCATGCGGCAGTGTGGTCAACGGGATATATTTATGCTCGTCGGTCTGGTCCACCCACACTGCGTGGCGATGGCTGAAAGTGCCGCGTCCCGAATCCTGACCTGACAGGCGAACGCCATAGCCTTCGGACAACAGCGAACCGAAAGCGAGCGCTTCACCGGTCGCCCAGTCGAAATTCTCGCCGCTGGAGAACATCGTCTTCTTTGCTTCGAGCACGCGGTTCAGCGTCGGGTGGATGGTCAGACCTTCGGGAACGGTGGTCAGCGTGCGGCCAAGCCCGTCCATCAGTTTCTTGGTCATGCCGGTTGGGACATTGCGGCGCGCGGTTTCGGGGTCAGCGGGCTTGTTCAGCCCGGCCCAGCGACCGCCAAACCAGTCGGCTTCGTTCGCCTTGTAATTCTGCCCGGCGGTAAATTCCTGTTCGAGCAAGCCGACAAAACGGGTTGCATGTTCGGCCGCCCAATTGCCGTCGATCACGCCTTCGGCCTGCAACCGCGCGGCGTAAACGTCGCTGACACCCGGCTTGCCCTTGATTGTCTTGTACATCAACGGCTGGGTGAAGCTGGGTTCGTCGCCTTCATTATGGCCAAAGCGGCGGTAGCACCACATGTCGATCACAATGTCGCGCTTGAAACGCTGGCGGAATTCGATCGCCATCTTGCAGGCAAAGGTCACCGCTTCGGGGTCGTCGCCATTGACGTGGAATATCGGTGCTTGCACCCCCTTGGCCACATCGCTTGGATAGGGCGACGAGCGCGCGAATTGCGGGCTGGTGGTAAAGCCGACCTGATTGTTGACGATGAAGTGGATGCAACCGCCGGTATTATAGCCGCGAATGCCAGAGAAACCGAGGCATTCCCAGACAATGCCCTGTCCGGCAAAGGCAGCATCACCGTGGAGCAATACCGGTAGCACCTGAACATGCTTGTCCTTGCCCAGATCGTCACGGATCGTCTGGTTGGCGCGGACCTTGCCCAGCACAACCGGATTGACCGCCTCCAGATGCGAAGGATTGGGGGCCAGCGACATATGGACCTTGATCCCGTCAAATTCACGGTCGGTCGAAGTGCCGAGGTGATATTTGACGTCGCCCGATCCACCAACATCTTCAGGGTTGGCACTGCCGCCCGAAAATTCGTGGAAGATGATGCGATAGGGTTTGGCCAACACATTGGCGAGCACGTTGAGGCGGCCACGGTGCGGCATCCCATAAACGATTTCGCGCACGCCCAGTGCGCCGCCATATTTGATGATCGCTTCCAGCGCGGGGATCATCGCTTCGCCACCGTCGAGGCCAAAGCGTTTGGTGCCGACATATTTGCGCGCGAGGAATTTTTCGTACTGCTCGGCCTCGATCACCTTGCCAAGAATGGCCTTCTTGCCTTCGGGCGAGAAGCTGATCGCCTTGTCCTTGCCTTCCATCCGCTCTTGCAGGAAGCGGCGTTCCTCGACATCGGCGATGTGCATATATTCAAGGCCAACGGTGCCGCAATAATTGGCACGCAGCGTTGCGACCAGCTCACGGATGCTGACCCAGTCAAAACCCAAAGTGCCGCCGACATAGACCGGGCGGTCAAGATCGGCATCGGTGAAACCATGATAGGCGGGGTCAAGGTCGGCTGGAATCTCCTGCTTTGACAGGCCCAGCGGATCGAGATTGGCAGCCAGATGCCCACGCACACGGTAAGTGCGCACCAGCATCATCGCGCGGATCGAATCGCTCGCTGCGGCAACTGCATCACCCTGTGCAATCGGTTTGCCCGCGGCCTTTGCCGCAGCCTTGATCTCGACCGCCATCTGCGTGGGGTCAAGCGCACCGGTCAGCTCATCGGTCTCGCCAAAACGCCAATTGGGACGCTGCCAGCTTGGGCCCTGTTCAGCCTCGAATTCGTGGTTTTCAAAACCCATGTCGTGTCTCCAATTCCTACCCGCATGACGAAGAGGAACAGCGAATTAAATTTACCGTAGCCCTGAGCCTGTCGCTAGCGAAGCTGACCGAAGGTCAACGGCGCTTCCAAGATATGCGCTACTCTGACAGGCGTGCTTCGACAGGCTCAGCACTAACGGTTTTATTCAACGGCTTGGGGCTTTTTACCCCTTCAAAACTTCAACCAATGTCTTGCCCAGTTCCGACGGAGAGGCTGATACGCGGATGCCCGCAGCCTCCATCGCCGCTATCTTGCTTTCCGCGTCACCCTTACCGCCCGAAACAATCGCGCCGGCATGGCCCATGCGGCGACCCGGAGGTGCCGTGCGTCCAGCGATGAAGCCTGCCATCGGCTTTTTGCGGCCCTTCTTGGCTTCGTCGATCAGGAATTGCGCAGCCTGTTCTTCAGCATCGCCACCGATTTCGCCGATCATGATGATCGACTTGGTTTCGTCATCGGCAAGGAACAGCTCAAGCACATCGATAAAATTGGTGCCATTGACCGGATCGCCGCCAATGCCGACGGCTGTGGTCTGGCCCAGACCTTCATTGGTCGTCTGGAACACCGCTTCATAGGTGAGCGTGCCAGAGCGCGAGACGACGCCAACCGAACCTTTGGAGAAGATGCTGCCCGGCATGATGCCGATCTTGCATTCGCCGGGGGTCAGCACGCCGGGGCAGTTGGGGCCGACCAGACGCGATTTCGAACCCGACAACGCGCGCTTCACCTTGACCATGTCGAGCACCGGAATGCCTTCGGTGATGCAGACGATCAATTCCATCTCGGCGTCGATTGCCTCAAGGATCGAGTCCGCAGCAAATGGCGGCGGCACGTAGATGCAGCTCGCGGTCGCGCGGGTCTGTTCCTTTGCTTCGAGCACCGTATCATAGATCGGCAGGCCCAGCGCGCTTTCGCCACCTTTTCCGGGAGTGACGCCCGCGACCATCTGCGTGCCATAGGCAAGTGCAGCTTCGGTGTGGAACAGCCCGGTCGCGCCGGTCATGCCTTGGGTGATCACCTTTGTATTCTTGTTGACCAAAATCGACATTAAAATCCTCCAATAGAACTGGCGATCAACACCACGCCCGATAATCCAAATTCTTCGTTGAAATCGCCGCCATGCCCGGCAAAATCGACGTCAACGCCGACCCCGCTGCGCCAGCCCGGCTCCCATTTGCGTACCACGCCGCCATTCGGCATCTCTTCCTTGTGCGTTGGCGGCTTCTTCATCCAGCGCACCAAAATTTCGTCGCGGATCGGATTGTCCGCCTCGAAATCATAGACGCGGCAGCCGCTGGCCCAAATACCACTTTCGTCGGTGACGCGGCTGGTGATCAGATAGAGTTCACGACCCGCAACGGTGCGGCGATAGTGATGGCCCTCAATCTTTTCATCTGCCTCCAGCGAGGCCTTGCCCTTAGCAACTAGCTTGTCGACGCGCGACGCTTCGCCCTCGGCGAGCATTGTCCAGCCCTGTTTGGGCAGCGCCTTTTCCAGTGCCTTGAATTTGCGTGTGTCGTTGCAGCCTTTGCGAAAAGCCGCCAGCACGGCGTCTGCCGGATAGGGCTGGGCAACGGGTGTTGCCGCCGCCAACAGGAGCGCCGCGCCGATCATCCTATTTCAGCGACGGATCGATCTTCTTGCACGCCACGAGCAGTTCCTTCACCGCGTCAACCGACACGTTGAAGCCCTTTTGCGCCTTGGCGTTCAGCTTGATCTCGACGACGCGTTCGACGCCACCGGCGCCGATCACCACCGGCACGCCGACGTAAAGATTCTTGATGCCATATTGGCCCGTCAGATTGGCGGCGCAGGGCAGAAGGCGTTTCTGGTCGCCCAGATAGGCCATCGCCATTTCGATCGCGCTGGTCGCGGGCGCATAATAGGCCGAGCCGGTTTTGAGCAGTCCAACGATCTCGCCACCACCATTGCGGGTGCGCGCGACAATCGCGTCAATCTTTTCCTTGGTCGACCAACCCATTTTGATCAGGTCGGGAACGGGAATGCCTGCGACGGTCGAATATTCGATCACCGGAACCATTGTGTCGCCATGCCCGCCGAGCACGAAAGCCGTGACATCACGGACCGAGACGTTGAATTCTTCGGCCAGGAAGTGGCGGAAGCGCGCGCTGTCGAGAACGCCTGCCATGCCGACCACCATATTGGCGGGAAGGCCCGAAAATTCGCGGAGCGCCCACACCATCGCGTCCAATGGGTTGGTGATGCAGATGACAAACGCCTTGGGGGCATATTTCTTGATGCCTTCGCCCACGGCTTTCATCACCTTCAGGTTGATGCCGAGCAGATCATCACGGCTCATGCCGGGTTTGCGCGGAACACCAGCGGTGACGATGCAGACGTCGGCGCCCTTGATGTCCTTATAGGAGGAAGTGCCCTTCAGATTGACGTCGAAACCCTCGACCGGGCCGGATTGAGCGAGGTCAAGCGCCTTGCCCTGCGGAACACCATCGACGATGTCGAACAATACGACGTCGCCCAGTTCCTTTTGTGCTGCGAGGTGGGCAAGCGTGCCGCCGATCATGCCGGCGCCGATAAGCGCAATCTTCTTGCGGGCCATTTAATGTCCTTCCTATGGGGTCAAAACGCAAACTGACAGTTACGGAATTGCGGGTGCGTTAGGCCGATTCGGCTAGAGCCGCAACCCTATAAAAGGCCTAAGTTAAAGCTTTTTATGATAACAGTTCGCAATAGCTTTTAGCGGCAATTGTTGCACTTGCCATTACAGATGATACTGTCCCGAATATAGGTCAGATGCTTCTGAATTACACCCTGCAACAGGAACCACGACATGCGCCTTCTCCTCGCAACCGCTGCTGTCTCGCTAATCCTATCATCGCCTGTGCAGGCCAACGAAAAAGATTGGGACAATGCCGGTTCGATCTCGCGCGATGTGCTGGTCGTCGCGGCATTTGGTCTGCCTATTGTCAAAGGTGACTGGGACGGCGCGCTTCAGGCTGGCGGCAGCATGGGTGCAGCGATGGTGACCACAGTCGCTTTGAAAGAGGCTTTCCCGACCTGGCGCCCCGACCGTAGCGACCGCAAAAGCTTCCCTTCAGGCCATACTTCGCTGTCTTTCGCCGCAGCCTCTACGCTGCACAACCGTTATGGCTGGGAAGTCGGGGTTCCGGCCTATGCGCTTGCCTCCTTCGTCGGTGTATCGCGGGTTGAGGCGAAGAAGCACCGTTGGGGAGACGTTTTGGCGGGTGCAGCAATCGGTATTACTGCGGGGCAATTGATCACCAAAAAACGCGATGACGGCGTGGTCCTGATCCCTTGGGGGGACACCAAATCGGCCGGGGTTTCAATGGCGATGAAGTTTTAATTGGGAAGTTCTAACCCGCCAATTCGGCGACCATATCATGCCAGTGCTGCAGATTTTCGCGGAAGGATTTGACCGGAATCCGCTCATCGCGACCATGCGCGCGTTCATCCTCGGGTGAAATGATCCACGCGCCATCGACACCATAAACGGGAATCCCTTCGGACCGGAAAAACAGCCCGTCGGTCGCCCCCGCCGACATTTGCGGCACAATCGGCGCGCCGGGATGCCGCTTTTGAATCGAACGGGTGTAGGCTGCAACCACATCCTTGCGCAGTGGCGAAGGCGGTGAGGGGCGAGCATCGCCGACCTGAACGACTTCAACGCCCTCACCCACCGTTGCTTTTAATTCGTCAATCACCGACTGTGCAGTTACTCCGGGCAGGATACGACAATTGACGGTCGCACGCGCCAATTGCGGCAGCGCATTGTTGGCATGACCGCCTTCAAGCCGTGTGGCAACGCAACGCGTGCGGGTCAGGCCTACCTCGGAAGGGTCAGCCTCGATGATGTCGGCGGCGGCACCGTCCTTTTCATCGGCGAGCCAACGCCGCATGGCATCCCCCAACGGTCCCTTTTCTTGGCTTTGTCGATATTGCAAATAGGCACGCGTGGTTTCGGTAAAGGCGGGTGTGAAGCGGTGCGCTTCCAGCTTTTTTAGTGCGGTTGCCAGCTCATAAATTGCATGGTCTGGGCGTGGCCGGGAACTGTGCCCGCCGGAATTGCGGACGGTGAAAGTGAAATCGGCGTACATCTTCTCCGATGTCTGCAGTCCAAAGCCAAGCAAGGTGCCGTCCTTGGTAAACGCCCCGCCCCCTGCATCGGCGTTCAAGGCAAAATCGGCATCGGTAAGCGCGCGCCATTCGGTTGCACCGCGCAGCGCGCCATTTCCACTGGTCTCCTCGTCGCCCGAAAAGAAAACAATGATGTCACGGCTGGGTTTGAAGCCTTCAGCCTTCAGCCACAACAGGCTGTTGGCGATGGCCGCGATACCATTTTTCATGTCTGTCGCGCCGCGCCCATAGAGATAGCCGTCTTCCTCGACCATTTTGAACGGATCACGCGACCAGTCTTCACGCCGCGCTTCAACCACATCCATATGGCCGAGCAGCAACATTGGCTTGAGTGCCTTGCCACCGTTCGGTTTGCGCTCCGCCTTCCAGCGCATGATCAGCGACTGGGTGCCGTCATGATCCTTGATGGTAACGTCGCCCAGTCCTCCCGCGACGAACTGGTCGCGCAGGTGGCTGGCGACGCGTTTCACTTCCTCATGGCGGTCGGTGACCGATGGAATGGCAATCAGTTCGCCCAGCAACTGCCGCCCATTGTCGAGCCACTTGTCTGAAGCCTCCGCTCCTATTGCAGGGGAGGCAAGCAAAGACACGGCAAGCAGAGCTGATAGTCGACGCATGAAGAAACTCCGGCGGTTAGAGCAGATTGATCGTTACCTTACCGAAAAACTTGCCTGACTCCAGCAACAAGAATGCGCATTTTCTCGGTCTCAAATGCCCATACAGACATATTTGATTTCCATATAGTCATCGAGCCCGTGGCGGCTGCCTTCGCGGCCCAGCCCCGATTGCTTGATCCCACCAAAAGGTGCGACTTCGGTCGAGATCAGTCCGGTATTAACCCCGACTATTCCAGCCTCCAGCGCCTCTGCCACGCGCCACACTCGCGACAGGTCACGCGCGTAGAAATAGCTGGCGAGGCCGAATTCGCTGTTGTTTGCCTGTGCAATAGCATCGGCCTCATCGGTGAAGCGCACGACGCCCGCCAGCGGACCAAAGGTTTCCTCACGGCACAGCAGCATGTCGTTGGTGACATTGGCGACGACGGTGGGTTCGAACCATGTGCCGCCCAAATCGCTGCGCTTGCCGCCAGCCAGCACCTTCGCACCGCCCGCGACGGCGTCTTGCAGATGCTCTTCAACCTTGGCAACGGCAGGGGCGTCGATCAGCGGGCCGATTTCGACACCAGACTCGATCCCGCGCCCCAACTTCAGTCCCGAAACGCGCTTGGCGAGTTTTGCGACAAATTCGTCATAGACGCCGTCTTGCACATAAAATCGATTGGTGCACACGCAGGTCTGCCCACCATTGCGGAATTTGCTGATCATCGCACCTTCGACAGCGGCATCGACATCGGCGTCGTCAAAGACAAGGAAAGGTGCGTTGCCGCCCAGTTCCATCGACAATTTCTTTATCGTATCCGCCGACTGCCGCATCAATTCGCGCCCGACCTCAGTTGATCCAGTGAAGCTGATCTTGCGCACCACCGGATTTGCGGTCAACTCGCCACCAATGGCTCCGGCGCGGCCTGTAATAACGTTGAATACGCCTTTTGGTATACCCGCCTGCTCGGCGAGAACCGCCAATGCCAATGCCGAAAGGGGCGTCTGCGACGCGGGTTTCAGTACCATGGTGCAGCCCGCCGCCAGCGCCGGACCCATTTTTCGCCCGATCATCGCAGAGGGGAAATTCCAAGGAGTGATTGCCGCAACCACTCCGATCGGCTGGCGCAAGGTTACGATCCGTCGGTCGGCAGCGTGACCGGGAATGACTTCGCCATAGGCGCGCTTGCCCTCTTCGGCGAACCATTCGATGAAACTGGCTGAGTAAGCGATTTCACCCTTGGCTTCGGCCAGTGGCTTGCCCTGTTCGCGGCTGAGCAACTCGCCAAGCGCATCCTGATTGGCGATCATCAGGTCGAACAATTTGCGCAAGATCTTGGCGCGTTCGCCAGCTGTCTTCGCCCGCCAAGCCGGAAGGGCCGCCTCGGCAGCGGCAATGGCGCGTGCGGTTTCGGCAGCACCCATCTGCGGAACGGTGGTGATTGTTTCGCCGGTAGCGGGATCGGTCACGCTGATCGTCCCGCCTTGATCCGCGTCGCACCAAATACCGTCGACAAAGCATTGGTTGCGAACGAAATCACTATAGTTCATTTTGGATTCTCGCTGAAATTCCGGTTGTTGACTGGACGCACAGTCCGGCACCGTCAATGCGCAGCTAGCAATCAGAATGCAAGCATCGCTGTAAATGTTGAATCACATCAACGCCTGCTCCCTAATCGCTTCAGCAAAGCCCAGGTTCAGGACACTCGATTGAATCTACGTAATGGCCTATCGATTTTGGCGAAAAGCACAATTGAGCCTGTGGGGCCGCGCTGCTAGGCCCTGTGCATTGCCGGACAATCAGGGGAACAGCCGTGGATTTCAATTTGAACGAAGACCAGCGGAATATCCGCGAGGCGGTGCTGAAAATTTGCTCCCAATTCGGCGACGATTATTGGTTGGAGCGCGATGCCGATGGGGAATTTCCGGTCGAATTTTATAAAACCATGACCGATGCTGGCTGGTTGGGCATTGCGATGCCCGAAAGTGTGGGCGGCGCGGGGCTGGGAATCACCGAAGCTGCAATCATGATGCAGGCAGTCTCCGAATCGGGCGGTGGGATGACAGCCTCTTCGGCAATCCACGGTCCGATCTTTGGGCTGGAACCGGTGGTGCTGTTCGGCACAGAAGAACAGCAGCAGCGGATGATTCCGCCGGTGCTTTCAGGCAAAGAAAAAATGTGCTTCGCCGTCACCGAGCCCAATACCGGTCTTGATACCACCAGCCTGAAGACCCGGGCGGAAAAGGTTGATGGCGGATACCGTGTCAATGGCGAGAAAATCTGGATCACCAACGCGCATGTTGCCGATAAGATGCTGATCATCGCGCGCACCACAGCGCTGGAAGATGTGAAGAAAAAGACCGAAGGGCTCTCGCTTTTCTACACCACGCTCGACCGCGCGCATATCGAACACCAACTGATCCCCAAAATGGGGCGCCATGCAGTTGGCTCGAACATGCTGTTCATCACCGACCTGTTCATTCCGGAGGAAGACCGGATCGGCGAAGAGGGGCAAGGTTTCAAAATTCTGCTCAACGGCCTGAACCCCGAACGTGTGATGCTGGGTGCAGAGGCAGTCGGGTTGGGACGGATCGCGATCCAGCGCGCTGCGCGCTATGCCCGCGAACGCATCGTCTTTGGCCGGCCAATCGGGCAGAACCAAGGTATCCAGCATCCGCTGGCAAAAGCATGGATGCAGGTCGAGGCTGCCAATCTGATGGTGCTGAAGGCAGCGCAACTGTTTGATGCCGGTGCCGAATGCGGGGTAGAGGCCAACAGCGCCAAATATCTGGCGGCAGAGGCAGGCTTTGAAGCCTGCCAGACCGCCGTCATGTCGATGGGCGGTATGGGCTATGCCAAGGAATATCATGTCGAGCGCTATTTGCGCGAAGTGTTGGTCCCGCGCATCGCGCCGGTCAGCCCGCACCAGATCATGAACTTCATTGCCGAACGTGTCCTCGAACTGCCAAAGTCTTACTGATATGACCAAAGTGAAAATGCGCAGCTGGCTGTTTGCTCCGGGCGACAGCGAAAAAAAGATGACCAAGGCGATGGAGGGCACTGCCGACATCGTGCTGATCGATCTGGAGGATGCGGTCGCGCCTGAGACAAAGCCACTAGCGCGCACGATGGTGCATGATTTCCTGAAGGCCAATGCCCCGCAGCGCGAGCGCTTGTGGGTGCGGATAAACCCGTTTGACGGTCCCTATACGTTGCCCGACCTTGCTGCGATCATGCCCGCGCACCCTGGCGGCATCATGCTGCCCAAGGTTTATGGTCGCGCTGATGTCGAACGGCTAAACCACTGTCTCTCCGCGCTGGAAGTGGCGAATGGCATTGAAGAAGGCTCAACCCCGGTCATCGTGCTAATCACCGAAACCGCCGAAGCCATGTTCCACACCGGCGATTATAAGGGCGCACCGCGTGTCGTTGCTTTGACCTGGGGTGCTGAGGATCTGGCGGATTCCATTGGTGCGTCGTCGAACAAGAATGCCGATGGCAGCTATGGCTTCACCTATGAACTGGCGCGCAGCCTGACCGTTCTGGGTGCAGCGACGGCTGGCGTTCCGGCCATCGAGACTATTTCCGCCGATTTCAAGGATCTGGAAGCACTGCGTCTGCGGGCCGAGAAAGTGCGGCGCGATGGATATCGTGGGATGCTTGCGATCCACCCGGCACAGGTCGATGTGATCAATCGGGCCTTCACCCCAACTGCCGAAGAAATCGCCGAAGCGCGTGAGATTGTCGCGGTATTTGATGCCAACCCCGGTATGGGTGCCATTGGTTACAAAGGCGCTATGCTCGATCGGCCCTATCTCAGCCGCGCGTTGCAGCTGCTGGCGCTGGTGGAGGAAGGATGAGCCACATCACCGACGCAGCAGGGCTCGATCTTGCCCGTTTCCTGAAACCCGGCGACCATATCGTCATCGGGCAGGCGTGCGGCGAACCGGCGACTTTGGTCGAGGCGCTCATCGCGCAAGGAGCAGGCATTGGCGACCTGCGGGCCTTTATCGCCACCAGTTTCTCAGGCCTGTTCACGCCTGAAAGCGCGGACAGTTTTACACTCTCCAGCATGGGAGCGATTGGCGCGCTGCGTTCAATGACTAAGGCAGGCAAGCTGTCGGTCATACCCTGCCATGTCGGCCAGATTGGCCCGATGATCGAGGCGGGGATTATCGGTTGCGACGTCGCCTTCGTGCAGGTCAGCCCGGCGGACGATGACGGCAATCACAGTTTCGGCCTGACCCACGACCATGTGCAGGCAATGGTTGCCAAAGCGCGGGTGGTGATCGCCGAGGTTAACGATTCTGTTCCCTACACCTTTGGCGAAGCGATGCTGCCCGCGTCGAAAATAGACTGCGCGGTCCATGTCTCGCGAATACCGTCACAGGTCATGCCGACTACCGCGAGCGAAACCGATGAGGCGATTGCCAAGATCATCGCCAACTATGTCGAGGATGGTTCGGTCTTGCAGGTGGGCGTCGGTGCCATCCCCGACGCAGTGATGAGACTGTCGCGCGACCGGAAAGATCTGGGCGTTCATTCAGGCATGATCGGTGACGGCTATGTCGATCTGGTCGAGGCGGGCGTGATGACCAACGCGCGCAAGCCCTTTGACACCGGAATTGGCATTGCAGGAGCATTAATCGGGTCGAAACGTCTGTTCGACCACGCGCACAAGAACAAGGCGATTCGCATGTGCAGCGCCGCAATCACCCATGAGGAATCGGTGCTGGTGCGCATTCCGAAACTGGTGACAATCAACAGCGCAGTTGAAATCGACCTGACCGGACAAGTCAATGCCGAGGCCTCGGGCAGCGCCTATATGGGTGGCACCGGCGGGCAGGTCGATTATGTCCGCGCCGGATCACGCTCGCCCGGCGGTCACTCGATCATCGCCTTATCGGCTACAGCCAAGGGTGGTTCACTGAGCAAGATTGTGCCGACATTAAATGGCCCCGTCACCACCGCGCGCGCCGAAGTGGACGTGATCGTCACCGAATTTGGCGCAGCTGAACTCAAAGGGCAGTCGCTGGCTGAGCGCACCCTGCGTTTGACCGCCATTGCGCATCCTGACTTCCGCGAACAACTCGACAAGGCGGCGTTTGAAATCCGCCAAAGGGGCTTTTAACCATGAGCGATGCCGTTCTCTACGACCTGATGCCCGAAGGCATTGCCGTTATCACCATCAACCGCCATGAACAGCGCAACTGCCTGAGTCTTGAGGTGCGGCAGGGGTTATTCGCTGCATGGGACCGGTTCGAAAATGACGATAGCGCACGCATCGCTATCCTCACGGGTAGCGGTGACAAGGCCTTCTGCGCAGGCGGCGACCTGAAAGAGATGGTCGAAAAGAAATTGCAGGTGCCACCGCGTGATATGTTCCCGGTGCCTTATGAAAATATCCGCCTGTCAAAGCCTACTATAGCCGCCGTCAACGGTGTCGCCTTTGCCGGCGGCTGGATGATTGCGCAGGCATGCGATCTGTGCGTGGCTTCGACCAACGCAAAATTTGCAATTACCGAGGTCAAAGTCGGCCGGGGCAGCCCCTGGGCAACTCCGCTCATCCACATGATCCCGCAGCGCATCTATATGGAAATCGTGCTTACCGGCAAACCTATCAGCGCGCAGCGCGCCTATGAGATTGGCCTTGTCAACCGACTGGCTGAACCCGGTCAGGTAATGGATGCCGCTCTGGAACTGGCGCGCGAAGTGCTCGAAGGCGCGCCTTTATCAGTCGAGGCCGCGCGCAACACCGTGATGCTTTCGACCGAAATGGGCCGCGCCGCTGCCATCGATGCCGCATACGATGCGCATGAGAAAGCCTATACCAGCGAAGATGCACAGGAGGGTCCGCGCGCCTTTGCCGAAAAACGCACACCCGTATGGAAAGGACGCTGAGAGAGCGAATTTGTTAGCGTGAGGTCAGAAAACAGCGCGCTTGGTCAGCACAATGTTCCATCGACTTTGTCGCATTTACTTATAGCCGCGGCAGGGTGACGCCCTTTTGGCCCATATATTTGCCAGCGCGGTCGGCATAGCTGGTCTCGCACGGTTCATTGCCTTTCAGGAACAGAAATTGGCACGCACCTTCATTGGCGTAAATTTTTGCTGGCAGCGGCGTGGTGTTGGAGAATTCCAGCGTCACATGCCCTTCCCAGCCGGGCTCGAGCGGTGTCACATTGACGATGATGCCGCAGCGGGCATAGGTGCTTTTGCCCAGACAGATGACCAGCACATCGCGCGGCACGCGGAAATATTCGACGGTGCGGGCTAAAGCAAAGCTGTTCGGCGGAATGATGCAGACGTCGGTTTCGCGATCAACAAAGCTTTTGGGATCGAATTCCTTGGGATCGACCACGCTTGAATCGACATTAGTGAAAATCTTGAACTCGGGTGAGACGCGCGCGTCATAGCCATAAGAGGATAGGCCATAGCTGATGCACCCGTCGCGGCGCTGTGCCTCGACAAAGGGTTCGATCATCCCGTTTTCAAGCGCCTGCTGGCGTATCCATTTGTCGCTTAAAATTGCCATAGATCCACCACCAAATATTCAATTAACCGTTCGCATCGAGCGTAGTCGAGATGCCCAGAGGCATCGGACCAATTCCCGGTGTCTCGACTTCGCTCGACACGAACGGGGTTTGGAGAGTAACTGATTCAAGCCACCGTCACGCTCTGGATCATCCCCGGCTCACGCGGCGGTTCGCCCTTGGGCAGCGCATCGACATTTTCCATGCCTTCGATGACATTGCCCCAGACGGTATATTGCCGGTCAAGGAAAGTCGCGTCGTCAAAGACGATGAAGAACTGGCTGTTTGCGCTGTTCGGATCTTGCGTGCGCGCCATCGAGCACGCACCGCGGGTGTGCGGTTCTGCGCTGAATTCCTGTTTCAGATTGGGCTTTTTCGATCCACCCATGCCTGTGCCGTCGGGGCAGCCGCCCTGTGCCATGAAGCCGTCGATCACGCGGTGGAACTTGACCCCGTCGTAAAAGCCTTCGCTCGCCAGTTCGACGATGCGGTCAACATGGTTGGGGGCAAGGTCGGGGCGCAACTTGATGACAACGTCGCCGGTCGATAGGTGCAGGGTAAGCGTTTCGGCCATTGGGTGATATCCTTGTTCGGTAAAATATTCGGGCCATGCCTTAGGCGCGCATTTCCAAAAGTAAATTGCAATTTGCGGGCAGCGGCCTAGGAGTGCGGCACGTAAGGCAAAAACAACCAAAAGGGGACTTGCGATGAGCAACGACATCGACACCATCCCCCCCGATAATCCCGTTACCATCGAAACACCGGTGACACTCGACGAGGATGATCGCCTCGCCTCTGATTTCGTCGAATCGGTCCATGACGCGCTTGACGCGGGCGATGTCGAGGCGGTCCGCCGACTGGCCCAGCCGCTGCACGCCGCAGACATAGCCGACCTTTTCGAGCTGACAGGACGTGACCGGCGCGTGCCATTGGCGGCGGCATTGGGCGACCTGCTGGGCGCTGACGTACTGGCGGAACTGAACGATTATGTCCGTGAGGACCTGATCGATGCGCTGCCCGCCGCGCAGGTAGCAGACCTTGCCGAGCAGATGGAGACCGATGACGCGGTCGCCATGATCGAGGATCTGGAAGAGGATGAGCAGCAGGCCGTCCTCGCCGAGCTCGACCCTGAAGACCGGGCCGCCATCGAGGACGCCCTGTCCTATCCGGAGGAATCCGCCGGTCGTATCATGCAGCGCGAGTTGATCGCGGTGCCCGAACATATGTCGGTCGGACAGCTGATCGACTATCTGCGCGAAAACCATGATCTGACCACCGAATTCTGGGAGGTGTTTGTTGTCGATCCGCAGCACCGCCCGGTTGGTACTTGCCAGCTGAGCTGGATATTGCGCACGCCGCGCAACATTGGCTTGTCGGACGTTATGAAGCGCAACCAGACGCTTATCCCGGTCGATATGGATCAGGAAGAGGTGGCGCTGCGCTTTCAGAAATATGCGCTTATCTCTGCGGCTGTCACCGATAACGCCGGACGGCTGATCGGGGTGATCACGGCGGATGATATTGTCCACATCATTCAGGAAGAGGCCGGCGAAGATATTTTGCGCCTGTCAGGTGCCGGTGAAGGCGACATCAACGAACCGATCTCTGAAAGCTATAAGGCGCGCGTGCGCTGGCTGATCGCCAATCTGGGCACCGCGATGGTCGGATCGTCGATCATCTGGTTTTTTGGCGGCGCGATTGAGACGATGGTCGCGCTTGCCGTGCTGATGCCGATTGTTGCCTCGATCGGTGGCAATGCGGGCACGCAAACTTTGGCAGTGACGGTGCGCGCGCTTGCTACCAACCAGTTGACCGAGTCGAACACGATGCGCTCGGTTGGCCGTGAGATCCGCGTTGCCTTGTTGATCGGTGCGACCGTTGCAGTGATCGCCGGGCTGGGCGCAGGGTTTGTCTTTGCCAACTGGCTGCTTGCGGCTGTGATCGCGGCCGCAATATTGATCAACATATTGGTTGCGGGCTTTTCCGGTGTGGTGATCCCCTTGATCCTCGACCGGCTCGATCAGGACCCGGCAGTGTCGAGTTCGATCTTTGTGACGATGATCACCGATTCAATGGGTTTCCTCATCTTTCTGGGTCTTGCCGTTGCGAGTGGTCTTGTCGGTTAGCCCGGCTGATCCCACATCCGGACCATGCCGCTCAACATCACCAAAATTGCCTTTGGCTGCGATAGCCCCGCTGACTTGCGGCAATGGCTGGAAAGTCATGTGGGCGCGGGTGAGGCTAGGATCACCACGCGCTATTTGCCGAAGCGGATCGCGGAGATGGCAGGAGGATCGCTTTACTGGATCCATGCCAGCACGCTGGTGGGGCGCAGTCCGATATTGGGTTTTGAAGAAACCGGAACCGGGCGGCACTGGATGCGATTGGCGCCAACACTGATCCCCGTGCGCTCGATCCCGATGCGCCCGCATCAGGGTTGGCGCTATCTTGAGGAGAAAGATGCACCGCCTGACCTTGGCAGCGGCGATGGCGATGGCCGCGATACCATGCCACCCAAAATGCTGGGGGAATTGATGCGGATGGGGCTGGTGTGATTGCGCGGCCATTAGCAAATGGCTAACCGCTGCTGGTTCAAGGGGAGGATTATGCACAGCTCAATTACGATCGAACGTCCCGATCCGCTGATCCAGCCAGAAAAACCTTCCCCCACGATTTGGGCAGCACTGGGTTGGGTCGCGGGATTTCTTTTACTGCAAGTCGCTTGCTCAATGTTGTTTATTCTGCCGTCCGTCGATTTGTCTCAAAATTTAGATGCCGTGGTGCGACAGATGCAGGATCCGAAGATTATTGCATTGCCAAGCATCCGCTCCCTCGTTGTAGCAAACAGTTTCGTGATTCTGCTTTTTGCGCTTTATGTGCGAAAAGGGGACCGCGCGGTACAGCTCGGGCTGACTCATTGGGGTAATGCGGGCGTAAGGGCGACAATCCGCACCACTGCGCTATTGATATCGGGGGCGCTGATAGTCAACGTCGGCTACACGTTGTTAATTGGATCAAAGCTGGAGATGCAAAAGGTGCTGCGCGATATATTGGCGGCAATTCCTCCGACAGGCTTGAATATTGCAACGATTCTGTTCGCCACTGTCATACTGGCTCCAGTAGTTGAAGAACTTGTTTTTCGCGGCATGTTGCAGAAATCTCTGACGCGCCGGTTGCCGACTTGGGCTGCGATAGCTGTTTCTGCAGTTGTTTTTTCCGCGATGCATGGCGACATCAATTCTGCTCCGGCACTTGCGGTCGTAGGTGCCATTTTTGGTACCTTATATCATCTGACCGGTTCGTTGCGACTAACCATCGCTGCACATTTAGCCAACAATCTGTTCGCTATGCTGGCGTCGAACTTCTTTTAGCCAAAACTTTCGCGATAACATCGGCAAAGGTCTCTGCGCTTTGCGCGCCGGGGACCATATATTTACCGTCAAAGATGATTGCGGGGACGCCGGTGATATTCTCGTCACGCCAATAGGCCTCTTCGCCGCGCACTTCGCGCGCAAGGGCTTCGTCGTCTAGCCAGTCTTGGCATTCGTCGCGGTCGAGGCCAGCGGCTTCGGCAAAAGACAGCAAAATGGTCCTATCGCTGACGTCCTCGCCGCGTTGAAAATAAGCCGCGAAAAGTGCGAGTTTCAACCGCGTCTGCACCTCCCAGCCCTTCGCGCTACCGGCGCGGTGGAGCAGCTTGTGCGCGTCAAAGGTGTTCACAATCCGCCGCGCGCCCAGATCGCCAAAGTTGAAGCCGACCGCTTCTGCGGTGGATTTGATATGCGCACGCACCGCCGCACCTTGCTCTGCCGTCCGCCCATATTTGCGCGCGATATGCTCGGCGGAGTCCTCACCCTCGGGCGGCATATCCGGGTTGAGTTCGAACGGATGCCAGTGAAATTCGGCCTCGACCGGATGAGGCAGCAGCGTCAGCGCTTTTTCCACCTGCTTATAGCCGATGATGCACCAGGGGCAGACGACGTCGGAGACAATGTCGATTCGCAAAGGCGTTGTCATTTCAACTTTCCTCCATCCAGCGGCGGAGCAGGGTGTTAGCAATTGCAAAGGGCGGCGGCGCTCCAAAGCGTTTGTCCGGGGCATTGGCAAAGACCGCGCGGACATCATCGCGGCTGACCCAGATCGCGTCCTCCAGCTCGTTGGTGTCGAGGGTTATCCGGTCGTCCAAAGCCTCGGCGACACAGGCGATCATCAGTTGCGAACCGCCAAAGGGCCAAGGCTGGCTGGTGATATAGCGCACCGCGCCGCAATTCACCCCGGCCTCTTCCTTGATCTCGCGACGCACGGCTTCTTCGATGCTTTCGCCCGGCTCAAGAAAGCCTGCAAGCGCGGAATAATTGCCCGCAGGCCAGCTTGCCTGCCGCCCGACAAGCACTTTGTCCTCAAATTCGGCGAGCATGATCACCACCGGATCAGTGCGCGGAAAATGTTCGGTGTCGCACGCGGTGCATTTGCGACCCCATCCGGCGCGAAACACCTTGGTCGAGCCGCCGCACCGTCCACAATAATGGTGACAGTTGTGCCAGTCGATCAGGCTCCGCGCGGTGCCATAGATGGCGGCATCCTCGGCAGGCAATAACGACAGCGCGCGCCACACCGCAGGTGATCGCGCCATTCCTCCTTTGGCCTGCACCAACGGGACGAAATGCGGCTTGCCGTCGGCCAAGCCAAGCAGCACCAGCTCGGTTTCCACACTGACCTCGGCGAGCGAGTGCCAGTGCAGTCCTCCCTCAGGCGACAGCGCCGGATCGAGCCCGTCGAGCCCCAGCACCTTCGCCCGCCAGTCGCCGAGCAATGCCTGATAGGCATCGGCATCGGCGCGGATATGGTCAACGCGATCAAGCGGTGAGCCTGTGAATCCGGGGTTCATTGTCACTCCTCCTCTTGCGCCTTCCGGTCTTTGAGCACCAGTCGGGCCGCCTTGGCGAATAGGGTCGGCAAGCCTGCGCTGTCGAGCGAATTTATCGGCCACCATTCGCCGTTGCCAAGGTCATTGGCACGGGCTTGGATGTGGGTTCGCTGGATATCCAGTGCAAGATGGAAATGGGTGAAGCTGTGCGCGACCTGCCCATTGACCTTTTGCCATTGCGCCGGGAGCGGGTGTGTCTTGTGGCCATCGGTCCGCACACTCCAGTCATCATCGAGCAAAGCGCGCATCCCGCCGAGCATAATTTTGTCCGGTCTTTTGGCCAACCAGACATGGCCATCGCATTCGATCCACCATGCCGTGCCCGTGCGCTGAGGTTTGGGGGCTTTGGGTGCCTTCACCGGCAGGTCTTCGACAATCCCTAGCGCATAGGCTTTGCACCGCGTGCGCAGCGGGCAGGTCAAACAAGAGGGGTTGCGCGGCGTGCAGATCGTCGCGCCCAGATCCATCATCGCCTGCGCAAAGTCGCCCGGACGGTCAGTGGGTGTGATCGCCTGAACGGCTTCCCTTATTGCCGGGCGGGCTGCGGGCAGCGGGGTCTGGATGGCAAACAGCCGCGCTGCTACGCGTTCGACATTGGCATCAACCACCGCCACGGGCTCGCCAAAAGCAATCGCGGCGATGGCCGCCGAGGTATAGGCACCCACACCGGGAAGTTTCGCCAACTCGGCGGCGCTTTGTGGGAAGTTCCCTATATGCGCATCGACAACCACTCGCGCGCATTTCAGCAAATTGCGCGCGCGGGAATAATAGCCAAGCCCTGCCCATGCCGCCATGACATCGGCGTCGCTTGCCATGGCCAACGCCTCGACCCTTGGCCAGCGTTCGGTAAAGGCGGTGAAATAGGGAATGACTGCAGCAACGGTTGTCTGTTGCAACATCACTTCGGACAGCCAGACGCGATAGGGGGGCGGTGGCGGGCTTCCGGGTGGCGACCGCCAGGGCAGGTCGCGTGCGTGCTGGTCGTAATGCGCCAACAGCAATACGGCCATATCCCCAGATTTTTGCGCTTCGGATTGGACGGCAGCCATGCAAAATGCGATGGTGCAGGTGATGGACGAAGGCAAGCATTCTTCGAAAAAAGGCAAGACTAAGTCTGCCATACCGCGCAGCTTTCAGCGTGCGCGTGGCGGAGAGGCGCGGGCAGTTTCCGACTTGATGCCCGAAATTGGCCGCGCCGCTTTCCGCCGTTTTGGCTTTGTGCAAAGTTCTGTGGTCAGCCGTTGGGACGAAATTGTAGGCAGCCGATATGCGCAGGTGTCGATGCCGGAAATGATCCGCTTTCCGGTCGGGAAAAAGGCAGAAGGTACACTCGAGCTGGTCGTCGAAAGCGGGCATGCGCCAATGATGCAGCATGTGATGCCCGAGATTATCGAAAGGGTGAACCGCTTTTTCGGCTATGCGGCGGTGGCCAAGGTCAAGATGCGACAGGGTCTGGTTGCCCGGCCTGAAAAGCCAGCGGCGAAAGCCCCGCCGATGCTCAAGCCAGCACCGTTCGAACTGGGCGATTCGCTGCGCGAAATCGCCGATCCTGAACTGTCAGCAGTGCTTGAATCGCTGGCAAAAAGCCTTGCCAAATCGCCTGAGTGAATGCAGATGCGACTGTCAATTCTGGACTCACCCATGCGCATATTAGCCAATTTCAAAGTTGCTACGGCTGCGGCCCTGATATCTGCAGCGCTGCTTGGCGACGCTGTGGTAGGAGCTGCACCGGTCAAATGGGCATCGACTTTCTCTGTTTCGTCCAAGGGCGCCTTTATTGTCGGCAATCCGGCGGCTGAAACCAAAGTCGTCGAGTATGCCAGCTATACCTGTAGCCATTGTGCCGATTTTGAACGTGAAACGGTTCCCGGCCTGAAGGTGCAATATGTTTCCACCGGCAAAGTCAGTTTTGAAGTGCGCAATCTGGTGCGCGATGGGTTGGATTTGACCGCCGCCATGCTCGCGCGCTGCGGCGGCAAGGGCCGCTTTTTTGGCAATCACCGGCATTTGATGGCGACTCAAGCCAAATGGGCCAATGGGGGTAAGCTTAGCAAGGCCACCATAGCCAAGCTGGATGCGGGGGATATCCACGGTTTCATGCAGGCCTCTTATGTTGAACTAGGGCTTGTCCCGATTATGGCGCAGCGCGGCTTAACCGCAGCGCAAGGCAAGGTCTGTCTTGCGGATAAAGCAGGATTGAAACAGATTCTCGACATGACCGACGAAGCTGTCGGTCCGCTGGGATTGCAAGGCACACCGACCATATTGGTCAACGGTCAGGTGCATCCGGAAGTCGGCGATCTCGCCACACTCAAACCCTATTTGCCCTTATAAGGAAACCCCCCATGCGTATATCCCTCATGCTTTCAATTCCGATGCTGGCACTTTCGATGGCGGCGTGCAGCGGCGGGAGCGGTGATGGCCCGCCCAAGGGTGAGCCCATTGCCAAAGTAGCCGCGCCCGCTGGCAAGCAATGGACCGACACCGTCGTAAAGACTGAAGAAGGCTATAAAATCGGCAATCCGCAGGCGAAACTGCAACTGGTCGAATATGGTGCAATCACTTGCCCCGGCTGCGCAGCTTTTTCGGTCCAGTCGCACACCGAGCTGATGGACGTTGTGAACACTGGCGTGGTTGCGTTCGAATTCCGTCCCTTCCTCGTTCACGGCATTCAGGATGTTCCGGGGTTCCTGCTCGCGCAGTGTAATGGACCCGACGCCTATTTTGGATTGACCGAACGGCTGTTTGCTGACCAGCAAAACTGGCTCGGCAAAATGAGCACGCTGACCCCGGAAGAACAGCAATCGGTGCCCAAGATGAAGCCCGAAGAGGCCGTGACTTTCCTCGCCAACAAAATGGGTCTGGTCGAATATGTGAAACAGTTTGGCATAAGCGAAGACGCAGCGAAGAAATGCCTGACCGACAAAGCAGCGTTCGACACACTGGCCAAGAATACCGAAAAAACCATGGCTGATGGCAAAGTTACCGGCACGCCGTCTTTCTTTTTGAACGATGCCCGACTTGACGCTGGCAACTGGACGCAGGTTAAAAGCAAGTTGCAGGAAGCAGGCGCGCGCTAAACCGGGCGACCGGCGCGCCAAACCCTCATGCGGATCAAACGGCTCAAACTCACTGGCTTTAAAAGCTTTGTCGAGCCAACCGAGTTGCAGATTGAACGCGGGCTAACCGGCATTGTTGGCCCCAATGGCTGCGGCAAATCCAATTTGCTGGAGGCAATCCGCTGGGTGATGGGCGAAAACAGCCCCAAGTCGATGCGCGGTGGTGGGATGGAAGATGTGATCTTCGCCGGCACCGCGCAACGTCCGCAACGGGACTTTGCCGAGGTCTCGCTGCTCGCCGAACATGATAGTGGCGAGAATATCCCGGGCGTAATCGCCAATGACGATGACGAGGAACTCGAGGTTGTTCGCCGCATCGAACGCGGCGCAGGCAGCGCCTATCGCGCCAATGGCCGCGATGTCCGGGCAAAGGACATCGCGCTGATCTTCGCCGATGCTGCAACCGGCGCGCATTCACCCGCATTGGTCAGTCAAGGGCGCATAGGCGCGATCATCGCCGCCAAGCCGCAGGAGCGGCGGATGATGCTGGAGGAGGCCGCCGGTATCTCCGGCCTCCACGTCCGTCGCAAGGATGCCGAACAGAAATTGCGCGCGGCGGAAACCAATCTCAACCGGCTGGCAACGATATTGGCCGATATGGATGCGCGAGCAGCGACGCTGAAAAAGCAGGCGCGGCAGGCCGAGCGTTATCGCAAATTGTCGGGGGAAATCACGCAAGCCGAAGCACGGTTGATCTTCGTCCGCTGGAAAGAAGCGAAGGCAGCGGCCGAGGCTGCTCGGGCGGAGGCCGATGCCGCAGGGGCCGTGGTCGAGCAGGCGTCGATTGGGCAGCGCGAACTAACTGCGCTCCAGCAAGATGCTGTGCGCAAGCTGGCCGATGACCGGGCGGCAGCAATGGCCGCGCGCGATGCCGCTAGCGATCTGTCGAACCGGCTGGTGCAGCTGACCAGCGAGCGCGACCGTTTGATCCAGCGGCAGGCCGACCTGTCGGCGCAGGCGCGACGGATCGACGAGGATGGCGCGCGCGAAGGTAAACTCACTCATGATGCCGCCGAGGCTCTGGCGCGGTTACAGGCCGAGGCAGCGGCATTGGCCGATACCATCAAGGCCAGCGAAGACGAGCGACCTGCGCTGGCGCGTGCGGTTGACGGCGGCGAACGCAGCGTGCGCGAAGGCGAGGTCAAACTGGCGAAGGCAGTAGCCGAACAAGCGCGTGCCGAGGCGGAGTTGCGCGTTGCCGATGCGGCGCTTGCCAATGCGCACGCACGGTCCGAAAGATCCGCACGTGAAATCGCCCGGCTCGACGCGGAAAGCGCGGCGCTGGGCGATGAAGGCGAGCTGTCGGCTACACGCGATAAAGCGGCGTCGGATGCCACGCGTTTGCAGGCAGAGATCGAAAATCAGGCAAAAGCGATCGAAGCGGCCGAAGCCTTGCGCGGGCAATTGGTGGCCGAACGCGATGCCACGCAGAGTCAACTTGCTGCTGTTCGCGCCGATCTGGCTGCGCTTGAAAGCGAGCATCGCGCGCTCGAACGCGCGCTTCCCAAGAGCAGCGAGCATCGCGCGATTGATCGGATCAAGGTCAAACCGGGCTATGAACGTGCGTTGGCGGCGGCCTTGGGCGAAGATGTGCAGGCGGCAATTGGTGGTGTCTCAGGACGGCGTTGGCAGGGCTTCACCGCAGCTCCGGCGAGCGGCAAAGGTGACAGGCTGGCCAATTTTGTCGAGGCCCCAGCCGAACTGGCTTTGCGACTGTCGATGATCCGCGTCGTTGCGGCCGATGACGGGACGGTGCTCGAACCGGGCGAGCGGCTGGTCACACTTGATGGCCGTTTGCGCCGTTGGGATGGTTTTGCCGCCGAGGATGACGGTGCCGACACCGCCGAACAACTGGTGCGCGTCAACCGGATCGCCGCGCTGGCCAAGGCTATTCCCGATGCAGCGCAGAAAGTATCAAGTGGGGAAGCCGCGCTCGCCATTGTCGCTGCACGGATCAGTGACGCGCAAGAGACTGCGCGCAGCCTGGCGGCGGGGCATGGCGAAGCAGAGGCGCAATTGCGGCAGGCTTTGCGCGAAGCTGACCGTGCCGAAGACGCACTGACACGCTGTCGCCAGGCAGCAGTCGCGCTCACCGAGCGGCGTGAAGCGGCAGCACAGGAGCAGGCGCAGGCTGCGGCGGATTTAACCGCAGCGGAGAGCGCGCGGGCTGAATTGCCCGATGGCGAACAGCATCGCATATTGGTGGGCGCATTGACCAATGAAAGCGAAGCAGCGCGTCAGTTGTTTGCCCGCGCGCAGGCCGATCTGTCGGGGCTTGATCAACGCATCGCTCAGCAACGCGAACGACGCGCCGTCGCTCAAGCTGAAATTCGCGGCTGGCAGGAACGGTCGGGCGAGGCCGAACGCCGTATCGCTGACATGAACAAGCGCAGCGCAGAAATTGCCGCAGAGTTGGGGACAATTGCCGGTCGCCCGGATCATGTCACTCGCGACATCGCAGCGGTCGAAAGCGACCGGGCAACGCTTGGCGAAAAGCTCGCGGGATTGCAGGCCGCTGAGCGGGCAAGCGAAGCGACATTGAAGGCGCTCGAAACCGATCTGGCTGCTGCTGCCGAGGCGGTCTCGACTGCGCGCGAGCAACGCGCCGGGGCAGAAGCGCGCGCCGAGAATCAGGATGCCCGCCGCCGTGAAATGGCGGCGATTTCGGGCGAGCGCTTCGAATGCCCCCCGCCTTTGTTGCCTGACAAACATGGTTTTGAAGAGGAAGCACTGGCTGACGCGGGCAGCGAGTCGGCGCGGCTCGAACGGTTGCAACTCGACCGTGAACGCATAGGTCCCGTGAACTTGATCGCGGCTGACGAGCTCGCCGAACTGGAGGAGCAGGTCGCCAAAGGCCAAGCCGAAAGCGAGGAATTGACGCAGGCGATCAACCGGCTGCGCGGTTCCATCGGCAGCCTCAACCGCGAAGGCCGTACGCGCCTGCTTGCGGCTTTCGAAACCGTGGACCAGCATTTCCGTCGATTGTTTGCGACCCTGTTCAACGGCGGACAGGCGCATCTCGCTTTGATCGACAGCGACGATCCGCTGGAGGCAGGGCTTGAAATTTTCGCCCAACCACCGGGTAAGAAATTGCAGTCTCTGACCTTGCTGTCGGGCGGTGAGCAGGCGTTGACGGCGGTGGCGCTGATCTTTGCGTTATTCCTGACCAATCCCGCGCCAATCTGTGTGCTCGACGAAGTCGACGCGCCGCTCGACGACGCCAATATCGAACGTTTCTGCGACCTGCTCGATGCGATGACGCGCGAAACCGACACACGCTATCTGATTGTCACCCACAATGCCGTCACCATGAGTCGCATGCACCGGCTGTTCGGCGTGACCATGGTCGAGCAGGGCGTATCGCGATTGGTGAGCGTCGATCTAGGTGGGGCCGAGCAATTGTTGGCGGCGGAATAGAGGAGCTAGTCTATGAAAAGGTTTGCAAAATTCACAGCTTTGCTGCTGCCATTTGCCTTGGTCAGTCATGCTCCTGCCATTTCCTCGAGCTGCGTCAATCCGAAGACCGTTCAGATCAAATTTACCAAGGGCGCCAATTGTTGGACTTACTCTGGCACGGCAACCCATGTCAGCGGCCGCTTTGCCAAGGGGCAAAAGGTGCTGGCAACGTCAACGGGCATCGCGCTTTTTGGAGACGGCGAGCGTGACTGGAAGGCCACAACCCAACGCGATGTTAGCATTAGTGGGCCGGGTGACTTTTTCGCCGACGTCAATGACAGCGGCGGCGAACCGGTTACGCTCCCGCGTACGGGCGACTACACTTTCGACTTCTCGCCTTGCGCGATGTGGGGCGGAATGGGGACTTTTGTTGTTTGTACGATGTGATGCTCACCCCATCGGGTAGAGTATCTCGCGTGTCACCTTATGGATCGCGCCCATCACCTCGGCGGACAATTTCAAATCCATCGCCGCCAGAATCTCGTCCAGCTGATCCTCGCTGCTGACGCCGACGATGGTGGAAGCAACGAAGTCATTCTGTTTTGACCATGCGGTGGCGAGCGTCACCGGAGACAGTCCTGCTTCTTTTGCAATCTCCAACACCCGCGCTGTCGATTCCAGCGCGCGGGGTCCGGCAAAACGCTGCGCCATGTCAAATTGCCGTTCGCCCCTCATCTCCAGATATTTGGAGAACCGCGCACCGTCCGGCCGAGCACCATCCAGATATTTGCCTGAGAGCACACCGCCACCAAGCGGCGAATAGGGCAGCAGCGAAACTCCCTCCTTGCGACACACCTGTTTCAGCTCATCTTCGAAACGGCGGTTGTTGATCGAATAATTATTCTGGATCGTATGATAGCGCGCCGTGCCCAGTCGCTTGGATGTTTCGAGCGACTTCATCAGCCCCCATCCGGTTTCATTTGAACAGCCAATCACGCGCACCTTGCCCGCGCGCACCAGATCGTCGAGAACCTCCATTGTCTCGTCATATTCCATGTCATGGTCGGGCCAATGGGTTTGGTAGAGGTCGATATAATCGGTCTGCAGCCGCGTCAGGCTCTCCTCGACCGCTTTGATGATATTGTGCCGGTCAAGTGCGGCATTGCCCGCACGTTTGACGCCCACGGCCCATTGATAGTTGGGGCCGCTGACCTTTGTCGCCAGAATGATGGCATCGCGGTCTTTGCCCTTCATCCACCGTCCGAAAATATCTTCGGTTCGCCCGGCGTAGTCCGCTCGCGGCGGCACAGGATAATTTTCTGCCGTGTCGAAAAAGTTGATCCCTGCATCAAGGCATCGATCCAATATGCGATGGGCCTCTGCCTCTTCGGTCTGCGAGCCAAAGGTCATTGTGCCCATACAGATGTCGGAAACGAAAATCGCGCTTTTGCCCAACCGACGGCTTCCCATATTTATTCCTCCCCAATTATCCTGCGCTGCCGACGACGAGGCAGGCCAGCGCCATCAGCAGTCCTGCCATCCGGTTCGACCGGAACAGGTCCAGCGCGTTGCTGCCATCGCTGCGTAGGCTTGTCACCTGCCAAATCAGATGGAGCGCGATTGGTAGCAGCGCAACGAGTGCCTGTGCCTCCGGGCGCAAGCTCCAGATTGCCATTGCCCATCCCGCTAACGCCATTGCATAACACAGCGCGACCCCGCTGCGAATATTCTCGCCCAGCCGCAGCGCGCTCGACCGAATGCCGACGAGCGCATCATCTTCGCGGTCTTGCATGGCATAGATAGTGTCGTAGCCGATGACCCAGAAAATCGTGCCCGCATAAAGCCAGAACATGGCCGGGCGGGCATGTTCGGCGACCGCAATCCAGCCGACAAGGGCGCCCCAACTGAACACCAGTCCAAGCCACAGCTGTGGCCACCAGGTGATGCGTTTCATGAAGGGATAGGCCGCGACCAGCAACAGGCTTTCCAACGCCAGAAGTTGCGCGTTGAAATTTAGCTGGAGCAAGACGACCAGTCCAACAAGGCACAAGACACCCAACCAGACCCATGCTGCCTTTGTGCTGACCGCGCCGCTTGCCAGCGGGCGGCTGGCAGTGCGCGCAACTTGGCGGTCGAGATCGCGGTCGACAATGTCATTATAGACGCATCCCGCCCCGCGCATCGCAATAGCGCCCAGCAGCATCCAGAGGATTAGCGGCCATTCACGGATTGCTCCGCCTGCGAGCGATATTCCCCAGAAACAGGGCCAGAACAGCAGCCACCAACCGATCGGACGATCAAAGCGGGCGAGGAGCGCAAAGGGGCGCAGGTTGGCGGGCAAAAGGCCAATAAAACCGCGATGCTCGGTGTCTGGAGGGGAAAGTGTGTCACGCTGCATTGTTTCCCTGTTGCCGAATTATTACTCGTTCGTCACCCTGAACTTGTTTCAGGGTCCATTTATTCGCATAGGCTGAGTCTGGCTGCACGATAGATGCTGAAACAAGTTCAGCATGACGGCCGAGAGTGAGAAGCTATGCCCGCTACCCCCGCCTGGCCCCCGCATTCGACTCCGCGCCTTTTCGTTGATCAGGCGCTGGCGGAGGGGGATGAAATTTTGGTCGTCGGGGGGCAGGCGCATTATCTGCTCAATGTGATGCGGCTGAAATCCGGTGATCCGGTGAAGCTGTTCGACGACCGGAACGGCGAGTATCTGGCAACCGTTGTGGTAACGGGCAAGCGTGACCTGAGCTTGCGGGTTGAGGCAAAACTACGCGATAGGCAGGTTGGACCGGACCTGTGGCTGTGCCAGGCGCTCATCAAGAAAGACCGTCTCGATTGGATTGCGGAAAAGTCGTGCGAGCTGGGTGTCGCGCGCTTTGTCCCCGTGCTCACCCAGCGTTGTGTGGTCGACAAGGTCAAAGAAGAGCGGCTGCGCACGCAGATGATCGAGGCCGCTGAGCAATGCGAACGCACCGCGCTCCCTGAAATCGCGCCTTTGGCAAAGCTTGAGGCAATGCTGAAGGATTGGCCTGAGGATCGCACGCTCTATTTCTGTGACGAGCGCGGCGGAGAGCCTTTGGTGTCAGCGATAGGAGCGGGCGAAGCAAAGGCGGCAATATTGATTGGCCCGGAAGGGGGTTTTACCGACGCAGAAAATGCCGCCATCGCCAGTCTGCGCCAATCGATCCGCACCACTTTGGGCAGCAACATCCTGCGTGCCGACACCGCCGCTGTTGCTGCAACTTCCATCTGGATGGCGAATCATGGTTACCAAAACCGCTGATTCAGCCTGTTAAATACAGAAATTTACATTCAAGACCCGCAGATTCCGCCGATTGTTTAAGCTTAATAAAACAATTTGCTCCAATTCGGACCTGTGTTGAACAGACAGATTTTCCAAGTGGCAGGGGCAAAGCACCATTTTGCGCAATATGTTCATGCATGCTTTTTGGGCATGCTGGCTGCGCTATTGTGCCTGCTCTCTGCTCCATCATTCGCCAACCAGACGCCGTCTAGTTCCAGTGGAGCCGGTCCGGTTACAAAAACCTATCCGGGTACGACGACAATGCAAGTTTCGTTGTCGGGAGCAAATTCGGTTATTTTTGACGATTCCATCGCGTTAAACGCAATTGGCGGCGTGCTTTCAACACAACTATCGCCGGCAATTTCGGCGACGACGGACGCGATAGAAATTGATGTTAGTCCCTCGGGGTGTTCGACCGCGACATTGCGCTGTGCCAATCGCGGCGTGATGACTCTAACCTTCAGTCAACCTGTCACCAACCCGATCATTCACATTTCCGGACTAGGGGCCAACCGGTCCAGCACAACATTTTTCCATACATCGCTGGTGATGACCAGCTGGACTGCGCCGGTTAAACCGACCTTTACCGTCACAAACAGCAACGGTAATCTGTCAGTCAGCGGTGACGAAATCCGTTCGACGACGATCAACGGGCAACCATCGTGCACGACAACGAACAAGGCCGGTTGCGGCAGTGTCCGTATGAACGGCACCATCACGTCTGTGACCTTCCGGCTTGATATGTTGATGGGCGGCAGCGGCACGGCAACCAATGTCGATGGCTGGAATTTTACCGTTTCGATGGACGAAGATTTTGGCGATGCCCCCGGCAGTTATGATACGACCGCGGCGGCTAGCCACATCGTTGGCGGTTTCTATATGGGTGCCGGGGTTACGGTGGAAAATGCCACAGTTACAAACCTGCTGGCAACACCAGTGACGCCCAGCCCGATAGCGAACGCCACTGCGTCGAGCGATGGATCGGATAACGGCGTGACCTTCCCCACGCTGATCCGAAGCTTATCCAACGGCACGATTGACGTAGCCGTCACCGGAAGCGGCGGCCGATTGCAAGGATGGATTGACTGGGCCGATGACGGCAGTTTTGCAACAGCTGGCGACCAGATTGCGACCAATGTCACTGACGGCGGAGCCGGGGATACCGATGGCGTTGCCAACGGAATGATCCGGCTTGCCGTGACTCCACCCGCGGGAACAACGCAGGTTACAACCATAGCAAGGTTCCGCTGGTCTCCCAATAGCGGTGTCGGCGCGACAGGGCGTGGCACGGTCGGTGAAGTTGAGGACTATGAAGTCACAATCTATCCGCAACGGGCAGATTTGTCGCTGACCAAAACGGTGAGCAACGCCTCGCCCACCAATGGCAGCACTGTGAGCTATACCCTGACCGTAGCCAGTGCGGCTTCACCTGCATCGACAGCAACCGCCACCGGAATAACGGTACAGGACACCCTTCCGGCGGGGTTCAGCTATGTCAGCCAATCCGGCACGGGAACTTACAATATCGGCACTGGTGTGTGGAGCGTTGGCAGTTTGGCACCTGGAGCAAACGCATCAATCACTTTAACCGGTACAGTCACTGCTACCAGCGGAACCGTGATAAACGCGGCCGAAATTCGGGCCAGCTCACTACCTGACCCCGATTCCACGCCGAATAACGGCGCTCCGGCCGAGGATGATTACCAAACTGCTTCGTTTACAGTTGCAACCGCAATGGCCGCACCATCTTGCGCTGTGGGCGTGACCAACCAGATCATTTCTAACGGAACTTTTGCCTCGGGAACCGGTCCGAGCTGGACAAGCTGGACCGCAGGCGCAGTCTGGACCGGGTCAGGTGTTGCCTCTGTCAACAGTGATACAACCAGTGGGTCGCTATCCCAATCCGGCTTGTCCGGACTGAAGTTCGGCCCTGGGGCCGGTGGCAGCGCCGTTATCCAGCTGAGCCAATGGTGGCGCAACGGTGCGCCAGCCGGTACGTCCACGTCCGCGCAATTGACGGTTTCGGTCGCCGGTACGGACTATGCAAGGATCACAACGCCCGCTGGTGCAGGAACCTCGGCAAGTGTGACCTATCTAAACGGCGCAACGGGCAACCTCACCACAATCAACGAATTTACCTATACAGGTTGGCGCATAAACCTGCCGACGACAGTGGCTGCGACGGGCGCTATCAGTTTCACTCACGCCCCGGGCGGAGGAGCGTCGTCAGACGATTTCGAAATCGACAATGTCACGCTTTACACCTGTCAGCCTGGCGACTTGTCGGTGACAAAAGTCAGCAATGTGGTCACCGACTATGTCAGCGCGAGCAACCCCAAGGCGATTCCAGGAGCCTTGATCCGTTATTGTATTCTTGTATCCAACACTGGGCCGGTCACGGCATCGCAGGTCGTTGCATCTGACCCCCTCCCGGCCGACGTCACCTATGTGCCCGGAAGCATGTTGTCTGGCACCAGCTGTTCCGGCGCAACAACCCCAGAAGATGACGACAATGCCGATAGCGGTGAAGTTGATCCGGTGAGGATGGATGTGAGCGGCTCGACAATCACAGGCAACGCCGCGACGCTGGCAGTGGGGGGCAGCTTTGCAATGGTATTCAACGCCACCATCGATTGATCCAGTTGAGAGCTAACCCGATTCATGCCCGCCGGACATTCGTTAAAAAGATTTGAAATCTCTTAACCAATTCCCTCTAACATGGCGCAATCATGCTTGGGGCCCCATCAGATGAGGCTGTGAACGGGCGGCTGTTCCGGTCCAACGACGTCTTGCCATACATGCGCAAGGGCGATCGGGTGCGTCATGCCTTATCCATCCTCGTTTTGGGCATATTGATGCTGATCGCAGGCAGGCCTGCTTCGGCACAAGTACTGAACCAATATACCACAACCACAGCGGGGGCGATTACCGACCTTAGCTGCAACCAGCCACTGGCGTCGCAAATCGTCCGCACGTTCAATGTCCCGACAAGCTACATTGTGGGCGACATTGATCTGGGCATCCGATTGGAACATACCTACCGTGCAGACTTGAGGATAACTCTGCAATCACCGGCAGGCACCACGGTGCAGGTGATGTGGGGGGTTGGTGGTTCTGGCAACAATCTGCACGATCGGTTTGACGATGAAGCCGCAACGAATATCTCGGCGCATAACGGCACCGTGACCGATCCGACAACGCCAACAGGCCTCCCCTATTCGCACAGTTTTCGACCGACACAGCCCTTCACGGCGTTTGACGGACAGAATGCAGCGGGGAACTGGACGCTTGTCATTTGCGATGCGGCCGGGGTGGACACGGGTACCTTTCGGCGGGCAGATCTGTTCATCACATCGATCAGCATGTCGGTGACCAAGATATCGAGCGTGATCAGCGACGGTGTGAGTTTGTCGAACCCCAAAGCGATTCCCGGGGCAGTTGTTCGTTACTGCGTGCTGGTTACAAACAATGGCGGCATCCCTATGACCAATGTTGCGCCCAGCGATACTTTGCCCGCCACGCTGACTTATGTCGCTGGCAGCCTATTGTCCGGCACAAGTTGTGCAGGCGCGGTCACGGCGGAAGACGACAATAACAGTGGGGCCGATGAAAGCGATCCGTTCGGAATGGCGGTATCGGGGTCGACCATCACCGGCAGCGCGCCATCGCTAGCTGGTGGAACAAGCTTTGCCATGGTTTTTCGCGCCACTGTAAACTGACTTGCCGACATAGTGCCTGCGCCTTAAAGCCGCGCGATGAGCACAAAAACAGTTTCGAATCGCAACGATCCTGTGATCGAGCATCGCGACCAACTGGTTGCACCAATGGCGGCGGGAGAAAAGCCCGCTGAACGTTGGCGCATCGGCACCGAACATGAGAAGTTCGTCTATTGCCGGAAAGATCGCCATGCGCCGTCTTACGAAGAACCCGGCGGCATCCGCGATTTGCTGGATTCGCTGACCGAATATGGATGGGAACCGATCGAGGAGGGCGGCAAGGTTATCGCGCTGAAGGGCAGCGACGGCGCGGTCAGTCTGGAACCGGCGGGGCAGTTGGAACTGTCGGGCGCACCGCTTGAAAACCTGCACCAAACCTGCGCCGAAACCGGGCGGCACCTGAAACAGGTGAAGGCAATTGGTGAGAAGACTGGCAAGGGCTTTTTGGGCATGGGGCTTTGGCCCGACAAGACCCGCGACGAACTGCCGATCATGCCCAAGGGGCGCTATGCGATCATGTTGCGGCACATGCCGCGCGTGGGCAGCATGGGGCTCGACATGATGCTGCGCACTTGCACCATTCAGGTCAATCTCGACTATTCAAGCGAAGCCGACATGGTGAAGAAATTCCGCGTCGGCCTCGCGCTGCAACCCTTGGCGACCGCGCTGTTCGCCAACTCGCCTTTCCTTGAAGGCAAACCCAACGGCTATCTCTCCTATCGCAGCCATATCTGGTCGGACACCGATCCGGCGCGCACTGGGATGCTTCCCTTCGTGTTCGAAGATGGGTTCGGCTATGAACGCTATGCCGACTATATGCTCGATGTGCCGATGTATTTTGTCTATCGCGACGGCAAATATATTGACGCGGCCGGCTACAGTTTCCGCGATTTCCTGAAAGGCGAATTGTCGGTGCTGCCCGGCGAGAAACCACGCATATCGGATTGGGAAGACCATATGTCCACGGCCTTTCCCGAAGTGCGGCTGAAAAGTTTTCTCGAAATGCGCGGTGCCGATGGCGGCCCGTGGAACCGCATATGTGCGCTGCCTGCCTTCTGGGTCGGCCTGCTCTATGATCAAAGCGCGCTCGATGCGGCATGGGATGAAGTCAAAGACTGGACGATGGAAGAGCGAGAGGCGCTTCGCAATGCAGTGCCGAAACTGGGGCTGAAGGCGCCAATTGCGGGCGGCAAGACGTTGCAGGATATTGCAGGACGCATTCTCGACATTTCGTCCTCAGGCCTTGCGGCACGCGCGCGTCTCGACAGCAGCGGCAACAATGAAACCGGCTTCCTCGATCCGTTGCGCGAAGTGGTGGCATCGGGAAAAACACCCGCCGAGGTTTTGCTCGACAAATATCATGGCGCATGGAGCGGCGATCTTGACCGTATTTATGACGATATGAGCTTCTGAGACCAGCTGCGGTCTCAAAACTGTAACCCAATCGCCACAGCCCTTTTACAAAATCGGCGGTAAAGCTTGGCTGCTCTTGACCCGATGAACCCGACCGATAGGGGCTATGGACCGGTCCCAAAACCGGCCCCTTCGTCACCAGATTCATCGGGAGCAGACCCATGCGCCGTATCCGCCAGCTTTTTGTAACTACCACCGCGCTTGCTTCGGCAGCCACCTTCTTCGCTTCAACGCCGGCCATTGCGCAGGATGAGGCCGCTGCCGATGACGGCACGCTGACTGAAATCGTGGTGACCGCGCAGCGTCGTGAAGAAAATCTGCAGGATGTGCCCTTGTCGGTAACAGCCGTCAGCGGAGATCAGCTTGCCAGCATTCAGGCAGGCGGCGTCGATATTCGTGGCATTTCCGGCCGCGTGCCCAGCTTGCTTGTCGAATCCTCTTATGGCCGCACTTTTCCGCGCTTTTATATTCGCGGGCTAGGCAATACCGATTTCGATTTCAACGCCGCCCAACCGGTCAGCCTTGTCTATGACGATGTTGTTCTCGAAAACCCGATCCTTAAAGGCTTCCCGATTTTCGATCTAGAACGCGTTGAGGTTTTGCGCGGACCGCAAGGAACGCTTTTTGGTCGCAACACGCCTGCCGGTATCGTCAAATTTGACAGCGTGAAACCGAAGGATGAATTTGGTGGCTATGGCCGTCTTTCCTATGGCCGTTTCAATGCGATCAATGCGCAGGGTGCCGTCGGTGGGCCGCTGGGCGAAAAGGTCAGCGTCCGTTTGTCCGCGATGTATCAGACACAGGACGATTATGTCGACAATGTGCTACCCGGCGGCACAACCAAAAACGCCTTTGAAGGCTATGATGAATTCGCCGCGCGTCTGCAGTTCCTGATCAAGCCGACCGAAAATCTCGACATCTTGCTGACCGGCCAGGTCCGCTCGCTCGACGGCACCGCGCGGCTTTTCCGCGGCAATATCTTCACCCGCGGGCAGGCGGGGCTGAACAGCAATTTTGACCGTTACAGCGTTTCGATTGACGCCAAGAACGAGCAAAGCGTTGATACCCAAAACGCTTCGGCGCGCATCACTTGGGACGCCGGCCCGGTTTCGCTGATCTCGGTAACCAGTTTGTGGCGCGGCGACGCGACCTCGGTAGGCGATGTCGATGGCGGCTTTGGCGCCAATTTCCTGCCGCCCAATCTCTATGGTCCAGGCGAAATCCCTTTCACCGCAGAAACCCGCGACAGCTTGCCGAGTCTGAGCCAGTTCACACAGGAACTGCGCATCGCCAGCAATGGCGATGGCCCGCTCAGCTATCAGGCCGGCGTCTTCTATTTTGACGAAGACCTTGAAATCGTCTCGCACAATTATTCGACTTTGGGTGACCCCAACAATGCGACCGGCGGGGTTAATATCATTGTTTCGCAGGAACAGAACAGCAAGGCTTATGGCGTCTTCGGGTCGCTGACCTATCAGTTGAGCGATCAGTTCAGCGTCACTGGCGGCCTGCGCTATAATGATGACAAGCGCCGCTTTGTCGCGGTGCGCAGCAAAGATACGCAGTTCCCCAATTTCCTGCAAAACCCGCTGGGTACAGTCAACCGCCGTGTCAGCGACAACAATATGACGTGGGATCTGAGCGCAACCTACGCGATGAACGACGATGTCAATCTCTATGCCCGCGTCGCCCGCGGCTATCGCGCGCCGAGCATTCAGGGACGCATATTATTCCCGCCCGCAACCGCAACCCCGCTGGAAGATGGTGTGACCGTTGGCGATTCGGAAACGATCACTTCTTATGAAGGCGGGATCAAATCGACTTTGCTCGACGGCAAGGCTCGCTTCAACCTCAACGGTTTTTACTATGAGTTGAAGGATGCGCAGCTGACCGCCGTTGGTGGCGGTATCAACGCCAACCGCTTGATCAACGCAAACAAGGTGCGTGGCTATGGCTTTGAGGCTGACCTCGAATTCAAGCCCGTGCCCGAATTGCTGCTGACCGCAGGGCTCAGCTACAACAATACCAAGATCCGCGATGCCGGTCTGACCACAGCGGCGTGCGGCGCAACGCGCGTTGACACCTTCCCCAATGTGTCGCTGTGCACACCGCTCGATCCCATTGTCGTGGCTGCCGCACCCTTCTCGGCGGCAATCGTCAATATCAACGGCAACAGCCTGCCGCAAAGCCCCAAATGGATCGTCAACTGGACCGCGCGCTATGGCGTTCCCGTCGGCAATGGCGAAGTCTATGCCTATACCGACTGGGCCTATCGGTCGAAGATCAACTTCTTCCTCTACGATTCGGTCGAGTTTCAAGACAAGCAGATGCTTGAGGGTGGGGTGCGGGTCGGATACAAAACCGAGAATTACGACTTTGCCGCTTTTGTCCGCAACATCACCAAGGACACCTCGGCAGTCGGCGGCATCGACTTCAACAACCTGACCGGTTTTGTCAACGAACCGCGTATCTGGGGCATTGAAGCCGGATTTAAGTTCTAGTTCACCTAACGGGATGTAGGAACGGGGCGGGTCTGCGAAAGCAGGCTTGCCCCGTTCGCTTAACAGCGTTAAGGGCGCTTCTCCCGACCGCAAGGTCGGGTGCAGGAGTTTAGCTCAGTTGGTAGAGCATCGGTCTCCAAAACCGAGGGTCGTGGGTTCGAGTCCCTCAACTCCTGCCATTTTCCCCTTGATTGACAGACAACAGCTACTTACACTTTTGTAAACAAAAGGATGTGAGGAGCCCCTGTTGCAACGAGATCGGCCATCGCACGGCGATGCGGCCAGCCGCGCGACCATAATAGCATTTGCTGCGGCGGTCGGACCAGTGGCGATGCTGGGGCTGCCCTTCTCGGTCTATCTGCCACCTTATATTGCCGAAGGCGGGGCCGTGCCGATTGCGTTGATCGGGCTGCTGTTTTCAATCAGCACATTGTGGGACGGCGTTGTCGATCCGTTAATTGGATTGCTGATTGATCGCAAATCGGGCCGCGTTGGCGCGCATAAGCGGTGGATGCTCGGTGGTTCGGTGCCGTTGGCGCTGTCTCTGGCCATATTGGCGATCGTTGGCGACACATTGCCATTCTGGCAGCTATTGCCGCTTTTGCTGCTCTTTTATTCCAGCCAAAGCCTGATGGAAGTGGCCCAGCTTACCTGGGGTTCGGCGTTGGCCTCGGGCAATGCCGATACCAGCGCTCGACTGTTCGGAGCGCGTGAACATGCCGCCAAATTCTTCCTCGTTGCCGCTTTTGGTGCGCCGGCAATCGCGCAATTGTTCATCCCCGGCCTTTCGCTGGAAGGCCGAGTCATGGCCTATGCCAGCCTCTCCATTCCAGCGTTGCTTCTGGTCTGGATTGCGGTGCAACGGATGCCCGCACGTCCTGTCCTGCCCGAGCCGGGGATTGGCTGGCGCAAGGAATTGCGTTTGACGCTGGGGTCGCGCCCGTTGCTGCTGATTCTGACGGTGCATTTCCTCAACGCCTTTGCCTTTGGCGGACTGGCTGCAACCTTCATATTCTTTACCGATGCCTATCTGCAGCTGGAGCATCGCGGATCGATATTGCTGTTCCTCACCTTTGTCGGCGGCGCATTGGCGGTGCCTTTCTGGACATGGTTGGCGCGGCGAATGGGTAAACCAAAGGGCATGGTCGTGATGTGCGGAGCGTTGGTTGCGATGCTGCTGCTGACCTTTCTTGTGCCATTTGCAGGCAAATTCGGGCTGACCGCGCTTTATACGCTCGTTCTGGGCGCAGGCTTTATGGGGCTGATCTTCATCTATGGCATGATCGCCGATTTTGCCCCGGTTGACGCAGAAAAATGCGGTCGCGACCGGACAGCCTTTTTGTTCGCGCTCGGCAATCTGGTCCAGAAAGCAGGCAATGCTGCGGCACTGGCGCTGGCCTATGCATTGCTGGACTGGTTCGGATTCGATCCGGCGCAGCCCCGCCAATCGGCGCAACTGGTGCACGCCATTTGGGCGGGACTGCCCATGGCGGCCTGGGCGCTGTGTGCGGTTACCCTGATCTTTCTGGTTGGCGAGCCATGGGCGCAAATTGGCAAAGCCCGGCTATTGGCTCGCCGCTAGACAAAAGGGGCTGCACATTTTTAATCCGGTCGGATTGTCCGCATGACGTCGGCCCAGGAAACATATTTGAAATTCTGCGTTTCAGGGCTGTTGTCCCCATCCTGCACAATCAAAATCCCTGTCGGGAAGTCAGGGCCGAAATCACCCAGCGCAAGTTCGAGCCCGTCGGTTTCCTGCACACCATCGACTGTGCCATCGGCGATCCGGAAACGGTCCAGATAGCGCCCGGTTTTGAGGTCATAGAGCGTGTAGGCATAGTCGCCCTGGCTTGACGCCAGCAGATAGCCGCCATCTTTGCCCGAAGGCGCAATCGCCAGACCTTCTGCATCGGCGACCAGCTGCTTACCATCGGCGAGGCCCAGCCGCTTCGGCCGTTTGCTGCCATTCGGCCGGGCATCAAAACGCCACAGCCCGGCGTCTTCCTCGGCGACATAAAGCAGTCCGGTGCGGTCATCGACGACGCAGCCCTCGGATTGGGTTTTCAGCTTCATTTTGCGGACGACGCGTCCCTGAACGTTGCTGCCTGACAGATCGAGTTCGACCTGATCGATCCGACCACTTTTGAGCACAAGAAAGGCATAGATCTGACCATCGCTTTTGCGCTGCCAGAGGCACATGCCATAGGCCTCACCATGCCCAACCGGAATGCTGTCGAGCGGCGTGAGTTTCTGTGCGGCGGTGTCTAGCGTGAACAGTGCCATTGCAGCATTGGTTTCATCGCGCCGGTCGCTGGCAACGACCAGCACCGATACTGTGCCGTTGACCGAAACTCCGCTGCGCAGATCAACATTGTTCAGTCGCGGCGACGGGGTGAAGGACACCGCCTTGCCGCTCATGTCATAGACATGAATGCCCGCGCGCTTGTCGGTGCCGACAATCAGGCTCTTGGCCGGATCGCTTGGATGCCGCCAGATTGCCGGATCGTCGGCGGCATCATCGGCGGTACCGACAGGCGTGGTTTCCACTTTCGCCTGCACCGTTTTTGCCGGAAGCGCTTTGGCCATCAGCTGCTCGACTGGGATTCCAACCTCTGCCGGTGCCGCCGCGACTGGCGCGGCGGTCAGGGCGATCAGCAAGGGAGCAACGCGCAACATCAGAATGCCAGCCTTGCCATGATCTGGAATACCGGTCCTGCCTTTTCGCTTTCCAGTTCATATTCATCAAAACTGCGCGCCAACTGGTCGCTGATCGTGGTGAATTTATTGAACCGTTCGTCCTTCGAACCGTTAAGCAGGTTTGAGCCAACCGCTCTGATCGTAAAGCTCTTTCCAAAGCGTTTTTCGATGAACAGCTCCAAATCGGCGCCATAGCTGGTGAAGATTTCTTCACCGACAATCCGGTCAAATGCCCCGCCTTGCTTGCGATAGGTGGCGCCAAAGGCCGCGCCCAATTTCGGCAGATCCTGGATGAAGCCGAAATTATAGACATATTTCGACTGGCCGTTGAACCGGCGCTTTCCGCCGAAATCGGTGATCTTGCTGTCGAGCAACGAGACATTGCCAAACACGCCGGTATTTTCCAGCCCCAAGAAACCGAGGTTGGTCGAAAGGTCAAATTCGATGCCATAGACCTTGCCGTCGCCGGTGTTTTGCGGTTGCAGAACAAAGGTGCCTGCCCCTTCGGACCCGGTGACACCGGTGTTAGCGAGCTCGATCAGGTCATTGACCTTGCGATAGAACAGATTAACCCCGACGACGCCAGTGCGTCCAATCTTATGCTCATAACCCAGATCGCCACCCCAGGCGGTTTCCGGTTTAAGCGCGGGATTGCCCAGCAAGTCATTGTCTCCCAGCTCAGCCTCGAGCAAAGCCGGTGACAGGAAATCGAGCCGCGGGCGGCGGTTGGTGCGGGCGACCGACATTGTAATCCGCCCGCCATTCTCCAGATCGAATTTCAGCGAAGCCGAAGGCAGCAGGAAGCTGTAATCGTTTGATTGCACTGCGGGGACGGTCAAATCATTGACAGTGAAATCGGTGCTTTCATAGCGAAGCCCGGCGAGGAAAGAGAGGCTGCCCGACTTGCCATCGACTTCGGCATAAAGGTCGCGCCGGTCCTCTTCGATGATGTTGAGGCCGCCCGGAGGGGGCAGCAGCGGGTCGGCGGCTGTGGCAAATTCGGTCGGGTTGCGACTGAACTGGTCCCAGGCATGCGCCGCCGTTGTCAGATTGAAACGGTTGCGGTCTTCGCCAATGCTGGTGTCGCGATCCTTGTTTTGCAAAAACCCACCGACAATCAGCTTCACATCGTCCGACAGATTAAAGGCGTGCTCAAGGTTGAAATAGAGTTCCTTGTCGGTAATCCGCCGTTCGGTGACGTCGCCGGTAAAGCGTGGCGTCGCGCGGTTAAAATCTATCTCATATTCGGTCTCATCCTGCGCGTCGTCAAACCGCGCAAAACCCGCTTTGAACTTGGTTTTGCCGAGCGACCATTCCTGGCTCAATTTGCCTGAAATGCTGTAGCTCTCCTGATCAATGTCATTCACATTGGCGTTGTCGGACAACAAATTCCCCGCAGGGACTGCCCTAACCGAGCCGTTGATATTGGTCGGGTGATTATATTCAAACGAACGTTCGTCTTCGGTGCGTTTGGTTTTCACATAATAGCCGCTGATTTCGAAATCGGTCGTCTCGCCGTCAATGTCATACGACGCATTGAAGGCATAGTCGGTACCGTCGCGCGTATCGGTCTGGTCTTCGCGATTGTCGAAATCGTCGGTTGCATAATCGGGGTTGTTTTCAGGCGAATCCGAATAGCGCAGGCTGGACTTCAGTTTTGGGTTATAACGACCCTGCACATTGGCCCCCAACAATATCCGGCCCGGGCCAAGCGCCCCGCCGAAAACCGCGCCAAAGCTCGGCTTGATCTCGCCATCATCAAACCGGAGTGCACCAGCGCGAACATAGCCGCCATCAAGCTGGTAACCGTCGCGCAGCACGATGTTGAGCGTGCCCGCAACTGCATCACCAGTGCGGCGAGCCGAAGAAGACCGGATAATTTCGACCTGCTTGATAAGCTCGGCAGGGATGCGGTCGAGAAAGAAGGAACGGTCAGCGTTCGATCCCGGCACCTTGTCCCCGTTGATCAGAATTTGCGTGTAGCCCGGTTCGAGCCCGCGCAGCCGTGCACCGTCGCTTTCGATGACGTCTGACAGAAATGTGACTGAAGGAACGCGTTTCAACGCATCGCCAGCTGTCAGCGGTTCGAACCGCTGGAAATATTGTTCGTCATACACAAGAATGGGTTCAGCATCTTCACTGCGATTGCGATAGCCGATCGATCCCTGCACAACAATTTCGCGCGCAGTCTGGATATTCTCGTCGCTTTCATCGGCGGGAGCAGCCGATTCCTGGGCAAAAGCCGAAGAGGCGCCAAAGGCAGTGGTCAACAGCAGCGCGGATGCAATTGCGGATTTGGAACTGTGGGAGAGAGTGATTCGATTCATGGCCATGCCCCTGTTTCATGTTGTGTTTGAGGGGCCCCTATCGAAGCAATGTGAAATGCTGCGGTCGCTTTCGTGACCATTAGGTGACAGTTATATTGCCATATTGTGCATAACAGGCCTCTTGCCTTGCATTTCCTTCGCGGCTAAGGGACTGGTCTTTCCGAAATCGGAACCTATATCGCTCCCGGCACCTTCCGAGAGCGATGGCGGCTATCCGGTGAATGTGAAACAAGGAAGACAAGGACATGGCAAAGACGAGCCCCGGGGAATTCATCCGACAGGTGCGCGCCGAAATCGGCAAGGTCACATGGCCGACCCGTCAGGAAACCGTGCAGACCGCAATCATGGTGCTGATCTTCGCGATCATCCTTGCGGTGTTCTTCCTTGGCGTCGACGCAGTTTTCAACGCAATCGTCAAAGGCCTGCTCTCGCTCGCCTGATGCGCGCGAAAGCCAGATTGAAAAGAGTAGAACATGGCACGCTGGTACATCATTCACGCTTATTCGGGCTTTGAAAACAAGGTCCGCGACCAGATATTGGCCGAGGCAGAACGCAAGGGCTTGGCCGCTTTGGTCGAGGCGGTAGAAGTGCCGACCGAACAAGTCACCGAAGTGCGCCGTGGCAAGAAGGTGAAGGCCGAACGCAAATTCTTCCCCGGCTATGTTCTCGCCAAGCTGAACATGAACGACGATGTCTATCACTTAGTCAAGAATACCCCGAAGGTGACGGGCTTCCTCGGCGCGAACAACAAGCCGCAGCCGATCAGCGAAGCCGAAGCCGCGCGCATCCTGAACACCAAGGAAGAACTGGCAGCCGCTCCCAAGAAGCGCATGTCGGTCGATTATGAAATCGGCGATCAGGTCAAGGTGCTCGACGGTCCGTTCGCCAGCTTCAACGGCGTGGTCGAGGAACTGGATTTCGACAAGAACCGCGTCAAGGTGTCGGTCTCTATTTTTGGTCGCGCAACACCGGTCGAGCTCGATTTCGAACAGGTTGAATTGATGAAATAAGCCAGCGATTGCTAATCGCGCAGCAGCGGCAACCAGATCAACAATTTCGTCCCCTTGCCGGGTGACGAAGAAAGGTCAAAACTGCCCTGCAACGCTTTTGCGCGCGCTTGCATTGTTTCAAGGCCTTTGCCTTTTCCGGCGCTAGCCCTTTGGTCGAAGCCTATGCCATTATCCTCTATCTCTATGACGACTCCGTCTTTGTCGCCCTTCGACAGTGGCATGCAGCGGAAAATCAGCTGGCTTGCGCTGGAATGGACCAAGGCATTGCTGGCGGCTTCCTGCACCAAACGTAAAAGCTGAAGTGCATTTGCAGAATCGAGCCAGGGCAGCATAGGAACAAGTTTGACATCCCATTTCACCGACAGCCCGGCTTTCTCAAGCCCGGGTTCAAGTCGATGGCGTAAATTGCCAAGCAGCGCCAAAAGATCGCCATCCATAGGGTCGAGCGAATCAACAGTAATTTTGAGTTCGGATAATGCTCTGGTCAGCAGATCAATTGTTGGCTTTGAATGCCCCTCGCGTTTTGCAACCGCCAACGCTGTTACCAAGCTTGATCCGATACCATCATGCACCTCACCCATCAGCCGTTCACGCTCGACTTCGATGGCTTGTTGCACTTCAAGCTGACGGCGAGCCTCGTCGCTTGCGGTTAGCGCAGCTTGTGTCGCCAGCAGCTTCTCATGCGCCGCATTGGCCGATTGTTGGACTGCCTCTCTGATCAGCATCATCAGGATTGCAAAGGCAAACAATCTGATGGCTGTATCGCCATGCATATAATGTACTCGCGTGGGTTCGATCAGAAATATGGGTATAACCGATGCCAAGGGCGTCAGTGTCGCGGCCAGATTTCGTTTGCGCGTTTCAGGCGGGTGCAGCGTCAGTGTTGCGGAAATTGCGATGAAGAATGTCTGCATGATAATCGCGACCCGCGCCTCATGGTCGCCGCCAATCTGCGCCGCAATCCACGCCTGCGCTACGATGGCCACCGCAGTCACCCATAGAAATGCGATGACATTTGTTTGCCACACTCTGTCGGTGTCATAGCCTTTGCGTATCGCCCAATAGCGCAAGGCAAAGCTGATAATGGCATAGGCCAGAAACGCCCCGTCGAATATATCGGACAGAAATGCACGGTCGGCTGGCAGGCTTTGCATGGCCCAGCTGCGATTGAATATCCAATTTATTGCAATGATCAAAATGCCGGCAATGTGCACCCAAGTCTGGTTCCGCGTATTTTGAACAAAAAGCATGGTTGAACTGCTGACCCTGGGACTTACCCGATGATACCTTGGCTTGACGCCTCGAACAAAGCCTCGGTGCGTGAATTGACCTCTAGCTTGGCATAGATGTTTTTCACATGCGTGCTAACCGTATTGACCGACAGATTCAAAAGATCTGCGCATTCCCGTTTCGAAAATCCGCGGGCAAGCATATTCAATATTTCCCGTTCGCGTTCCGACAGCTTGGCATCGCCAGCCTGCGGTTGGGGTTTGATATGCAGCAGTAATTGGCGGGCGATGACGGGGCTGATCGGCGATCCTCCGCGCTGGATTTCACGGATGGCGTCGACACAGCTTTCGGCCTCTTGATCCTTGTGCAAATATCCCTTGGCCCCCGCGCGGATGCACTCCAGCACTTTGCGTTGCTCGGCGAACAGGGTGATGACCATGATGTCGACGCTAGGATAACGCCCCGCGCAATGCCGGATCAGATCAAGGCCGTTGCCATCGGGTAGCCCCAAATCGCACAAAAATACGTCAAAGCCACCACCATCAATCAAAGCACGTCCATCCGCCACTGTGGTAGCAGTGCCCATGACGGCCATATCCTCTGCTGCGGATATTGTAGCCGACAATGTGGAGAGCATCAGCGGGTCGTCTTCCACAATCGCGACTTTGATTGCGCGGGATGTCATGGCCCATGCTCCTGCAAATACGCGACCCCCACCCGCTTAGCAAAAGCGAACGCGGCTAGCCATCACCCAAAGAGGTGAGGCGCGACATCGTTTTTGGCGACAATATCGATTTAAGCGGGGTGAACGGCGATTTGCGCATTTACCGCGCAGATATTCGCTATTTCTCAGGAGGGTGTGATTATGAAGTCAGTCTACGGCGCGATCTTGTCCGGTACTGCATTTGTGTTGATCGCTAGTCCACAAACAGCGTGGGCCGATGCAACGCCTGAATGCAACGTTGGGGCGACTTCAGCTTCAACCGAATGCGGCGTTGATAGCATCGCAGGCGAAGGTGCAACGGCAACAGGTACCAGAAGCACGGCAACGGGTCAGTACGCTACTGCGACCGGTTTTGACAGTCGGGCAACAGGAACTTCGGCCACTGCCATAGGTTTTTTAAGCAACGCAAGCGGTCCTTTCAGTACCGCTGCAGGTAGTGGCAGCACGGCGACAGAAGATAGAAGCACAGCTTTGGGTTACGGTTCTTCAGCTTTGGGTGTTTCGTCCACAGCGAGCGGGGCTGGCAGTATTGCCATTGGTCAAAATAGTACAGCCACTGGTACGGACAGCACAGCGAGAGGTATAAATAGTACGGCTTTGGGTAGTCTTGCGAGCGCCATTGGCGATGACTCCACAGCAACCGGTAATGAAAGCCGTGCGGAAGGCCTGGGGAGTGCGGCATTTGGTGTCCGCAGCGTTGCTGTTGCTGGCGACTCCACCGCAATTGGCGGACACAGCGTCGCCATTGGCCTCAACAGCACGGCGCTAGGGGCCTATGCCGTTGCCAATGAAGACAATACCGTTTCTGTTGGCAATGATGGTTCAACACCCGGCTTGGGTGGCGCTTTCACCCGCCGTATTGTCAATATGGCCGATGGCATAAACGCTACCGATGCCGCCACTGTCGGGCAGATGAATGCTGCCAATGCGGTGCAGGACACGCGGATGACTGCAATTGAAGCTGTAAATTCCGCTCAGGATACACGCCTCAGTGCGATTGATGCTTTGAACTCTACCCAAAATGGGCGACTGACCGCGCTGGAAGCTTTGTCGGGGCCAAGCGCAGCGCGGCTGACCGCGCTTGAATCCGGGCTAACGGCGCTTAACGCAAGCAATGAACTGTATAACCGCCAGGCATCAGGCGGGATTGCCGCTGCGATGGCGATGGGCGGTACGATCATCCCAGCGGACGCCGATGGCGCTGTCAGTTTCAACCTGGCCACCTATCGCGGAGAGCAAGGATTTTCGGGGATTGCGGTGATCAAGGCAGCACCAAAGATCTATTTCAACGCAGGCGTGGCCGGATCAACCGTGCGCGGATCAACCGGTGGCCGCGTCGGTGTAACCTTCGGCTGGTAGGACCAGTTAAGTCGAATATTTGGCAGGCAGGCAGCACAGCGACCCGCTGCAAGTCTGACAATATGGACAGGGGCGGCATCCTTTAGAGGCCGCCCCTGTTTTCCATTGCGTTTTCCAATTTTGTCGCCTAATCGCGCGCCTTCGCTTGGCGTGCCAAGTGATTCCCGTGCGGGAGGGAGCCGAAGCCTTGGCGCAGGTTCCTGTTTGACCGCTTACTTTGATCCTTCCTCTGACCCGCTCGTCCTGAGCTTGTCGAAGGATGGAGATAGAATGAAAGGAGGCCAATCATGGCCAAGAAGATTGACGGCTATATCAGCCTGCAGGTGCCAGCCGGCGCCGCAACCCCATCCCCGCCGATCGGCCCTGCGCTGGGTCAGCGCGGTGTCAACATCATGGAATTCTGCAAGGCATTCAACGCCGCCACTGACGGCATTGAAAAAGGCACGCCGATCCCCACCAAGATCACGGTGTTTTCCGACAAAAGCTTTACCTTTGCGACCAAGTCGCCGCCTGCAACCTTTCTGATCAAGAAGGTGCTGGGGCTGAAATCGGGTTCGAAAGAACCGGGCAAGCTCTCGGCTGGCAAGATTACGCGCAAGCAGCTCGAAGAAGTCGCCACCATGAAAATGGCCGACCTCAACGCGAACGATATGGACGCGGCAGTGAAAATCATCGCAGGCTCGGCAACCGCCATGGGCCTCGAAGTGGTGGAGGGCTGAACCAATGGCTAAGCTGACCAAGAAAGCAAAGACTCTGGCCGCACTCGACGCTGAAAAGCTGTACGGCGTGGACGAAGCGATCAAGACGATCAAGGAACTGGCGACCGCCAAGTTTGACGAAACCATCGAAGTTGCGCTCAATCTGGGCGTCGATCCCCGCCACGCTGACCAGATGGTGCGCGGCATGGTGTCGCTCCCCGCTGGTACGGGTAAAGACATGAAGGTCGCCGTGTTTGCACGCGGTGACAAGGCCGAAGCCGCAACCGCAGCGGGTGCCGACAAGGTTGGTGCCGAAGACCTGATGGAAGACATGCAGGCCGGTAACCTCAACTATGACCGCGTGATCGCAACGCCTGATATGATGGGCATCGTCGGTCGCCTTGGTAAGACACTGGGTCCCAAGGGCCTGATGCCGAACCCGAAGCTGGGCACGGTCACCATGGACGTTGCTGAAGCGGTTAAGGCCGCCAAGGCCGGTCAGGTTGAATTCCGCGTCGAAAAGCAAGGCATCATCCACAGCGGCATCGGCAAGAAGAGCTTCTCCGACGCCGATCTGCGCAAGAATTTTGATGCGCTGGTTGACGCCGTGATCAAGTCGAAGCCGTCGGGATCGAAGGGCAAATATGTCCGCCGCGTCGCGATCAGCTCGACCATGGGCCCCGGCCTGAAGATCAACATTGCAGACGTCGCCGGCGCATAAGCGCAGCCGTCTTTGAATTTGAAAAGGGCTGGGGGAAACCCCGGCCCTTTTTCTTTGCAGTTTTGATGGCTTCTTCTGAATTGTCGGTCAGCGGAATCTAGGCCTGTGCTTTGTTTCCGAAACCTACACTTGTGGAGAGGGTAGTGTTTCGCGATGACTAAAAATCGTTCGATGAAGTGCTGTCTGATGTCGGGACCTTAGTCCGCAACGTCGACAACCTCCAAACGCGGTGTGGCAGCATCGTAAACGGCGACAATCCGGCATGGCATGTCAGCACCTGAGCAAACAGCACTGACTCTGGCCTTGACCGAACCAGAGTCGGCAGAACTTACCCATTGGCTGTGCCCTTTGGAATTTTTGATGTGCACAAGCGCCCCGTTCGCCGCGAATGCTTCGACAACGCACTCTTTTCCGCTGTCTTGCCGACATTTGCCGAGAACTTGCGACAGAGCTTGCTCCGAATTTTGCTGACCGGATACCAACCAAGCCTTGCCTTGCCATTGCATTGCAGGCGGTGTTTCCGGTCGGACCGTAAACGCCCAAATGTGCCGCCTTGCTTCACCAGTCGGGAATATATTCTCCGAATAATCGACGGCGCCATCTGCATCCAGAGGAACCAGCCCGCTTTCGAATTCACGAAGCAAAACACAGCCAAACGAATTATTTGCGCATATTTCCATAGCTTCGCGTTTAGCGGCGCGCGGATCATCAGACCGAAATGGCAATCCTTTGACCCAAGTGATGCCCATCGCATCGCGCACAACCGCGATATGACCCACACCTTTTACGGTTGCGCCTAACGCGCAGCCTTCGCCCATCGCAGCCGCGCAGGCATCAAGCACGCGCCTTTCCGCTGACTCCGCAGTCATATGAGCTGAGCTTTCCCAAACCGAGGATGTATCCGAGTGGTATGCGAGAGCCATGAAGCTGGCCGCTATCGGTGAGTAACCGGGCCATTTCGAACCAGAATCATCCTCTTCCGATTCAACGGCACCTGCGTCCACTCGAACACAAACCGGATATTGGACAGGTGGAACTCCGGTCATGCCGATCTGTTTTTCGCCGGGGCCGGCCCCATTTGGGCAAACATATTGCGCATAGGCCGGGCTTGTCGGAGTCACGAACAATGCAATAAAGATGGCGCAAATTGAAAAGGATATTGCGTGCTTTCTCAAAGCTTTAATTTTCTGGAAAATTTGCATGGACGTCCTCTAGCACGAATTTCAATTCTCTGACTTTAGCTTCTTTTGCTTCAATGGCTTTGGTTTGTACCTAGGCTCAGACAGCGCCGATCCCGTTGCTACGATCGAACAGGATTTCTGACCTTTTGCTTTTTCACAATTTTTAACCGCTACCTTGCCGGCACTCTCCTCTCCCCTTGTCGACCATGCTCCGTAAAGTGAGCCATCATCGGCCATAGCGATACCACCATAGCCGGTCTGGAATGTGTAAGCCCAGCAGCCGGGTTGGGCGCAGTTTTTCAGCGCCGATTTCTCCGCGTCGCTCCTGCGAGCAAGCGCCCAGGAATTACCGTGCACGTTGGTTGTTGAATCATAAGCAACCGACCCGAAATGCCAATATACGGCATCGGCCGTGCTGCTGGCGGAAACCACGGTCGCGCAGTCGACGCCGCCTGCCATTCTGCACTGGTTTTCCGCCTCTGCGCTGCTTCTTGTGCTAAAGCCGGAGACCCTGTCATCGTCTGACAAGGCGACATAGGCAAAATCTTCTCCGAAGCTGATTATGGCGCAATGCGTTCCGCAAGCGGAGTTGGCATAATTCTTGGCCGCCTCGATATCGTCATAGTTCCAGCCTGCAACAAATCTGCGACTGAGAGGATCAACAGCAACCGTGCCATATTTCCAATGACAATCCTCTTGATATATTGGCTGAGGCGAGCCGTAGATGGGCACATTGTTTTGGCCATAGGCGATTATCGGCGCCGAAGTTTCGCCAACGACAATATTTTCGCAGATTTCCGACGCTTTTGCCTCTGGAATGGCGAATAAAAGAAGCGTCGAAGCGAGCAAAAGCCCGACCAGTTTCAGTATCTGCGGCACCCCATCGACCATTTCAGCGAACCCATTTTTGAAAGTCATATCGAAAGCATCGGAGATTAGAGGATTTGCTGATGGGGAGCATCGGCGGATATGTACTGGTGCGAAAATGAGCAAAGGCCCGGCAATGGGCCGATATGCTTCAGGTTTTTCTTTGCCAGCGAGGTCAACGACAAATAGGTTACAGCAATGCGTGTGCTTTCTGTCCTGATGCTATTGATCAATCCGGCCGCCGGAAACGCCGCTTATGCTCCTCCAGCAAAATTGGCTCCCATCGTAGCGAGGGTCGCCACAAAACACATCACCCCCGGCATCGAAGTGCTGCTGTCCGACCGGCTGGCGCTGCTGTCGGGGAAGCGGGTTGCCTTGCTCACCAACCAGACCGGCGTGGACCGCAAGGGGGTCAGCAGCGTCGATCTGTTGCGCGCGCAGCCGGGGGTGAATCTGGTAGCATTGTTCAGCCCCGAACATGGCGTGCGCGGACAGGCGCAGGCGGGGGAGAGGGTGGCGTCAGGCATCGACGCCAAAACCGGCCTTCCGGCCCACAGCCTTTATGGCGAAACCAAAATGCCCACGCCGGCGATGATGGCGGGGATTGACGTCGTGCTGGTCGATTTGCAGGATGTCGGCACGCGCTTTTATACCTATTCGACGACCTTGTTGTTCATGCTGCGCGCGGCGGAGAAATCGGGGGCGGAGGTGATTATACTCGACCGACCCAATCCGCAGGGCGGGGTGCTGGTCGAGGGGCCAGTGCTTGAACCACCCTTTGCTTCATTTGTCGGCAGCTTTGCGATGCCGGTGCGCCACGGCATGACGCTGGGCGAGTTGGCCAAGATGTTCGTGAGCGAGGAGAAATTGCGGACAAAGCTGCGCGTGATTCCGGTGCGCGGCTGGGAACGCGCGATGCATCCCTATTTCGCATGGGACCTGCCCTGGGTCCCGCCTTCGCCCAATATGCCTTCACCCAAGACCGCTGCTGTCTATCCCGGCACGGCCTTGTTTGAAGGCACCAATATTTCCGAAGGGCGCGGCAGCGAAAAGCCGTTCGAATATGTGGGTGCGCCCTTCATAGACGGAGCCGCGCTTGCCGAAAGGATGAATGCCGCCGGACTTCCGGGGGTTGCGTTCAAACCCATATCCTTCACCCCCACTTTCTCCAAATTTGCCGGGCAGACGTGCCGTGGCGTGTGGGTGATCCCGACCGATCGCAAGACCTTCATGCCCTTCCGAACCGGGATTGCGCTGGTGAAGGCCGTGCATGATCTTTATCCCGATCAGTTCCGCTTCCGCGAAGGCGTGCTCTCCTTTTTCGATCAACTCGCCGGGACCGACGCGGTGCGTAAGGGCATTATCGCAGGGCAGGATGTCACTACCATCGAACAACAATGGCAGGCTAGACTGGCCGAATTCGGCAAAGTCCGCGCGCGCTATTTGATCTATCGCTGAGCCGTGGCCTTCCCCGCGAGACACACCAGAAATGCCAGACTCGCGCCGATGCAAAGCTGCCATGGGAAGGCAAGGGTCTTCATCGCTGCGGGCAGGCCCAGACTATCGACCACATAATGCTGTTGCAGCAGGATCGCGAAAAACCCTACCGCCAGCGCGCCGATCACCGAAAGCGTCGATCCGCGCTTCGTGAACAGCGCGACCGCATAGACGCCGAGCAGCCCTGAATAGGCGAAAGTCATCACCCCCAGCACAAATTCGAGCAGCGGCGTATCGCTATAATGCTGCCAATAATAGCACAGGATCGACATGGCGAACAAAGCCAGCGCAAGGCCAATCATCGCCCCGCGACCGGCGTTGACATAATGATGCTCGGGCGGGCGGGTGCCGTGGCGCTCCCTCCACGGCCGGTAGAAATCGTTGACCAGCACCGCCGCCATAGAGATCAGCCCCGAATTGATTGCTGCTGCTGCAATCACCCCGACAGTGATAAGCCCGCGCAAACCAGGGGGGATTTCGGACAGGATGAACGACATGAAGACGGTGATCTTCTCGCCCGAAAATCCCTGCATCGCGCTGGCTGACGCGCCCATCAGCTCGGGTCGGTCATAGAATATATGCAGCAGTGAGCCGATTCCCATGAACAGCGCGACCACCGGGATCGTCATCCACATCGACAGATAAAGCGCGCGCTTGCCATGACGCGCATCCTCGCACGCCAGAAAGCGCTGGCTCGTGTCCTGATCGAGACCCGCATTGCCGACATTGAGCAGCACCAGCCCGGTCAATATCGCCCAGACAGTAAAGGGTTTTGTCAGGTCGAACGACCAGTCGAACAGCCGCATCTTGTCGATACCACCGGGGGCGTGGCGCAGCCCGTCCCATATCTCTGCCGGTGCCGCCGGGATTTTGTTCAGCAGGAAGGCGAAGACCAGCAACGCCCCGCCAACATAGAGCACCACCTGCACCAGATCGCTCCAGATCACCGCATTCAGCCCGCCGAACAAAGTGAAGACAATGCCGAACACCACCAGCACCGCAGAGGCAATCATGATATGTTCGGGCGTGACATCGAGGAAGATGATCATCGAAACCGCGATCGCTGCAAGGTAAAGCCGCGCCCCGCTGGCCAGCACACGCCCGACCAGATACATCCCCGCCGCCGCGCGCCGAGCGGTCGCATCAAATCGGCTTTCGAGCAACTCATAGACTGTGGTCGCGCCCATTGCGTAATAGCGCGGGATCAGGAAACGCGCGACCAGCACTGCGCCGATGATCGCTGCAAAATTGCTGGTCAGATAGCTATAATCGCCGCGAAAACTGTTATCGGGCGCGCCGAGGAAGGTTGCCGCCGACTGCATGGTGGAGAGCGCTGACACCGCGACCAGCCATGCCGGGGCATGGTGCCCGGCAAGGAAATAATCATCGGCCTCAGACGGATTGCGCCGCGACGACCACCACGCCGCCAGCGCCAGCAACGCCACATAGAAACCGAGCACCGCCCAGTCATATCCGGTAAACGCCAACGGCATGGTTGCTTCCCCTTAGGCCGGAAGAGAAAGCCTATGGCGGGGGTAAATGCAAGCTGGCTCTTATTATCACCGTAGTGCTGAGCCTGTCGAGGCCGAAGGCGGTGCGTTGCACCAACCACGCCTCAATGTTTACGCCAACCTGAGAAGCGCCTTTCACCTTCGGTGGCCTTCGGCTCGACAGGCTCAGGGCTACGGTTTAAGTCCTAGGCCTCAACCCAAAGCCTTATACAGGCTGAACAGGCTGGTCGCCGTCAGCACCACCCCTACCATCGTCAGCAAAGTCTTCGCCGGAATGCGCTTGGCGATATAGCCGCCAAAGGGTGCCGCGAGCAGCCCGCCGATGATCAGCCCGCCGGTGACAATGGTAAACGCCTCCAGCCCGATTTGCGTCATGAAGGTGATCGACACCGACAATGTCAGGAAGAATTCGGCGGTGTTCACAGTGCCGATGGTCTTGCGCGGGTCAGTGCCCTGGATCAGCAGGTTTGATGTCACCACCGGGCCCCAGCCACCGCCGCCCGAAGCATCGAGAAAGCCGCCAAACAAGCCCAGCGGAATCGCGATCTTGGGGTCCTTCACCTTTGGCACAGTCGGATAGGTTAGCGCCTTGTACAGCAGGTAAAAACCGAGGCAGGTCAGATACAGCATCACCAGCGGCTTGGCGACCGAGCCATCGACATTCGACAGCGCATAGGCCCCCAGCACCCCGCCAATCACCCCGGGCAGCGCGATCTTGGCGAACAGTTTCCAATCGACATTCTTGTGCAACACATGGCTGATCCCCGACGCTCCGGTGGTGAACATCTCGACCAGATGCACCCCTGCAGAGGCGCGCGACGGCGGAACCCCCATTACGCTGACCAGCAAGGTCGAACAGATCACGCCAAATGCCATGCCCAGCGCGCCATCGACCAGCTGCGCGGCAAAGCCGATGGCGATGAAGGGGGCAATGGCATGCCAGTCGATCTGGTTGAGAAATTCCAACATGCGCAATCGCTCCCCAAAACGCCACGCCGAATCGCGGCTGGAATGGGGGCAAGTTATGTCAACTGTTGTGATAGACAATGGGGCTTGGGCTTGGGTGCGATAAAGCGGGGCTTTGGTGGGATGTGGGGATGGGGGGTGGTTTGCGATCAGTTTTGTGACTTAGGTTCAGCTTATCATCGATACCAAAAGCGGACATCATTTGGGGGTTATTGTACCTGTCACCGGAACCACCGGAGAGCTACGACTTCCAATCCGCCGCCAGTAAATGGTTTACTACGTCAACGTGTCCCAAGCCTCTATAAAGCTTGCGTAGTCCATCTGCAGTCTTAAGTAATGTACATTAGAAAATTTCTTGAAATTCGTTTCTTCATCATCTTTTTTTGCGCCGATAGAATTTCTAATAAACCCGACGGCTTCCATCGCTTTTTCGAGCCTTTGGCCGTAAACAGGTTCATGATGGGCTACTCGATTCCTAGTCGCGTAAATTGTTTCCAGGGCGGTAGATACCTCACTTCTGCCAAGTGATTTATTAGGGAATGCCTTCTTGAGTGAAGGCTTCCAGAGCGTGCTGTCGTACTCTCCAGAGTATAGTCGTTTCCAAAAGGACAATGTAGTTTGCGAAATGACCTGCCCGTGGGATGGCGTAAATAAAGCGTTTCGCTTTTTTACGACCGTTTTATGTTTTGTATTCGGCGGGATACCATTGGGATACGCTTGGGCGTCGAGATCATTTTTTTCTTTATAGCTCAATTTTGAGTAGGCTGTTTTTTGAGCGTGACTATAAGCCTTACTAATCGCGTTGCATTCAAAGGTTTTGAGGGGCAGGGTTGTATGATCTGGCAAAAGCCACTCATGATCGCCAAAATCTTCGATTAATAGCTGATTAGTAATGTTGCGCAGCGAAAGTTCCAGCAACGCAATCATCGCCATCAGTGACGTTCCTAACTGGAGAGTGTGGTTGTGGAGTGCAACGGCCTTCTTCTGCTGATCAGTGTGATTCTGATATGTTCTTAGCCGCTCGGCTGAAATAAAATCTTCAATTTCCATGTAAGACCCCCAAGACTTTATGCTTGCATATGCATGGAAGCGCTGTTATGTCTAGAGATGAAAGGTCGGGGATAAGGTCGGCAGCGCTGCTTCGGCAGTGACGGACCCCCCACCTAACGATGAGAGGCTCATCCTTTACGGATGAGCCTTTTTCGTTTGTGAAACTACCGCGTTGCTGCTGCAATGTCTCTTGAGACAAGAACCTCTGGTTTTAGGATCGAGAAAAATCATCCGCAAATGGGTCGATTGCCGCTACCAAAAATATGCTGAGAATGGCTGCTAAGCCAAATTTAACGCTAAAATCGGACGGTCCGCTCCCCCCAACAAAGCGGACGATTTTTTGAATCCCGATCTGTCCACAGCAAGTGAAGCGTGCGCTACAAACTGTGACTTTCAACAAAGCACCTATATAACAATAGGATGTTGCGACCTATCCGAGTCATTCATCGTGACGATGCCCCTTCCTTGGTATCAACTAAGGTCAAGCAGCGAGCAGCTCGTCAAGGCCAGTCGTTCGCCCATGAAGAGTCCTGCGCTACAATGGGGTCGTTCGCGGCGGGCACGCTTTGCCCGAAAAACCTAGAGGCTCAGCCCTTCATGTCGTCCTGGCCCAACGTCCATCTCCCCTAGTTGTCCTTGGGTGCGGTCCAATCTTTATACTCGGCTGACGACACTTTTCCGTCCTGATTGATGTCAGCCTGTTGATTGTCGTTGAGAAGTGACCCGTTAGCGGCATAAGTTTTCACTGAGATTTGACCCATGTTTGAACCACACCCTGACCGACCGGTTGGGGGGATGAGGAGTGATCAACATGGATTTATTGAGTGTGATACGTCGCTGGCGTTTTCGGCAAGGGATGCCGATCCGTGAGATTGTACGGCGGACAGGATTGTCGCGTAACACGATCCGCAAGTATTTGCGGGCAGACACGTTGGAACCGGTATTCAGGGCCTCTGTTCGGCCGAGCAAGCTTGATCCGTTTGCAGAGAAGCTGTCGGGGTGGCTGCGGATTGAGGTTGGCAAGTCGCGAAAGCAGAAGCGCACAGCTAAGCAGATGCACGCTGATCTTGTGGTATTGGGCTATGACGGTTCCTACGAGCGGGTTGCAGCCTTTGTGCGCGCTTGGAAGGCTGAACGCCAACGCGAGCAGCAGACCAGCGGACGCGGCACTTTTGTGCCCTTGGTGTTTGCGGCGGGTGAAGCCTTCCAGTTCGACTGGAGTGAAGACTGGGCCATTATAGGTGGCAGGCAGACCAAGTTGCAGGTAGCGCATACCAAGCTGTCACACAGCCGGGCGTTCATTGTTCGGGCATATCCACTTCAGACCCACGAGATGCTGTTCGACGCGCTTGCTGAGGCGTTCAGGGTGCTGGGCGGTGTTCCCCAGCGGGGTATTTTTGATAATATGAGGACGGCGGTCGATCGCATTGGCCGGGGCAAAGTCAGACAGGTCAATGCGCGCTTTGCCGCTATGGCGAGCCATTACCTGTTCGAAGCAGACTTCTGTAACCCGGCCTCGGGGTGGGAGAAAGGACAGGTCGAGAAGAACGTGCAGGATGCGCGGCGGCGGCTGTGGCAGCCCCTTAGTACCTCTGGGCCCAGCTTCCCCGATATCGATGCCCTGAACGCCTGGCTAGAGGAACATTGCATTGCGCAATGGAGGCATATCAAGCACGGTAGCCTGCCTGGTACCGTGGCTGATGTGCATGCCGAGGAAGTCGCCAGCTTGATGCCGCAGGGCCGTATCTTCGATGGCTTTGTCGAACACAGCAAGCGGGTATCCCCGACCTGCCTCGTGAACTTTGACCGTAACCGTTATAGCGTGCCGGCATCGTTTGCGAACCAGCGGGTAAGCCTGCGGATATACCCGAACCGGGTCGTTGTTGTTGCCGAAGGGCAGATCGTGTGCGAGCATGTTCGGATTATTGAGCGCTCGCACCATATGCCCGGCCAAACGGTGTATGACTGGCGCCACTATCTGGCAGTAATCCAACGCAAGCCCGGTGCCTTGCGTAACGGGGCGCCCTTCACCGAGCTGCCGCAAGCGTTCCGGCAGTTGCAAGGGCTGATCCTCAAGCGGCCTGGCGGCGACAGGGAGATGGCCGAGATACTGGCGCTTGTGCTGCATCATGATGAGCAGGCAGTGCTATGCGCGGTCGAACTTGCCCTTGATGCTGGGGTGGCGACCAAGACCCATGTTCTCAATATCCTGCATCGTTTGACCGATGGCAAAGCGATCCCGCCAACCCCTATAGATGCACCACAGGCTTTGCGCCTTGCCCGCGAGCCTCTAGCCAATGTCGGGCGCTACGATGCCCTCCGGAACAAGGAGGCGCGTCATGCGTCATGATCCCGCCAGCGCCGCGATCGTGGTTATGCTACGCGGCCTCAAGATGTACGGCATGGCTGGCGCCGTCAGCGACCTGATCGAACAGGGTGCCCCTGCGTTCGAAGCGGCTGTGCCGATCCTCTCGCAGCTGCTCAAGGCGGAGATGACCGAACGTGAGGTCAGATCCATCGCTTACCACATCAAGGCAGCCCGGTTCCCGGCCTACAAGGATCTGGCCGGGTTCGACTTTGCAGCCAGCGAGGTGAATGAAGCCCTCATCCGTCAGCTCCATCGTGGAGATTTTATAGACGGTGCCGACAATATCGTACTGATCGGCGGTCCCGGGACGGGCAAAAGCCACATGGCTACAGCGCTTGGCGTGCAGGCTGTTGAGCATCACCGCAAAAAGGTCCGCTTCTTCTCCACGGTTGATCTGGTCAATGCGCTGGAACAGGAAAAGGCTATGAATAAAGCTGGCCAGGTTGCCGAGCGCCTGCTGCGCCTTGATCTCGTCATTCTCGACGAGTTAGGCTATCTGCCGTTCAGTCCATCAGGCGGCGCGCTGCTGTTCCATCTGCTCTCCAAGCTTTATGAGCAGACCAGCGTCATCATCACCACCAATCTATCGTTCAGCGAATGGGGCGGTGTGTTCGGTGATGCCAAAATGACCACAGCCCTCCTCGATCGACTTACGCACCACTGCCACATCCTTGAGACCGGGAATGACAGCTTCCGCTTCCGCGCCAGTGCCGCAGCGCCCAAAAACAGAAAGGAAAAACCAACCTCTTGACCCAAAACCCGCAACGCGGGATATGACAACCACCCGGGTCAATTCTCAGTGAAAATAACGGGTCACTTCTCAACGACAATCAACACAACGCAATATGACCGATCTCCA
>Ga0209812_10000093_pt1 | contig 82245 bp, 67 predicted proteins | sample JI71714BDNA_FD_187502 | JGI IMG/M metagenome (GOLD analysis project Ga0209812, IMG submission 187502) | Wastewater effluent complex algal communities from Wisconsin, to seasonally profile nutrient transformation and Carbon sequestration -... | ecosystem: Engineered > WWTP > Effluent > Algae... | reverse complement strand
TTGGCAGATGCGCCTAAAACAGATGCGCCCCACGTCGAACCGTCAAGGGCAGAGCTTCACTCCGGACAGCCACATGTCTCGCCGTCTCAGGCGGCCGCGGCATGGCAAGATGCCCGAGCACAAGCGGCACTGATCAGTGTACAAGCCTGTTTATATGACAGCCCGCTGGCGTCCGTTGCTGCGCAGCGGATCGCAGAGGTGACATCCCAGCAGCGCTTAGATCCGATGTTAGATTGGTTATCAGCCATACAAACGCAGTACGATATGCCGGCAGAGCATTGGCAGCAACAGGCGATGGCTGCACTACCAATGCCTGATCCTAAAGCATTGCTCGGCCAAGGCGAACCTGCGTCGCTGGTGACCAGTGCAGACCACCGTGGCGATGTCAGCCTGCAAAACGCATCGGTCAATACGCCGCTCCCAACTCAGGACAGCTTCGACATTAAACGTCGCAGTGAAGACCAAGCCGGTCATACGTTATTGAAAGTTGAGCAGCGTAAAATTGATCGGCTGGTTGAACTCATTGGTGAGATGGTGGTGGCGAAAAATGCCTTGCCTTATATCGCTCGTAAAACGGAGCAGGGCGCGTCTTTGTTGGATATTGGTCGAGATATCAAACAAAGTTATGCCGTGATCCACCGTATTGCCGATGAAATGCAAGACGCCATTATGCAAGTCCGGATGATGCCTGTGTCGTTTGTGCTACAGCGTTTCCCGCGGTTGGTGCGTGATTTAGCCCGCAAGTTAAATAAAGAAGTTCAACTCCAGTTATCGGGTGAAGAGACCGAAGCGGATAAAAACATCATTGAAGCTTTGTCCGATCCCTTGATGCACATTGTCCGCAACAGTTTAGATCACGGTTTGGAATCTCCGAGCGAGCGTCTTGCGGCAGGGAAAACGGCCGTGGGCCATTTAAAAATCCACGCCAAACAAGATGCTGATCGCGTGCTTATCCGTATTGAAGACGATGGGCGAGGCATCGACCCTGAACTGGTCAAACGTAAAGCCTGGGAGAAGGGGCTGATCAGTGATGAGGAACGGGCGCGGTTAGGTGATGAGGAGGCGATCCAACTGATCTTTCGGGCAGGATTTTCCACCGCCGAACAAATTTCGGATCTGTCGGGCCGCGGCGTGGGTATGGACGTGGTGCGCAATGCCTTGCTGGCGGTCGGTGGGAGTGTGCAGTTACAAAGTAAACGTGGCCAAGGCACCCAGTTGCTGCTCTCGTTGCCGCTATCGATGGCGGTCAGCCACGTCATGATGATTGAAACACAGCAGCAATTGTTTGGTGTTCCGATGGATGCGGTGATTGAAACTGTACGCCTACGCCCAGAACAGCTATTTCGCGTCAAGCAACAGCACGCGGTCGTACTACGGGAAAAAATAGTCCCGTTGTTTGCGCTGAACCAATTACTGGCAATAGATGCACCGGCAAAAACCAACGCAGATGGCGAATTTGCTGCTTTAATTATTGAACTTGAGGGCCATCCGGTTGGGCTGTTGGTGGATGAGTTTAAAGGTGTGATTGATGTCATTTTAAAACCCTTGCCGGGCGAGTTAGCACAGTTACGTTGCTACAGCGGTTCGACGTTGTTAGGGGATGGCTCTGTGCTTATGGTGTTAAATCCGCGAGGGTTATGGTAATGGCAATTCAATACGGCAAAACCGTGGTGAAATTTATTGATATGGTGTCAGTCGAGGATACCGAAACATTATGGCAATGGATGCAGCAACATCCGGGCGGAAAAATTAATTTAGCCAAATGTCAGCATTTACACACCTCCATCCTACAATTACTGGTATTGGCCAAGCCAACCATCAGTGCATGGCCACAGGATGTTGTTTTTAAAAACGTTTTGCAAATGTGTTTGGCTGCACCCGTCAGTGATGCAACCAGCACCGCGGCGGCAGATGCATCAACCGCTGCGGTAACTCAGGCAGAGAACGACGCACACGCGGGCAATTGGCATTGATGAATTGAGTCAACGATGACGACGTAAATAACCGATAGCGTTATTGAGGTGTGGTAATGGCAAAAAAAATTTTGGTAGTAGATGATTCCGCGACAATGTTGATGAGCCTCAAAGCGACCCTCGACATGAATGGGTTTGATGTATCGACCGCGGCGGATGGGCAAATTGCGTTGAATTTAGTGCAATCTGGCTTTCGGCCCGATTTGATTATTACTGATATCAATATGCCAAATATGGATGGCATTGAGTTAATTAAGCATGTGCGTCCGTTACTACGTTTTACACCCATATTGGCCTTGACCACGGAAAGTCAGGCCGAAAAACGTGATCAAGCTAAACAATTTGGTGCCACCGGCTGGTTATTAAAACCAGTATCAGGCACGGATTTGATTCGTGTGATAAAACAAGTGTTGCCGGGTGCTTAACCGCGTGAAGCGCTATGCCAGCTGCCGTGCTCAAAACGCCGAGTGCGCATCTATATATTGACGTGGCAATGTTAGATGACCTTTTGAATGCAATTTTTCTATCATGATAGCGCCTGCCTAGTTCATGCATTTGTTCAATAGACCTAGCATGTATTTATGACATAGGCATGATGCGTAAAGGAGCGATTATGCACCGAACAGAACATTTAAACGCGCTTCGTTTATTCAACAGCCGGTTTGTGTTGTTGTGCTTGGGATTGGCGGTTGGCGCTGGTGTGGTGTCGATGCTTATTAGTCATTGGCTCCACGTGTTACTCATTGAACCTTTTGGTTTGAGTTTGTTCGTCGAAATTTTCCTAACCACCATGGTGTGTATGTTTTTCGCCGCCTGGTTACTGCTGCCGGTCATGTATAAACTGTGGCATAAACAATTACTCACCATGATCCAAGAGGATTTGCCTAAGGTGGTGAATCATGACCCTGATGTGGCGGCACAAATTCAGCAGGTCCCGCCCTATTTGATTTTATTGCGACAGCAATTAGACGGCGCCTTGCAAGAGACCGAGAGTGGCGTCATGGCCGTTATTAAGGTGATGAATACCCTCTATCAACTGGGCAAAAGCCAAGTAGATGATATTGCACAATCCTTGGTCTCGAATAATCAACTGACGGAAGATACCAAACGGCAAGCGCAAAAAAACCGTGCCATGGTGGAGTCGTTAAAACACAATATAGAATCGCAATCGGCGGATTTAGAGAATAACTTTAGCCGAACCCAGCGCTTGGCCGTGGAAGTCGAAGCCTTAGCGCCCTTGGTGGATATCATTTCAAATATTGCTAAACAAACCAATTTGTTGGCGCTAAATGCTGCGATTGAGGCTGCGCGGGCCGGCGAGAGTGGCCGCGGTTTTAGCGTGGTGGCGGATGAGGTGCGCAAACTGTCGATGCAAACGAGCGATGCGGCGGAAAGTATTTCATTGAAAATTACCTCGGCGGTACGCGGTGTTCAGCTGGAGTTAGAAACGGCCAAAAAGGCGATTGAGTCGCACGAAACTATTCTCAGTTTGCAAGAAGCTGCCGACGAAATAGCCTCGATGGACGCCCAATTTGAACAAGCGCGAGCCACCATCGACCACACCTTTAAAACCATCGATCAAACCAATCGGCAAATGGTGATGTTGTTATCCGATGCGCTTGGGCAGGTGCAATTTCAGGATATCGTACGGCAGCGTGTCGAGCATGTGCAACAAGCGGTCGATGGATTAAATGAGCATATTTTAGAGCTTTCAAAAGTGCTAGCCACTGGGTTGTGGGATGAAGTGCCGCCATTATCCTTACAGCAGCGCACTGAGGCCTTGCGGCAAAAATACGTGATGCAAGGTCAGCGACAGATCCATGATGCGGCCATGGGCAATGCATCGTCATCCGGCAACGACGGCGCGGCCCGCCCGCCGATTGAGCTGTTTTAGTAACGTGACTCTGTTTTAGTCGTTTCGGCATCACTGGTTCGCGTGCTGGTATATGTCGCGGTTTAGGCGGATGCACAGCCTCGATCATACCCAAAGCGGAGGGAAGGTTGGTGTGATCGGCGATCATCGCAGGCCGAAGGCATAACTTTTTGCTGTTTGGCGAGCTCGCCGGCAAAGCAAAATGTCATGTGAGCATCATCAAGCTGTCGGTAAGTCGTCGGCAGCGCATGCTCAGGCGGACAAATGCCCTAAACACGGCCTGCTGTAACGGCCAAATGCAGATAAACCAAGCTGCACCAAACGAGCCAGCTTATGCCAAATGCTGATGGTTTTTCTTCACCACCTGTGTGAATACCTCAACCCATTCTGGGGTAAAGGCTTTGCCACTGAGCTGGTTGATTTCAATCATGGCGCGCACGATTGGTTTTTTGCCATCATCCGGTGCATACCGATCATGCATGATGGCATCGAATTTATCGGCAATCGCAATCACCATGGCACCAGAACCGATTTGCTCGCCACTTAATCCTTTGGGCACTCCCCAGCCGTCATAGCGCTCGTGGTGTTGCAGAATCATCTCCGCCGCTTGTTCAAAACGGCTGTTGCAGCCAAGCAAACCTGCGGATAACAGCGGATGGCGGCGTTCAGGTTCGGTTAGAATTTCTGTGGTTTCGGGGTAAAACGATAACGCCATATCATGCATGACGACGGCGACGGCCAGCTGTTCGGCGGCAATGACATGACCACCTTGCCGGTTCATCTCTAAGCATAAAAACATTTGCCGCGCCAAGCGTTCACGCCAGAGCGGCGTTTTGCGCTCCAGTATAGGAGCCATAGCCAGTAGGAACACAATATCCTCATCCAATGGGATGCCATAGTGTTTTAGAATACGGCAAAGCCGTTGTTCATAGTCGGCGTCAGAAATAGCCGTATTGCTAGCGGCTTGTTCTGTGGTCGGTTGTGCTGTGGTCGGTTGTGAGGCCACGCTGGCCTGTGCTGCAGTTTCCTGTATGTAAGTTTCCTGTGGCGCATGCGCTGCCGAGGCAGCCAACGGTGGGTCAATTTCGCTTAATAGTTCGTCATCGAAATGATCGAAATGATCGAATTGACGATCAGGATCCAGCTCCAACAACACTTTGTGAATATAGTGAGTGAGCTCGGTAGCGGTGGCGCTGGTCAGTTGCGTTAAATGCTGACTGATCATCTGCATACTATGTTCTGACAGGGGGCTGGCTTGGCCGGACGCTTCGGCGATGACGTGCAAACGGGTTTTATCCAAGGTTAGTAAAATAACATCACACAATAGGCTATTGTAGGCCATGTGACCTTTACGGATATCATCCAATACATCCTCCAAGCTTTGCAGTAGTGGCACTGCACTCATCAAACCGATAAAGCCCAGATTGCCTTTAATCGTATGCACTACACGGAACAAGCTATTCAACAGCGCTTGGTCATCTGGGGTATGTTCAAGTTCCAGCAGTGTGGTTTCGCATAGTGGATAGGCATCGTTGAAATCCTCAAAAAAATCGTTCAAGGCTTCTTGTTGCGCGGGGTCATGATGACGCGGGATGTCTTGCACACTCATAACGAACCTCAACTACGTTGTATTCCGTGGATGGTGATCTATATATGTCGGCAGTTCCCCAGAGATATGGTGCGCTTGGTCAACATAAGCGGTACATATCACAATCCGTCGTACTGCCATCGCCGCACATGCGGACATCAAACAGCAAGTGTAGTGCAGCGGTACGAAAAATGCGCAGTCGAGCGAGATGTTCGTGGCCACGCCGAACGGGGAGCATGTTGTTTTATGTGGTGCGCAGCAGTGTCGAACCATGTATTCATAAAAGCATCATGCAATAGTCAAAAAATTGTGACATCCGCACCTTACTATGTGCACGTGGTTATCCCTGTCACCACATGTGGTTCGCTCAGCTGATGAGCATTTGATGTGAGTTTAATGTTTTTGAGTATCGATCCCTAGTGCTGACTGCCTAGATATGAGGTTAAACAACCTTAGGTATAGGTGGTTTGTGGTGGCGAGATACGTGATGTTGTTGCGATGTTTCATTCAGTTCCATCCTTGTTCGGGAGCGCTTGCGCTCCCATTTTTTTCACTTTTTGGCGATGCCATTTTTCTCGGCGGTTATTTTTTGCGGCATGGTCATGCCAGTGAAAAACCGCGGTCACAAGGGGAAGCATATGATCATTTGCCCGCCCAAACGAACCTTGTCCAAACGAACCTTATCCAAACTAACTTTGTCCAAACGAACTCAACGCTGTGATGTGCTCGCAATTCGGGTGACGACTGCTTACAATGCCGGCCAATCGCGTGCAGCCACAACGACGCAGTCACAAAGGTTCTGATCCTATGCAAGAATTGGTGTATTTGCGCCATTACCCTCCGGCCATCACCCAGCAAGTGCAACAGTTAATTGCACAACATCGCTTACAAACCGTGTTAGCACAGCGATACCCCGAGCCGTTGCATGCGATCCAAACCGATGCCGCGCTGTACGAGTTCACCATGGCACTGAAACAACAATTTATGCGCAGCAGCGAGCCTGTGAGTAAGGTGCAATTTGATAACAAAATTCATGTGATTCAAAATGCACTGGGCACCCATACCCAGGTGAGCCGTGTGCAAGGTGCCAAACTCAAGCGTAAACATGAAATCCGGGTGGCTGCGCTGTTTAAGCAGTTACCCGAAGCGTTATTGCGGATGATCGTGGTGCATGAATTGGCACATTTACGGGAGAAAGATCACAATAAAGCGTTTTATCAGCTCTGCTGCCATATGGAGCCGAATTACCATCAATTGGAGTTGGATGTGCGATTGTTTTTAACGCTGCGTGATCTGACCGCTTCTCCTTCCCGCGAACCTGCGCTGTGATCGCAAGATAATGAGATAATATCTCATTGAGGTTGTGGATTTATTATGGGTATAATGTGATAGTATCACATAAAGTGGTGAGATAGCTGCGATGACACCCACGCGATTTCATTAACGAAATCGCATATAGGCGGTATCGCATACGATCCCAATCAACCCAGCACAAATGTGATGAATGTTGCTCTGAGCGAGGAACGCTTTGGCGGCTCTGGATCAAACACGTGGTTTTTCACCGTACTTTTAGTCGTTGGCGTACTTGTTAGCTTTGCGGACCTTTCGTTTGCGTACCTTTCACGGTGTTTTGTTCAGTGTTTTGTCACAGTGTCGCGTGACCCGAGAATGAAGGGTGACGTTCATGATATTTGTCATAACACAGTCGAGAAATCATGTCGTTATTGATGCCCCCAGTTGCGCCGCAATTCGCTAAAACACATTTATCGCACCTTGTCCTTGCGCTGATGGGCGTTAGCAGTGTGATGCTAAGCGCGAGTAGCCTAAGCGCCAACGCCGCCGAGCAATCTGTCAAGCAATCCGTCAAACAAGACGCAAGCCATGCTGAGATTGAGCGGATTGAAGTACGACATTTTCAGTCATATCGGGGTTCATTACCGGTCGAGCAGTGGCCACAAGCCGTGCAGCGTTTAAATAGCGGCGATTGGGATTTATGGTCACTCAGTCGTTTTCAGGATGCGCTGGATCTGTCGGCCAGCATAGCGCGACAAAATAACGGCGGTGGGCTTTGGGATAGTTTCTCAGTGCGTGGTTTTCCTGGCAATGAAAATATGCCGTCTGGGTATTTGATCAATGGTTTTAACGGTGGTCGTGGTTTTAGTGGCCATCGAGATACCTCAAATATTGAATACATTGAAATTCTAAAAGGGCCAGGCTCGGCGTTATACGGCCGCTCAGAGCCCGGCGGCACGATCAATATCATCACGAAAAAGCCGCATTTTCAGCAGCAAGGTAGTATCAAAACCAGCGTGGGTACTTATGATCAATACCGGCTGGAAGGCGATTATAACGACAGCCTCACCGAGCAGTTGGCGTTTCGGATCAGCGGTGCTTGGCAAGCGCACGGCAGTTTTCGTGAGTTTGTGCAAAGCGATCGCCAGGTGCTAACCCCCACGGTGTTGTGGCAAATCGATGACAGCAGTCAATGGTTGTATGAATTGGAATGGTTGCAACAGGCGCAATTATTTGATCGTGGCATTGTGGTACAACACAATAATTTTGCCGATTTACCGATCGAGCGTTATCTCGGTGAGCCCACCGATCGTCCCACCGACATCGATGCGCGCGGCCATCAATTGAGTTATCAACGGCAACTGAACCAAGATTGGCAATTTAATGCCGGACTTGGTTATCGCGATTCGGCATTAGCGGGCTTTTCTTCCGATGCAGAGCTGGCTCGGGCTCGACAATCGTTGTTTGATGATGGTCGCACGCTTACTCGACAACGGCGGCAACGAGATTATCACTCCGAAGATCGCACCCTTCGCGCCGAGTTGAGTGGCAAACCGGTGATGGCGCAGCTTGCACATCATGTGCTATTTGGCCTCGATGCGTATGACTACGAGCTCTACACCATGTTAGGGCGTTTTCGCGGCGCTAAAGGCAGTTATGCCATTGATGTGCGGGCTCCGCAATACGCAGTCGCGCAGCCGGGTAAGATCAATACGCTGTATGAAAATATCGAACGGCAGCAAGCGTATGGCTTTTACGTGCAAGATATTGTGCAGCTCAGTGCGCAGTGGCAACTGTTAGTCGGGATGCGGTTTGATGACTACGAACAGCACATCGAAGAGCGGGTGAAAAAAACCATGGCGACGACCGAGGATCAAAAATTTAGCCCACGCTTTGGTCTAAGTTATCAATGGCATCCGCAGTGGCAATGGTATGCCAATTATGCGGAAGGTTTTTTACCGTTAAGTGGCACTGATTATGCCGGAGCCGCCTTTGCCCCTGAGCTTAGCCAATCGCAAGAAATGGGCGTGAAATGGCAGCAAGCGCAGCTGAGCGCGACCTTGGCGCTATTCCATGCAGAGAAATCCAATATCCTCGTATCCGACCCTGTGAACGTAGGTTTTTCCGCGACCTTAGGTGAGGCGACCAGTCAAGGCATCGAGCTTGATGTGGCGACGCGTTTAGGCAGTCTGTGGCAATGGCAGTTGTCCTACAGTTGGGTCGATAGCGCGACGGCGGTGGATAGCATCAACCCCGATTGGGGGGTGCTGGTGCCCAAGGGCAGTCGCTTAGTTAACGTGCCGCGACACAGCTTAAGTAGCCAAGTACAGCGCGAGTTCGCCGTCGGTGGTTATGCGGCAGCGCTTGGGTTGCGAGTGCGTTATCAAAGCCGTCGCTTAGGTGATGCGGTTGATCCACGGTATATGCTACCGAGCACCACCTTGTGGGGAGTCTTTGCGTCCATGCCATGGGGTGATGGCTGGAATGCCGATTTGGTTTTAGAAAACCTGCTGAATAAACATTATATCCAAAGCTCATATTCAGCACTCTGGAGTTACCCAGGTGAGCCACGCAGTGCCAAATTGAGTGTGCGTTATCGCTTTTAATGGCGAGGCGCTTGCGATGCTGCGGCCGCTGTTGATGCGGCTGCCGCATCTTTTGCGTGCAGTACCCTAACCTTATCAACATCGTTATAAGCGCTTTGCGCCCTATGCCTGGCGCGAGTTGGGACGTTATTTTGGACGCTATTTTGGATGCTTTGTAGAGTCATTATGTCGAGTCATATCACAGGTTTTCAGGCGTCGAGCGCGCCAGCATCGACCTTGTCGCAGCGCATCAATAGCATTGATATGATGCGTGGTTTGGTCATGCTCATCATGCTACTGGACCATGTGCGGGAGCGTTTTTTCCTGCAGTATCAGGTGTCGGATCCAATGGATATTGGCAGCACGGACCCTGCCTTATTTTTTAGCCGATTGGCAGCCCATTGGTGTGCTCCCGTGTTTGTCTGTTTGGCGGGAGTGTCAGCGTTTTTGTATCAACAGCAAGGCCGTTCGTTGACGCCATTTTTGCTAAAACGTGGCTTGGTGCTGATTGCGTTGGAAGTGATCGTGATTAATGTCGCTTGGATGGGGCACTACCACACGCTGTGGTTGCAAGTCATCTGGGCGATTGGCATGAGTATGTTGGTGTTGGCGGCCTTACATCGTTTACCGCGGCCACTGATATGGCTGCTGGCGATTACGATTATTGCGGGACATAACCTATTGACACCCATCCGTTTTACCCCTGATGAGTGGGGTTATACGCTGTGGGTCATTCTGCACGATCGCGGTTATATCTGGCAAGGACAACTGAGCCTGTTGGGTGATTATGCCTTTGCGATCAAAGCCAGTTATCCACTGCTGCCTTGGTTTGGCGTGATTTTGCTGGGATATGCCATGGGACCGTGGTTTTTGCCTGATAAAACATCGGCTGGGTCATCAAGCCTGCTGTCGCGGCGACTATGCTTAGCTGGCGGCATCGCCTTAGGCCTGTTGCTGATATTACGCAGTGTGAATCAGTATGGCGAACCTGTGGCATGGCAATGGCATGATCGCGGCTTACAGACGGTCATGTCATGGTTCAATTTTACCAAGTATCCGCCATCGCTCGATTTTTTACTGTTAACCCTTGGCCTCATGTGTTTCGCCTTGGTGGGATTTTCTCGCCTAAGTGGCGCTGCTGAAAAGCCGGCATCCGCGTTGCCCTCACTCGCATTCTCACGAGGGGCACGCACAACAGCGGCGCAATCTCGAGCTCGAATTGCGCTTGGTGCTTGGTTAGCTATGCTGCAGGCCTACGGTGGTGCGCCCATGTTTTTTTATATTTTGCATCTATATGTTTTGCTGCTCCTGCATAAAACCTTGAGTTGGTGGCAATCGACATCCGGAGTTGGCAGCGCCGAGGGGTATGCCATGTCGCATATTGGGCAAATATGGTTATGTAGTTTGGTGCTGGCGGTGCTGTTGTATTGGCCAACCCGGGCGTTTGCCGCGTTTAAACGGCGCTCAGGTTGGCGCTGGTTGCGGTATTTATAACCACCGATGTCGCGCCTGTAGAAAAAGCGCAGCTGCGACACGCCGTGCCTGCTGATTATTGATTGAGCCATTTTCGAAATGATGCCGTTCTGGTTTTACTGGTGATCAGCGGCGAAGCTTGACTGGCGTGGCTTCTGGTGTGTGATTTTAGGTACACCGCCAAGCTTTCTTTGTGATAGGGCTCCGCGCTTGCGATGGCATCAATATGGATGATGTCGCTGCGATTGAGCCGGAAAAAAAGCCCAGGATCGAGCACCTGTTCCAGCTCACTGATGTTGGTTTCACTCAGGATATGCACCTGCTGCTGCGTATCGGTCGCCAGCAGTACGCCGTTCGATGCTTGGATGAGGCGCACCTCCGTGATAGGTAAAATGGCTAATTGTTGGCCTTTGCGTAACAAAAACCGTTGCTTATAGAGCGGGGGGCTCGTCATGCTCAATGTGGCTGGCGAAGCGTTCGTGTGGTCTGAGGCTATGGGCTGAAGTTTTTGTTTCAGCTGTGTGAGATTATGCATCGCAGCGACAAAACGTGGATACGTAAACGGCTTTAATAAGTAATCAATGGCATGATATTGAAATACCTGATGCCAATAGTGATCGTAAGCGGTGGTAAAAAGCACAGGGCAGGGTAAGTCGAGTTGTTCAAGTGCCGTAAATACGGCGCCATCCGTCAGTTCAATATCACTGATGATTAACGCCAAATCGGTGGGGTGTTGAAAATAGGCCATGACCGCCGCCACTGAGTCTAACCGCGCGACAACCTCAATATCAGGCTGATAGCGGCTTAAAAAATGCTGCAGTTTATCGGCGGCTAATTCTTCATCTTCGATAATTAACACCCGCATTGTCGTATGTTCCTTATGATGTTGCTGGCATGCATCATGCTGCACGCCACGCAAATTGACAGCTACGATTTTAAAACCTATTCGCAAAACCTATTCGCAAAACCTATTCGGAAAACCTAAGGTCAGCTAGGTCGCTTGTTAACGGGACCCGTACCACAAATTCACCCTCCGCCGTCAGCCCAGCCTGAATATGTTGCTGCAGGATATGCCAACAGCGCTGGTCTAAATTCTGTAAGCCAAGTCCTGTACTCGGGACGGCAAAGGGTTTGGGCTGATGGCGATGTGATACCCATAGTTGCTGTTCTTTAAGCTGCAGATGGATCTGCAGCGGTGCCGTTTGGCTGAACTGATTATGCTTTACGGCGTTTTCCAATAACAATTGCAGCGCACAAGGCACCAGCTGGTATGCCGGCATGACCTTTTGACACGACGTCTCTTGCTGTTTGGGGGCAGGCATATATGGCGGCTGTTGCTGATTGTCCGTCGCAACAACAGCCGAACGGAGCGACGGATCCATCACCAGTTGAATGCTGTCCCCAAACCGTTGTGTTAACAGTGCCATGTAAGTCTGGGCAAATGCCACTTCTAACGATAACGGCACCAAAGGCTGCGCACTATGTTGGATCTGGTAACGATACACGTCGGAAAACTGACTTAAAAAAGCTTCGGCGTCATCGGCGTCTTTATGAATAAGGGCCGATAGCACGTTTAAGTTATTAAATAAAAAATGTGGGTCCAGTTGCTGTTGTAATAATTGCAGCTGATAGCGCTGCGCAGCACTGGCGGCCTGATGTAAAGCCCATTGTTGCTGCTGTTGCCATGCCCAACTTTGCCGAACTAAATATGCCGCACTTATCAGGCTAAATAGCAGTAAAAGCATTAAGGCTTGACGGAGCAACAAATGCGCATCCAAAGGCTGCTGCAGTGCAACATCAATACAGAGTTGTAACCCCAACATACTTAGGACAAACCACAGAGCGCTGCGGCTTAGGGGGCGCCACAGGTGACGATGGAGCGAACGCCATGCAGGCGGCGCGGCGATGCTGCCCAGCGCTATGTGTGTGAACGAGTTCGATGATGCCTGTGTGGCAGCCTGAGGGTGGGGCAGATGCTGGGCTTGGCTGAGCAGCAAAGGCCAGTGACGCAGTTGCTGTCGCAATATGCCGATCACCAGTAGCGCTTGCAAACTCAACCACCAGGCGCTGTCAACATGCAGCTGTAAGGGCTGATCGGGTGGTGTTTGTAGCAGTGCCAGATACAGACTAAAAAGATGCGCCAGCATGACGATGGCAAGCACACTGTAGCCATACTGCTGCATTAGATTGCGCCAGCGCGACCACGGCAACGCTGTGGTGGCGCTCATGGGATCGCTGCTAGCTGGGCTATGATTGTTGTCCATGTGATTTGTGCCTATGAATTGTGAATATGCCCTGTGCCAGCATGGCGCCTTTATGTGTCGTTGCGGCGTTATCCCGTGCGCGGGGACTAATCTGCCGCGGCTTTTTTAGCGGATACAGCACCTTCAGGTAAGCGCAGTACGATATCCCCTTTGGCATCATAGAACAGCAACTGTGGCTCTCCATCGGAGCCCACCGCCATTTCAATCCGTTTTTTGCCTTGAGGATCATGCAGTTGTAGCATGGCTTTTTGATTTAATGTGCCATAAAACGCACGGCGACTGCCATGAATTTGCTCGGATTTTTCCAGCTCCGCAATTTTAGCCGCCGCGGCTTGATCACCTTTGTCTGCAGCGTGCATCAAGCGCATATATTCATCGACCGGAAAGTTGGGACGGTCGATGATGTTGAGACCCGTCACTTGCATATTGTCTTGTTCAATATGCTGCATGGCCAATGTTTGATCTTGGTTGTAGCGGTCAAATGACAGGTGTAGACCATGTTCGGTTTTTCCTTCCCGCCGAAAACCACGGAACATAAAACCGCCATTTTCGGAACCTTCATCGTTGTAAAAGATAAAACCAGGCCGTGGACCAGGATCAAATTCGGTCATAACTTTCCCCTGCTTCACTGGCCGCGGTGAGTGTTTACTGTTGGCTATCACCAGCCGTGGATGCCCGGTCGGCTCCATAACGTTAATACGCTCTACATGCAGCTTTTCTACAGTAAGTTGTTGTTTATCTGCAACTTGTGTTTGGTACGTTAAGGCCGCAAGGGCGCTGACTAACAAAATATTGAGGGTTGTTTGTCCGATATGCATGATGACACTCCAAGGTTAGGTCTGAACCGAAATTTGATAAGGTCAGCATAAGTGGCAGTGCGCTTGGCATACAGGGCAACACCAGCAAGGGCGGAAAAGTCTGCATAAGCGGGGGAAAATGCCCAACAAACGGGATGGGGTCGACCACAGGATGGGTTTACATGTTATCTGATCCTAGTCATAACAATGCGTGATGGCTGTGATAGCGCGCTATTGCGCGCCACCACATTTACCCTCACCGCATTTGCCTTCACCACACTTGCCTTCCGTGGCTTTGTCAGTGCTGGTTGCCGCTTTATCTTGTTCGGTTGGGGTTGCGGCCGGCTGGTCACCGCCGCATTTACCTTCGCCACATTTGCCTTCACCGCATTTGCCTTCCGCAGCTTTGTCAGTTTTTTCGCTGTTTTCTGCGTTGTCGGTTTTGGCGCCGCAGCTTGCTTCGAGTGCGCTGGCTGCCATGGTGCTGGCTTGATAGCCGGCGGTTAAACTCACGGCGGCAAAAGCCGGTTGGCTGCCAACGGCAATAGTGGCCAGTGATGCCAATAGCAGTGCATTCATTGAGGGGGTGTTATGGCTCATGTTCAATTCCTTGTTAATGGATAAGGCGGATTCGACATCGGATACGCCAATAGTACAGTACTTCAGGCGCGATGTTCAGATATGACCTGACGAGCGAGCATAAAATTTCAGCCCATTTGATAAATCGCTAACATGATGCAGGCTAAGCCTGAATAGAAGCGTGATGTTCAACGGTCGGTTGTTCGCTATTTCTGATCCGCCGCGGCATTTGTTAGCATGTCGGTTCAGTGGTTGTGGTTTCGCATGTCGGGCTTGGATGGTTTGCACGGCGTGCGCGGGGTATTTGCCGTTATTTAGGAAGCGTCATGTCATTTTTAGCTGCCACCTTAGATTCACCAATTCAGGCGTCGTTACGCACTGCTGCGCATGCCGCGGCCGAGGGCGGTTCGGCACCTGCACTGCCCAGCGTTGGCCTTGGGCTGCGGCGAGAATATGTCGATGCACTCTTGCAGTACGATGGTGATGAGATTGGTTTTTTGGAGTTTGCGCCGGAGAATTGGTTGCCGTTTGGTGGCGTGTTGGCAGAAAAGCTACAGCGGCTGGCTCAGCGTTATCCGCTGGTTTGCCATGGATTATCGCTCAACATTGGCGGCCCAGATGCGCTGCATCAGGGGTTTTTAGCCGATTTAGTGCAGTTTTTTCAGCGCCTGCCGGTGCGTCATTATAGTGAGCATTTAAGTTTTACGGCCGCCAACGGCCAGCTATACGACTTATTGCCGCTGCCGTTTCGCACAGATGCCATTCGCCATGTGGTGGACAGGATCAGGCAGGTACAAGCCGTATTGCAGCGCCCTTTGGTGTTGGAAAATATTTCTTACTACACCCCGGTTGCGGCGCAAATGTCGGAGCTGGATTTTTTGCTGCACATACTCGAACAAGCCGATTGTCAGCTCCTGTTGGACGTTAATAATGTGTACGTCAATGCGGTGAATCATGGCTACGATCCTTATGCGTTTATTCAAGCGCTACCGAGCCATAGGATCGCCTATTGCCACATTGCAGGGCATTATCAACAGCATGAACAGTTACTGATCGACACCCATGGCAGTGCCGTGTGTGCAGAGGTTTGGCAATTATTGGCGTATACCTATCAGTGTCATGGTGTGATTCCCACCTTACTGGAGCGTGATTTTAATTTGCCACCGTTGCCACAGTTAATCGCCGAATTGGCGCAAATCAAACAGATACAGCAGAGGGGCTTATGAGCCAGTTTGCGGAATTATTTGCCATTCAGCAGCAATTGGCTGATGCCGTGCGCGATAGCGCCAAGGCGGCACCTGTCGGCGTGAAACCTGAGGCGTTGGCGGTTTATCAAGACTTGGTGTTTAACAATATCGCTGGCTTTATTCGTTCCACCTTTCCCGTACTGCGGCAGATTTGTACGGATGTGGTCTTCGACCGTTACATACGCCAGTTTATGCAGCAACACCGTTTAGATAGCCCGTACTTTGTTGATATACCGGCGGCGTTTTTGGCGTGGTTGCCCACACAGCTCGGCACGCATGAAACGGCGTTGCCCGCACTGCCAGGGTTTTGCCTTGAGTTGGCACATTATGAGTGGTTGGAATTGGATGTGTTTCGCCGTGCTGATCCGGTGGGTGAGCCTATCGATGAAGAGGTCAACCCTATGATGGAAGCGACGCAGGCCGAGACGTTGTTATCTGAACCTATACCATCAGCACCTGTGCCGTCTCAGGTCATGTTGTCTCAGGTAATGTCTCAAGTAACGTTGTCTCGTACGCCTTCCATTCGGTTACTGACAGTGTTGGACGTCGCCGCCTATCGTTACCCGGTTCATCAGTTATCGCCAAGTTTTCAGCCCAGCAGCCCCCCTGCCGAGCCGACCTATTTAGCACTATATCGGGATCGCGTAACGCACCTCGCTAGGTCGTCCGCTCCAATATCCGTGCAGACGCAGCCGCAACACATCAGTCAACACCACGGTCAGGTGCGTTTTTTACAATTAACACCGCTCAGTGCCGCCACTGTCCAATTGTTATTGCAGGGGCATCGCAGCGAAGCGGATGTATTGCAACAATTACAACAATTAGCGCCGCAGCTGCCCGGCACGACCTTGCGTGATGGCTTACAGGCGTTACTGGCCCAGCTGCAACAGCTGGGCATACTGACGTGGCAGCATTAAACGTTGGTACAGATCAATAACAGCGCGCGGCAGGAAATGGCGCTACCGCGTGGCGAATATGCTGCTGATAGCTATTGCCAGCGATGGCGGTGGTGCCATAAAAACCGGCATCCGCGCCAATGGTAAAGCTGCGATCCGCCGCTAAGCCTGCTTTAATAAATGCCTCAGCATCGGTTTTAGCGTTGCCGTAGGCCCGCACAATGTTGACACCGGCAGCTTGTAACTGCTTGATTTGCTCTATTTTATAAGCTGCGGTACGGAATAGACTGGTCTCGTTGCTGAGCGATGTGCGCAAAAACCCTGGCGGTAAGCCCATCCACTGTAACCAATCACGGGTGCCTTTTTGGTACCAATACACCCGCGCCGATAAATAAATCGGTTGGTAGCCTTTGTCCAAATACTGCCGCACCAAACTGTAAGCGCCATCTTTCGGGCTAGCTCGCCGGATCGCCGGATAATCGCCAATTTGTTCTAAATCGGACTCAGTGAGGGTGCCATCTATATCGAATAATACCGCTTCGGTGCCAGGGTCCACCACAGTGATAAAGCCTTCGGCACCGGTTTTATCGGCAGGGACCAAGGCATAAATACGATATTGGCCTGTGGCTAAGCCGCTGATACTGATACTGGCTTTGCCATCGCTGTTGGTCACTTTCTGCCCAAGGTAGCGCCACTGGCTATCTTGAGCACCACGTAGGTAAAACTGTACTGTTTCAAATTCTAAGTCTTTGTGCACTATGCTGCCGTAGTCGAATTTTGCTGTCACCGTGGCTGAGCCACCGCGGGCACTGATCACATCATGCACCATATGATAGTGCGGCAAACCAGCCAATAAGGCATTGAGTGGATTACGATACCCTTGCAGGCTAGATTGCGGCGCGGCATAACGTTGTTCCAGCAGCTGTGGCTGTGGACACTGCGGCAAACTGACCGCGTGAGCAAGGTTATACATGCTGGCGAGCAATATCATTGCCGAGATAACCCATCGGCGTGGGATGTTGCTCGTCTTGTAGCTCGAGGCGGTAGAGTTCACCCATGTGGTGAAAGGTTGGTGATCACGCAGTAACATATCATCTCCTATGGTGTGGGCTAAATTCATCAGACGTCGTTCATCGCAACCGTGGCTTACTCAGTGGCAGACATGGACATGTAAAGCCGTGCTATTGCAAAACGCACAACCTAAACCACTGCAACAGCATCGGTGCGTAATTTTTAGCCTGTAGACTCTATATGGCAAAGGTATGACAACCTATGTGCTGCGCATAAAAATCATAATTTCAACGCATATTTATCAATTTATTCATGAGGCTGCGAGGTTGTGGTGAGGTCGGAAGTTGGCGTGGAAAGGCAGCCCGCCGCCGCCTTATGGCTTTAGCAAGTGGTGAATAAGTATAAATTTGTTAATTACTTAAAAATTTAACGTTTTTTAACCAATCTAACGATGGTATATTACGCACATTAGTTTTAGCACAGACTTGTTGTTAAAAGGATGTAGAGTATGCCTTTCAAATTCCAAGCCACGCAGATGCTGGTTTTATTATGCACGGCGAGCCTATCCATGGCCTTTAGCCAAGGTGCCCACGCCAATGATGATAACGAGCAATACAGTCAGCGGTGGTGTAAACATATTTCTGAACAGCGTCAGCACGTGGTGACCCGAATGGAAGCGAAAAATGCGACCGAGCGGGAAAAACTGCATTTAAATGAACGTAACCAAGAGATGCTGAAGTTAATTGATCGGCATTGTAAAAACCCAATTCCGGATCCGGTGGATGCACCAAAGAAGGTGGGTTCGGCTAAAGCTGAAATGCAAAACGCCGCGCAAACGGCCAGTACTAATGCTGCCGCTGTAGCGGCTGCCGCGGCAGCGGCCGCAGAAGAGAAAAAATTAAATATTACCTCGACCATTTTTTTAGGTGAACAAGCCGCGGCCTGGGAAGCTTATTACAAACCACATTGGCGTTGCCGTCGCAAAAACATGGATACCGATGATTTTATTTTCTGCACGGAAGATAAATCACAGCAGCGTGATGCCTTTATCAAAATGTGGGAACAGCGCAAGCCAAAAGCCGAAATGTCTCCGCAAAACTAAGCGCACGGCATAACCACCGCGCAGCAGTAATAATGCGCCAGTGACATCACAAAAAACCGGTTACCTGCAGAGGTGCCGGTTTTTTTATGCGCATCGCAGGCTCGCCATCGCCAGGCAGATGACCAGATGAACTACGCGGCTTTTTTGCGCGACCTTACTCATGCGCGGCATGACGACGTTGTTAGGCGATGACTGCACGGTTGGGCGATGACTGCACGCCCCGTTATCGAGTTCACGCCGACACATACAGTTTTAAGCTTGCGCGTAAATATCCTTAAAGCCAAGCCAGCGGCGGATCAAGGCCTCTGCTGCGCGCTGATGATGCTGCCACAACTGTTGTGCGGCCTGCTGTGCGGCGGGGATCATGGCGGCATCGCGTTGAAGATCGACCAGTTTATAGCTGGCATCACCGGTTTGGCGGGTGCCAAGGAGCTCGCCTGGGCCACGAATTTCAAGATCGCGCTGTGCAATGACAAAACCATCGTTACTCTCACGCAGCACCGCTAATCGCGCTTGTGCCGTGGCAGACAGCGGGGCATGGTACAGCAACACACAATGTGAGGCAGTTTGGCCACGCCCAACGCGGCCGCGTAGCTGATGCAGCTGCGCTAAACCCAGTCGTTCTGGGTTTTCAATAATCATCAAGCTGGCGTTGGGGACATCGACGCCCACTTCAATCACCGTAGTGGCAACCAGTACGTCCAATTGATGCGCGGCAAAGTCGGCCATCACTTGCTGTTTTTCTGTTGGTTTTAACCGGCCATGCACCAAACCGATGCGTAAATTTGGCAAGGCTTGGGCTAATAACACCATCGCTTGTTCCGCCGCTTGGCACTGCAACTGCTCGGATTCATCAATCAGTGTACATACCCAGTAAGCTTGCCGCTGTTCATGCTCGACCGCATAAGCTAACCGCTGCATCACATCATCGCGTCGACTATCTGGCAGCGCCACGGTCGTCACGGGGGTACGACCTGGCGGCAGTTCATCAATGATGGAGCTGTCTAAATCGGCATAGCTGGTCATGGCGAGGGTTCGAGGAATGGGCGTTGCCGTCATGACCAATTGATGCGGGCTGACGCCACTTTGGTCGCCTTTTTCGCGTAATGCGAGCCGTTGATGTACGCCAAAGCGATGCTGTTCGTCAATAATCACCAAGCGCAGCGAGGCAAAATGGACGTCGGCCTGAAATAGCGCGTGGGTACCGATCAGTAATTGGCACTCGCCGTCTTGCAGTGCCTGCAACACGGTTTGCCGAGCTTTGCCCTTGGTTTTGCCACCAAGCCAAGCGACCTGAATGCCTAAAGGTGCGAACCAGCGTTGAAAGGTTTGGGCGTGTTGCTCGGCCAATAACTCCGTGGGAGCCATCAGTGCAACTTGCGACTTGGCGGCCAAAATAGGCAAGCAGGCCATGGCCGCAACGAGGGTTTTTCCTGAGCCCACATCGCCTTGTACTAAACGCAGCATGGGCAGTGGCTGGGCTAAATCTCGATAGATGTCCTGTACCACGCGTTGCTGTGCTGATGTTGGTTGAAACGGCAGCTGTGCCAGAAATTGCTGTGTTAGCGGTGTATCTACGCTAAACGCTTGTGCGCTTTGCTGACGGCATTGGCTGCGCAGTTGCAACATACTCAATTGATGTGCCACCAACTCTTCAAAAATGAGCCGCTGTTGTGCCGGATGTTGGCCAAGTTCCAGCTGGCTAAGCGCCGCATCCGGTGGCGGACGGTGTAAAAATTGCAGTGCCGCCGCCAGTGACCATGCGTGTGGCGTAAGTACCGGCGCCAGCCATTCGTCAGGCGCTTGGCGACGCAGCTCCTGCAGCGCATGGTCGGTGAGTTGCCGCCAACTGGCTTGCCGCAGCCCTTCGGTGGTCGGGTAGACTGGTGTTAAACTCTCATTTAATACGGTGGCTGCGCTGTCCTCATTGAGGATTTTGTACTCCGGATGCAGCATATCCAAGCCGCGCATCCCTCGTTTGACTTCACCATAGCAGCGCAGCTGGACGCCAGGGGTGACGGCATTTTTTTGTGCCGCACTAAAATGAAAAAAACGCAATGTCATGATCCCAGTACCATCCTGGATCGCAACCACCCAACTCCGGCGTTTGCCTTGCTGAATGTCGCTGCTAATCACCGTGCCTTGCACGCACAGATGTTGCAGTGGCCACGCATCCGCAATCGGGCAGACACGCGTGCGATCTTCATAGCGTAGCGGCAAATGGAATAGCACGTCTTGGACGGAGGCAATACCGAGTTGTGCGAGTAATTGGGCGACTTTAGCGCCAACCCCTTTTAAGCTGGTAACTGGCATATTCGCCAGTGACGGTAACGACACGACAATATCCTTTGCGACGTTAGTTAGACGCTGGTGTGGTTTCGACACTGCGTTTTGTACTGGGTTCGGCATTCGATGGTGCCGCCGGTTGGAATAGGTACTTTTTCGCGTGACTGGTAAGGCTGTCACTGTATAAACGGGTAATAGTACCATCCTGTTGTAAGCTGGTAATGGCGGCGGAAATATTTGGCAAATACGCCAGGTGTGCACTGCGTTTGGAAACACCCACGTGTACATAGCGAGGTTCGCCCAAATCCAGCGGGATGGCGACGCGTTTAAATTGTTGATGCAGTATCGGCGATATGGCAATTAGCTCCAGCGAGCTTTGCGTCGGGGCCAGCAACGCATCGATACGTTGGCGCAATAATAAATCAAAACCAGCTTGAATACTGTCAACAACGATATGCTGATCCGGCGCCGCCGCCAATACGGTCATCACCGCAGGGTTATAACTATAGCCGCGAATGGTGGCCATCCGTAAGGCACTCAGTTGGCTCGGTTGACTGATGCTGCGCTGATCCGTCGCATGCATATATAAACTTTCCACCAGATTTTCGGTGTACGGTAGCAAATGCATAAACGCGGCCCGCTCTGGGGTATAGTTTAAATTGACCATCAGGTCCGCTTCGCCTTCTTGCATCATTTTAAAGCAGCGTTGTACCGGCGTTTGTCGGCTGATATCAAGGCGAAAACCGGCGCGCTCAGCCAATAACTGCATAAATTCAACGGATGGGCCTTGCGGGGTTTTACGACCATTAAATTCATGAAAAAACGGGAAATTATCTAAACACCAATGCAGCAGTGGGGCTTTGGCTGTGGTGGTCACTGCGGGCGTCATGGCTTTCGCCACTGCAGTTTCGTTCATGCTCGCCAGTGTGAGCGGTGCCGGTGTTGGCGAGCTTGCCGCATAGACTGGGGATAGCCAGAACAATAGCAATATGGCAAACAGATAGGCGGCAACGCCACACCAAAGAGTGGGCCGTTGCATGCTGGCGTTGTTGCGCAAACCACAGCCGAGGGGGTGCCATAGTGGAAACCGCCTGAGCTTATGTCGCATCGGATTTAACCACAACCACACACCTCCCGTAGGCCATGAATAGAAAAACGATTTAGCAGGTGGATGGAATTTCCATCACGCCATCGATTTCAATTTGTGCGCCACGTGGCAAAGCACTCACTTGTACCGCAGCGCGTGCTGGGTAGGGCGGGTGAAAATGTTGCGACATGATCGCGTTGACTGTGGCGAAGTGACTCAAATCGGTCAGGAAAATATTCACCTTCACCATATCATTCAGACTGCCACCGGCGGCGTCACAGACCGCGGCCAAGTTGGCAAACACTTGTTGGGTTTGTGCTGCAAAATCGTCCGACACTAAGGTCATGCTGACCGGATCTAATGGGATCTGGCCAGATAAATAAACCGTGGTGCCAATCTTCACCGCTTGGCTGTAGGTGCCAATGGCGGCTGGCGCAGCATCCGTGGCAATAATGACTTTCGACATAGTTATTTCCTTCGATACACTTTAATCACATCGGGCATGACACGCAGCTTACGCATCACATTGGCCAAATGCACGCGGTCACGCACCGAGAGCGTTATTTTTATCACATAATCGCCAGTATCGCGATCTTCGGTCGCCAAATCTTGAATATTCGAATCCTGCGAGGCGATCACGGTGGTGAGTTTGGCCAACATACCTTGTTTGTTCACGATAAAGATTCGAATATCACACCAGAATTGTTTATCACCGGATTTATCCCAGCGTACCGGGAAGTACTTCCCGGGTTCTTTTTCCCAGCCACGGATATTGCGACACTCGACACGGTGGATATTTAATCCTTTACCTGGTGTGGCGGTGGCGGCAATAGGATCGCCAGGAATAGGTCGACAACATTTGGCGAAGGTGGTCAGCATGCCCTCAGCACCAACAATCAATGCTTTGGCCTTGTGATCACTACTTTGTGGTTGTTGATCGTCAAATTCGCCGAGCAAACGTCGCGCCACAGCGATCGGCAATTGATTGCCCAAACCAATGTCCGTGAACAGCTCATCCAAGGACATTTTGCGCTCATGTTGCAGCACGTTGGCAATCCGCTCAGTGGGGATGGCATCGAGCTTCACTTCGCCCAGTGCCGAGGTTAATAACCGTTTACCCAGTGCAATGGCTTCGCTTTGTTCTTGTTTTTTAAGGTAATTTCGAATGCCCAATATAGCACGGCTGGTCACCACATAGTTGAGCCAGTTGGCATTGGGTTTGCCACCATTGCTGGTGATGATTTCAATCGTTTGGCCGGTCTCAAGCGGTTTATTCAATGGGTAAGGTTTGCGATCAACCCGCGCCCCAACACACTTGTTACCGATATCGGTGTGAACCGCATAGGCGAAATCAACGGCATTGGCACCAATTGGCAATTCGACAATTTTGCCTTTGGGGGTGAACACATACAATTCGTCCGGGTAGAGTTCGGTTTTGACGTTCTCGACAAATTCATAGGTATTGCCTGCGCTTTGTTGCAACTCTAATAAACTTTGCATCCAACGTCGTGCTCGAATTTGCGCTGTGGTGTCGCCTTGCTGGCCGGACTTTTTATACAGCCAATGCGCCGCAATACCATTAGCGGCCATTTCATCCATTTCACGGGTACGCATTTGGATTTCCACTGGAATACCGTGCGGGCCAATCAAAGAGGTATGCAGCGATTGATATCCGTTTTGTTTGGGAATGGCGATGTAATCTTTAAAACGAATTTCAATGGGTTTGTACAGGTTATGCACCACGCCGAGCACGCGATAACAACTATCAATGCTATCGACAATCACGCGAAAGCCGTAAATATCCATTACATCATTAAATAGCAATTCCTTGCTCTTCATTTTGCGGTAGATACTGTACAGATGTTTTTCGCGCCCAATCACTTCAGCGCTGATGCCGGCATCGTGGATCCTTGCACTGATTTCATTTTGAATTTTTTCAATAATTTCGCGGCGGTTGCCACGGGCTTGACTGACCGCGGTTTCTAACGCGCGATATCGCATGGGGTAAAGCGCACGAAAGCCCCAATTTTCCAACTCATTCTTGATGGTATGAATACCCAATCGATTGGCAATAGGCGCATACAGTTCAAGAGTTTCACGCGCGATGCGACGGCGTTTTTCCGGTTTTAGGGCGCCGATGGTGCGCATGTTATGCGTGCGGTCGGCCAATTTAATCAAGATCACGCGAATGTCTTGCGTCATGGCCATAAACATTTTTTGCAGGTTAGTAACTTCGAACTCTTTGATATCTTTAAATTTTACTTTATCAAGTTTACTAACACCTTGCACCAATTCGGCCACGGTGTCGCCAAAGCGTTCACTGAGATCTTCGCGGGAGTATTCGGTATCTTCGATCACATCATGCAGCAAGGCGGCCATCAGCGTTTCATGGTCCATCCGCATGTCTGCCAAAATACTGGCCACCGCGACTGGGTGGGTGATGTAAGGTTCGCCGCTTGTGCGCGTTTGCGGTGCGTGCGCATCGCGTGCCAACAGATAGGCTTGCTGTACAGCATGCACTTGTTCGGCGGGTAAATAAGCACTGATCTGCTGCTTCAGACCTTCAAATAGATACACGGCTGGGCGCTCCACATCATGGCAGAACGAGGATTTCTGCTATCTATGGAAAATATACGTGGATTTTCGCAGCTTGCCAACGGGCGAACCCCGTTGGCGCTTGGAAAGTATTACTGATCGGAACCGATGATAGCGGCAACAGCGGCCATTTCAGAGGCTTCTTGTTGCAATTGGTCACGACGTTCTTGCTGATCCAGGATCGCGGCCGTGATAAAACCTTTTTCAATTTCACGCAGCGCAACGACGGTTGATTTGTCGTTTTCAACATCAACCATTGGGTCTTTGCCTTCCACTGACAACTGGCGAGCGCGACGAGCAGCGACCAGGATTAAGTCAAAACGGTTACCAATTTTATTTACTGCATCTTCGACGGTTACGCGAGCCATTCATCTCTCCGGAAAACAAATCAAACTAGACCGGCAAGTCTACTCTATTTTGTTTAGTTCGCCAACAGGGCAGCCAATAAGCTGGCATGACGATGTTGTTGTTTTTGGTATTGCAGCCGTTGACTCAGCACAATATGTTCCAATTGGTTCAAGCACTGCTGGAAATCATCGTTGACCAATAAGTAGTCATATTCCCCTGCATGGCTCATTTCATCTTGTGCTTTGGCCATCCGGCCCGCAATCACCTCGGCACTATCTTGACCGCGCTGGTTCAGGCGGCGGGCTAACTCGTCAACCGACGGCGGCAGAATAAAAATACTTTGGATGCTGTCCAACTGGGTGCGGAGCTGTCGCGCCCCCTGCCAATCGATATCTAAAAACACATCAATACCTTGGCTGAGCTGATTGGCGATGGCTGTTTTTGATGTGCCGTAATAGTTGCCAAACACTTCGGCATGCTCAAAAAATTCGCCGGCGGCAATACGCTGCTGAAAATCAGCCACGCTGACAAAATGATAATGTACACCATCAACTTCACCTGGGCGCGGGGCGCGGGTGGTATGTGACACGCTAAGCTGCATATCGGCGTGCTTCGACAGCAGGGCTTGAATGAGGGTGGATTTGCCAGCGCCACTGGGCGCGGAGAGGATAAATAGATTACCCAATAAATGCTGCATGCTTGCCTCGATGACTGTTTGCTACTGCGCTTTGATGATGTTAAGCCGACACCACAGGATCACATGGGTGAATAAGGATGCTGATCAGTGCGGCCTGCGGTTGCGGTGGATTGTAGTCTGCGCCAAGCGGACTGCCAAGCGTTGATGGCGGGCATGCACGCTGTTCGCTTGCTGAATCAGCACAACGTATGGCACTACATATGGTAGAGCGTATGGTAGAGCGTATGACCGGCTCCACCCGCGATAACAGATTTGGCCGCCGCCGCACCGCACCACTAGCGTGGCAACACGATCACCACAACAAGAGCTCCACAACAAGATCACCGCGCAGAACGTTGTGTTATTGATGGACGGTTGGCATCATGTCACCGTTCTGTTGCAGTGCTTGCGCCAGTTCGGGCCACAGCAAATCAAACATCTGCTGTGCCAGTAACCTTCGTTCACTGCAATACACCATCCAATGGCTATCGCGTTGTCGAAAACAGCGTTTGGGTTCTTGGTAAAATTTTTGCCAATAGCGCCATTTGATGCCTTGGTAGCGGCCTTGGCTGCCGATGTGACTGGCGAATAGCTGCGGCGCTGTGTCATGCAATGTGTCTTGTGTGGTGACGGTATTGGGTTTTGTCTTGCGAAATGCGTCGCGTGGTTTGCGAAGGCTAGGACTGACCGTCGAGGGCGTTTGTACCGGTGCCGTGGTGGCGCTCTGACGTTGCGCTTTACTTGCTTTGGTATTTTTCGCCGTGTGTTGGGGTATTTGACTTCGTAAGGTTGCTGGGGGGCGGCTTGCCGTGTGCCGTTGTGATCCGCGCCGCTGTATCCCGCGCTGCTGCACCGCCTGTAATGCGGCCATACTGGCCTGACTTAATTGACTGAGATTGAATGGGCATTGATGGGTCAGCAGCTCGACTTGCATTTGCTGAACTTGCTTTAATTGTCGACCCTGCGCGATGCTGTAGCCTTGTCGCAATTGTTGCAAGGTGGCTTGGTGTTGATGATAAATGCGCTGGCACTGGGCCAAATCCAGCGGTTCAGCCGCGCTTATATGGTGATAGCTAAGCACCCCCAAAATACCAAGGAAACGCCCATAGCGACGCCAATGTCGTATCTGTACTGCAAAAACACGACGTATAAATAAGGCATTGGAGATTGCAGCAAAACCTGGCATGTCGCCTCCTAACTGGTGAGACGAGATCATTCATGTGGGATGCGTTTAATTAAAGTTTATTATTTTTAATTTTCAATTAATTTACATTTTATTTTTGTTACCTAAACGCCACTGCTAGTTGCGATTATGACCATGAGTAGCCATAACTGAGCTGAGATGGCGTATGCGAACCATCACATATTCAAACCACGGCTTAGACCAATGACAGGGGCAGGCATGACCTGCCGTGCGCGCGAAAAAAAAGCGTGATCCTAGGCAGGATCACGCTTGTTGTGCTTGTCGTTTACCCTGTGGCCTCTTGACCACGTGGCTTCTTGACCCTGTGGCCTCTTGACCACGTGGCCGGTTTGGCCGCGAATGTTTATTGGCTTGGCGTTGCTGTCACCGGCTGGTAACTCAGTGCCCATTGCGTGAGTAATTGCACGCCAAAGCCCGTACCGCCTTGTGGTGTTACACCTTTGTCACTGCTGCTGTGCGCATTGCCGGCGATATCTAAATGAGCCCATGGGGTGTTGCCAGCAAATTGTTGCAAGAACCAGGCAGCGCTTGATGCGCCTGCGGTTTTACCACTATTGCGCAGATCGGCGATCTCACTCTTCATTTCGCCAGCAAAACGATCATCCACGGGCAAGCGCCACAGTGGTTCATTGACCTGTTGTCCGGCCGCGGTCAACTGGGTCACTAAGGTTTCATTGGGCGAGAATAAACCGGCATAGTAGTTACCCAGCGCGCCCACTTTAGCGCCGGTTAAGGTAGCGATATCGACCATGGCTTGCGGTTTAAACTGTTTATTGGCGTACCACATGGCATCGGCCAGCACTAAGCGGCCTTCGGCATCGGTATTGGTAATTTGAATGGTAAGGCCTGAGGCCGAGCGGATCACATCGCCCGGTAAAAAGGCGTTTGATGATATTTTATTTTCCGCCATCGCCATGACGGCAACCACGTTGACCGGTGCTTTTTGCTGGGCTAAGGCTTTAATGGTACCTAGTGCTGCCGCCGCACCCGCCATATCCGATGTCATCCGGACTAAAGATTCGGCATCGGTTTTTAAGTTATAACCGCCGGTATCAAAGGTGATGCCTTTACCGATGATCGCCAACGGTGCGTCTTTGCTACCTTGCCAATGTGCGATCACCATGCGCGGCGGCTTGTCACTGCCACGACCCACCGCCAAAATGGCTCCCATGCCCAGCTTTTCCATCTGTGGTACATCAAGCACTTGCACTTTCACGCCCAAATCACGCAGGGCTAAGGCGGCGTCGGCAAAAGTGGATGGTGTTAAATCTGCCGCTGGCTGATTGACCAGATCGCGTGCTAAAAATACCCCAGCCGCGACCGCTTGTTGTTGTTGCCATGCTTGTTGCAGCGCTGACTGCTTGTTGCTAATTACATGCACTTGCCAGTCAAGTGGCTGAGCGTCTTTGGTGCGATATTGGTCAAAACGATAGCTGCGTAATTGTAAACCTTGCGCCATATCGGCCGCTAAGCGCGCGGCTTTAGCACCATCCAATTGCTGCTCCAGCAAACGACTGTCCAGATTGATGGTTTTTGCGTTGGTCGCTTGCAGTTGTGGGTAAATTTTACTGGCCAGTTCGGCGGCTTTGGCACTACTTAACGCGGCCAGATCGCCTGTGCCTAACAGTAATACACGCGCGTAATTGCCGATCGGATATTGCAGTAGCAATGTTTGACCGTAATTCCCTTTAAAACCCTCATTTTCAATTGCTTTTTTTAAGCCCACATCTTGGCAACTATCGTTGACGCAGCGTAATTGCGAATCCAATAACAGCACTAATGTATCCGCCGCTTGGCTGGCATTGGTGGTGATTTGAATAGGCAAACTGGTTGTTGGATTCATCTTCGCTTCAGCGTGTGCGGTTAAGCTGAGCCCTAAACACAGGCTGGCAATGGCGGTCAGATGCAAAGTGCGGTGAGTGGCTGATTTAGCAACACGGTGGGTGAGTTGAGATGACATGTTGATGCTCCATAACAATGATGTCATGAGACTGCGATGAGGGCGATGAAATGGCAAGCTGAAGTCGGCCAAGCGGTGTCCGGCGTCGACCAAAAGCGGCACAGTGAACGTGGCTTTACAGGTATTCATCGGCGAAAGTAAGCACAATTTCGTAAAAGATTGGTAAATGCCAAGCATTATTTGTAAGGTTGGCGCAGAGGATTACCGGTCACTTGCTGAGAACGCGACGGGTGTCGAGACCGCATCTGTCATTGCGCCCTCAGGCAAGGCCACACTATGAAGTATTCAATGATGAATCGACGTGAGTTTATCCAGCTTACAGGGCATCTACTGCCGAAATTAGCCCTGCTTTTTGGCACTGTGACCGTGGCCGCGTGTCAGCAATTCGCACCCATGCAAACGGCGACACCATCACCGCTATTGGCGCCTTCGATGGCGGATTGGCGTGAATTGATGTTGCAGCTAAGTGGGGATCTGTTGTGGCCCGACAATCGCGAATATGTGTGGCGTGCCAAACCCGCGAACAGTTGGTTTGATGACATAACGCCTGGCTGCGTGATTTGCCCAGCCACAACCACCGATCTGCAGCATATTCTCGCCTTTGTAAAACGTTTTAACTTACCATTTCGTGTGCGCGGCGGCGGCCATAGCTACATTGGCGCGTCCAGTACCGATGGGATATTGCTGGATATGCATCGCTTTGACCGCTTGGATTTACAGCAAGATGTCGCCGTCGTTGGTGCCGGTCGTTTGTTGGGCGATATTTATGCATTTTTAGGGCAGCAGCAGCGTGCAATCCCCGCCGGCAGTTGTGCCAGTGTGGGCGTGGTGGGCTTGATGTCCGGTGGTGGTTTAGGCATTGCCGATCGCGTGCATGGCCTGACCTGTGATGCGTTATTAAGTGCTGAGGTGGTCTTGGCCGATGGTCAAATCGTGCACTGTGATGCGCAGCAACACGCTGATTTATTCTGGGCTTTGCGCGGTGGCTGCGCTGCGAATTTTGCGATTGTGACGGAGCTGCGTTTTAAAACCTTTGCCACGGCACCGATCCGCAATTACATCGCGCGTTATAAGTTAAGCAATGCAGAACAGGTGTTAAAAGAATGGCAGCGCTGGGCATTACAATTACCGGATGCAGTATGGACGCAGGCTGCTATCTGGGTGAGTAAAGACAGTCAACAAGAACCTGAAGTACAGATCCGCTGTTGTAGCATAGGTGACCTGGTGACCTTAACCACACAGTGGCAAGCCCTAGAGCGTCGTTTAGCAGCGCTTTGGTCCAATATTGATGTGCAAGACCATGAATATTTAGATTTTATGCTCAGTGATTGCAAAGGTCTTGAAGCGCAGATGTGTAAGTTGCCACATCAATCGCCAGATGCGCGGCTCAAACGCGTGGCGATGGCGGGGAGCTGTGATCTTTTCAACCGTGCGATAGGTAAAAAAGGGTTGCGTCAGCTGGTGTTGGCCATGCAGCAGTTGCGCGGTAAAAAGCAAAGTGGAGCCGTACTGCTCACGCTGATGGGAGGGGCTATTGCCAAGGTTGATCTGCAAGCCACCGCCTTTGTGCATCGTCAAGCACTGTTAAGTGCCCAGTATTTACAAATTTACCCCGCCGGCACGGATATACAACTCAAAGATAAAGCACAGCAATGGGCGCACGGAATGCGGGGACTGATGCGACCTTGGAGTTCGGGTCTGAGTTATATCAATTATGCCGATCGTTTTTTAAAAGCGCCGCAATCGATTTATTTTGGTCAGCACTACGCCAGATTAAAACAAGTGAAGCAGCAGTATGATCCGCAACGATTATTTCAACCGCCGCAAGGTGTATAAAAGGTCGCTGTGTGTAAAGCACAGCTGTGTATAAAGCACCGCTGTGTATAAAACACCGCGCGAGCCTTGTAAACCGCGAGGTGCATGATGCATCGCTGATCTTGTTCGGAGGAGCGAAAATGATGATACGACGTTGGCAACATCCATCTGGACATGATGTGATGGCAATATCAGGACTTCATTGCCAAGGAGGGGGCGGTCATGCGCAGGCATTGCCGCAACGATTCACACGATGGACAGCACTGTTGCTCCTACTGACACTGAGCGCTTGTCAGTGGCCTAACGCATCAACCACACCCGCGACCAAGCCGTTAGTACCAACCACACAAGTTGCTGGTGCAACACCCCCACATGAACCAAACCCACCTACGACTCAGCGCCATGGCATCCCGAGTACAGCGCCATTCCCCGCGGCGCTGGTGAGTAGTGAGATTTGGTTAGCGGCCGGTACTTTTCATGCCCACATTGAAGGCCCGACCATGGATGCTGCGGGCAATTTTTATGCGGTGAATGTTGAGCCGAGTGCTGCCGAGCGCACGCGCCATGCCACCAGCATAAACAACGCAACCACAGATCCAGCCCCAACCGCGTTAGGGCGCATCGGTAAAGTAACGCCGGCGGGAGAGGTATCTACCTTGTTGCAATTGCCCACTGGCAGCATTGGTAACGGTTTGCAGTTTGATCAACAAGGCGCGCTTTGGATCGCCGATTATAAAGCGCATAAAATTTGGCGCTGGCACCAACACCAATTAACCGCAGTATGGACCATTCCCGCCATGTATCAGCCGAACGATGTGGTGGTCACCAAACAAGGCGTCATTTTTGCGACTGATCCATCGTGGGCCAAAGGTACTGGCCAATTATGGCGGCTTCGCGAGAGTGATGGCGCTACGCGACTACAGCAAATGGGTACGACCAATGGCATCGCTTTATCACCCGACGAGCGTTGGTTGTATGTGAATGAGAGTCAACAGCGCCGCGTCTGGCGTTTTGCCGTGATGCCCGATGCCACATTAGGCCCGGCGGAGTTATTGTTTACCTTTGCCGATCATGGGCTTGATGGCATGGAAACCTCCAGCGATGGCGATTTATGGATCAGTCGACATGGCAAAGGCACCATCGTTCGCCTATCAGCCGATGGTCAGTGGCGAGGGGAGTACTGCTTGCACGGACAGTTCCCGAGTAATGTGGTGTTTTCCAACGATGGCCAATGGTTATATATCACCATGCAGCGCAGTGGCAGTGTGGAGCGTTTGGCTGTGCAGCAGGCCAAGCCATGTGCCTAGCCGGTTCTCGTGGTATTCCGGGCGGTCATTCCTCGTGGTCATTTCTCGTGGTCATTTATGGCCACGAGATGACCCTCATCACGTCGATACGATAGATATCTACCATTAATCGCAACTAAACAGCGTCCCATAGGACCTGACTGGACAATTTTTCGCTGCTCCTTACACTCGAATCAGTCCTCAGTAATTCGGTGAATTTGCTATGAAAACTCGTCTTTTAACCAGTGTGCTGCTGGTGAGTGCCGCCTTGTTGGCGGGTTGTAACCCTAAATCAGATACGTCGGCGCCAGCGAACAGCGCGACAGCTGCAAATACAGCCACCAGCGCAGATGATGCGAAAAGCGCGAGCGTCAGTGCCCCCAAGTCAGGTATTGAATTGGGCAATTTAGATACGCAAATTCGACCACAACAAGATTTTTTCCGTTATGTAAACGGCAATTGGCTACAAAAAACGGAAATTCCAGCCGACCGTGCACGCTGGGGCAGCTTTGATGAATTGCGCGCCTTGGCGGAACAGCAAGTGCTGACCATCGTTCAGCAAGCGGCAAAAGAGCAAGCCGCCGCAGGGTCTGATACACAAAAAATTGGTGATTTGTACCGCGCGTTTATGGATACCGCGCAGATCGACAAATTAGGTATCACCCCATTGGATGATGAATTCAAAGCCATAGCTGCCATTCGCTCAGTGCCAGAATTGGTTGGTTACTGGGGGCAGCAGCAGGCGTATCGTGCCGGTACCCCTGTGATGTTGGGGGTTGGCCAAGATCAGATGAATTCAAGCCAGTATATTATTCAAGTCAGTCAAGGCGGCTTAGGTTTACCTGATCGTGACTATTATCTAAAAACGGATGAAAAATCGCGTCAAATCCAAGAGCAATATCAATGGTTTATTGCAAACCTATGGCAGCTGGCCGGTCTTGCGGAAGGCAAGCAAGCTGCGGAGCGAATTTTCAAGTTAGAGCAGCAATTGGCTGAACTGCAATGGAGTCGCGTGCAAAACCGCGACCGCAAAGCGACCTATAACAAGTTGACCCTGGCTGAGCTGCAACAGCAAGCGCCGGGCATTGATTGGTTACAGTTTACCCAAGCTGCACTGGGTCAAGGTCAAACGGCAACTAAGGACACCACACTTGTTGTACGGCAGCCGACCTACCTCACGCAATTTGCCAGTTTAGTGGCAAGCCAATCATTGGCTGATTGGCAAAATTACTTACGGTTTCACTTGCTGCGACAACATGCGGAGTGGTTGAGTGCCCCTATTGCACAGGCCCATTTTGATTTTTATGGCCGCACGTTATCGGGTTTGCAGCAAAATAAGCCACGTGAGCGACAAGCGGTGGATGCGGTGGAGCAAGCGCTGGGCTTTATGGTCGGCAAGCGTTATGTCGAGGCGCATTTTAAGCCTGAAGCCAAAGCTCGCATGGATCAAATGATCAAAAACCTTAAGGTTGCTTTTGCGGATGCCATCAAAGAGCTCGAGTGGATGAGTGACGCCACCAAAACACAAGCGTTAGATAAATTGGCTAAATTCAACACCAAAATTGGTTACCCTAGCCAATGGCGTGATTACAGCTGTGTAACGGTCGATGCGGCCGATCTTGTGGGCACTATGCAGCGCAGTGCCGCCTGTGAATATCAGCGTATGATTGGGCGGTTAGGAAAGCCTGTGGATCGCGCTGAGTGGGGGATGACACCCCAAACGGTCAACGCCTACTACAGTTCGACGCTCAATGAAATTGTGTTTCCTGCAGCCATCTTACAGCCACCGTTTTTTAACGTCGACGCCGACGATGCGGTGAACTACGGTGCTATTGGTGGTGTGATTGGCCATGAAATTACCCATGGTTTTGATGATCAAGGTCGTCGTTCGGATGGTGATGGTAATTTACGTGACTGGTGGACTGAGGTGGATGAACAGCAGTTTAAACAGCGCGCACAGCTGATGATCGATCAGTACAATGCCTTTAACCCTATTGATGACTTGCATTTGCAAGGTGCGTTAGGCTTGGGGGAAAACATTGCCGATCTGGGTGGTTTAACGGTGGCGTATCGTGCTTATCAAAACTCATTAGCAGGTCAACCGGCACCTGTGATTGATGGTTTTAGTGGCGATAAACGGTTCTTTATTGGTTGGGCACAAGTATGGCGCATCAAGTTCAGGGATGAAGCGCTGCGTCAGCAAGTCATTACCGGACCACATTCGCCAGGCATGTACCGCGTCCTTGGCGTGTTGTCCAATATGCCGGAGTTTTATCGCACCTATGATGTTAAGCCAGGCGATGGCATGTATCGACCTGATCCGGTTCGCGTAAAAATTTGGTAATGTGCCAAAGAGATAAAACCCCGGTTACCGGGGTTTTTTGTTTCTGCGCTCTGGCGATATTCCGCCCAAACTCGCTGCCGTTGTCATGGCGATGCATCACGTAGCATTGGCATGCATGTAAGTTGCGCGCCATAGATGGTCTGTCTGATTTTTTTACAGTTCACCAAGTTTATGTTTTTTATTTTATTTGTATCAATAGCTTATATTTTGGCTTGCTATTTGCTATGCGGTGGCTTCATGGAAAAACAAGGAACATTCGCGTGAAAAAGTTGTTATGTGCAGCCCTGCTTGCCACCAGTCTATCTGCCAATGCCGGCACTATTTTACTCACCAAGTTTGAATATAGTGGCGGCCACAGTGAAATGGCGACCAATTTACAATCGATGGGTCATACCGTTGATATCGTCGATACCAATGGTGCAGGTTTGCTAGCACTGGCATTATCTGCCAAGCAGTACGACCAAGTGTATATTTGGGATGTCAGCACCACGTCGTTTTTTAACCAAGCGGATTTAAATGCCATTGGTAATTTCTGGAACCCGTCCAAGGGCATCGTGGTGGATACACGTTCTTACGGTTACTATTTCCAACCCAATAATACTTCTGAAAAAGCCCTACTGAAAAACGTGGCGACCAACTTAGAGCGTTCAGGTGGCGGTTTGTGGATTGGCTCTGACCATGCGCCAGAGTGGGCACGCAATGCGAACTCTGTGTTGTCACATCTTGGTTTTTCTGCCATTCAAGGCAGCTACAGCAATCCGGTCAACTATGCCGATCCAACATCGGTATTGTTAAACGGTGTCGACCCGAGCCAATTATGGGGCGGTGGCAACAGTGTGGGTAAAGCACCTATAGGTGTGCAGCCAAATGGTGTTGAAATGTTTATCCATTTTGGCAATATGAATGGCGGTAACATCCTGCCATATATCTCTGCAAGCTTCGATTTACAAGGCCCAACACCCAGCGTGAACGCGCCAGGGACTGTTGCGCTGTTTATGTTGGCTGGTGCTGCTTTATTGATGCGTCAGCGTCGTCAAGCGTAATTGGCATATGCGCAAGCGGTGATCGCCACCGCTTGCGTGGCGCTCGAAGCTCGACATGGTTTGCCAGTGCCATATAGCACACCTTGTTCGAATAATCTCCATGGCTATGCACTCTATTCGTGTTAAGGCTGTGCCCCTTGCTTTGCGGCATCCGTAACTTTCCATCGCTCCATCGAAACGAAACGCAGCATGTGCTGAGTTATGCCTATATGCGCCTGCTCACCATAGTGTGATAAAGCTGGCGGTATCGAATTTGGTGTGTCACCGCGATTGATGGCCCTATGGTGACCAAGTGCTTAGGTTACGCTCGCGCGAAGATCGCAAATGATGCGGCCAACGCTGTGCACTTCTTGTTCGTGGGCCTCGTCACGCCAGGTTTCAGCCAGTGCTTGCTGATACCAGCGCTGCATTCCGGGTAAGGCCAGCAAGGTCGCAACATAATTCATCGCGGCAGTGCTAAGCTCGAGGCCATAACTTTGCAACCGAAATGCCACCGGAGCAAAAAAGGCATCGACGGCGCTAAATTGCGAGCCGGCGAGAAATGGCCCGCCAAATTGCTGTAACCCTTGCTGCCAAAGCGCATCCAAACGCGCTAAATCATGCTGCAGTGCTGGCGGTATCGAGGTCAACTGCACTCGAATTCCACAGTTCATGCCGCAGATATTGCGTAAGGCGCTAAAACCGGCGTGCATCTCACTGGCTGCGCAGCGAGCAAAAAAGCGGGCGTGAGCATTCTGTGGCCACACGCCTGCATGGTGCTCGGCCAGAAACTCGGTGATGGCCAAGGATTCCCATAACACTAAGGGCTGAGCGGCCGCGTTGCTAGCCGGATTGGCTGACGTTTTGCCTGATGTGTTGCCAAATAGGTGGTCAGATGCGCTGTCTAAGGTATTGCTTAAGCTATTGCCTAGCGTGGCAGAATTGCTGGCCAGCCGTGGGTCTATCACATGCAAGCAGGGCACTTTGCCAGTGGGTGACACACGCCGAAATTGCACCTGATGATCGCTGCCAAAGGGCAGCAATTTTTCTTCAAAGGCAATGCCCAGTTCGGTCATAAGCAGCCATGGCCGCAGTGACCACGAGGAGTAATTCTTGTTGGTAATAAATAGCTGATACATCACGCCTCCGTGCGGGTTCTGGTCAAAATTTACCATAAGCGCTTTTTGTATGTGGCGCAAGCATTCTCGATCTTCGCCATAGGGCGCAGGGCTGATCAGCAAAGCGTATCGAGTCTCGCCATGGCACGTTCGGTGTGGCACTAGCTACTGCCATACCTCTAATACAGCCATACCCTTGCTACCGGTATGTTTTGCGACAGATGGTATCTAGATTTGTGATTTTTACCTAAGCGCTCAGCACAACAGTGAGACGCCTGCGGTTATGACGCATAAAAGCAGATGGTTGTTGCATAGGTGTTGGTCGTTGCGGTCAAATTGACGGTGTGGAACGCAGTGATGAAACGGAAATAGTGCTTTTACTTTATGCCACACATAATGTTTATGATTTATTTATGTTAACTGTCGTGAATTAATTGATTGTTTGATTTTTTTTTGTAAAATTTGTGCGTTTTTTTTGCAACGAGTGTCAAGTCATGCAGACTTTGTTTTATCCGAGTAGCTACCGCTACAGTGGTTTGCAAATTCTACCGCTGTGAATCAGCATGACAACAACCAGTCTAACGACAGTGCGGACAGCATGGCCAAGTTGTATGTCATTTTATGAGTTTCGACGCGGGCTTATGGTTTGGTAAAACCTGGTCAGCGGACGCGTTTACGCTTTGATGCTGTTCCTTGCCACCATTTTGGTTTGTTTCTGAAAGTGCAGAAATTACGACTGGGAGATCTTGGGTTGATGTCGCTGCAGCGACCCTTGATAAAATTGGGGTGGACTCAAAGCGATTACATCACCCATTTAGGCGTCCGCCTGTAACGAATAGTAAGGCATATTGTTTTCTGGGAGCACTGCGCTCTGTTTTGTTCGAGGTCTAAATGGATTCAGAAAAATGGTATCTAAAAATAGCTAAGAAACTAGGCAATTTCTTTTTACTTATATGGTTATTAGTAGCTATTGTTGGCATCTACCAAGGGTATATGGATGCGCATCATGGTATTAAATCGGATAACGTCGAATATTCTTTGTAAAGTCGGATATTAGAAATCGCCTAAGGTTGTTATGAGAAATTGCAAGCGAAGCTACCTAAATTCAGCGTGCATTACAGTTTTTTTACTTTACCCAATCATACCGATTAATTATTTTTTCACTCATGTAGCTTACTATTGGTTGGTTCTTGTAGCCGCGATATTGTTCTTGTATATCAAAACTTCGCCTTACATAACTGAAAAAAATGGGATTTTACTTTTTGTTCACTTTCCAGTGTTGAAAGAAATTCCAATAGACCGCTTGGATATAGACGAAACTGGCTTGTTGTTCAAAATAAAAGGATCTAAAGAGTATTTAATATTCATAGAGAACGCGGAATTAAAAAAATCATTAATATCAACTATTAACCAAATGAAACATCATGATATAACCATCCGAAGCCGCTGAATGCGGTCTCGCTGGTATCGCGATGTTCGCCAATCACCATGGCCATCCGCAGGACTTAACCACGCGATGTCATCGTTACCGCGTATCGTGAACAGGTGCGACGCTTGGATAGCTGATGCAGCTTGCCAATCAGTTGGCTTTAGCGCCGCGGCCGTCAGGCATGCACATGAAGCCCTAGCGACATAGCTTTATTGGAACATTGCAATCGGCACAGGTGGCATATCGAGGTTTTTTTGTCAGCGATTTGCTGGCAACATGTGACTTAACCGCGGCGCTGGCTTGGCAAGCAGGCTGTGCTTCGGCATATGATAAATACCAATGAATGATTAAAAAGGATTTTTATGAAATATATCAAGCATATCGCTATGTTGTTTTGCGTAGGTTTGAGTGTGGCAAGCGTTAGCGCTGCGAGTACAACTGCGTTTCGATTGGCCAGTGGCAAATTGCTCAGTACCGGCATGACCCAGTTGGAATTGATGCATCTGGCCGGTACACCGCTGAGTGTGGAAGATGAAACGGTGCGTGAGTTTGGTGAAACGCGCGTGGTGAAGCAGCGGCTAACGTTTGAATTAGATGGCGATATTGGCGGGCGTTATTGGGTGCAGGCCACCGTGCAGCAAGGGAAGGTTGTGGCGCTCGAGGTGATCCAGCAAAACCGCTAATGAGGTGGTGGCATTCGTCATGAGAGCAAAGGATAGAGTCTAAGCTGAGTTATTGATTATTATCATAAAAATATCAAACTGCCGCGCTGGTATTTTGACGGCGTCTTGGTAAGGTTGGTATCAACCATGATATTGGATAAGGAGGTCAGGATGACCACACTCTCGCAGGCGTACGCGCCATCGCAAATGCTTACCCTTGCCATCCCGCCGCGGTGGCAGTGGCAACCTCAGTTGCTGCTGTTTGTTGTGGTGCTGTTGGCCTTTCATGTCGGTTACACCTTGAATCTAGACCACTATTGGTTGCAGTTGCAGCATTACCGTGATGCGGCGTTTTACAACGTTAGTTACGCGCAAAAAATGCAGTGGGCGACTGAGTACAGTGCCCAATCCAAGCTGCTGCTATTTATCGACGGCCAATTACCGCGACTTATTGGCACTTTACTCAATTTATTGGCGTTGGTGCTGTGTAGCCAGCTGCTGTTGTGGTGGCAAGGTGTCGCACAACCTTGGTCGATGGTGCTTAGTTTTGCGCTGGTGCAGTGTTTACCTAGCACCTTATACCATGCGCTGTTGCTTGGTCAGCTGCTGTCGGGATCAGGTTTGGTGCAACTGAGCATGTCTGATTTAAACCCTTGGAGCATCAATCAATTATGGCTGCATTTGCCGCCAAGTCACCCGGCATATGACCTTGCATCTTACATTCATCTGCAACATGGCTTAGGGATGTTGTGGCTCATGGTTTTTGCGCGCACCTACACCAAACTAAGTGCAGGTACTGTGCTGGCCTTGGCGGTGTTACCCAGTTGCGTGCTGTGGCTGTTGTTATGGGGCTTGCCCATGATGTGGTTGCTGTGTCTGGGCTAATTCCTAGGCTAAGCGTTGGCCTTAGGCTTAAGCCAACGATGACCCGCACAGCTCGTCACCACTGCTCGTAACTACTGCTAGTAACCACTGCTCGCCAGCACAGCTCGCAACCACAGCTAGCCAGCACAGCAAGCACCACACTGAGTACAACGCGAAGCAAAACCTGCTGTGTGTGGCTATTGATCGCTTTTTTTATCGATCATGATGTTTTATTCAGCGAAGCGTCATGCATTTTCCAGTAGAATAACGCACTTTTTTAGCGCGCCGTATGATCCAAACGTTTGCAGTACGCTTGCAGTACGCTTGCGCGGCCAGATGGCGCTTGCGCGCCTATGCGTTTTTTGTTGGACGGATATGACATGATACAACCCCATTCAGTGCAGGCGGCCGGCCTGACTGCTTCAGCTTTTACCAACAGCCCTGCGCGCTGCAACAGCCCTGCGCGAAGCAAAGGTCGATTTCCGACACTGCTGGCCCTGTGCTTAAGCGCCAGCTTAGCCACACCGGCATTGCATGCGCAGTGGTGGATTGCGGCAGAGGATAGTGGTGCGCGGCACGATCTGCGGATTTTGGCGGATGCCGGCATGATTGCGGTACCGGTGAATACCTTTCCGTTGGATTGGCAAGCGGTGCTGCCGCAATTGCAAGCGGCCGATCCACAGCAATGGCCAGCGCATTTAGCACCGGTACGGCAACGGTTATTGCAAAAATATCAAGCGCAAACCGGGCTACAGGCGCGTGTTGGGTTTAGTGGCCATAGCGATGCCGATGCGCCAAGTACCGCGACGGGTCCGCGCTGGTTTGAACAATCGGCGCAGCAATTCCAGCTGGGGTATAGCGATCAGCATATCAGTGGTCAAGTGCAGGTGCGTCAGCGGCAGTTTGCTGATCCGACGCCGTTTAACGCCCAAGCCAACACCAATCCGCCACAGTCAATCGCACAGTTAACCTCCGCCAACGCGCGTTGGGATGAACAAGCCACGGTCCTTGATGGCAGCTTTGTGGCGGCGCGCTGGTCGCAATGGCAACTGCGTTATGGGGCGGTCGCGGAGCATTATGGCCCGGCGTGGGATGCGGCCACTATGGTCAGCACCAATGCCAGGCCTGCCCCCGCCATGACGTTGTCGCGGCATGCCGCCGCCGATGATGCATGGCTGCCGTGGAGTTTAACCATGAGCTTTGCCGATTTAAGTCAGCGCGCGTCGCGGCCAGATGCCAAGTTGTGGCGAACACGGCTCAGTAGCCGCTTGGGCAGTGCGTGGGAAGTGGGCGGCAGTTGGTCGATGCAATATGGCGGTGGCGGTGAAAACGACGGTTTGGCCGATTGGTATCGGGCCCTATTTAATGGCGGCACGGTGCGTGGTGAAGAAAATATGGTCGCCGGTTACGATGTTCGTTGGCATGGCAATATCCAACAACACGCGGTGGCTGTGTATATGAGTGGCACAGCCGATGACTTTAAAGGTCGCGAATTAAAACTGCTCAAAGTGGTATATCAATTGGGGCTGGAGTGGTATCTGCCACAGTGGCAAACACGACTGTTTTTAGAAGGCACCGATTCTACCATCGATTGTAGCGATGATACGCAGATGAACTGCATGTACGAGCATGGTTATCATCCGGATGGTTATCGTCGCTTTGGACGGAATTTTGGTTTTAGCTACGACAACGACAGTCGAACGCTGGTACTGGGCGCGTCACAGCAATTTTCCGATGCCGAGTACCCACTGTTCAGCGCGATGGGGATTGCCGCACCGCAAACGGCCAGTTGGCAGCACAGTGTAGGCTGGTTGCAGCTCAATATTGATGGCCGTCAGAAAGAGGTGAGTTATCAGCGCTGGCTGCGGCCAGCCGAGCAGCGGCTGCGCTGGCAATCGGCGGTGCAGCTGACCTGGCCACAGCACGAATTGCAGGCACAGTTCAGTGTGTCACATGTGGACCGGCAAGCGCAGGCAGAACGATGGCCAGCTCGGCAGTTTGTTGAGGCCGAACTGGGGGTGCGCTGGTTATGGCGGTTTTGGTAAGTCCTTTCTAACGGCCATCGATCTAACATCGCCTTGGCAGCCACGGATGGCGGGTTTAGCTGTGGCTGCCAAGGCGGTGGCTGCATATCCACGCTGCACCTTTTTTGCGCAGCGCACGTGCATAGCCTGATGACAATTGCACAAGCGCTGTGCGTTTGTTCCTATCTGAATACGTATTCATCTTGTCCTGCACTGTTTTCGCCCCTAGAAATAGCAGGTTGTCAAACGGACACGCCCGGCGTGGGTGTGCGTGGCGACCTAAAACAACAATACTGACCGGGGATGAAGGGCAATGAAACACTACCAATTAAGCGTCATCGCAATGGCGCTGGCTGCTGCTGGATTTAGCGGCATGAGCTACGCACAACAAACCACCAAGCCAACCGGCAAAGCGGCCGAAGAGGGCGTCGAAGTTATTCAAGTGACCGGTATTCGCCGCAGTTTAATGCAGTCACAAGCGGTGAAGATGGAGTCGACCTCGGTGGTCGAGGCGGTATCGGCGGAAGAGATCGGTAAATTACCTGATATGAGTATCGCCGAGTCGATCGCGCGTTTGCCAGGCTTGGCCGCGCAGCGCTTAGATGGCCGTGCCAACGTGGTCTCGGTGCGTGGTTTGGCACCAGATTTTACCACCGCCACCTTAAATGGCCGCGAGCAAGTCACCGTCGGTGACAACCGGGGGGTTGAGTTTGATCAATACCCATCGGAGATGATGAACAATGTGGTGGTGTACAAAACCCCAGATGCAGGCGTGATGGCGCAAGCGATTGGCGGCACTATCGATATGCAAACCGTGCGGCCGCTGGCGCATGGCGAGCAAACCATGGTGTTCAACTTGCGTGGTGAGCGCAACGATTTAGGTGCGTTAAACCCAGATTCAACGGCCAACGGCTATCGTGGCAGTTTTTCATATATTGACCAATTTGCCGACGATACCGTCGGTGTCGCACTTGGCTATGCCCGCATGACATCGCCAAGCCAAGAAGAGCGTTGGAATACGTGGGAATATCAACCGGTTGGCAGTGGTGCAAATGCGCCATTGTTATTCGCCGGTGCTAAGCCTTATGTGCGTTCGAGCGAATTGACGCGGGATGGTTGGTTGGGGATTGTGGAATATAAACCCAACGATCAACTGCATTCCGTGGTTGACCTTTACTACTCCGACTTTAGCGAAGAGCAGCAACTGCGTGGTATTGAGTTACCTATTAACCCAGCCTGGTTTAGTACCTCGTTGTTGCCAGGTTATACCGTGGAAAATGGCTTAGTCACCAAAGGTACTATTGCCAATGTGGAAGCGGTGATCCGTAACGACGTTAACTTGCGTGATGCCACGACGCAAGCGATTGGCTGGAACAATCGTTTAACCCTGACCCCACAATGGGCATTAGAAAGTGATATCAGCTATTCCAAAGCCGAACGGCAAGACTTTGGTTTAGAAGGTTATATGTCCAATGGCCGCGGCACTGGGGTAGGGGCAAAAGACAATTTAGATTTCACCCTCGGTGCCGATGGTGTGGTGCGGGTGAAAAACCAACTGAATTATGCCGATCCATCGATTCAAATCGGTGCGCCACTGAGCTGGGGTAACGGCGTGAGCGTGAAGAGCGACGGCCAAGACGGCTTTATTAACATGCCGTCGATTGAAGATGAATTATCAGCACTGCGGTTAAGTGCCGAGCGCAGTTTTGACCAAGGCGCGATTAGCTCGGTCGAGTTTGGTGCCAATTACAGCCAGCGCGAAAAATCCAAAATTAACAACGGTTATTACTTAACGTTAAAACAATACCCAGCCTTGGCTGATGTACCGGCGAATTTACGTTTAGCGCCAACGTCATTGGATTTCTTTGGCATGGGCACTATGGCCAGCTTTGATTCCATGGCGTTTTATCGTGGCGGCAATTACACCGAAACCTCGGAAGCCTTAACCGACGAAGGCCGTTTACGCGGCACTTGGTCGGTTGAAGAGGATGTCCTCACCCTGTACGGTAAAGCCAATGTCGAGTCTGAGCTGCGCGGCGTGCCAGTGCGTGGTAATTTTGGCTTGCAAATCGTCGATACCGACCAGTCTTCCAATGGCTTTTTAGGTAACAAAAACGACACCGGCTATGTGCAAGTCACGCCAAGCTCAGGGGGCGATAGTTACACCGAATTATTACCCAGTGCCAACTTTAGTTTTGAAGTGGCGGATCAGCGGATGATTCGGGTAGCGGCGGCGCGGACGCTGGCACGGGCGCGGATGGATCAGATGAACGCCAGTGCCGGTGGTTCCTATGATGCGGCCAAGGCCAATTCGACCGATATCAACAGCTCGCCATGGAAATATGAAGGTGGTAATCCTAGCCTGAAACCATGGTTGGCCAAGCAGTATGATGTCAGCTACGAGCATTATTTTAACGATGATGGTTACTACTCTGCGGCAGTTTTCTACAAAGACCTAGAAAACTACGTGTTTAACGAGTTTGTGGAATATGACTTTAGCAATGTGCCGGTGGCGGGCCCACAACCAGCGCTACGTAAAGGCTTCTACACACGGCCAAGCAATGGCAATGGTGGCCATATTCAAGGCCTAGAGTTATCGTTATCGTTAACTGGACAGATGCTCGATCCGGCATTAACCGGCCTCGGCATGGTTATTGGTGGTTCCTATACCGATAGCGAAGTAAAACAGCGCTCGGACTCGCCGGCCATGACGTTACCGGGTTTATCTAGAAAAGTCGTCAATACCACCCTGTATTACGAACGTGCAGGTTTTGAGGTTCGGACCAGTGCGCGTTATCGCTCCGATTTCTTGGGTGAGGTGACTGGGCGCAGCTTATCGCGTAACAGCGTCAATGTGAAAGCGGAAACGGTGATCGACGCGCAAGTGGCGTATGATTTCTCCAAGTCCAACATTGAGCAGTTGTATGGTTTGTCGGTACTGTTCCAGATCAGCAACCTCAATAACGAGCCCTTTGTGACCTACAACAATGGCGACCAACGGCAAGTGCGCGACTACCAAAACTATGGTCGCAGCTTTATGCTAGGTGTGAGCTATAAACTGTAATAACGCCGCTCGACAGACGCACGCGTGACCCTAAAACCCCTGCGTGTTATGACCGCAGGGGTTTTGTTTATTTGGCGTCATTCGTGTAGTTGGCCTAATTGGTTAGTTGGCGTAGGCTGCGATGCAGATTAGCGGCAAGGCGCAAGGAGGATCGGATGCAAAAGAACACTGCTGCAACGTTGCCGCGTTTAGTGATTGTGGGCGGCGGATCTGCCGGCTGGATGGCGGCAGCTATGTTGGCCAAACAGCTTGGCAATCAGTTACAGATCCAAGTGATTGAATCCGAGACTATTGGCACTGTCGGGGTGGGAGAGGCAACAATTCCGCCGATTTTATTGTTCAATCAAGTGCTGGGTATTAGCGAAGCGGAATTCATTCGAGCCACGCAGGGCACCATCAAATTGGGGATCCAATTTGAACATTGGGGCCAGCAAGGTGATCGTTATCTCCATGCGTTTGGCATGGCCGGTAAAGATCTAGGCCTGACCAGTTTTCATCATTTTTATATGCGTGCCAAAGCTTTAGCTGCGCAAGGCGCTTTGGCGGATCCTGGCGATTTTGCCGATTATCTATTAAGTGCACAGGCGGCGGCGCAGCAAAAATGCCAAACCAGTGCATTGCCCAGTGGCTTACCTTGGTCGCAATTGAGTTACGCCTATCATTTTGACGCCGCGCTCTATGCCAAATTATTGCAACAGTACGCGCAAGCGCGGGGGGTGACGCATATCAGCGGCACCATAGCGCAGGTATCGCGGCATCACAATGGCGATATTGATAGCCTGCAGCTTGCCGATGGTCGGCAGGTTGCCGGTGATTTTTTTATTGATTGCAGTGGGTTTCGCGGCTTATTGATCGAACAAAGCTTGCACGCCGGCTACGACGATTGGTCACATTGGTTACCCTGTGATCGCGCCTTAGCGGTGCCATGTGCGCTGGATGCGCCGCCGCGGCCTTATACCCGCGCGATCGCGCATCAGGCAGGCTGGCAGTGGCAGATCCCGCTGCAGCATCGTATTGGCAATGGATTGGTTTATTGCAGTCAGTACCTCAGTGATGAGGCGGCGGCCACGCAGTTACTGGCGGCACTACCAGGTGAGGCGTTGGCAACGCCGCGGCCAATCCAGTTTAAGACGGGGCGGCGGCGGCAGCAATGGTCACATAACTGTGTGGCGCTGGGATTGGCCAGTGGCTTTTTGGAACCGCTAGAATCGACCAGCTTGCACTTGGTGCAGTCGGGGATTATTCGCTTAGCGAAACTCTGGCCCAGTGATGTACGGGATAGCGCCAGTATGGCGTGGCTGCGCAGCCAATATAATCGTCAATCTGAACAGGAGTTTTGCCAGATCCGCGATTTTATTATTTTGCACTATCACCAAACGGCACGGCAGGACAGTGCGTTTTGGCGACATTGCCAGCAGATGGCCATCCCCGATAGTTTGGCGCATAAAATTGCACTATTTCGTGAACATGGCGTGGTGCAGCGTGAACAAGATGATTTGTTTAGTGAGATCGCTTGGCAGCAAGTGCTGATGGGGCAGGGCGTGATGCCTAAACGTTATCATGCCTTAACCGAGCAATTATCAGTGGCGCAGCTGGGGCAATTTATGGCGGACTTGCGACAGTTAACCCGTCACACTGTGCAGCAGATGCCAAGTCATGCGCAGTGGTTGGTGCGTTTCGCGACGGCTTAGCTGCCACTGTCCTCGGTGATGCCCGCGAACCGCCGCGGGCATTGTTGTGCAGAACGTGATGATGTGCCCAAGCAGTTATGTAGACAAGTCTATGGCATTGAGGTTATGTCATCGAGCAGCTCGGGTACAAGATCTTTGCCAATAACGTGCGGCTAAATTGCTGATTTTTTGCAATCTATCTGCTGTTCTCTTGAGTTCCAATTAGCCTCAGCTATCTTTGACGCACGTACCTTAAATCAAAGAGGTACAGACCAATTCTTGCATGCAGCATTTGGCATGACATCTTCAGCGCGGCATTTCGGAGAGCTGTACCATGTTCAATTTTAGTTGGGGTCATAAGTCATCATCAGCACAGCCAGCCGCATCTGCTCCCGCGTCGTTCGCGCAGGCGCAGCTTTTGGTCGAGGCCCAACTGCACGCCATTAAGCATCATACAGCTTGTATCGAATTTTCCACCGACGGCATGATTTTAGAGGCCAATGATAAATTCTTAGCCGTGGTGGGGTATAACCGCCCGCAACTGGTGGGTCAGCATCACCGCATTTTGTGTGCGCCCAGTGACAGTGCCTCCGATGATTATCATGATTTTTGGCGTCGATTAAAGGCGGGCGAAGCCTTTAGCGGTACCTTTTCGCGACTGCATCAAAATGGCCAGCGTATTTATTTGGCAGCGAGTTATTTCCCAGTGGTTAATGCGCAAGGTCAGGTAACACAAGTGTTTAAAATAGCCAATGACATTACCGCAAAACAGCTCCAGCTCTTGCATCAAGACGCGGTGGCGGCGGCACTTGATAAATCACTGGCCGTGATCACCTTTACCCCAGATGGCACCATCATCAGTGCCAATGCTAATTTTTTGCAGGCGATGCAGGTACGGCTTGAAAACATCGTGCATCAACATCACCGAATTTTTTGTGACGCCGAGTTTTATCAGCAGCAACCGGATTTTTGGCGCAAGCTGGCGGCAGGGCAATTCCAATCCGGCCGCTTTAAACGTATCGATGGCAAAGGCAATGTGGTGTGGTTAGAAGCCACCTATAACCCGATTTTTGACGAACAAGGACGGGTGGTGCAGGTGGTCAAATTTGCGGCCGATATTACGGAGCGTGTGAATGCGGCTTTGCAAGCGGTGGATGTCGCGGCCGCAACCTCTGAGGAAACCACACAAATTACCAAAAGTGCCGTCAATGTGTTAAATGATGCCATTGAAACCTCACATGTGATTGCGGCCCAAGTCAAAGAAGCCGCCACTATTGGCCAAGAGTTATCACGACAATCCCAGAGTATTGATGAGATAGTAACCACCATCAAAGCCATTGCCGACCAAACCAACTTGCTGGCACTTAATGCCGCCATTGAAGCGGCGCGAGCGGGCGACTCGGGCCGCGGTTTTGCGGTGGTGGCGGATGAGGTACGAAAACTAGCGTTTCGCACCGCTGCCGCGACGGCGGAAATTGCCAAGGTGGTACACAACAACAGTAGTCTGATGCGTGATATGGACGACAAATTAGAGGCGATCAGTGGCATTGCCGTGCATGGCGAAGATAGTATTCACCATGTGGCCGAAGGGCTTGCCGATGTAGGCCGCGGCGTCCAACAATTTGTCAATGTGATTGAACGGCTGCGGCCATAATGGCGTATGCGTTGATAGGGCACGAAACGCCACCATACGCCATGCCTTGGCCATAAGACTAGTGACAACGGCGCAGTGCGGCCTGTAAGGCATGGCGATCGCTACTGGTTATTTGGTCCTGGCTGGGGTGCGTGCGACTGGCCATAATGGCGCTTGGCTCGGGCAGATGCTCAATACCCAGCGCGTGACCAAATTCATGTGCTGCCGTCACCCGTAAATCCTGTGGCGTGACAAAGGCAAAAATGCGAATTTCATGCTGTTTGCCTTGCCGCCGATACTGACCCACTTCAAGTTCGCTCGCACTGTTGTGCGGTATCATTTGATTGCGCTGGTCAACCGTCGCTTGTGCATAGTCAATGTCGTTTTGTAGCGATTGGCGTTTTTGAGCCAGCCATGTGATATCGCGATCAAATTCCGCCAATTGCTGTAATACCGCTTGTTTTTCCGCCTCAGACGCGCTACCGCGCTTGATCAGTGCATCCATATGATCTTGAATGGATTGGCGTTTTTGCATGGCATCTTGATATTGTTGACTGAGCTCTAGCGCTTGTTCTTTTAAGCGCTGCTGCTGATGCGCAATGGATTGATCATAGCGTTCAATATTACGCTGCAGTAAGGCTTGTTTAAGGGCGGTTTGCTGGCGCTCATCGAATTGAAAATGGATCGGCATGCCTTGGTCCGTTGTTTCGATAAATAACGGCTGCTCATGCAAGGTTTGCCACATGGCGGTGGCCTCACGCAGCACTTGCAATGCTTCCGTGCGGTTGATGCCAAAGGCCGGATCAAGACTGGCTAAATGCCAACGCAGTGGCAGTTGGCATACGGCCGCTTCGCTTGGGTTTAGATCCTGCGTGAACTGAGCGTGGAGTTCGGTAGAGCTGGTTTGTTCTTCGCGCCACAATTGAATGCCGCGCAAGAGCATTAATATAACCACCAAAATGATGACAATATGTTGCACAGGTTTATCCCTTTAGGATGAGGTTTGTCTGATTGTTGAGCTGCCGTAAAGCATGCCCTGTCGTTAGGGGCATCGCTGCGACGCAACGGTTAGATCCTCTGCCGTGAGCTGTCTTTGTAAACTATTGATCGACTGATGCATGATGGATGCTGGTTGATTGCTGTGGGTTAAGCCCAATGCATGCCCAAGTTGGTGCAGCAATGACACTTGCACATCCTCGACACTACCGTATGCCAGAATTTCGATACGTGGGTTTGTATGCAAATAACGACTGAGTGGCCGCGGCAACGGTGGTGGGGCCTCAGGGGCACTATGTTGCTTTTTAAGTAAGCTTATCTCGGCATGCAGAACTTTATGTAGTTGCTGCATTTTAAAAAATTCATTTTTATCAATCGCTTGACCTGCATCCTTGATGTGGGTTAATTCAGTGATACGTTGTTGCACCGCCTGAATTTGGTTTCGTAACTCAGTGATCGCTTGTTGCGGTTGCTTTTCATGGACAAAAACCTTGTCAGGATTCATTAAAGGGTTGTGCGGGCAACGAATGAGCTCGCCGTTGTATAATGCTTGTTTGAATGCGGCTTGATCCATACGTGCTGGACGAAACGAAATCGCGATACCTTGCGCTGATGTTTCTTCAAATAAGCGGGATGAGCTGGTCGCTTGCCACTGTTCTGTGGCTGTTCGAATGAGTTGTCGGGCTTGCTGTCTTGAAATATCAAGCGATGGATCGACATCAGCCAAATACCATTTAATCGGTTGGCCGCACTGAATGGGGGCAATACTCTGGATATTATGCGCGACATCCATCGGCCAATCTGAGGTTAACAAGGCATAATTCGCTTGTTGTTCGGCGATCTCCTGTTTTTTGTGGTGCCACACCAGTACGCAAATGCCCATCGTCACCAATAGGCTGATTAAATTCTTCATGGTCGATAATCCCTGTTCATGCCGCTACCTGTTCCTTGTCAGTGGGTAAAACGGTAAAATAATACGGATGCGGTTAGGCTATCTCTGATGCACATCGGTGATGGTAAACATCCGTATGAACCGAGTTGGCGATATGCCAACACATGTTGGCATTGCAACGTTACTGGAATGTCGGTAAACCACTATCAGAAGTGATTAAGCTTAATGGACCCTTCGAACCCGTTACCAACCTTGCCGTTTAACTGCCAGCCACGCCATACAGACATCGAACTACCACCGAACGTTTCGATAACGCCGCTCGTCGCAAAGCGCATTATTCTAGCGCCGATGGAAGGTGTGGTCGACCATTTAATGCGAGAAATGTTAACACTGCAAGGTGGCTATGATCACTGCGTAACTGAGTTTGTGCGAATTGTTGACCAGCTGCTGCCAAATCGCGTGTTTCATCGTTTATGCCCAGAACTGCAGCAAGACGGCAAAACGCAGGCCGGTACCCCGGTGCGCGTCCAGTTATTGGGTCAAGACCCAGATTGGCTGGCCGAGAACGCCGCGCGTGCGGTTGCGCTGGGCTCGCCAGGTATTGATTTGAATTTTGGCTGTCCTGCCAAAGCGGTGAATAAGAGCCGTGGCGGTGCGGTGTTATTAAAAGAAACCGAGTTGTTGTACCGGATTTTGCACGCGGTGCGGCAAGCGGTACCGGCGCATTTACCGGTGTCGGCCAAAATGCGTCTGGGCTATGACGATCCGGCGGTGGCGCTGCAAAATGCCTTGGCGCTGGAAGCGGGCGGCGCCACTGAACTGGCGGTGCATGCGCGCACCAAAACTGATGGCTATCGGCCGCCGGCATACTGGACGGCGCTGCAACCGTTAAAAGCGCAGCTGCGAATTCCGCTCATTGCCAATGGTGAAATTTGGCAACCGGCACAGGCGCAGCAGTGCATGGCGCAGTCGCATTGTCAGGATATCATGCTAGGACGTGGCGCCTTGGCGCAGCCCAATTTAGCGCTGCGGATCCGGCAAGGTGGCGATGCACTGCCTTGGGCGCAGGTATTAGCCTTGTTAATCCGCTACTCTGAATTTGAAATTGCCGGTGATAAAGGCCTGTACTACAGCAACCGGATCAAGCAGTGGTTTAGCTACCTGAAATTGCAATATCCCGAAGCGGCGGAGCTATTTGCGCAGCTTCGTTTACTGCGCAAAAGCCAAGAGATTGTGCAGTTATTAACGCAGGCACAGCAAGCGCTCTGCTGATAGTTATCCTAAGCGAACCACCGCGGACGTGCAGGTTCGCTTAGGATTATCCGCTGTGAACATCTGCTCTGATAATCCGCGGTTATTTCGCTGTCATGGATTAGCGTTGTTGTTGCAGCCACCACCGCGCTAGGGCAATACCTATCACCCCAGCGGCCATTAAGGCGGCAAAGGGCACAATGCTGCCATCGGCACCGAGCGCCAGCAGCGGCCCAGCCAAGGCGCCGACGCCAAATCGAAGTGTCCCTATAACGGCTGTCGCGGTACCACTGAGCGCGGGGAACGCCATTAAAATCAGTGCATCGGCATTGGTCGCCACCAACCCCAGACTGGCCATTAAGGGCGCGATCATCAGCACCGTCCACCATAAGGGCGCCGCGCTTATGGCGCAGTACAGCAAGCCAACAGCCGCCATCGAGGCGCTGGTGAGCGCCCAGCTCAGTAGCCGCACACTGCCATATCGGGTCACCAAGCGGCTATTTACAAAGTTCGCCGCCATCAGACTTACCACGTTACAGGCAAACAGCAGGCTAAACAGCTGCTCATTCACGTGATAATAATCGATATACACAAAAGGTACCGCGGTTAAAAAACAGAAAAAACTAAACGAGGCCATCATCGACATGGCAATCAGCGGCCGCGCCGGCACAGTGGCAAAAATAGTGGCGTAGGCACTAAAAAATTGGATGTTGTGAAGCCTTGCTTTGAACGCGCTAGCGCTGAGCGCCTTGGTATCAGCGATCGCGGCAGTATCAGCGGGTAACGCAGCCGTTGCGCTGGCATGGATTTCAGGTAAAGCGCGCCAGCAGGCGATACACATCACAACACCGTAAGCGGCCAAGGCGAGAAAAATAGCGCGCCAATCGGCCCAGATTAAGATGATACTGCCGATCGCAGGAGCGAGTAGCGGCGCGAGCATCATTACCATCGATACATAGGACATGCCTTTGGCGGTCTGCTCTTGGTAAGTGGCGCGAATAATGCCAGGGATCACCACGGTCGCCGCGGCACCACAAAACGCCTGCAAGGCACGGCCAAACAACAGCTGTTGCTCATCCACCACTGTGCTTAAAAAAATACTACTGAGGCTAAATCCAGCCAAACCAAACAGCGCCAGTGGGCGCCGACCGATGGCATCGGCCAGCGGGCCAAACAGCAGCATGCCAAGGCCATAGAACAGCAGAAAAATACTTAAACTCTGCTGCACCATGGGCAAATCGCTTTGCAAGCGTTCGGCAATTTGCGGCATCGCCGGTAGATACATGTCGATGGCAAGTGGGGTGGTGGCTATGACGGCGGCACATAATGCTACCAAGGCTAGACGAGGAGAATTTGCCACTGTGTGCTCTCAATTGGCTGGATGAAGCGCCCATTGTACCCGCTTTTAGCGGCATGTGCCGCATCGGTGCTCACAACCACCTTCCCCGCGCCATTCAACGGTCTAGCGCGGAAAAATGCGGCAAGTCGGTGATTAGTGCATCTTGCGCGGGAGCGCTAAGCGGTGTGCTCGTGTTGGCGGAGGTCGTTGTATTGCGCGGTTTGGTCCACAGGTTTTGCTGGCGTGGTTCGGCAAAAAACTGTTGTGGATGCCAGCAGCGCGGTAAATGTTGTCGCAGCTGAGCTGGGGTGTTTTGTTGGCTGAGCTGTTGTAACAGATGCTCGCGTTGTGGTGTGGGCACCGCCGAAAGTAGCTGACGTGCTGGTTTAAAATACAAATTATGATCAAGGGGGAGTACTAGATTACTGCCGGTATTGCGGTATTTTAGGTTGCGCGTCACCACGCGGCAGTAAGGCGTTTCAGGACTGGGCGGATATAAAGCATTCACGATAGCAAATTCGTAGCGCTCGGTGGCTTTGTCGCTTCCGGTTGGAATAAACACCAGCCCATAACCTTGCGGAAATATACCGGTGATGATGAGCAGCTGAGTCACGATGTCGGCTTGGTATAACCCTTGCCGCACACCTGCGCGTAGCATCAGCGCTACTTTGGGTAATGCCTCATAGACAAAGCGCTGTCGTCCTGGCAACACCACAGATGCATAGGCTTGGGGAACTTTGAGTAACTGCCCCACGGTATCGGTGGATATCTGAGCTTGTGATAACCACATGGCAATTCGCTGGATCCGCTGTTGGTGAAGCTGGGTGTCGATAAGATCAGGATCGGCGCCACGGGGGACGGCGGGCTGCATGCCCTGTTGTAAAAACGCCAAGCTGGCGTTCAGGCTGGCTTGTTGTAATTGGAGGCGGGCGTCGGCATCCAAGGCGCGGGCGGGATCGGTATCAGGGTTGGGTGCTCGTTGTAAAATAGCTTGCACCACTGGGTGTAATAACCCGATATCTTGCAGAATAACCGCCATGACCAAGGGGATTTGCACCTGTTCACGAAATGGACAATTCGGCACATCTAAGGAGCTTAACCCCTGTTGACGATTTTTGGCGCGCACCACGGCGTGTTGCACAATGTATGGATCATGCAACATCCCCTGCGCTAACAGCCGATCCAATAACCGCAGGGCTAATACCGCTTTATAGACAGTTTTAAATTTTTGCTGTGCCGCGACATTGCTATCTTGTTGTGTCGGAGCCATCAGCTGCAAATGTCCCAGCAGGCGTGATGATTTATGCACGGTCTCGGCCGCTGAGCGACCTTCACTGAGCTGCAAAATATGGTCGGCACAATAAACAAAATGTTGCCATGTTTGCTGTTGTTGCTGCAGTTGGCTGGCTAAATGCTGTTGTAGTTGCTGTTTTTTTTGTCGCAGTGCAGGGCCGATGTCGCCATGTTGATGTGTGGGTAACACGCGGATTTTATGCTGTAACGCATCAATATCTTGTTGTAATTGTACCCTGAGCTGGCTGGCCGCATCGGCATCATAAAAGAACAGTTTGGCTTGTTGTGCCAACGAGATACTTTGTCGACCGCTGCCATGTAATGCATTGATAAATTTTAATAATTGTGCAGAAAAAATCCGGTCGGTACGCGCACTGCTGGGTAAAACGGCCACGGGCGACTCCTCAAAAAAGACAACAGCAGGATCGCATTACCTTAGCCGAAGTGTGCGCACTGGGAAAGCGTCAAGCCGAATGAACGCTGGATTATCGCGCTAAAGTTGCGCCTTTGCCAAGGCTGGCTTAGTATTTGGGGATACATTCAAAGCGACATAAGCTATTCTTGTGCCTGCGGATCTCGCAACGTAGCGATTTTTTTCGCGCTGGCCAGTCAGGAGCCTCCATGAGTAAGACAAAAGCAATTAGCACGGAAGAAATACTAATCACATTATGCCGTTCAGTCACTGAAGTTTTATGTGCCGCCGGTAACGCCAATGTCGCGTATTCACCCATGGTGCAAAAAATCCAAAAAACCTTTTTACGCCCTGATTTGGGTTGCTTTGTACTGTTTGATGGTGGCTTTTCTGGGCTGGTCATTATCAATTTCACCGCCGAAGCTGCGATGGAGATTTATCGCAAGTATATGATGAGTATGGGGATGCCTGAATCTGAGCTGGCGCAGTTCCATACTTCTGATGAAGTCGGTAACGTCATGGGTGAATTGATGAACCAAATTGTTGGTGACTTCACTAATCGGGTTAGAATTGAGGTGCAGACGTCCATCAACCAAAGTCAGCCCAAGATGATGGCCATCAATAAACAAGTGCAGATCCTAATCAATACCCAGTTGGATCAGCCGCAAGCACGCCGCGTGACCTTCTCTACGCCACTGCATAATATTTTTTATCTCGAATTGGCGATGGACAAAACGGAGTTTATTCAGCTGCACGAATTTGAAAAACAACACGAAAATGTCGATGATATTTTTGCCAGTGCGAATCAGCCGGCCCCTGCCAATGAAATGGAAATGATGACCGAAGTGGATGATGACTTCTTAGCCAATCTTGGCTTGTAAATAAAGCTTCCATAAAAAGCCGGCCAAGCCGGTTTTTTTATGGGCGTGCGAACGGTAAAAAAACAGCCTAACAACCAGCCTTACAACCTGATAAAACGTCAGCCGGGTGTGTGGTCAGACAACGGCGTCAGAGGTAAGGCTGTGAGTTCTTGCCCTGGTGTTAAGCGGGGAAAATCCAAAATAAAACGAGCGCCACCGATCGGGGCTGTGTCGAGGATGAGCTTGGCCTGATGCCAACTTAAAATACGCTGCACTATGGTGAGTCCCAAGCCAAACCCTCCCACCTTTTTACTGCGGCTTTGATCTAACCGCACAAAAGGCTGCAGGATGGCGGCATGTTGCGCCAACGGGATCCCTGGACCGTCATCATCAATGATGAGGCGTAGTCGTTGAGGTTGGACGTCGATATGGCATTGTACTTGGCTTTTGGCAAAGTTTTTGCCGTTTTGCAGTACATTGGTTAATGCTCGCTCAAGGTAATGCCCATCCGCCCATAACAGATAGTTGCTATCAGCGCCATGTAACACGCATTGGATCTGGGGGCCCGGCATGGTATTGAGTTTTTCGCACAGGTTTTGGCTGAGTTCAACTACATCAACCATGCTGGCATGCAGCTTGACGCCATCGGCCTGCAAGCGGGCATAATCTAGCATTTGTTCAATTAAGGTTTGCATTTCATCAATATCGTGCAGCATGGCGTGCTGCTCGGGGCTATCGGTAATATGCATACTCAGCGCAAATCGGAGTCGGGCCAAAGGGGTGCGCAGATCATGCGATACCGCCTGTGTCATTTCCTTTTGTAAGGTTAATAGCTGCTGGATCCGTGTCGCCATTTGTTGCAGGCTGTTGGCAATAGGCGCCAACAAGGAATGGGACGACAGGGGCTGGTTTGGGGTTTGCATGCCGTTGCCAAACTGCCAAAGTTGTTGTTGTAAGCGCTGGATATCCCGCGCCAATGGCCATAACCAAAGTGCCAAGGCGATAGCCAGCAAACAAAAAAACAGCAGCACCAGATAGTTTTGCGATGACGCGGTTTGGTCAAGTTGCAGTGGGCCAAATTGCAATAATTGTTGCTGCAGTGGATCGAGCTGATAGAACCATACATGCTGTTGGTCAAATAATGGCACCAGTTGACCGCGATCGAGTGCCCAGCGCTCGGCGTCTGACCACGGAATTGCGGTGGCATCCAGATAGGTGAGGGTTAAACCTAATTGGCTGGCAATCTGCGCTGGCGAATGCTCAGGGCCTTGCAGTTGATAAGCCAGACTGCTGCCTAACGTCAGTACCCACGCGGGCAACTGTGGTGATTGTGGCCATAATTGCTCCACACTCCAGCCGATCCCAAGCAGCGCCAGCAATAAAAAACCATAAAAATGCAAAAACAAGCGCCGCATGCTAATCCCAAGCGTCCGCCACAAACAAATAACCTTTGCCCCACACCGTTTTTATCCGAAATGGGGTTTCCGCATTGTCGCCGAGTTTACGGCGTAAATGCGACACGCGGACATCGACCGTGCGGTCTAAACCGTCATACTCGCGGCCAATGATTTGACTGTGGATGGTCTCGCGTCGCACGGCTTGACCGGCGTGTTGTGCCAGCATCCACAGCAAATCAAATTCGTAACTGGTCAGATCAACCAACTGCTTTTGAAAATAGGCTTCACGGGCATTATGGCGTAGGTTGAGCTGGCCAAAGGTTAACACATCATCACTGCTTGTCGACGGCGCGGCGGTTTGACCACGGCGCAGTAACGCTTGGATCCTAGCCAATAACACCCGAGGTTCTAATGGCTTTACCACGTAGTCATCGGCACCCAGTTCAAGCCCGAGCACTTGGTCAATATCACCTTGTCGAGCCGTTAACATTAAAATGGGTGCCTGATACCATTGGCGCAATTGTTTGCACACGGCAAAGCCATCTTGGCCAGGTAGCATCAAATCCAGCACCACCAATGCCGGTTGGTACTGGCGACAAAGCGCATCAACCTCTAAACCGTTATGGCAGCAAATCACCTCAAAGTGATGCTGTTGTAAAAAGTCTTGCACTAAGCTGGCTAAGCGCTGATCGTCTTCGACCAATAACAAAGTAGGCATTAAAAAATACTCCAAGGCATCATCAAACGGGCGCGTTGCTTGGGTTGACGTTGCAATACTGCAATTTGTTGCTCTAATAAAATGCCACTGGCATCGCGCAGGGTGACATTGGCGTGCTGCGATAGGCGCAGTTGGTGCTGGCTTTGGCCCAACATACTCTTTGCCCAGCAATGCAGTTGGCGCTGATCTAAGTGTAAACATGGGCTGATCGGCGCAGCACTGCTCCAGCGTACCGACAGCTGCAGCTGGCAACTGGAATCCGTATCATTGCTCGGGCAAAGCACTGGGCTTACTTGCCAACAGACTTGGTGCCGACATTGTCCTTGCTGGCGAATGGGATCCGATACAAGCGGAGATGGAGGTTCCGGTGTGGTTGGCTGCCGAGTGATAAAACTCATGTCATCCTGTGGTTGCTGTGCGCTGGCGTTGGCCGGCGGTGCCAATATACACAACAGCAAACTTAGTGCAATAAACCACAACAATAGCCGTTGTAGTTGTTGCAATGGTTTATCTAGTTGGTCACCGCCTGAGCCATGCTGCCGATGCTCGGTATGTGGCAATACCTTGGCGACGTCGAGTGTCGATGGCGATATCGAATGCGATGTCGTGATGCGTGGTCGTGCTGTCGAGCTCACCGATATATGATCTTGGCGTGCCACCGCGGCTGTGTGAGGGAATGATAAACTCACCTGTGACAGCGCGCTATGTAGCGTATCTTGGTCTGAGGCGAGATGATTTCGCGTGGCGTGCTGCTGTGAAAACGAGTGAGATAATGACGCTAAAGGTGGCTGTGACGCATGCTCTGCGGTTATCGAAGACAGTGGCATAGGTTGGGGTATTGTGGTGCGAACGAATGTATTGGCATTAGGCACGTGCAATGCTGTTGTTAACGTCGCATGCAAAGTAGCATGGGTAGGCCTGAATTGCCTGCCAAAGCTATGCGATTGCGTGGTCGCGTGACGCTGTTCCATCATCCCTGTCCTTGATTACCAAAACCGATAACTAGCCCCAACAAACCATCGATGGATGGTTGCAGTGTCCACCAGCGGACTGGCGGTAGTGGCATCATCTAACCGTTGTTGCTGCCACATAGCGTGCAAGTTCCAGTCTGCTGTTAATGGATATTGCCATTGCAATTGCCATTGCGGTTGCCAACTGTGACTGGCGTGCCACGGTAATATACCGGCTTGTTCCGCATCGGCTGCCGAGATCCCGTAATATCGCTGCATTAAATCCCGACTTTTATAGCGCAGACCGGCGCTGACTAACCACACCCCCGAACTATGCTGCCATTGATGGCCGAGTTGTAACTGGGCATGCGCGCCCTGATAACTGCCACTCACATCATGCCAAACCGTCGCGGCGGCAAGATAACCTTGATGCTGATAATTTAGCTGTATTCCAGCATCGATCGCCATGGGACGAGATGTCACGTCCGAGATCGAAACTTTACTGGGGGCCGCTTTGGTTCGCGTCGGCCCGAGCATACCGTTATTGATGTCGGTTTGACCAATAGTGGTGTAGTTGACTTGTCGCAACTGCCACCAATTACTGGCGGAGCTTCGAATAAAATAGCCTTTTTCTTCATTGAGTTGTAACACAGAACTCAACGTCCAGTGGTCATTGTGCCAAGCGGTATAGCCCACACGACCATTATCAAAAAACCATTTCTTGCCATAATAACTAACATCGGGCATCAGCCACAGCGGTAAATTTTTACCACCAATCAATGGATTACTGCGATAGCCTGCGCCCATCGCCAAACGAACATTCCATTGGCCGGTCGTTACCTTGCTTTGTTCAGATAACGCATCGGGTACCGATGTTGTATGTTCATGCTCTCGTGTCAGGCTATCGGCATCGCCTGGTGCTGTTGCGGTCGATGGTCGCTGTAGGTTGCTATCAGCCACGCTGGTCGTGGGCAGTAATAATAGCGAGAGTGCTGCCAACGCGGGGAGCCACCACCGCCATAATGGCCAATCTAGCCGTCTTGATGTGAATCTAGGCTGAATATGACGCTTGGGTTGTGCACCGAAGGTGCGGCAGGTATTGCGATCTGGGTCAGACGGTTGATGCCACAGGTCGACTTTGAATAAGCACAGCGGCAGACGAAGTGGTTGATCTGCGGGTGGTGGCGAAGCTGCTATGCGCATAAGACCTCCGGTGACGGTAACAAGCCGAGCGGCACTCTAGCATTATTGTCGGTGCCGATTAAGTCTGGTTAACAATGTTTCACAAAAAGCAGGTTTCACAACAAGCAGGTTTCACAACAAGCTCGCATCTGTAGAAAAGCCCCTTTTGTCTAGAGCTAGGTCGTGCCACGTTTAACGTTTTGCCATCGAGGAGGAGCGCATCGGTCGCGCGCTGGTCTCGTTTTGGCGGCCAAGTCTTGCCATCACCCTGCTATTGTGGCAACGTAACCGCCCGATGTTGGCGCCAACTTATTGTATTTATCCACTTTGGATGGTAAGGCTCACCGCTTATATTAATTCGCAGCCCAAGATTCACTTGTTTTGATGGTAAGTGTTTGTTGGGAACGACCCGCTGCACATTGACTATCGCCGTTATGCTGTATTCCGGCCTGTGGTCGGCGCGTAAGCCCCGTGTAAAGCATTACCGCAGACACAACATCCTAGGCACACTTGGCAAGGTAACATCGTTTTAGCCCAGACGCGTTATAGCGGCAGAACCGTCAGACGTATCACTATAGCAGCCGGAGGCGTGATGAAAGGGAAAGCAACCTCATTTGATATTGCGTATTTAGCAGGTGTTTCGCAGTCCACCGTGTCGCGGGCCTTACGCGATAGTCCAGCGGTAAATCAAGAAACCAAAGATAAAATTTTTGCCATTGCTAAGCAGCTTAATTACAAGGTAGACAAAAATGCCAGTAATTTGCGCAAGCAGCGCAGTGGCACCTTAGCTTTGCTGTTGTTTGAAGACCCAACGGTTGATGAATCGCAAATCAACCCGTTTTTCCTGTCTATGCTTGGCAGTATTACCCGAGCCTGTACCAAACGTGGCCATGATTTACTGATTTCATTCCAGCAGCTCAGTAATGACTGGCATGCTGACTATGAGGACAGCAAAAAAGCCGATGGCATTATTCTGCTCGGCTACGGTGATTACACCGATTATGCAGAAAAGCTGCAGCAGTTATTGCGTCAGCAAACGCATTTTGTCTGCTGGGGCGCGCAAATTGCGGAACGGCCGGAATTTACCATTCGTACCAATAATAGCCGTGGCGGTCAGCTCGCGGCCGATCATTTGTTACAACAAGGCCGCCGACAGTTTGCTTTCATTGGTAATATTTCGGCCGGCAGCCCCGAATTTCATGCGCGTTATCAAGGTTTTGCGGATGCCTTGGCCCGGGCGGGTGTCGTACCCAGTGCCATTTGGCAACATGACGCTATTTCGACCGAGCAGGCGGGGTTTGCCGCCATGATGGCCTTGTTAGAGCAACAGCAGCAACAAGGTTTCCAACTGGATGCGGTGTTTGCCGCCAGTGATTTAATTGCTATTGGTGTGATGCGAGCGATCCAGCAACAGGGTTTGCGCGTGCCGCAAGATGTCGCCGTCATTGGGTTTGATGATATTCCGGTGGCGTCATTTTCTTCGCCGCCGCTCACTACCATTCAGCAAAATACCACGCTGGCAGGCGAGATGCTGGTGATTAATCTGCTCAAGCTGATTCAGCAAGAGCCAGTAACACAAACAGATATTGAGCCGCGCATCATCGTACGCGACTCCTGTGGGGCGAACCATGGCGAATAAAACGCGCCGTAGTGTTCAGGCGTCCACATCCACCAGCAACAACGCATTACCCAAGGCCGACACTAAACCCAGAACGGATACATCGGCGAGCACAGACCCGGAAAAACATAACGTGGGACGGATGCACCCAGATAATCCACATCAACATGGCTATGACATGACACTGTTGTGTCAGGCATGGCCGGCCTTAGCGGCATTTTTATATCAAACCCCAAGGCAACAACTCAGCATCAATTTTGCCGATCCGGCGGCGGTGAAGTGCCTCAATCAAGCCTTGATGGCGTTACATTATGGCTATGATGGGTGGGATGTCCCCGCGGGTAATTTGTGCCCCGCGATCCCTGGGCGTTTGGATTATTTACTGTATTTGCGTGATTTATTAACTTTGCAACACCAAGCGCGGCCGCTCAAAGGTGTGCGCATGCGGTCTACGGCCATCCGTGCTTTGGATATTGGCTGCGGTGCCAACTTAGTCTACCCTTTGTTGGGTTATAAAGCCCTAGGTTGGCGATTTGTCGCGGCCGAAGCTGATTCACAAGCCTTTGCTTACGCCAGCGCTATGGCACAGCGCTTAGCGGTGAGCTCGGCTATTGAAGTGCGCTGGCAACCAAAGCCGCGGCAGATTTTTCAGGGCATCATGCAGAGCAATGAGCTGTTTGATGTGACACTCTGCAACCCGCCATTTCACGATAGTGCCGAAGCCGCAGCGGCGGGGAGTGCGCGTAAACGGCAACAACTTGGCCTAGCGCCCACCGCGGCCGCGCTCAATTTTGCCGGGCAAGATCATGAACTTTGGTGCCCTGGAGGCGAGCTCGCCTTTATTGGGCAGATGATCAAAGAAAGTTCGGTTTTTGCTAATCAAGTGGCGTGGTTTAGTAGTTTGGTATCCCAAAGTGCCAATGTGGCTCCCTTGCAACAACTCGCCAAGCAGCAAGGCGCAACCCAGATTGAGGTGATTGCGATGGCGCAAGGCCATAAACAAAGCCGATTGCTCGCCTGGAGTTTTTTAACGCCTGCACAATGGGATCTGTGGCGGCAACATCGCTGGCGTGTTTGATTTCGTAACGCTGGTCACGTAAAGCTGGTCACGTGAAGCTGCTCATGTAAGCCGGCCAACTCGCCTTGTCAGATCAACTGGAGCCTCACGCACCGGCGTATTCCATGTTTATATTGCCAAGTCACAGCCGATTACATCCACTGTGACTTGGCTTTAGGGTTAGCGCTGTATAGGGCTATTTAGGCGCGGATTTCTGCGTGTTTGGCGAGCTGGTGGTTTGATAGCGTGCAGCCACCGGTGCGTAATGATCCCACAGCTGTTTATCGCGCAGTGAACGCAAAAGCTTAACGTACTCGGCATGGCTCCATGCCAATGGCGTAGCGCCATTGGTACCTTCGCCCATGCGGTAGTGGTAGACATTGTTATTGCCGATGCCATCCCACACTTGTTCCGGCAACATCAAGCCGTCGTTGGCAAAATGTTCCATGGCGCGGACATAATCTTGCCGCAATTGCTGCTGGGTTTGGGCGCTGACCTCCCCGCTGGCGATGGCTTTGGCCAATTCATAATGGCCACGCTCGCCGGAGAATATGGGCCAGACACGGCCGCGTTGTCCGGCGGTATTGCTTTGATCGGGGCCGTTCGCATAGCCTTCGCCGCTGACGGTATCTTCACCATAACCATCAAGTCCGTAGCGACGCCAGCCCGAGACGGTATCGCCATTGCCCAGCGTAAAGCGATAATGCACGCGCAATGGGTCTGGTAATTCTGTGGCGTCCAATTCTGGCAAGGTGGCCAGAATAGCCGCATCATGTGCACCTTTGACACCATACCGCACCAGCTCGAGGAAACCGCCATCCATATATTGGGTTTTATCGGCGCCAGGAATACCGTTGCGTAGTACCAATTGGCTTGGCGTGTTAAGTGCGGGTGTATTGTTAATCCGCACATAATAGCGACCATCGGCAGGCGCTTGCGTTAGGCTACCTTGTTCGGTAAAGGTAAGGCTATCGAGTTGCTGTTGATAGCGATCCGCTTTGCTTAAATAAAGCGCTGCCGCCTTGCTATCGCCGACCGCCGTGGCAATGTCGGCCGCACAGACTAGGCCGCTGATCACTGCCGCCGTTGTTGATGGAGAAAAACCCTCTTGCTCTTCCCAACGCTCTTGTTGGGTGAACGGTGGCGTGATGGTGGTTTTATTCCAATCCAGCGCCACCTCGCCACCATTGGCTAAAAAGTCAGCGGCAGGTTTTAACATCTGTTGATACCAATGCGCCAGCTCAGTGGTATTGAGCAATTGGCGTTGCCACAATTGCCAGCCGAGCATAATCGGCATCGCGGTTTGATCCAGTTGTACGGCAACCCATTCCAAGGTGCCATCGACATGGGTTTTTTGTAAAAACCAGCCAGGAACACCCTGATAGCCTGGTGTATTGGCGCTAACTTGAACCTTCTGCAGATACTCAAAAGCCACTTTCGGGCTTTGTTGATCGCCCATAGCCAGCATCGCCATTGCCACTTGGTAAAAATCGCGAGGCCATACCGCTTTGTAGCCTGTTTGTGCGGTGGCGGCGGATTTGATATCGCCCCACGGATTCGATAATGATGCGATAAGTGCGCCAGGGTGGGTTTTATCTTCCTGCGCTTTGAGGACCAAGGCGCTACTGTAGAGTAGGGCGCCTTGATCGGTCGCTTGTTCGGCCAGGCTAGGAAGCTCGCGTAGCTGTGCCAAATAATCTTGCCAGCCAACAGCCGCGCCTATGCCGGCATAGGCATTGGCCACTTGTGTTAAATCTTTCGCCAACGTTGCGTTGGCATTGGCACGGCTTTGCTCCGCATGTTCACCAAAACCCAATACGGTATCGAATTGATAGGATTGTTCAGCGGCGAGCGTGGTCACTTCGGCAAAAAACGCCACGTTGCCTTGATGGTCGCCGGTGCTGTTGTACCAAGTTAAGGGCTGCTTGGTGGCGAGTGCGCTAATGCCATCTGAGGTGCCCACAAAGCCGACGCTGCGTTTTGCCAGCATAGGTTTCGTGACGAGCGCCATGCTTTGCTGTGCCGCGCTATCGCTGGCCAACATGGCATCGTCGGTGAGCTGTGCACTATCGCCAGTTCCTGTATTGCCAATATGCGGATCGGCATAGAGATAAAAGCGGACATCAGGCACCAGCGCTTTGAGTTCAGTGCGCATTACGAGGCTTTGTTGATCCGGGTCGGTAAAAAACTCTTTAATAATTAAAAAGCGACCTTGTTTATCCCGGTTGGTCACACGGTAGGCCAATGATTGTGGCCGTCCTTGTGCATCCGTGTGCATGTAACTGATGCTGGATTGCGTGTCATTTTTTTCGCTCAGTAGCTCATCACCAATCTGGACATAAAACTGCATTTCGCGCAGCTGCGCTTGGTGGATCAGGCCGTACATGGTCTCGGTTAAAATGCCTTGCGCCAGCGAAAACCAAACTTTGCTGACCACCCCGGTATCCATGCTATTTGTTGGGGTATTCGCCGCTGCGGTTGATGCTGTTGACTCACCTGTCGCGCCGTTCACGCGTGGATAGGCCTCATATGAGGTACCAATGCCTGTTTTACCGGCAAAAGCCCAGGTTGGAGCCGCCCCAGGTGCGCCTGGGGCGATCTGGCTGGTGGCCATACTGCTGTCGCGATGGGCGGGTTGGCTGGTCTCGGGTTGACAGCCTTGCAGGCTGACAAAAGTTCCCATGGCGACTATCCACAAGGCGGTTTTGACCGCGTTGGCAAGACGATGAAGCTGCATGATCATAATCCTTTGTGCTTTAAAGTGAAGGCATAACTATTCGCGGGGTTACTGTGGCCGTCGCCATTGCGACCACACCACATACAAGGCGGCGAGCACTAAACTACCGGCACCTAGCAGCAGCGCAAAAATGGCTTGGTTATCAAAGAAGCTGCGTAATAAAGTGCCCAATACGGTGGCGGCCAGTAATTGCGGTAACACAATGAAAAAGTTAAACATACCCATGTAAACACCCATTTTGTGGCTGGGTAAGCTGTCGGCCAACATGGCATAGGGGAGGGATAAAATAGATGCCCAAGCGATGCCGACCCCAATCATGGGGAGCCACAGCAAACTGGCATCCTTAATCAGTAAAAAGGCAGCCAAACCGGCGGCGCCACACAATAAATTAAAGCCATGCGTCAGCGCCAACGAGGTTTTACGCACCAGCCATGGAATAAATAACGCTGCGACAGCAGCAAAGCCGTTATAAAACGCAAACAATAAACCGACCCAATCAGCACCGTCGTTATAGGCTTTGCTGGTGGGATCTGAGCTGCCGAAGTGCACACTGGTGACAGCGGCTGTGGTGTAGATCCACATGGCAAATAGTGCGAACCAAGAGAAGAACTGCACCACCGCCAAATGTTGCATCTGCCGTGGCATGCTAAATAAGTCATCGATCAAGTCCACCAACAGATGGCGTTGTTGTCGCTGTTTACTAAAACTGGCCCACCACTGTAACAGGCCAAACACCACCAGCCCGATACTGATAATGTACAGCTCCTTGGCCAGCGCCAAGCCATATACGACGGCGACGGCGGCTAACCCGACCAAGGCCCACCCCATACCGCTGCGCCAGTAAGTGCGAATATTTGGCAGCTCGGGCGCGATGCTGCGCTGCTGTGCTTGTGCTTCTGCCGCCTCAAAAGCCGCCAATTGCGCAGGGCTATATTCGGTCGATTTCAATACGGTCCAAAGTACCGCAATCAGCAACACTATGCCGCCCACATAAAATGAGTAGCGCACGGAATCTGGGATTTCGCCGGCGGCGGCGGTGTTATCGATCCCTATCCACTGGCTGAGAATATAAGGCAATGCCGAGGCAACTACAGCGCCGATACCGATAAAAAAACTTTGCATGGCAAAGCCTTGTGGCCGCTGCGTTTGATTTAAATTGTCACCAACAAAGGCACGGAACGGCTCCATAGTGACGTTAATGGATGCATCTAAAATCCACAACATACCGGCGGCGATCCACAGCGTGGGGGAGTTGGGCATAAAAAATAGCGCCAAGGTCGTTAGAATTGCGCCATAGAAAAAATACGGGCGACGACGTCCTAACCGACACCAAGTTCTATCACTGTAGTAACCGATAATCGGCTGCACTAACAAACCGGTGAGTGGACCGGCAATCCACAGAATGGGGATGTCGTCCATATTGGCGCCAAGGGTTTGGAAAATGCGGCTGACGTTGCCATTTTGCAGCGCAAAGCCAAATTGGATACCCAAAAACCCAAAACACATGTTCCAGATTTGCCAAAAAGTCAGTTGTGGTTTTTGTCCTTGCATGCCGGCCCCTGTCAAAGTTGTCATAGCGCTACGATGTTATCGATTTTTATTGTGAGATTTGCTGTGGTAACACGCAGGCCATCTGTGTTGGCCTTAGCGTCGATACTAACAGTCTTTGCGCGTGCAAGCAGCACCAGCATGGGGCTGCGGCCTGCCTTGATAGCCCGAATCTGGTGCAGCAACAACATGAATACGTATTCAAGTCACCTCATCAGAACATCGATGGTGCAGCAATATGTGTGGACCTTGGTATGCCGGCGCTCAAATAGGCGACACGCACAGTCGGATGGTTGTTGTGGAGGTAAGGTGTGCATGTCAAACACAAGGCCCCGTGACGGGGCACTTGGTGATGGTGGGTGTGATTCAGGACTCTGAATGGATTAACGATGAAATTGGTTTTCGATGCCATTTTCTAGTAAATAGTCGGCAATATCCGGCAGCTGCATTTCATCAAGTTCCAATACATCTAAAATGGCTTGGCCGTAGTGCTCCCATTCACGTTCATCGGAGAGTTCAAGTAATTGCTGATTTTCTGAGGTTAAGTGTTCTGCTAATTTCAAAATGGCAAATAAGCGTTTTTCATATAAATCTGTGCTTTGCAGTGCTTCATCTGGCGTGTGATGGTAAGCGATGACGCGACCCAATTCCGGTGCCAGTCCCCACGACTGCGCAATCATAAAGCCGAGCAATTCGTGGCTGGTGTGGAAGTAGCGCTGTTCTACAGCGGCCGTGTTAAAGCCATTTTGTAAGCCGACTTTTAACACTTTGGCATAGTCTGGGTATTGCGCGTGAATGAGAGTCATGCCGGCGTTATGAAATAAACCCACCGAATAACAGTCATCGGCACAATCACTGCCGTAGCGCAGGTGCAGCGCAATGAGCATGGCTGCACTACCCACATTCATGGCGCTATTCCATAGCCGATTGATAAAAGGATCGGTTTGGCCGCTACTGAGGGTGAAGCGCAGCACCACGCTCGTGACCAATTTAATCACCCGGTTGAGCCCCAAAAATTTGCAGGCATGTTCAATCGAACTAATTTTGCGGCGTAAACCAAAATAGGCGGAGTTCACCACTTTTAGCGTAAAACCAGCGATACCAATATCCATGTTAATTAACGTTGCAATGGTATTGATGTCCGGATCGTCCAGTTCGATTTCTTGCTTGATACGTAGTAAAACTTCGGGTTGCGGTGGTATGGTAAAGCCAGCCAACGCATTTTCCACCACCGACATATCAATTGGTTTAACCATCAGCAACCTCCTGCGAAAAATCCAAGTATATCCGCTTGTTGCTAAAAGGGTAGTCCTTGGCGACGACAGCGTTCAGAACAGTATTTCACGTGCTCCCAATCGCGCTGCCATTTTTTACGCCAGACAAAAGGGCGTTGGCAGACGGGGCAAACCTTTTGCGGCAAAAAAGCTTTTTTATGCATACATATATCGCTATGGGTGTGAAGTTATATGGTCAGTTTATGTGGTCGCTGCGCTATATCGCATCTGGAGAGGTGGCCGTTTAGCTGTCTCCGCTTGACTGTCTCCGGCTACCCCATGTGCGCTTAGCTAACCGGATAAAATACGATAGATGCTATGCATCGGATGAGTGGCGAGAAGTTTCGTTGCTCGGATCCGTAGCTGTGGATTCGACAGTGGGATTCGACAGTGGGATTCGAAAGTGGGATTCGAAAGTGGGATTCGAAAGTGGGATTCGAAGGCATCCACCCCGTATCATCGCTGAAGCACGAAGAAGGGAAACCCGGTGGATGCTTGTCTTTGTTTTAGCGTGGTAATGCGGATTTGACGTCCATTCATGGGAGTGAGTGCGCGGCGGCGCAAAATCCGCGTGGTACATCCGGTGATATGCACCACGCGGGAGCACTAAGAATCGAGATAAGGGCGACCTGCCATCATGTTTTGTGCTAAACGCTGCTCAGCGTCGGCATCTGACAGTTGTAATTCGGTGAATTGCACATCAAATTGGATTAAATCATCATCGGGTAAATGCTGCGCAATGAGCTTATCGGGCACATGACCAACCTGACGGTAGGCGTTAATTGCCACTTGCGCGGCTTGTTCCATCAACATAAAAAAGTAGCCAAGCGGAAACTGCTCAAACACTGGGTCATCTAAGTGGGCCCAGCCGAGTAAGTCGCCACTGATACTGCCATCGGCATGATCGGTAAATAGTAAGGAGACGGCCGCTGTATTCGGGTTATCACCGGATTGATAGTCGTTCATCGCCTCTTCGGTGAATAACAACACATAACCAAAGGCAGGGCAGCCTTCAGCATCCATATCATCGAACGCAGGATCATAAACGAGGTATAACTGTTGGTGACGCATGTACGGATCCTGCAAAAAAACACGGCTGCGTATTTTACCTAACATCTTGGCTAAGCTAAAGCCTAAATCGGCATTAGTTTGGTTTCTCGTAGGTATCGAGCAACCAGAGCACGACGATTTATCGTCAATTTATGCGGATGCACGGATTTTAACCGCCAATCTACCAGCAGATCCGTTACCATATTCGCACTGCATGACAAGATAATGGCCGATGAGGATTTTTTGATGAGTCAATTTAAACATATTTCGACCGCCGCTACGTTTGAACGGTTGCAGCAAAGTTCACCTGTGGTGATTTGTGATATTCGTGATGAACAGAGTTATCAGGCGGCGCACATTGCGGGCTCGTTTCATCTGACCAATGGCAGTCTTGCCCAGTTTATGCAGCAATATAACGAAGATACCACCGTGATCGTGGTGTGTTATCACGGCAACTCGAGTCGAGGCGCTGCCCAATATTTATGTGAGCAAGGTTTTGAAGATGTCTATAGCATGGATGGTGGCTTTGAGGCCTGGCGCGGGGTGTATCCTGCCGTCAGTGGGGATGCCTAGACCAAGGCAAACCAAGGTGTTGTGATGCTCGATAGCATTAGCGCTATCGAGCAATCGTGGCCTGCTAAGCTAGCGAAACAGGCCACAGGGTCGACGCAAAAGGTAGTGTCTGCTACTGATAAAGATATTTGGTGAATAACACGTCTTTAATGGCAGGAACTCCGGTTTCCCTTTGCAATAGTTCATTAAGCCGCTTCAAAATTTTTAGTCTTATTTCTTCGCGGCCCGTCAAGGATTTAATGGAAGTTTCAGGCTCTTTGCCAAATTCGCTGACAATGGCATCCAAAATTAAGGGCTCATGATGCTCGATCAACGGAAGCAATTTTTCATCGGCAATCATTAACTCCATGGTGACTCTGACATACCCAAGGCTTTTTTGCCCTGTCGAAACATAGTTCGTGACAATATCAGGATCAAAGCCAAAATAGGCAAACTTAGGTTTGGCGGTATCTTTGGCGGCAGGTGGATCTTCGGCAAAACCATTGGCGCTAAACAGAATCAACAAAAAAAATAGTATATATTTCATAGCACTCATACCTGAACTGATACCTAAACTGTCACCTCGAGGGCGACGATGATGACATCGGATAAATGTTAACAAGTTTACCTGAGGCCCCGACATTGTGCCACTTTACTGTCGCTGGCCTGTGATTTAGCATCTCATCTAACTCTGGCACAAATTCAAAATGTTGAATGAGTTGCGCGGCTGCTTGGTGAAATAACACGATAGGTAGCCAAGAGCTACGTTTGTTACCCTTCCGATGATGACATCTGCGCGTGCAGGATGACACGCCAAATTGCTCAATGCCACCAACCCTGCGATTGACCGCAACCATACACTCGTGCTTTATCCCAGTTATTTCCGTCGGCTATGTTCGGCAGTGATTTACTGCGTGATTTGCCCGTTAACCCGCGAAAAAATAGGCTGAAATTGCTATGATGCGCAGGGCTTAAATGGCAAGTGTAGAACATGAACGTTATCTCGTTAGATATTTTTCCGCATCCAGCGTGGCAAGCACAGATACCAGATCAGGTGCCAGCCACGCTGCAGCCGCAATTGTGTGATACGGGTTCGTTAACAGCGCGTTTAAAAGCGACTGGACGAGCGTTTTCATTGCAATTATTAACGGAAGTTGCCAACCCATTACCGCAGGCATTGGCCAAACGTTGGCAACAAACCGATGGTATTTTTCGTGCCGTCAATTTGTTATTGGATAATACCGCCGTGATTTATGCACAGACATGGATCCCTGCGTCGAGCTGGCAAGCACTCACGCCGTTGGCGGCGTTAAAACAACAACCCTTAGGTGAATTTATGTTTGCACAGCCCGACTTGACCCGCAGTGCGATGCAATTTATCACCTGGTCTACGCCGAGGTTACCTGGACAAACGGTCGAGCCAATTTTTGGGCGCCGTTCGTTTTTTTGTTTGCAACAACATGAGTTGTTAGTGCAAGAGTTGTTTTTACACGGGGATTTTTAATATGCGTTGGTCTTTGCAATGGTCGCACCGACATCATTATGCGGCCTTAATGCGCTTGGATAAACCGATTGGAATATTGTTGCTATTATGGCCGACATGGTGGGCGCTATGGGCCGCGTGCGCAGGCTCTCCACCATGGTCGCTCTGGTTTATTTTTACCTTAGGCGTCGTATTGATGCGCTCAGCCGGCTGTGTGATCAACGATTACGCTGACCGTAATTTTGATGGTCATGTTGAGCGGACTAAAAAACGGCCGCTGGCGTCAGGGCAGGTCAGTACGGATGAAGCTCTGCAGCTATTTTTGTTATTGTTATTACTTTCAGCCAGTTTGTTATTGTTTTTAAATCAAGCAACGGCGCTCTTGGCGGTAGGGGCGGTGTTGCTGGCGAGCATTTATCCATTTATGAAACGTCACACCCATTTTCCCCAAGTGGTGCTGGGGGCGGCGTTTAGCTGGGGGATGCCGATGGCATATATGGCATCACAAGGTCAATTACCGCTGGAAGTGTGGGTATTATATGGCGCTAATTTGTGCTGGACTGTGGCCTATGACACCTATTACGCGATGGTCGACGAGGCTGATGATCGAAAAATTGGCGTGCGGTCGACGGCGATTTTGTTTGGACAGCATGCCCGTGCGATTATTTTTTCTTTGCAAGCTGCCGCGTTACTGCTGCTGTGGTGGGCAGGCGAGTTACTGGGGTATGGCATGTTATTCCACATCAGTTTGCTGCTGGCCTTGCTGAGCTTTATCTATCAATACGTCCTTTCAAAACAAAGCCGGCAGGGATGTTTTCAGGCGTTTCTGCAGAACAACTATACCGGCGCTATTATTTTTATCGGTATCTTTTTGTCCTAACATAGTGTGGGCAGTGGTCGATATACCCTTCGGTCGCGCTTGGTGGTTTGCCAAGCGCCTTCCGATGCTCTTGTTGAAACGATTTGCCAGTCTTGCGACAAGTGCAAAAAAAAGTCTTGATTCCCTTGTGATTTTGCCATGTTTTACTTAACTGATAGGGTCAACAGAGTGCTGCAACACTGAAGGATATCCTATGTTAAGAACCCGCCCTCTGCTCTTGCTGAGCAGCTTGTCGTTAACCGCCTTGGCGTTCCCTGCTGTAGCCGATATTAATTTAAATGGCTTCGCGTCGATTCGCGCAACGTCAACCAGCTCCAATGGTGCTGACCCATACCCTGGTTTTGTCGATGGTGAAATCGATTTTAAAAATGAGTCCTTGTTTGCCCTGCAAGCATCGGCGGATCTTGGTGAAAAATTATCTGCCACCATTCAGCTTTACAGCGAAGGTCTCAAAGATTTTGAAGTTGAAGCGCGCTGGGCCTATTTAAGTTATGAGCTCAGCGATCAACACCGGCTTAGTGCTGGTCGTTTTGTCAATCCGTTATTCCATCAATCGGAATACGAAAAAGTAGGCTACGCACACGATTTTTCCCGTTTACCTAAAGCGGTTTATTTTGGTTTTGATTTCAGTACCATCGAGGGGGTTGCGGTAGACAGCCAATTCTCGTTATGGGGGCTGAATGCGCAAACCAAAGCATTGTTTGGCGCTTGGCAGGGCGAAACCTTTAGTGTGGTAACCAACTCTTATGTGCCGTTTGGCATGAATAATATTATGTCATTCAATGGCACGCTCGGTGGTGATTGGTGGAGTGTGTTCGGCGGCTTTTTTATGTCGGAACTCGATGCACAAGGCATTGACCAAGGCGTGGTATTTCCACTGTCCGCTCGCGGAATTACGGCGGCAACGGCCAATGGCGCCACCACGGCCATGGTGAATGATTTTAAAAATAAAATGAGTTGGGATAAAAAAGACGGTCAGTACTGGTTTAGTGGTTTTAGTATTGATTACAGCAACTGGTTGGTGAATTACGAGATGGTGGATTACATCGTCAAAGATTCGTCGGATCCTCGGAATCAATCTTGGTTTTTAAGTTTGGGTCGTCGCTTTGACAAAGTTGTCCTGAACATCCACAAGGAAGATTTTAGCCAAGAAACCGATTATGGCTTCCTCAGCGGCGTCCAACATCCGGTACTTTTAGCAACGGGACGTGGCGTGTTTGATGCATTTGCCCAACGCGAGTTTGATGGCTACGGCATTAGTCTGCGTTATGACTTCCACCCAAGTGCAGCCTTGAAGGTGGATTATTTTGATGGCACCGATACCCGTAGTACGGTCGGTGACTATCAAATCATCTCGATTGGGGTGGATTTGGTGTTCTAAGCCCCCCGAACATGCATATGCAAGGCCATGCGAAAGTACGCGATAGGCTTATCTTTCGCACTTTTTAATTCATATGTTATTGATAGTACAGCCATAAAAAAACGCTGCAGTTGCAGCGTTTTTTTATGTTCGAGGATGTTGCCATCTCGTGGGCATACACTAATTATGCTTTGATAATATTAATCTTTTTAACTACGGCATCTGTGACCGACAGCTCAATCTGTTGCTGAGTTTGCGGAAACTGTTGCAGGGCAGGGGTAAGGCCAGGGTATTTGGCTTCCAGCGCGTTTAAGCTGTAGGTCCAAATTTCAGCACCCTCAGTTGTTTTCTTGCTAACCGGCTCACCCAATTTTTCTTGCACATAAGCGGCTTTGGTTTTGCCCTCAACTAGGCCTAACGCGGTAGTCACCATGCTGTTATATGCGCTATCAGTGGCGGCTTTTGTGCTTTCTTTCACCGAGTCTTTGACGCTACCTGCAACTGATTCTGAGGCAGATTTTAACCAGTCACTGGCCATGACCGAGGTGCTCAGCAGCGCTGATGCAAATAACGTGGTCAGGGCAACTGTGGTGAATTTTTTCATGTAGAAAATCCTTTTTAGCATTTCAAATCAAGATATGACGGACGCGGGAATGGCGGGTATTTGCAGGGCAACGCCGAACGATCCTCAAGATGTCCTTCAATGGTTTTGCCGCCTGCGCTGTGTTTCACGAGACGCTAGACGGCGCTGCATCATAGCTTAAAAAGGGACTAGCGCCTATGCACTGGCAAGCTAGGAACGCCCCATTTCTGCAGCCTTTGCCTATCTTTACATCTCACGAGGCTGCACCCTACAATGCCGCCATGGCCAAAAGAAGCTTTTGGTATATCGGTGCCAGCCAGTGCCATGGGCGTGCAAGCTTTGCGGTTGCGCTTTGACAATACATATCAGTCATGAAGATGTGTGTATGACCGCAGTGGCAAGCAACCACGCTGATGCTGATACGTGGTGATACAGGCCTTAACGATAAAATCTCATATAATTCAAAAGGACGAGCCTTTATGCGACGACGCAGTTTTCAGTTACCTTGGCAAACTTGGTTGTTGTGCTGCGCCCTAGGTTTATTTTTGTCAGCCTGTAGTCAGACGCCGCCACCTACGCCGCCCAAAGCCAAACCGATCCCGGTGAAACCGCGTCAGCTATCCGATCATTTTGTGCACCCCATCCCCGGCGCTCGCTTAACCTCAAGTTTTGCCTCCAGCAGCAGTTTTCGTCGCGGTCGTATTCATCGCGGGGTAGATTTTGGCGCAAGGATTGGTACACCCGTGTACGCCAGTCGTAGTGGTGTGGTACTGAGTGCGGATAATACCAGTCTAAGTGCTGATTTTGGCTTGGCGGTCTTGATCCAACATGGTGAGCAATTCCAGAGTTTATCTGCCCATCTATCGCGGATTGATGTGCGGATGGGCGATTGGGTTGAAGCCGGGCAGCAAATCGGGCTGGTGGGCGCAACAGGGCGAGTGACAGGGCCACATTTGCATTTTGAGTTGTGGCGCAACAGTCACCCGCAAGATCCTTTACATTTTTTACCGGTGGTTCCACGCCGCGTGGCGCCTTAAGCGCCATAACTATGAAGTAGCCACTACCCCATATCGCAATAACAGTTCGGTTGTCGTGGGCATTGTTGACCACGAGCACAAATCAGTTGTGCCGGTTTGTTCAGACTGCGCTTGACCCAGTTGATATTTAAAATTCCAGCCACCGAGTTTAACTGTTGTTGGATCCTGTGCGGAATAGGAGCTGATGTGGCGCCTAAGCAGCCTTGTTTTAATTCTTCCGCCATGCTGATAGCATCAATCCCTTGTGCACTGATCGCTGGCATCAAGTCGATACCGGCACAAAGTACATGCGGATTCCCGGCTAGGTCGGTCACTTTGGTAGATTCACAGCAATAAATGCGCGGTTGTTGATCAACATCCAGCACCGATAACTGCGCAGAGTGCTGACCGGCATTGGCGTCAAACATGCGGAACACCGCCCAATTTTGGCACGGATCGGGCACAGTACGCATATTGCCCCACGGCAATGGAATACCATTGCCCCGATAGACGGCTTTTAACTTTCCGGGCGTGTAAGCATCAAAATAATGCCAATACCGATACGGCGAGACTGCCGTCATACGCCGCATTGCGACCGATGCCGACACACCTGCTGCTTGATGGCTGCTGATTTCGTAACCTTGCCGCTCTAACAGCTGCCGAAAAGGTTGCTTGGGGCAAAGCAAAGCACCGGCAAAAAAGCTAGCTTCAAAATCACGCCAAGCGAGCAACATATCTTGCGGTGCAATACCGGTTTGATAGGCACCTTGCTCGACACCGGCAAAACCGCCGCTGACCGCACCGCCGACGGCGAGCTGTGGATGTAAGCCATCGTGTCGGTGCAAAACCGCATGGCCAATATGCACCGCTAATTCGTATTTCAGTCGTGTCGGGTGCTGCTGTAATAGACGATTGAGGTAGAGTTTCTTTTCCGCCACATAGGACGTCTGGACGTTGCGGCTGGCATACCCTAAGGCATCCTGCTGATGGATCGGTAAGGCATCAAACCAATCTAGTGTTAAGCCGAGTTGGGCCGCCATCGCCATGAGCTGCTCGACACTGAGTCCCATTTGTTTGTGGCCAATCTCCTCCGCCGCCCGTTCCAATTCGGGAAAGTGATTTTGTTGATGCTCTTGATGGGCGCGGATCAGCAGTTGCGCGAACTGGCGACCACTGGTGCCTGTTTGTGACAGCAGTTCAGGGATGGCGATTTGTAAGATGGATTCGGTAAATAAAAAACTGGGCTCTAGGCTGACGCCTGGTACACCCCCTCGATTTCCCTGTTGTGGCATCAAGTCGGCGGGTTGATCATCACCATCCAAAAACCACTCCAGCGGTTTTTGGAACACGGCGGCAATCACGGCCAGCATATCGGGGGAGGGCACACGTTTACCTCGTTCTATCATCGACAAGTAAGAAACTGAAGGCGCGTATTCGGCGTTGAGACGAATACAGCGGGTCGATAAATCTTCAATGGTCAGATGATTGCGTTTGCGCAGATTGCGGATTTTTGTACCCAAAAAGTGGGATTGTCGAATTAGACTTTTCGCTTGCGGCTTGGAATGTGCATTGGAATGTGCAAAAGTGGCGGCTGTGGACCCGCTCGTTTGAGCCAAGATACGCGGTGCTTTCATGATGCATAACCTGCTGTATTGTATGAAAATCCATGGGTTGTGTTTTTTTGCTCAGCGCTTCAATGTGGTCGCGTTCCGCTCGTGACTCACCTGCGGTATCCGCTCGAGCGATCAGCGATGACGCAAAAAGATAATTGCCGCCCGCATTGCTGCAATTTGTAAAATTCACAATGTAAAATTTTTTTTGTGAAATTTTGCACAAAAACAACATAGACTGTTTTTCAGACAACAGCAATAGCTTCAGGGCGCTGGATCCCTAGAAGCACTGAGATGGAGAACGACCCTATGCAACCATTTATGATGACATCCACCATGGATCCAACCCCACAAGGATTCAACCCTGTCATTTCACAGCAATTGCAATTTGTACAGCAATTGCAGCAACAGCATGAGCAGCAAGTATTGCTGTATGCGCAGGGGTTTTTGGACAAGGTATTTCCGTTGGCGCATGGCTCGCATCGCGATGTGAAAAGTTACGTGGTGTATTACCATCATCTGTTGGCGTTTTTTGCCGATGGTAGCAACAGTGGTCTGGCGCAGCCGTGCCAATTTGTGGCGTTTAGTGGCAGTAAAGAGCAGCCACATGCCTTGTTATTGTTACAGCAAGGTCGGCATGTAGAACTGCGCTTATCGCGGCAAGGTGTTATTGACGATATTCAGTGGCAACCCGAGGCTGGCGCAGGGTCGGATTGGTTTAGCATGGTGAAGGCAAAACCAAGCCACTCACAACCGAGTGACAAACGCTGTGGTTACACCTCCAAAGACGGTGGCGTGTATCGCGTGACGACGTCAGCCTAAACCATCGCAGGCCATCGCGCTTGAAGCAATATCAATCGACATAAAAAAACGCCAGCCCATGATCGGGACTGGCGTTTTTGCGTTACGGCTACTGTATTATTTTATTTCTGGGCTATTTATTTCTGGGTTTGGGTTGCCGTGGTCGGTAACTGCGTGATGCCCATGTTAAACAGGGTAAAACCAAAGGTATCCGCGGTTTGTTCAATCAGTTTGGATACCGGAGTACCGGCACCATGACCGGCATTGGTTTCGATGCGGATTAACTGTGGATTCGGGCCTGCGTTTTTCGCTTGCAACTCAGCCGCAAACTTGAAGGAGTGCGCTGGAACCACTCGGTCATCATGATCACCAGTGGTGACCATGGTCGCAGGATACGAGGTACCCGCTTTAACGTTGTGCACTGGTGAGTAGCCTTTTAAATACTCGAACATTTCTTTGCTCTGTTCGGCAGTACCATAGTCATACGCCCAGCCTGCGCCAGCGGTAAAGGTGTGATAACGCAGCATATCCAAGACGCCGACCGCCGGTAATGCCACTTTCATCAGATCTGGACGTTGTGTCATCACAGCACCGACCAATAAGCCACCATTGGAGCCGCCACGGATCGCCAGGAAGTCACTGGAGGTGTATTGTTTGCTGATCAAGAACTCGCCCGCGGCGTGGGGTGACAAAATAGTTCTAAAATGAAAAAGTCCAGTTATGCTGATTAAAAAGCATACTGGACTTTTTTATGGGCAGATCTCAGCAATCTCTCTCTGAACTTCAAATTGCACGTCGGATTAAAGACGGTCGTGGCCAAGGGGTTGGCAAAAAGTACACGCCTTGGCTCTATGTACAAGATGTTCCCTCCGAAGGCCGTTCGCACCGAGTGTATTCACATAAAACCGGCAGAATTCATCCTTTATTGTCAGATCTAGAACTGGCAGCGTTTTTAGTGTTTGAGTGGGCACCTCATATCGTTGATATTAAAGAGCAATTCCCGTTACGAAGAGATGAAACTCAAGCAATAGCTAAAGACAATCGTCTGAGGCATCCCAGCATACGCGGTGTAGATCAGGTGATGTCATCCGATTTCCTCGTTGATTCTCGAATTGGCCCTCATCGACAGTTTGCTGTACAGGTGAAATCATCTGAATCGTTCGATGATACGAGTACTATTGAAAAACTTGAAATCGAGCGTCGTTATTGGCTATCGAAGCAAATCCTATGGTTTTTAGTGACGGAACATGAAATTGACCCGGTCATCAAACAAAATATCAGTTGGTTGTACCCGACGAAATCAGATGGCTTGATTGATGTGGAGCTGATTCAACAGTTGCCTATCCTTGAAAGTGCCTTTAGTAAATCGCCCCAGTCAAAAATGAATGATGTATGTAAGCAAATGGATACCGCTTATGATTTGGAGCTTGGGCAAACACTGCGCGATGTAAGAACGTTAATCGCAAACGGCTATCTGAAATTTAATATGCTTCAAACGTATAGAGTGCTCACTGCCTCAGACCTAGTGTTTTGTCCATTCAGTGATATTGAGGATTTGCTCCATGTGGCAAACCAATGAAGTCGTGAAATTTGACGGCAAACTTTACCGCATTTTACTGGTTTTACCTGGTGAAGTTGTTTGGATCTGTCTTGAATCAGAGACTGCACAGCCTGAATACGTTCATGAATTGACTTTAAACAGCTTCATCGATGATTCGCGTTTATTTCGGTATGACGATCCCTTTGAAGCAAATTATTTGGATGAGCCTGCATTCGGCTCCGTTGCTTACAAAAAACGGGAACTGGGGTTGAGTGTGATTCAACCGATTATTGTGGATACACTATGCTTTGACCCTAAAGTTCGTGCTCAGCGAGTTGAGATAGTCCGTCAGTCTGGGATCGCTTCAATCGCAACAATTTATAAGCTGCTTCGTCGCTACTGGCAGCGCGGGCAGAGCCCGAATTCATTGCTGCCAGACTACAAGAAAAGTGGAGCTCCAGGAAAAACCAGGGCGGCCAGTGGGCAGAGAAAAATTGGACGTGTTCGCCAATATGGTGACGGCGAGGGAATGAAAGTAACACCCGATATTGAACGTTTATTCAGAATCACTATTGAGAAACATTTGCTGAGTAAAAATGCAGAAAAAACGACCGTTGCCTATCGTCGTTTTGTGGATTTGTTTGAACAGTACTTTCCCAATATTGCAGTCTCTGATAGGCCAACGATTAGACAGTTTCGCCTGAGGGATCCCCACAAACCACTTAAACATATCAATCACTTAGCACACTCACTGATTTCCAATCCCACAGCCTGGCCCACGTTAGGATCTGTCGTATCGCGGCTAATATATGTTCACCTGTTATCGAGAAGCGTGCGAGTCGGCAAAGCCGCTGGCCGACATAATTAAACGATAGAACGCGCCGATGCGTGATGCTATTGGCTTGCAAGGTTCGGTGTTGGCCGCTCATTTCGATCGCTAAACCAAGCATATAATGCAACCAATTTGCCAATGCCGCTAGTAATAGTAGTGACCTAAGCCTATCAATTTTATACGTTTTATGTGTATTGCTGCCTAAGCCATACGTCTGGCTTTTTTGGCCCTGGAAGCTCTCTTCAATTTGCATTCGGGCGTTGTAACACTTGGCAATTTTGCGCGCATAGTCACTCACTTGCGGTAACGAACTTACCAATAACCAAGGTTCTTTGTAAGCTTTATGGCGATCTCGTTTCCGAAGTTTCCAGCCCGTACCGACCAGCACAGCGTTGGTAACGTAACGCTGGCTGCGGGTGAGTCTAATACTGCCCAGGCTCTGCGGTGTCGTTCTCGCTTTTTTGTAGAGCTGCTCGACACTGATAAATGCATTAGAATCAGGTAGTTGTAGTGTCTGATTGCCACGAACCCGAGCGATGTAATGCCAACCCAATTTACGAATTTGCTTCAGCCACGGCACCTTAAATCCAGCGTCGGTGACGATAACTGGTCGACAATCCGTAGGTAAACTAGCCTTCAGTCGTAGCAAAAATGCCTGATGCACGTGTGGGCAGTTGTCATCATCAATGGCCTTTACGTCTTGCAACAAGGTCAAAGCGCGGCCTTCGAGTGCGAGGCTGGCCCGCAAGATAAAGTGGCGCTTTTTATTATCAGCATTACTCCAATCAATCAAGATAAGTGGCTGTTTAGTATGAACTAATGCTTTCGTCAGCGCCGCATAAATCAGCGGAGTATCGGCTTGAAAAGCGTCATTGCTAAGCAACCGATCTGCTCTTTTAATACAGTTTTTTTCAGTGGCGTCACTTTGAATGCCACGACCGATGGCAGTCATGGTGCATTTGCCGTTAGTGACCAAACTTTGCAATGATGCGCAAAGTGACGCCATTCGGGCTTTGTGGATGTTTTTTGGCGTGACAAATGAGAGAAAATCGGCGAGCATTCGTTGAACATTCATGGCTTGGTCCGCGGTTAGGTTTAGTTTTGGCGAACGATCAGATCAGGAACTGCCATGAATGTTCCCTTGTTGCCTAACTATTTGTTTTACCTACACCATTTGTGGGGATTCCTCAGCAAAGGCACGTTGATTAGTGCTGATGCCATGCACACTCAAACTGAGACCGCAAAAATCGCCAGAGACGAGGGTGCAGAATACGTATTGCAGCTAAAAGATAACCAAAAAAGCCTGCATGACGAAGTGAAAGCCTACTTTCACAAAATCGGGCGAGACGATGCAGCTTTATATAATGCCCAATTTATCAAAGAGGTCGACGGTGACCATGGGCGGATAGTTGAGCGTCACTATTGCGTATTGCCGGTGTCGAATTGGATAAAAGACATTGATTGCTGGAAAGACATCCAGAGCGTTGTTGAAGTAACCCGCATACGAGAAGGCAAAACTGCGGAAATAAACCATTACATCAGTTCTTTGGCGCCGGATGCGAATGAATTGAGTCGAACCATTCGTCATCATTGGGCGATCGAGAATAGCCAGCATTGAGTGTTAGATGTGGCCTTCAGGGAGGATGAAAGCCAAATATATGCCGAAGATGGTGCTAAAAATCTGGCCTTGTTCAGGCGAGCCTTGCTAAATCTAATCAAGGCGCATCCAATGAAGGGCAGCGTTGCAGGTAAACGGCAGCGTGCTTATTGGGATGACAAATTCAGGGCGGAAATCTTGTTTGGTTAATTTTTAACCAAAGCATATTCCCGCCCTGTTTATTCAGTACAATTCAATTACAAAGTAATTGCAAAAAACGTAGCGCCCAATTCTCAATCGACTCAACGGAATATTTCCAGGTTCAGCCCCTTGGTGCTTGGGATGATTGATGCCAATGTGGTTATTCTCACCAAACAATCCATCCAACAACTCGTTAGGCCAAGATATTGATTTTGCGACCACGCCTTTGCGGATAAGAGTGAAATGCTCAATCCAATCCCGTGCATCCGAACCAAAAATCACCTTGGTTGAAAGCATTTTGATGCCGTCGGAGGTATCTACAACAGCTCTCTTGATGTCGGACGAATACAAAAACATGCGCTGACAGGCCAATTAAGTGAGCAGTACCCAACAGAACTGGTCTGTGCGTTATTTAATGTTCCAAGGTCGACATTTTATGACCGGCGTTCAAAGCCTGTTGATGAAGAGGAGCAAGCGCTAAGCCAGCGTATTGTGAGTATTTTTAAGGAAAGCCGGGCCTCAGCAGGAAGCCGTACTATTGTCAGTATCCTGCGCGCTGAAGATACAACAGTAAGCCGGTTCAAAGTGATGCGGTTAATGGACGACGCCTGCCTGCAAAGTAAGCAGCCTGGCTCACCTGAGGAATCCCCACAAATGGTGTAGGTAAAACAAATAGTTAGGCAACAAGGAAACATTCATGGCAGTTCCTGATCTGATCATTCGCCAAAAGTCACATTTCAAGAATGATAGCCATGAATGTTCAACGAATGCTCGCCGATTTTCTCTCGTTTGTCACGCCAAAAAACATCCACAAAGCTCGAATGGCGTCACTTTGCGCATCATTGCAAAGTTTGGTCACTAACGGCAAATGCACCGTGACTGCCATCGGTCGTGGCATTCAAAGTGACGCCACTGAAAAAAACTGTATTAAAAGAGCAGATCGGTTGCTTAGCAATGACGCTTTTCAAGCCGATACTCCGCTCATTTATGCGGCGCTGACGAAAGCATTAGTTCATACTAAACAGCCACTTATCTTGATTGATTGGAGTAATGCTGACCATAAAAAGCGCCACTTTATCTTGCGGGCCAGCCTCGCGCTCGAAGGCCGCGCTTTGACCTTGTTGCAAGACGTAAAGGCCGTTGATGATTACAACTGCCCACACGTACATCATGCTTTTTTGCTACGGCTGAAGGCTAGTTTGCCTACGGATTGTCGACCGGTTATCGTCACCGACGCTGGATTTAAGGTGCCGTGGCTGAAGCAAATTCGTCAATTGGGTTGGCATTACATCGCTCGGGTTCGTGGCAACCAGACACTGCAATTACCTGATTCTACAGCATTTATCAGTGTGGAGCAGCTCTACAAAAAAGCGAGAACGACACCGCAGAGCCTGGGCAGTATTAGACTCACCCGCAGCCAGCGTTACGTTACCAACGCTGTGCTGGTC